>Ga0182024_10000387_pt1 | contig 113240 bp, 96 predicted proteins | sample P32metaG_FD_120480 | JGI IMG/M metagenome (GOLD analysis project Ga0182024, IMG submission 120480) | Permafrost microbial communities from Stordalen Mire, Sweden - P3-2 metaG (Illumina Assembly) | ecosystem: Environmental > Terrestrial > Soil > Wetlands > Permafrost | place: Sweden: Stordalen... | reverse complement strand
CTTCCCCTGGTCCTTTTTCTCCAGCCCCATGCGTCAGCTTGGGGCTTCTTCCCCTGGTCCTTTTTCTCCAGCCCCATGCGTCAGCTTGGGGCTTCTTCCCCTGGTCCTTTTTCTCCAGCCCCACGCGTCGGCTTTGGGCTTTTTCATCACGCGTTTCACCCCCAGCATCGGGTGAATAGACGGATGCCGTGCCGATTGCCCCGGTCGGCAAGTTTTTGGTTACCTACTCATAATGAGTTGACACGGAGTCAGAAGAACACAGGGCACCTTCCTCGCTCAGTATCCGCCGACCGCGGCCGGTCCTTCGTTCTTAATTCTGACTCCTGATTCCTGATTCCTGGACTTCTTTGATCATTTTCACCTGCGTTTTGCGCTACCTCTACCGTGAAGGGATTCGGATCAGCAGTCGATCTGGAGTGCGAGCATCTTTACTTGCTTGAAAACAAGGGCAGGTGTATACTTCAGGCTATGATTCGGGGGGAGTTGTGAACCGAAGGTACTAGAAACACGGCTGAGGATGGATTTCCAATGCGAAAACTTCTGATCTCCTGTTCTTTCATCACCTTACTGATAGGAGCGTCGGGCTTAGCGTACGCCCAGGACAAGGCCGCCATAGAAAAGAAATTGACCGAGCAGTACACTCTCACCCAGCCCACCGCCGCCAATGACGACATTGTCATTGCAGGTTCAATTCTGGTGCTTCAGAAGAACAGCATCGTGATGTCTCCTGTATCGGGCACGGACTTCCACCAAAACACTTACAAAGACGGCAAGATCTCCCAAAACACTGCGAGCAAAGTGAACAGCGCATTGGGCCGGTTCAGCCGGCTTCCGGGAGCCTCCGCGCCGCCCCCATCCGCCACCAGGACTTATGTGCGGGGCGAAAAGATGTGGGTGACCAAGATAGAGTGCAAGCCGGACGGGGCCTATTTCGACCTATTCACCGACCCGGTGGCCGATGTGCGCTACAAGGCGACCCTCAAGTTTGAGTTTCCCAAGGGGATCGCGCTGACCGTCGATCAAGTGGACAAGCTGATCGCGGAGGTGTTTAAAGTTCAGCCTGCCGACGACGCCGCACCCGCCACCGGCGCCGCCCAACCTGCCACGGCCGCCGCGCCCGCGCAGCGCGGACAGCCCGCCCCCGCCCCGGTCCAGGCGGCGCCTGTCGTTGAAGCTCCTCCGCCGCCCATCGCGCCGCCGCCTCCGCCCGTCGACGAAGGGCCTCCCAAAACCGTTAAGTTGGGCGAGACGAAGGACGCCGTCGTTGCCGATTTTGGCCAGCCCAAGACTATCGCCAAGAGCAGCGCGACCAAGGAAATCTATATCTACCCGGATTTTAAGGTGACGTTCACCAACGGGAAGGTGACCGACATTCAGTAGATCCTGTGAATTTATTTGCAACTCCCGTGGTTCTATAACGTCGCAATTAAAAGGAGCATCTCAAATGAACGCTCGCAAAATTATTAAAGCTTCGTCTACCCGGTTCTTAACGGGAACGCTGGCACTGTGCCTGTTTGGGTCCTGCATGGCCTACGGCCAAGCCACCAAGGCGGCGCCGAAGGCCGCGCCTAAAGCCGCACCGGCCAAGGCCGCGCCGGCCAAGGCTGCCGCACCGGCTGCCAAGGGCGCAGCCCCGGCCGCAGGCGCTGCCAAGAGTCCGACAACCGCAGGCGCCGCGAAAGGTCCCGCCACAGCCGGTGCTGCCGCGAAAGGTCCGACCACTGCCGGCGCCGCCAAGAGTCCGACAACCGCAAGTCCCGCTGCCAGAGGCCCTGCGCCCGCAGCAGGAGCGGCTCGTGGTCCCGCGCCCGCCGCGGGAGCAGCCCGTGGTCCCGCAGCCGGAGGAGGAGCCCGTGGTGGCGCAGCTTCGGCAAGTAATCGTTCCGCCACCGGACGCCCCGCCGCCAGGGGATCTGTCACCGCGCGTAATGACCGCGGCGCTGTCACCCGAGGTCGAGACGGAAAGGTGAGAGACGTTCACGACAACAAGCGTGGAATGGATGTTCATCATGGCTTGGCCGGCGGCCGCAGCGTGAGAACTGAGGGTAGGGACGGTCACCGCGTCGTCTCCGAGCGCGGCGGGCACGGCTACGTGCAGAGCCGCTACAACTATCACGGCCGTGAATACGGTCATCGGACTTACTACGAGCACGGTAGAGCCTATGATCGTTTCTACCAGGGCTACGGTTACCACGGCGTTACGCTCGAGATGTACACGCCCGCCGCGTACTACGCGCCGGCATTCTACGAATGGGCCTACAATCCCTGGGTCGCGCCGGTGCCGTATGCGTGGGGCTTCGCGGTCACTCCGTGGTTCGGAGTCTACGGCGGATTCTTTACCCCGATGCCGGTTTATCCCAGCGCGTCGGTGTGGCTGGCGGACTACATGATTTCGCAGAGTCTGGCGGCGAATTACCAGGCGCAGGTGGATGCGGGTCAGCAACCCCAGGAGGGCGCCGACGCCGCGCCCGTTACGCCCGACATTCAGGCCATGATCGCGGAGGAAGTCAAACGCCAGCTCGCACTGGCCAACGTCGAATCTCAGGCCGTGGCGAAGGACGCCGCACCGGACCCGGCCTCCAGCGGTATTCAGCGGATGTTGACCGATAACATTCAGCACGTTTTTATCGCCGGTCACGACCTCGATCTGGTCGACGCGGGCGGAACGGAATGCGCGGTCAGTGAAGGCGACGCGCTCCAGCTCACCGGCCCTCCGGCCGCCGACGCGACAGCCGCAACGCTCGTGGTTCTCGCGAACAAGGGCGGCGTCGAATGCAAAAAGGGAACGACGGTATCGGTCGAACTGGTGGATCTCCAGGACATGCAGAACCACATGCGCGAAACCCTCGACTCAGGTATGGCGGATCTGCAAGCCAAGGGCGGTAAGGGCGGTTTGCCCAATCTTCCCGCCTCAGCCAAAGGCGCGCCCACAAAGGCGCCCTTCGCCGCGGACGCTCCTCCGCCCGATCCGCAAGCCGCCCAGCAAATCAACGGGCAGTTGGCGGACGCCGATAAAGCCGAGCAAGAGGTGACCTCGGCTGGTGGACCGTCGGATGGAGGCGGGGCGCCCGCCGCTCCCGCTGCGCCGCCCGAGCCTATCACTCTCGGCGAGACGATTGACCAGGTGACCGCCAACCTCGGTCAGCCCAAGAACATTCTGGATCTCGGAGCCAAGAAAATCTACGTGTACAAAGACATGAAGATTACGTTCACGGGCGGTAAGGTGACCGACATTCAGTAGAGTGGGGCAGGCGATCTTGTCGCCTGCCGTTTCCTTTTTCTCGGTCGTGGCGCGCTTTAGCGTGCAGCGGTGAACTTTAGTTCACCGTCTTTTCTTACAGAACCGCGACCGTTAGGGAGCGTTTTTCAGCACCCTCTTTAGCGTGCTGTGTCGACATTCATGTCGACATTTTTTCGAACCGCGACTGTTGAGGAAGAGCGTTCTTCAAGCCCCGCCCGTCAGGGCGGGGAGCACGTCCAGGCGCCGAACACGCGCTTCCGTGTCCGCCCTTTTTATCGATGAAAACGGCGAAACTGGTCTTAAATCCCGCAGGCGTCCAATAGAAGGGCTGCGGCTGAAATTGACCGGGTTGGTGGTTTTCAACCATCTGCCTTTGAGCAAGACAATCAACGATCTCTTTTTGAATCCAATAGTTGCAGAGTGGCTCGGAACATGCTTTTTAGAAGTCGCGTATCAGTGATTGGGCCGCTCGGGCGGCCGTCGAAGAAGGAGAGCGATATGAAAACGGAATTTGTGAAACGGACGGCCAGACGATCGTTGGGGTTAGTATGCGCTGCGCTACTGGTTGTTCCCTCCGGCAGCCTGCTTCTGGCGCAAGCTCCGACTCAGCCTGCTACTGCTCCGCCGGCCGCACAACTCCTCCCCCCCGCTCAGTTGGAAAATCTGGTCGCGCCGATCGCGCTTTACCCGGACCCACTGCTGGGCCAGGTGCTGGCCGCATCGACTTATCCGCTTGAGATCGTTCAGGCACAGCAGTGGCTCCAGCAGAACAGCAATCTGCATGGAGAGCAACTGATGAACGCGGCCCGGCAACAAAACTGGGACCCGAGCGTGCAGGCGCTGGTCGCGTTTCCCGACATGCTGGGGACGCTGACTCGCGACGTGCAATGGACCACCGATCTCGGCAACGCCTTCCTCGCGCAGCAGAACGATGTGATGGCGGCGGTGCAGCGAATGCGCCAGCGTGCGCAGCGTAACGGGAAGCTCCGATCCACGCCGCAGCAGAACGTGACCACGCAGAATCAGAACGGGCAGAGCGCGGTAGTGATTGAGCCCGCCGATCCGCAGGTTATTTACGTCCCGGTCTACAATCCGGCCTATGTTTGGGGTCCGCCGGCATGGGGTTACTATCCTCCCTTGTTCTATCCCGGGATCGGCTTTGGCTTCGGTTACGGCCCGGGAATTTATCTCGGCGGTTTCTATCCCGGTTGGGGATTTGGCTGGGGTGGCTGGGGTCTTGGCTGGGGATGGGGGTGCGGCTGGTTTGGCGGCGGATTGTTCGTGAACGCAGGCTTTTTCAGCCACTACGGATTCGGCGGCGGATTCTATGGTGGACGTTTTGCGGGCGGACGTGCGGCATGGCAGCATGACCCGATGCATCGCGCCGGAGTCGGATACGCGAACCGGAACGTCGCAGCCAGGTACAATAACTCGCGCTTCGCAGCGGGACGCTACTCCAGCGGATCGCGTTCTGCAAACGCACGCCCGTCCGGGGCGGCGGGCCGAAGCTTCAACAACGCGGGATCCGCGTCGCGCGGTTCCGCTTCCCCAGGTCGCGCCGGCACGGCAAACTCGAGCCGTGGCTCCTATGGCGCCAATCGCGGGACGAATGGCAGCTATGGCCGCAGCTATTCAAACCCTGGATCCAGCCGAGGCTATGGTTCCGCGAACAACGGCAGGGGCTATTCCAGCTCAGGTCAGGGTTCGCGCGGGTCTTCAAGTGCTCCACGCTCCAGCGGCGGAGGATTCAGCGGCGGCAGCCGGCCTTCGGGCGGTAGCAGTGGAGCGCGATCGTCCGGAGGCGGCGCTTCGCGATCGTCCGGAGGCGGCGGCTCGCGCTCATCTGGAGGCGGTAGTCGCGGCGGCCGGCGGTAACCAATGTGGGGCAGGCAATCTTGCCTGCCGCCGCCTTTCAGGCGGCGCGTCTTGTGTGGGGCAGGCGATCATGTCGCCTGCCTCTCTCTTTTTCAAGCCCCGCCGTCAGGGCGGGGATCGACGTAAGCGGCGGATCCTGCCGCCCACAACCTCGAAAATTTGTAGGGCCGGCAATCCGGGATCAATCCATCGGGCCATCTGGGTGCCCCCGAAATTCCGAGATGCGCTGCAAACTTTCGCTTCTCTGGAGCGTATTAGTGATTTGTCTTGCTCGCAGCCATCGGCTCCGCCACCTCGCATGATCGGCGACCGCACCCGGCATGGAAGGATCGTTGCAATGCATCGATGGATAACTATCCTGGCCTCCTGCGTGCCGCTGCTCGCCGCCGGGATCTCCTCTGCGCAGAATAAGGACACCCCGCTTCAAGCTCCGGCCGTCCGTTCATGGGACGAGAAGCTTCTTCGTGAATATACGGGTGTGTATCGTTGGGAACCGGACCGGGAGCCGAACGCTTTCGTGTACCTGCAGCTGTGGAACGAATTCAGCGGATTCGGCAAGCCCAGTCAGCTGGTTGCGTTTGATGAATCCGGCGAAGTGAGGACGCTGTATCCGGCCAGTCAGGACAAGTTCTTCGCAGGCCCAGGCGCCGCAGTCTCGACGACCATCGAATCCCGGATCGAGTTCCAGCGTGACCGCTCGGGGAAGATCACTTCGCTAACCTGGCAGCGCGGCGGCACGCCCCAGCGCACCGGGCATCGCGTCGAGATCGAGAAACATGAAGATGTCCGCGTCTCGAGCGGCGACGTTCAACTGGCCGGCACGCTCATCGCTCCGGCTACGCGCGGGAAACATCCGGCGATCATTCTCGTCCACGGCTCCGGGGCCGAGAATCGCGAATATATGCTTCCCTTCGCGCGATTCCTGATACGTCATGGAGTGGCGGTCCTCGGATACGACAAACGGGGAGTGGGTGGCTCGACCGGTGACTGGAACACCGCTTCTTTCGACGACTTGGCCGGCGACGTTGTGGCGGCTTTCGATTACTTGAAGGCGCGTGATGATATCGACAGCGCGCAGATTGGATTGCTCGGCGTGAGCCAGGCGGGATGGATCATGCCGCTCGCCGCCGTTCGAGCGAAAGGCATTGCCTTTCTCGTCAGCATCTCGGGAGCGGGCGTATCGGCGGCGGAGACCACGATCGATCAGGCGCAGAACGAAATGACCATGGCGGGGACGCCGCCGCGCGCCGTCGAGCAGATCATCAACCTTATGAGACTGGAGTACGAGTTCGCGCGCACCGGCCGCGGCTGGGAGGAGTACGCGGCGGCTCGCGGGCAACTCGCCGCTCGAATGGGCTCGCCGCCAGGTTCATTTCCGGGAACGCCGGACGATCCATATTGGCAATTCATCAGACGGTTATATTCTTACGACCCTGCCCCGGCATTGCGCCAGCTTCGGGTACCGGTGCTCGCGTTATTCGGCGAGTTGGACGACAACATCGTCGCCGAAAAGAACAGGAACGCATGGGAGGCGGCTTTGAAAGCCGGCAACAACCGGGATTACACGTTGAGGATCCTGCCGAAGGCGAATCATCTTCAGCTCGAGGCCAAGGTCGGAAACAATGCAGAAATGACATCATTGCAGCGATTCGTGCCGGCATACCTCAGCACGCTCCAAGACTGGCTGGCGAAACGAATCCGAGGCTTCAAATTGTAGCGGCAGTCGGCCCGCGTTCTCTTTTGCCGTTTTGCCCGGGACAGCGTCCCCGGTTCATGATGACCATCCCACCGCTGGTGGGTTCGGGTGAAGCGTTGCGTTAGGGATAGCTGGTTCTCAAAGCTTAGACAGCAAGGAGCACCACAACCCCGGGAGGTCGCATCCCACGTAATAGGCGGTGACAAAACGATAGGCTGGCTGAGTCGCTGTACCCAGGTAGCCATTTCCAAATGAGAAGCCGAATTCAGCTTCATTAGCATTGGCGCCGGTGCTGTCGCAGGGGGCCTGAATTGGGTCCTGAATTGGGGGCTGAGTTGGGTTCTGAGTATTGGTTATCGCGCAGGACCAATAGGTAGAAGGCCAGAGGTTGAGGAACGGGCCAACGGCAATGTCAGGCGGCTCGACCACGGGCTGGCCCGCGAGCAGGCCAAACTGGATATAGAACAATACCCCCATCGGGTTGTCCGTGACACACCCAAAAGTTTGGCAGCGAATGCTAACGTGAGGTAATTGCCAGCCGGTCCGGCCCAGGTAGCCTGCGCCTTGATCGTATGCGTTCATGTTGTTAATAAACTGACCGGCGGAGGCGTCGTTCATCGAGCCGTCGAGGGCGACGCAATACGTTGGGGTAGTGGGGGTCTGGCAGCGTGGCAAGCCGAGCGTGTCGCTGGCGGCCAGGTTGGCATCCGCCAACCAGGTGACCTGCGCCGTCCCGTCATAGATAGTCTGCCCGCCAGGATTGACCTGCAACCCCGGGCCGCTGGAGGGCATTATGCCCGGAATCATCGGCAGAACATAGTGGAAATCACCTCCGGTACCGCCGCCCTGGGACCCGTCGACGAAATTAAAATTGGTAATAGGGTTCTGGTTGACACCGGACGAATCCGACCAATAGCGATCGGGTTGGAAATTGCGGAATGGACCCACCCGGTTGGGTGGCATGGGAACCGCAGTATTGGGAGCATGGAAGCCCAATGCTTTGTAATAGAGGTAACCCATCGCATTCGCATTGCAGCCGAACCCGAAACTGTTGTCATCCGTCCCCGTTCCCGCGCAGCTTGGATCCTTAGACGGTGCGGTGGGCAGTTGCCAGTTAGAATGCCCCTGGTAGTGAGCGTGGTTCATGGCCAATACCCATTGTGCCGCGGACGGGTAGTCCATAAGCCCGCTGGGGTTTACGCACGGGTCCATGATGGGGGGGCTTCCGTAGGGGCCGGTTCCATCGCACAACGCAATTCCGAATCTTTGACGGGCCGGTAGATTGGCGTCCGTAAGCCAGGTGACATGATTGACCACGTCGTAGACTGTCGGGCCATTCGGGATAAGGACCAGGGGCCAGAATGGATTCTGGGCTGAAAGCCGGGCCGAGCCGACTAAAGTGAGCGCGGCTAGAAGGATTCCGATTACGCAGTGACGTTTCATAGCATTCTCCATCGATGCTCCGATAACTGCCAGAGCAGTCGAGTCAATTGATGTCTCCGACGAGCCTACCGAGCCATCGGAAGAGAGCGAAAATGGGTGAAAACGAAGTCGTCGATTCTGTTCCCTTCGTGGCTGTCGCCCATTCGTAGTATTCCCGACGGGCGGCGAAGTCGTATCATTTAATCGTGATCAACGTCCCGGGCTGCGTCGAATGGCCGTCGAACGTGGCGACAATGGGCTGGTCGCCATCGGCCAGGCCGGAGGGGATCACGACGTTGAATTGGTACACGCCCGGCGCCACCAGGCCGGCGGATTGTACGGTTGCCGCGACTCCTCCGATGGCGATCGCGGGCGTCGGCGAAAGACTGCCGAACTGAAAAAGCGATCCGCTGACCACTGGCGTCGAGGTTGGTCCAAATCCATCCCCGAACAGGGACACCACTTGGCCGGGACGGACGGGAGTGGCGAAGCCGGGGACCAGCGCCAATAGTCCCAGGACGCCTGCGAACGATGGCGTGCTGACCACATACTGTCCGCCGCTCGCGACGAACAACGACGGCGAAATCGACGCGGCCTGCGCGTTAAAGGGCGCGCTCGCCGAGCCGTTGTTCGTCACCACGACGCTCACCAATCCCGAGATCGCGTCGGGCGGCGTCAGGACGATCAGTTGCGACGGGCTGATCTCATAGACGTACGCGCTCTTGCCGTTTACCGTCACGCTCACGCCGTCGAGTTGCGTAGGCAGATGGCCGGTCAACAGATCGGTCAACTGCCAGAAGCGAGAGTCCCGCGCCAGATTGGCGCCGTTGATCACGATCCAGGTGTTCGGCGCGATGATTGGAATCCCGCTCTCCGCATTGGCGACCTCAGCTATCTCCGGACCGGTGGTCAGGTTGGGCGAGCCGACGAAATAGGCCGTGACGTAATAGTCTGCCTCCAGGCCATCGGTGCCCAGAAAGCCGTTGCCAAAAGAGAAGGCCCACTCCTGTAATCCCTTGTTGGGGCCAACCCCGTCACATTGGTCCTGAATTGGGTTCTGAAGCGTGACCGACTGGCAGGACCAGTAGATATACGGCTGCAAATTGCGGAACGGGCCGACGGCCACATTGGGGGTGGGAACCGCGGGCGTCGCCGCGCTCAAGCCAAACTGGTCATAGTACAGGATCCCCATTGGGTTGCCCATGCCCGCGCAATTATATGTCGGGCAGCCTGGGTTCGATGGAGGCAGTTCCCAATTGGTTTGGCCGAGGTATCCGCTGCCGTTGTAGGCGTTCATGTTCGCGATGAATTGCGATGCCCCTGCCAAATTCATCGAGCCGTCCTGGGCGGCGCAAATGGAGGAACCGGTTGGGTGGGTGCAGAGCGGCAGGCCAAACGTGTTGGTGGCGGCCAAATTGGCATCCGCCAGCCATGTGACGCCTCCTATGGGGTCATAAACGGTCTGGCCGCCGGGATTGACTTGAAGGCCCATGCCGCTGGCGGCCGGCGTCCCTGGTATTTTCCCCTGTATCATGGGCAGCGCGTACTGGAAATTATCCGCCGTATTTCCTCCCTGGGACCCCGCGCCGAAGGAGAATACACTTTGCCCCAAACCACCATCGCCTGACTGCGACCAGTAAAAGTAAGGTTGAAGATTGCTGAACGGGCCGACGTGGCTATGGGGAATCGGAACGGCGGTGTTCGGGAAAGTCAGGCCCAGCGCGTTGTAGTACAGCGACTCCAGCGCACCCAGCGAGCAATAGGCTCCGAACGAATTACCCAGTGGCCCGACACTCCCGCAGAACTGATCCATGAACGGAGTCGTCGGCAATTGCCAGTCGCTGTGGCCCAGGTAGTTCGCGGCGTTCATAGCCGCAACCCACGCGACCGCCCCCACCCAGTTCATGGAACCGCTGGGGTTTACGCAAGGCACGGTACTGTCAACAGTCGTGCATAGGGGAAGGCCGAAACGGTTACTCGCCCCCAAATTGAAGTCTGCCAGCCAACTGATGTTGTTGGCGGTATCGTAGACGGTGATGCCATCCACGCCGGGCACCAAAGTCGTCCCCGCCTTATCGACTGTTTCGCCGTTCGGAATAAGGACAAGTGGCCAGAGTGAATTCTGGGCTGAAAGCCGGGCCGAGCCGGCAAAGGTGAGCGCGGCTAGAAGAATTCCGATTACGCAGTGCTGTTTCATAGCATTCTCCATCGATGCTCCAATAGCTGCCCGGAGCGATCGAGTCAATTGATCCGAAATGTCTCGGACGCGCCTGCCGAGCCGTCCCATCCGGGGTGCGTTCTCAGCAGATTAACCGAAGTGGCGCCTCCGGGAAAGCTACACGTTCGTGCAGGGTGTAGAGTTCGGAGTCAATTACGACGGCGTTAGTCACGACAGGGAGTTAAACACAGCGTCAGAAGTATTTGCGCATCCGCTCCCTGATGGTCGCGGTTCTGTTACGGAATCGCGCGCGTCAGCAAGCGGCCATTCGCAAATACTTATGACGCTGTGTTTAGTCACGACAGGACTGTCGTCGCGGTAGGACTGAGTTTACGGGAACAACCCTCCCGGACCGCGCGGGCGAACGTCCCGCCCAGCGCATCCGGATTGGGATCGGTGGACGTCGCCAACCTATGGAAGAAATTAAGAAATCACTCCAGACTGTTTTCCCCCCTGTTTTCCCTCCCATTACGGCGCACGGCCGGGTGTACTATTGCTAGAGGGCTGATCAAAAGGACCAGAATCATGAAACCGACTAAGTGGATGTGCCTGCTCGCTGTCCTGGCAAGTTCCGCGAGCATCGGTGTGCGAGCCGCGCCCGCTTCTGGAGACGACGCGTCATCCGGAGCTTCTCAGGCATGGGACCAAAAATCCGCCGCGGGCTACCTCGATCAACGCGCGCAATGGTGGACCACCTGGCCCAAAGCCGCTCGCGATCACGACACGTTCTGCGTGTCCTGTCACACCGCGTTGCCCTACGCTCTCTCGCGCTCCGCGCTGCGCAGCGCCTTAGCGGAATCGCAGCCCTCCGCTCCCGAGCGCGACCTTCTCGCGAATATCACCAAGCGGGTCGAAATGTGGAACGATGTGAAACCGTTCTATCCCGATAGCGGAGATCTGCCGCGCAGCCTTCAATCGCGCACCACCGAAGCCATTCTCAACGCGCTCATTTTGGCGACGTACGACACTCATAGCAGTCAAGCCCCGGCCCGTCAGGGCGGGGATCGCGAGGGCGAGCTGAGCGCAGCCGCGCGCACGGCGTTCAACAACATGTGGGCGCTCCAATTGAAAACCGGGGACGCAGCGGGCGCATTCCCCTGGCTCAATTTTCATAACGAGCCCTGGGAAGCCGAGGACTCGCCATTTTTCGGCAACGCTCTCGCCGCGCTTGCCGTAGGCTCCGCGCCGGCGAGTTATCGTGCGATGCCCGAAGTTCAGAAAAATCTTGCTCAGCTCGAACTGTATTTGCAGCGGGAATACAAAAATCAGACTCCCATCAACCAAGCATTTGCGTTGTGGGCATCCGCCAAGCTGCCGGGCTTGTTGACTGCCGACGAGAAGAAATCCTTCGCTGAAGAAATCTTCAAACAGCAGCGCGACGACGGAGGATGGAGCCTGTCGACGCTGATGGGGACCTGGAAGCGCAGAGACAACACGCCGCTTGAAACCAAAAGCGACGGCTACGCCACCGGCCTGATCGCGTTCGCGCTCGAGGAGTCGGGGGTATCGCGATCGAAGAGCAGCGACCCATTAGACAAAGCCTTGGCATGGCTTCGCCAAAATCAAAACAAGAAGGAAGGCTTCTGGCAGGCCTACTCTCCCAACATCGAACGCGATCTCACGTCCGACGCCGGCCGGTTCATGAGCGACGCCGCCACCGCGTACGCGGTCCTCGCGCTCACGCACAAGTAGAACGCGCGGGCATTAAATTCATTTCGCGCGGCTCAAGCCCCACCCGTGGATTTGGAGCGGCGGGACGAGATCATTTGGATTTGTTCTCGACTATCGCAGCGGCCCGTTGCAGGGGCCCGAGCGCAATGTCGTTTTTCGGATGAATGAGGCCTCCTTGACCGCCCGGTACTCGGCAGCCAATATCTTAGGCGACGCGTCTCCGGCTTGTCGGCTTTGGCCTCGAGTCATCTTCGGCAATGCCGGAAAGAATCACTGGCGCACGGTCGGGAAACTCTGCGACCAGCGAAAGGTTACCACCCATGGCCTCGACCGTTTTTCGGAGCGTGGATAGCAAAAGATCGCTTCGCTTTTCGAGGCGCGAAACACTGTCCTGGGTGACTCCTAGCGTCTTGGCCACCTTTACCTGCGTGAGCTTGCGGGCGTGCCGCAGTTCGCGCAAGGTCATTTCCTCGGCGATCAACTCAGCGGCGCGGGCCTCAACCCTCTTGCGCTGAGCGGGGCTCAGTTCCTTCATTTTGTCTTTCAGCGTGATCGACATGGCTACGTCCCCTTCTTCTTCATTCGTGACAGGTGCTCATCAAATCTTTCATCGGCCTTTGCTATGAGGTGGCGATAAAATCTCTTCTCGCCGCCGCCCGATTTGTCTCCCGCGATCAGAAGGACCGCGTTGCGTTTCGGGTCCAACGCGAAGGCGACGCGCCAGACACCGTCTGCCGCGTCAAAGCGCAACTCCTTCATATTCGCGTGGCGCGAACCCTTGAGCGTATCGACGCGCGGCCTGCCGAGTTGCGGGCCAAACTGCTCCAGCAGCAGGGCATGAGCGCGTAATTCATTCTGCACGTCATCCGGCAGCGCGTCGAATTCGGGATCGAAGTCCTTATGGAATTCGACTTCCCACTTCACTCATATAATATGTCATACAGATAATATGTTGTAAAGAACATAGTGCGCTATGGAGCCTGTTTCACCGAGCCGGTGACGATGAGGAAGAAGCCCGCCGAACAGGCATAATTCTCTCCGCGTGCAAACCGGCGGAGACGGGCCTTCTTCAGCCCAGAAACTCGCTGGTCACATGCGCCCGCGCGTCTTGGTGACTCCATGCGAACGGGCCCGAAAAGACCGTAGCGATCTCCTGGAGGCGTCGAAAGCCCCGGCGATCACACATTCGAGGGCTACCGCGCGTCCGCTTTGGCTTCAGGTGGTCGGACACGCCGCGTCCGTCGCAATTCAGGTGCTATCGCGCAAACGCTTTCCTCCGGAGAGTACACCCATCGCACGAACGTTGCAATAAACCCCACGACCGGAAAATCCCGTTTCACGCCATTGGCTGTTTCGGCTCATCGATTTCTCGCAGCCCGCTGAACCTTTCTGCCTGGAATCGCGTCTTATAAGCGTGACTGCCAGAATTTCGGACGAAAATATACCCCCTGAGCAGCTCAGGGAAGACTACAACGACGCGTTTGAAGAGTGGGCGACCGAGGTCAACCACCTGCAAACCGTGAGCAAGTGCGCGCCGGATGGCGCTCCCGTAGTCCAGGAAGCCGAAGGCCGTGTCGAGGCGGCCCACAAAACCTACCAGGATCGCCGCGACCGGTTAGCGGAAGATATGGCCGGCTGCGGCGATCAGCACGATCAGGAAAGCTGACGCCCTGGGATTCGGCCGTTTTCAGCCCCACGGCGCGCACCGCAAAAACACCGGTAATCTGCGGTCATTTAGCGGTAAAAGCGCGGTGTTTCCCGCGTCCCGTGAACCCGAGTCTTACACCCTGCGGAAATGAAACGGATCACGCAAATTCTGTAGCTCCCGATAGTAGTACACCGGCGTAGGCCGCTTCTCTCTGAACTTCAGCGCCTTCAGAAACTCGATCTCTTCTTCCGTCGCATCGCCGCTAAGTGATTCATCCCGGAGGAATTCCTCGAACCCCGGCTCGACTATGGGAAACTCCTCCACTTCCTTCTCCACGAACTCGAACCGCTTCAAAGGCCCCAGCGCGAGCCTGCGGTTCAGGACGATTTCCACCCCGAAGGTCTTGAGATCGATGTCCCAGGACTCGATCACGGGATTCAGGAACGCCACGCAGTTTTCGACCGAAATGTGGAAGACATCTGTCACGTCCGTATCCAGAAACTCGAGAATCGCGACGTGGGTCTGCTCATAGCTCCGATGGCTCAGCTCGGCCATCACGCGCAGCCAGTCTTGGCTCTCTAACTGCTCCTGGGCCACTCTCTTAGCGACGTCCAGGAGCTTTTGCGTGATGAACCGTTCCAGCGCGCCGAAGTGTTCCTTTTCGAAAATCGCGCGTATTTCCGGCTCCGTCGCCGGTTCGCACTTGCGGAGAATCAGGGCGCGGCATTCGCTGAACAGGGGCTGCGGCGGCTCGACCGCGCGTTTCTTCAAGTCATCCTGGCGCTGAAGCTCGGCGAGTTTCGAAAGTTCCCCGCTGGGGAGCCTCAGGAACCGGCCCATTTTGTCGTAGATATCGGTGCGATCGGGCGCGGGAGGCGCTTTCTTGCGCGTCAGTAGCTGCGAGATGTAGGATTCGGTGACTTGAGCGGCGGCCGCCAAATCCTTCTGATCCAGCCCCAACTCCTTCAAACGATGCCTGATCACGACCGGAACGTCCACTTGAAACTCCTCCGCAAGGTCGTCTATTAACCAAAAGAAGTGAAGTATCTTACTGTATTGTTACACAGGCTGCCTTGACAGGCAAGATGACTTAACTTATAATAGTGAATGTTCGAGCACTATTGCTCCTTCGCGGATCATTTGAAACTAAGTCGCCTGATCCGATTCTCTATTCCTTAGGAACTCATTAGATCGAGCCTGCGAGGAGGTTACCGTGTCTGATCCCTTCTTCCATTTGAATGGGTCGTACACCGCCACCACCGCATGGATGATAACAGCCTGTGTTTTCAGTTCGATAATGCCGGCTGTCTCAACCCCGCTTGGGTTCGTTTTGTCGCGGCGCACGTAAACACACCGGAAAACCGCGACGGCCGTAAGGAACAACTGCGAAGAGCAGAGAAGCATCAGTGGAGGCTAACAACATGACTATTCGACCTTTATCCGACCGCCTGGTAGTGAAGCGAATCGAAGACAAGGAAACCACGCGAAACGGCATCGTGATCCCCGATTCCGCCAAAGAGAAGCCGCAGGAAGGCGAAGTGATCGCGATAGGCCAAGGCAAGCGCCTGGAGGACGGGACGCGAGCCACTCCCGACGTGAAAGTCGGCGACCGCATCATGTTCGGGAAATATTCCGGCAGCGACACCAAGCTGGACGGCACCGAGTACATCATCATGCGCGAGGATGACGTGTTCGGCATTCTGGACGCGCCTTTGAAGAAAGCCAGCTAAATCGAATTCGAGATCAATAAGGAAAACCACATGGCAAAACAAATTACTTACAGCGACGATTCGCGCCAGGCGATCCTGCGCGGCGTCAACCAGCTCGCCGATGCTGTGAAGGTGACTCTCGGTCCCCGGGGACGCAACGTGGTTCTCGAAAAGAAATACGGCGGACCCACCATCACCAAGGACGGGGTGACGGTGGCCAAAGAGATCGAACTGAAGAATCCGCTCGAGAATATGGGGGCGCAGATGGTCAAGGAGGTCGCGTCGAAGACTTCCGATGTGGCGGGCGACGGCACCACCACGGCCACCATTCTGGCGCAGGCGATTTTCCGCGAGGGCGTCAAGGCGGTTACGGCGGGCGCGAACCCGATGGCCATCAAGCTCGGCATCGATAAGGCAGTGGAAGTGATCGTCGAAGAGATCAAGAAGCTTTCGAAACCCGTGTCGGGCGACATGATCGCGCAGGTCGGCCGGATTTCCGCCAATAGCGACTCGACCATCGGCGACGTCATTGCGGAAGCCATGAAGAAAGTGGGCAAGGACGGCGTGATCACGGTGGAGGAATCCAAGACCATGACCACGGAACTGGAAACCGTGGATGGCATGCAATTCGACCGCGGCTACCTGTCACCCTACTTCGTAACCGACCCCGAGCGCATGGAATGCGTTCTCGAAGATCCCTACATTCTGATTCACGAAAAGAAGATCGGCAGCATGAAGGACATCCTTCCGGTGCTCGAGCAAATCGCTCGCGTGGGCAAGCCGCTCCTGATCATTTCCGAGGAAGTGGAGGGCGAAGCCCTGGCCACGCTGGTGGTGAACAAGCTGCGCGGAACACTCAACGCCTGCGCCGTGAAAGCGCCCGGCTTTGGCGACCGCCGCAAGGCGCTGCTCGAAGATATCGCGATTCTGACCGGCGGCCAGGCGGTGTTTGAAGAGACCGGCGTCAAGTTGGAAAGCATCAAGATCGAGGATCTGGGGCGTGCCAAGCGAGTCACAGTCGACAAAGACAACACCACTATCATCGACGGCGGCGGAAATCCGAAGAACATCGAAGGACGGATCAAACAGATCCGCACGCATGTCGAGGACACCACGTCGGATTACGATCGCGAGAAATTGCAGGAACGGCTGGCGAAGCTGGCCGGCGGAGTGGCGATTATCAAGGTGGGCGCCGCGACCGAGACTGAGATGAAGGAAAAGAAAGCGCGGGTGGAGGACGCTCTGCACGCGACGCGCGCCGCCGTTGAGGAAGGCATCGTGCCGGGCGGCGGCGTGGCTCTGATCAGGGCAGCGGCCGCACTGGATAAGCTGAAGCTCACGGGCGACGAACAGTTCGGCGTGAAGATCGTGCGCCGGGCCTGCGAAGAGCCGCTGCGCCAGATCGTGCTGAATGGCGGAATCGAAGGCGCCATCGTGCTCGAAAAGATCGTCACCAATTCCGATGCGAACTTCGGCTTCAACGCCGCCACCGGGCAGTATGAAGACCTGGTGAAGGCCGGGGTGATCGATCCTACTAAGGTGACTCGCTCGGCCTTACAGAATGCGGCTTCCATCGCATCGCTCATGCTGACAACGGAAGCCATGATCTGCTCGGCGGTAGAAGAGCCGGAGAGCTAAGGCGAGGTGGGGCGGACCCCCTGGTCCGCGGCCGACGCCCTCGTCGGCCCTTGGTTGCAATTGGAAGAGCCGGACATTGGATGAACCAGGGGTCCGGCGCGGACGAGGGCGTCCGCCCCACGTTGGGCTCCCGCTGAGGAGCAGATGAGAAGCAGATGAGAAGCGTCACGTTGAAGCTGACCATCGAAGAACTGAGGCTGCTGGCGACGCTCGCGTCGGATCAGCTATTCCGTAAGGAATTCATCGATCCGAGAATGCCTGGCTATCGGTCCAACGCCGCGGAGATAAGCCTGGGAAAGGCGCTGGTGGGACGGCTGCGGCTGATGGTGGAGCCGGCGAGTGCGGGACGAGCATTGGCGCCGCGGGCCACATTGATCAGACCCAAGGGATCGAGTGGGGCCACGCTGTGAGTAACACTCCGACATTGAGCATGCCGTTCCCGTCGTCATTGAGCACGCCGAATATGCCGGGAGCGGCCGCGATTGCGAAAGTCTCTGAAGAAAGAGCGTTTAAGATGCAGTTCGTGTTGGTAGGGTTCACGCAGGATGCCGGCTTCCGGGTATTCGCATTCGAGGGCATCGGGGAAGATCGAACGCGGACGAAATTCACGGTGAGGGCGGACCTCGCCCTGATTCGCGGATACGAGATTCGCGTGCAGGAACTCCCGCTGCTGTGCCGGGCGCTGCTGGAGCGCGTGACCCAGATCGGTAGCGAGGTCACTGGGCAGGAGGGTACTGCTCCGGAACCTGCTCGTCTGGAAAACACCTGGACTTATACGGAAGAGGAAATGCGCCTGCACGCGAGCGGTTGCGCGGAGGTGCGAGATGCGGCCCAGCGGAAGAAATCCATGCGCAGGTTCGGCCTCAACCAGCCTGGCGCCGGCTCGCGAGCTCCACAAGCCTGGTGACTATAGTCAGCACGCAAATGGCGGTGGGTGGCGGGTTCACCGGGACGCACGCGCATCGCGGGCAGCATCGACCAGAATGCGATGTCGAGAGAATCGGTGTAGTGTGGAAGATAGATGGACAAGAGATTAGCGAAGCGGCACAAACGTCAGGTGGCCCGGGCGAAGGCGCACGTGAAGCTATCCGAGCCCGACTTGAGGACTTCGGAACAGATCAAAGCTGCCCGGGAAGCCAGCCGGCCTACGGGCGACCGTGCCGGCGAAGCCAACATGCATGCTCCCGCGGGGCCAATGCGGAGCGGCAAAGCCTCGCACACCGCGGCGAAGACCGACGCTTAGCCGTTCGAGTGGCAATTGGCGGCGCGCCGGGATCGACGAACGGGTCAGGAAAGAAGCACTCGTAAACTGTGTTCTTAAAACGCTGTCCGCACTGTAGATCAGTCGACTTTAGAAGCGTAGGCGTCCGAAACGGCGTCGAAAAAGCACTCCTGTGGCTGCGCCTTCCTTTTCGGTGTACTCTTTGCGGCCGCCACTTTTTCCTGTTTCGATGGCAAGTGCCGGTCGAGGAAACGGCGTAAGGAGGATCGGTGACCCCCTGAACGCACTCCTTGACGGTCGGGCCTCAAACCGCGGAACGCACTCCCAAACGGTGGCGCCTCAAACCGCGCAACGCACTCCCTAATGGTCGCGCCTCAAACCGCGCAACGCACTCCCTAACGGTCGCGCCTGAAACCGCGCAACGCACTCCCTAACGGTCGCGCCTCAAACCGCGGAACGCACTCCCTAACGGTCGCGCCTTAAACCGCGGAACGCACTCCCTAACGGTCGCGCCTCAAACCGCGCAACGCACTCCCTAACGGTCGCGCCTCAAACCGCGGAACACACTCCCTAACGGTCGCGCCTCACGAGAATAAGCGCTCCATTCTGTCGCGCCTCATTTGGCAGGGCACGCCCTGCCCCACACATTCGGCCACGGCTCGTAAAACCAGGCTGCGGTGAAAATGCGATTCTAAGGAAGTCATGCGCTGCCTTTTCGTTGTCTTCTGCATCGCAATCGCTGCTGGTGAAGTGACGAGCGCGCAAACCCCGCCCGTCAAATCCGATCCCGTCAAGATTGACCCAGCGCGGATCAAGATCGATATCGATCGCCAGATCGGGGAAGTGGACCCGCACCTGTTCGGCAACTTCGCCGAGCACCTGGGCCGCATGATTTACGGCGGCATCTATGACGAGGGCAGTCCGCTGGCGGACCAGGATGGTTTTCGCAAGGACGTGATGGAGGCCGTGAAGCGTCTGGGCGTGTCGATCCTGCGCTACCCCGGCGGCAATTTCTCGTCCGGCTACGATTGGAAGGACGGCATCGGTCCGAAGGACAAGCGCCCGGTTCGCGCCGAGCTCGCCTGGAACGATCTCGAATCCAACCGCTTCGGGACCGACGAATTCCTGCGGTATTGCGAGCGCATCGGCGCCGAGCCTTACATCTGCATCAACGGCGGCCTGGGGACCGTTGATGACGCGCGGCAGTGGGTGGAGTACACCAACGAATCGCGCCACACATACTGGGCCGATCAGCGCCGAAAGAACGGCCGCGAGGAGCCGTACAAAGTGAAGTACTGGGGCCTGGGTAACGAGATCGACGGCCCGTGGCAGCTGGGCCACAAATCGGCCGAGGATTACGCGAAGTTCGCGGTGGAAGCGGCCAAGGCGATGCGCCTGGTGGATCCGGCCATCCAACTGATCGCCAGCGGATCGAGCAATTATGGAGCGGACTGGCAAGGGTGGAACCGGACGGTGATTACGGCGCTGCGGGGGCAGGCGGATTACATTTCGCTGCACACCTACATCAACAATCGCGATAACGATTTCGAGAAATTCATGGGCGCGTCGCAGACTCTGGAGCGCTATATCGAAACCACGGCGGATGCCATCAAGGCCGCCGCCCGAGTCACCGCGCAACCCCCCAGCCGGCCGATGTACATCGCCTACGACGAGTGGAATGTCTGGTATCGAGCCCAGAACAATGAGCACTTGGAGGAAATCTATAACTTCGAAGACGCGCTGGCGATGGGGATGTTCTTCAACACGTTCTTTCGTCATGCGGACGTGGTGAAGATGGCGAATCTGGCGCAGATGGTCAACGTGATTGCGCCGATCATGACCAATAAACAGGGGCTGTTCCTGCAACCGATCTACTTTCCGATTCTGGAATACGGCAAGCAGCGCGGAAATATGGCGCTGAATACGTGGGTCTCTTCGCCGATGTATACGCTGAATCGCCAGCAGCTTCCCTATCTCGACGTGTCGGCGACCTACAATGCGAAGGATCACGCGGTGTTCGTGAATGTGCTGAATCGCAGCAAGTCGCTGGATATCGCCGCGCGGATCGAGAATCAGGAAGGGTCGCTATCGAATCGTGGCGCGGTGTGGCAGATGAATTATCCCGACCTGAAAGCGACGCACACGTTCGGAGACGACAAGAGGATCGTGCCGGTGGTTCGGGAGTTCGCGCCGCAGGGGAAGACATTCGCGTACATGTTCCCGGCGCATTCGCTGACGATTTTGACGCTCCATCTTCAATGAGTTGTGCCAGGTGAATGTTGGTGCTCGTTGGTGTATATTGGTGATGGATGAGTGCAACACTGGTCAAGACGGAAGCCATCCGGCGAAGCATTTCGCTGCCCCCTGAGATGGCCGAGAAGATTGATTCCATCGCGGCGAGCAGGCACGTCACCGCGAATCGTGCCATCGTCGATCTCCTGGCGGATGCGATTGCGGCGTATGAGCAGAGGCGAAGCACGTTCCTTGAACTCGCGGATCGTTTTCAGAGATCTAAAGATCCGGCCGAAACGAAACGACTTCGCGGGGAACTTGCGCGCATGACTTTCGGCGGTTAAACACAGACTAAAGTCTGTGCCACCTGAAATAAACCCCGGGTGTAAACTAAACAGCTAGAGGTCCACCCACATGCCGCTATCCGTCTCGAAGCTTGCCCGCTTGATTTGCATCGCAACCGCCGGGGTGTTCGTAGCCACGGCATCCGGCGCGCCCGCCACCATTCATCTGCTCCAGAAGCCGGCCATGAACAAGACGCAAATCGTCTTTTCCTACGCCGGCGATCTGTGGACCGTGGCCCGGCAGGGCGGCATGGCGACGCGGCTGACGGGGGGCACCGGGTTTGAAACCGAAGCCGCGTTTTCACCCGACGGCGGGACGCTGGCTTTCACCGGCGAATACGACGGCAACGTGGACGTGTTTACCGTGCCCGCGAGCGGCGGCGTGCCGAAGCGCCTCACCTATCATCCCGACGCGGATCGACTGGTGGGCTGGACGCCGGACGGCAAAGGGATTCTGTTCCGCTCGAATCGCAACAGCTTTTCGCGCTTCACGCAGCTTTACACCGTGCCGATCGAGGGCGGACTTCCGGAGGTTCTGCCGCTACCGATGGCTTGCACCGGCGCGTATTCGCCGGACGGAAAGCGGATGGTTTACGCTCCGCTCGACGGCGGGCAGTTCGCGCCGGGCTTCACAAATTTCGTCGCGTGGAAGCGCTATCGCGGCGGCGAGGCGAGTTACCTATGGCTGGTGAATTTCGCCGACCTGAGCACCGTCAAGATCCCGCGCACCGATTCCAACGACATCAACCCGATGTGGATCGGCGACAGGATTTACTTCCTGTCGGACCGGGGAGGGCCGGCAGACCGGGGCGCGCCGATGACGCTGTATCGCTACGATCCGCAAACGAAAGCCGTCACCAAGCTGATCGAAAACAACGGCAAGGATATCGTGAGCGCGAGCGCCGGGCCGGGCGGGATCGTGTATGAGCAGTTCGGCCAGATTTTCATTTACGATCCGGCAACCAACAAATCGAACAAGGTTCCGATCGAGATCGCGGCGGATCTCACCGAAGTACGGCCGCATCTCCAGAACGTGGCGCGCGAAGCCAAGAACGCCAAGATTTCGCCGAGCGGAGTGCGCGCGGTGTTCGAGGCCCACGGCGAGATCCTCACGGTTCCCGCCGAGCACGGCGACATTCGTAATCTTACGCACACGCCGGGCGTTATGGAACGCACGCCGGCCTGGTCGCCCGACGGAAAATCAATCGCGTATTTTTCGGATGAATCGGGCGAGTATGCGCTGCATATCAAGCCGCAGAGCGGCGAGGGCGACGCGAAGAAAATTCCGCTGGCCGGGCAGGCGGCGTTTTATTTCGATCCGAAATGGTCTCCCGACAGCAAGCAGATCGCGTTTACGGACAATCAGCTCAATCTGTGGTCAGTGGATGTGGCGGCGGGCAAGCTGACCAAAGTGGACACTGATTATTCGTACGAACTCGACCGCAATTTCGCGTGGTCGGGTGATTCCAAGTGGATCGCGTTCGTGAAGACCCTGCCCAATCGCCTGCATGTGATTTCGGTGTATTCGACCGACGGCGCGAAGAGCACGCAGGTGACCGACGGAATGTCGGACGCGCGCAATCCGGCGTTCGATCGCGACGGCCAGTACCTGTATTTCACGGCCAGCACAAACTACGGACCGACTTCAAGCGGCCTCGACATGACCAGCGATGAGCACGAAGTCACCAGCAGCGTGTATCTGATCGTGCTGCCGAATAATGTCCCGTCGCCGCTGGCGCCGGAGAGCGATGAGGAAAAGATCGGCGAGGCGGGTTCGGCAGAGGGCCGCGGCGCCGACGGGCAGGCGGCGGAGGGCGGACGTGGAGGCCGGGGTGGAAGAGGAGGAGCCGGGGGTGCCGGTGCAGCGGCCAATACTCCTCCCAAGCCGGTGCGTATCGATTTCGACAAGATCATGCAGCGAACCATCGCGCTGCCGTTGCCGGCGCGCAATTATCGCGAACTGGTCGCGGGCCGCGCGGGCGTCATTTATGTAATGGAAGCTGGAACGGGCGGAGGCGGTCGAGGCGGAGCGGGCGGCGGCGGTTCCACGCTTTCCAAGTTCGACCTGAAGACGCGGCGCACTGAGAAGCTTGCCGATAACGTCGGGTCCTTCGATTTATCGGCGAACGGCGAAAAGATGCTGCTGCGCATGGGAGGCGGTGGCCGCGGAGGTCGAGGCGGCGCGGGTGGTGAGGCCGCGGGCCCCCAGTACGTGATCGTATCGGCGCTGGCGCCGGTGAAGGCAGGCGAAGGCGCGCTGCGCATGACCGACATGGAAGTCAACATCGATCCGGTCGCCGAATGGAAACAGATGTATCACGAGGTGTGGCGGATCGAGCGCAGCTACTTTTACGATCCGAATCTGCACGGCGTGAACGCGGCGGATGGAGAAAAAGAATACGAGAAGTACATCGAGTCGCTGTCTTCGCGTGCCGATCTCAACTACATCTTCAAGGAGCTGCTGAGCGAGTTCACAGTGGGACATCTGCGCGGCGGCGGCGGGACGATTCCTGAGCCCAAACGAGTGCAGGGCGGCCTGCTGGGCGCGGATTACGAAATTGTGAACGGACGTTATCGCATCAAAAAGATCTATACCGGCGAGAGCTGGAATCCGCAGATGCGAGCACCGCTGGCGCAGCCCGGGTTGAACGTCGCCGAAGGCGATTACCTGATTTCAGTGAATGGCGAAGACCTGAAGGGCCGCGACGATATTTCGCGGCTGCTGGAGGGCACGGCATCGAAAGCCGTGACGATCAAGGTCGCATCGGATGCGGCGGGCGCGAATGCACGCGACCTCACGGTGACGCCGATCGCGAATGAGCAGCAGTTGCGGCATGAAGCGTGGGTGGAGGGGAATCGCCGGAAGGTGGATCAACTGAGCGGAGGCAAGCTCGCCTATGTGTACATGCCGGATACCGGACAGGGCGGCTTGACGGAGTTCACTCGATATTATTTCGCGCAGACGGACAAGCAGGGCGCCGTCATCGATGAGCGATACAACAGCGGCGGCCAGGTGGCTGACTACGTCATCGAAGTGATGAACCGGCAACTGCTCGGCTGGTGGCAGCCGCGCTACGGCGCGATTTATCGCACGCCGGCGGCGCAGATTTTCGGCCCGAAGGTGATGATCATCAATGAAATGGCGGGTTCGGGCGGCGATATGATGCCGTGGATGTTCCGCTACACCAAAACCGGGCAACTGGTGGGCAAGCGCACCTGGGGCGGCCTGGTGGGCGTGTCGCAATATCCGGCGTTGATGGATGGCGGCAACGTGACCTCGCCGAATTTCGGATTCTTCAGCCCGAAGGGGCAGTGGGATGTCGAGAATCACGGCACTCCGCCGGATGTCGAGGTGGAGATGGATCCGAAAGCGGTGCACGACGGCCACGATCCGCAACTGGAGAAAGCGATCGCGATCGCGATGGAGGAGATGAAGACGCATCCGGTGCCTCAGCCGAATCGCCCGCCGTTCCCGAATTATCAGGCTCCGCCGACGCGGGCCACTACGGGCGGGGGCGGCAATCAATAGGTTACAGGGTCGCCGGAAATGTTTCCGGCCGCGTTGTTGCGGCCATTCGTTACGTTTGACTTACGGATTGCAGCCGAGCTCGCCGCTGGCGCATCTAACAGCCAGGAGGTGAGCATATGTTTGAGCAAAGCATTCTCTCGTCTCAAAAGACGCGCAAACCTTGGACATTTTCGATCGCGATTCTGATCGAGTTGGCGATTGTCGGCGTGATGGTGCTGATTCCGCTGCTCTCTGTGCAGTCGCTTCCGATGGCGGAACTCACCAGCGCGCTGATGATGCCGCCGCCTCCACCGCCGCCGCCTCCGCCACCTCCGCCCGCAGCGGCGCGAATCCAGCGAACGGCGCCGCGGCAGTTCAAGCTGAACGTACTTACGGCGCCGGTGACGATTCCGAAAGAGCCCGTGATTTCCGCCTCGGCGATGCCTGACCTGCCAAGTATCACTGCGGATGGCGTTCCTGGCGGAGTGCCGGGTGGTGTAGCGAACGGCGCGATCGACGGAGTGCTCGGCTCAGTTTCGGTGGCAGCTCCTCCTCCGCCGCCTCCACCCGCACCGGCGCCGGTGGCGACGCCGAGCCGGATCCAGGTCGGCGGACAGGTGCAGGCCGCGAAATTGATTCACCAGGTGCTGCCGGAATATCCGAAGCTGGCGCATGAGGCTCGCCTGGGCGGCGTGGTTCGTTTGAAAGCGGTGATCGCCAAAGATGGCACCATCGAGGACCTATCCCTGATCAGCGGGCATCCGCTTTTGGTCCCGGCCGCGATGAATGCGGTAAAGCAATGGACGTATAAGCCGACGTTCCTGAACGGCATCGCCATCGAAGTCGGTACGGAGATCGACGTGACGTTCGCGCTCAGGACCTAAGCAAGTGCTCCGTCCTGTCGTGTTTCACGAACGAGCACGATAGGATGGAGCGCGTTGGTACTCTAACTAGTTGGATCCTTACGCGCCGTTCCGCTCGCGGGACTTCCGATTTTTTCTGACCGGTTCGCTTCTCTCCAACTTCGGCCTGCAAATGGTGTCGGTGGCGGTGAGTTGGGATTTGTACATTCACACTCGCTCGGCTGCGGTGCTGGGCAACGTTGGATTTGTGCAGGTGGCGCCGTTTCTGCTGTTCGCGCTCGCGGCCGGACATTTCGCCGATCGTTACGATCGCCGCGGCATCATGCTGTTGACGCAAGCGGTGGTGATGTGCGCGGCCATCATCTTGATCGCGGCGCCGCCTTCGGTTCCGATGATCTACTCGACGCTGTTTCTGAACGCCGCCGCGCGATCGTTCCAGGGACCGGCGCGCCTGGCAATTCTGCCGCACGTGGTGCCTGCCGGCGTTCTGACGCGCGCGATTACGTGGCACAGCAGCGCGCAGGAAATCGCCAATGTCACAGGGCCCGCCCTCGCAGGCGTACTACTGGCGGCGCGAGGAAGTAAAACGGTCTATTGGTTCCAGTTGGTTTTCGCGACGCTGACGTTCGCATGCGTTTTTCTATTGAGCGTGCGCAAGGTGCAGGGTCCAGCGCTACCCGCGCCGGATCGCCATGAACTTCTGGAAGGCATCCGATTCGTCGCGAAAGACCCGTTGATTCTTCCCGCGATTTCGCTGGATCTGTTCGGAGTGCTGTTCGGCGGCGCAGTCGCGCTGTTGCCCATCTACGCGGTCGAAGTTCTTCATACCGGCGCGCGTGGATTGGGATGGCTGCGCGCGGCGACGTCGATCGGCGCGGTATCCATGGCGATTCTGCTTTCGCACTCACGGAGGGTCAGGAGGCCGGGCCGGATGCTGCTGCTGGCCGTGGCAGGATTCGGCGCCGCTACGGTCGTATTCGGATTGTCGCGATCGCTATGGTTGTCGTTCGCCATGCTGGTGCTTACCGGCGCGTTCGACAATATCAGCGTAGTGCTTCGCCAATCCCTGGTACAGATGCGCACGCCGGATCATCTGAAAGGCCGCGTGCTGGCAGTGCAGAATATTTTCATCAGTTGCTCGAATCAGTTGGGCGCGGTGGAATCGGGATGGACCGCGGCCTGGTTCGGTCCGGTGATCAGCGTGGTGGGAGGCGGGATAGCGACTCTGGCAATTGTCGGTGGGTTTGCACTCAAGTCGAAAGCGTTGCGCAGGTGGACCCAATGAGTAGGTAACTGAACCGCGACTGTTTGGCTTCGGATTCCGGAGCCAACGCGCGACAGCGCACAAAAGGAGCGGGACGTTACAGCTCGCGGGGGCTTCATTACCGCTCCTTTACAGTGGCGGCTCAGCTTGAGGATAATCAGGCAGATGACAATCGCGGTTTTGATCTTGAGCGCTGCGGGATGTTTGATAGCGCAATCGCCTGCATGGGTAGTGCAGGAGAGCGGGACCACTGCATCACTGCGCGGCATCAGCGCCGTGAACGCGAGGGTCGTGTGGGCCAGCGGCAGCGGCGGGACGTATTTGCGGACAATCGACGGCGGCGCGACGTGGAAAGCCGCGAAAGTGCCCGGTGCGTCCGATGTCGACTTTCGCGCGGTGCGCGCGTTCGACGATAAGACCGCATTTCTGTTGAGCATCGGAAGTGGCGAGAAGTCGCGAATCTATAGGACCGAAGACGGCGGCGAACGTTGGCAATTGTTGTACACCAATCCCGATCCCAAGGGATTCTGGGACGCGCTTGCGTTCTGGGATGATGTGCATGGCATCATCCTCGGCGATCCCGTGGATGGGCACTTCGTAATCATGACCACCGAGGACGGCGGCCAGTCATGGCATCGCCAAAAGACTCCCGCGGCGCTGCCGAACGAAGGCTCATTCGCAGCGAGCAATTCCTGCCTGACAGTGCAGGGCGCGCACCAGGTCTGGTTTGGAACCGGCGGGCCGGGCGGTGCTCGCGTGTTTCATTCCGAAGATGGCGGCGCGACTTGGACGGTGGCGAAGACGCCCATTCGCAATGACGGCGCGAGCGCGGGAATCTTTTCGCTTGCGTTTTCGGATGCGAAGCGCGGAGTAGCGGTCGGCGGGGATTACAACAAGCCCACGGAGACAACGGGCGTTGTCGCGCTGACGTCGGATGGCGGAAAGACGTGGACCGCGCCGAGCAGTGAGACGTCTACTGGGACAGGCGTCGGGGTACCCCGTGGCTTTCGTTCCGCCGTCGAATATCTCATGGATCGCAAGATGTGGATCGCGACGGGAACATCGGGATCGGACCGTTCCTCTGACGACGGAAAATCGTGGCAGCACTTCGACTCGGGAAATTACAACGCGATCAGTTTCGCGGGCATGACCGGATGGGCGGTTGGTCCCAAGGGCGCGATCGCGCGCATTCAGTGGATCACCGAGTTACCGGTCGTGGCGGGCCGCATTCGCGATTTCGGGTTCGGCATCGTCGGCCAGCCGCGTGAGTAGGGCTGAAGCCTCTGGACTGGCCTTCATCGCACGCAGATCGTAGACCAGCGTCAGCCGTTCGGCTGCCGAAAGCTGCGCAAGCCCGCGATCCATTGATGCGCTCAACGCGCTCAACTGAATCGCGGACCATTCGGTGCGATAGTAACCCGTACCGCCGGAATTCGTCTCGATCCACGCGGGACATGCGCGCTTCAGGTCGATGGCATGATGACCGGCGTCGATCACACCGCAGGTTTGTGAAACCTCGTCACTACTCAGACCAGCCCCGCGAACGCAAACCGGAACCGACCACGAACCGGCGGACGCGATGTTCACCTTGCCGCCTTTGCAATCGGCGCGAATCACGGGGATACCCACCTGATCGAGAAAGGAATCCATCACAGGCGCGGGATCGATCCCGGAGGAAGCCCGCAACGCCGATTCCAGATCCTTCGTATTCGCATTCCCGAACGCGTGCTGCTTCAGGTACGCGCGCAGCCCCTCGCGAACTTTATCCTCGCCCAGCCATCCATCCAGCATCAGCAGAATCGACGCACCCTTGTCATACACGACGCGCCCATACACTCCGCGCGTATCTTCGCGGCTATTCATCGCCAGACGCACGGGCCGCGCGCGAGGACCAGATTCCATCGCCATGATGCGTTCGCGCGATGCCACGGCAGAGAGATGCTTTCGCGCGGGCGGCTGCTCCTCATCCATGACTTTTGCCGAAAACCACGTCGCGAAGCCCTCGCTCAGCCATACGTCTTTCCACGTGGCTTGCGTGACCAGGTCGCCAAACCATTGATGCGCGATCTCGTGCGATTGAATCGATCGGATCCCTCGCGTTTTTTCGGGGGTATCCGCGCCGGGAGCGGCCAACAGCCCAGTCTGCCGATACGTGATGAGCCCCGGATTTTCCACGGCTCCATATGCGCCCTCCGGCAGGGCGATGTGATCCAGTTTGCCGAACGGATACGCCATGGCGGTGTAGGCTTCCAGGCGCGGCAGGACATCGACGGTCGCCTGTGCGGCGGCTTTGGCTTGACCGGCGAGCCCCCTTGTGGTGATCACGCGAATCGGAGTGCCGTGACCAGCGGGCGCGCCTTCCAATACGTCGAAGGGTCCGATGGCGAACGCGACCACTTCGGACGGGAGTGGCTTGGTTTCGACGAACCTCGTCATTTTCATATTGCCGGGTTCGTCGACGACCTTCTCTTCCGCACCGTTCGCGAATGCCTTCAAATCGCGGCGGGTGTGGATTTGAAATAGCCAGGGCGTCTTAAAGCGGGGATCGTCGAAACACGGGAGCGCTCGGCGCGCGTCGATGGGTGTGAAAGTTGTGAAGACGTACCAATCGTCTCCGACCTTCCTGCGATACGGGCCGACCACGCTCTTGTCGTCAAGCTTGCCGTGGTAGTTGATTCGCAGTGCCAGCGTGCCGCTCAGCGTCACAGGCAGGTCCACTCGGATGAATTCGCCAGCCACCGCTTCGCCGCGCGCATCCAATGATCTATCAGTCTGGTCGACCTGAGCTGCGTCGAAAATAATGTCCTTGGCATGGAGCCAAATCACGCGCGTCGGCTTCTTCAATTCGAGCTTGATGATGACAGTGCCGCTGAAGGTCGGCTGTGCGGGGTCGATGGTGAGATCGACCACGTAGTGCGTCGGGACCACGTCGTCGGACAGTTGAAACGCAGGCTGTGCCGCGCAACAACACAGGGAAAGAGCGACCAAAATCACACGACTGCACATTGCCTCATGATATATTGATCGAGTAGACCTGAGCGCACAGGCGGTTTGTGCCGTTGTGTGCGGTTAAACATAGTGGGCGGCTAGCTCAGCTGGGAGAGCGCTGCGTTCGCAATGCAGAGGTCGGGGGTTCGATCCCCCCGCCGTCCACCAGCTCAACCAGATTCACGGATATTTTAAACCGCTCCCTTGGCGCAAGCGCGGCTTGGTCGCGGCTCGCAAAAACCATGTCGAAGGATCCGAAAATCGAGCAGCAGCTCGAAAACATGCGGCGCGCTTGGGACGCGCGGGCCCGCGAGAACGCGCGACATTACGTCGCCACGGGACGCACCGACTGGACCGACGATGAGTTCTTCGCGTCCGGCGAAAAGGCCATCTCGGAGGAGATCCTCACCGACATGATCAACATCTGTCAGGGCAAGGAACCTTCCTCCATGCGCGTGCTCGAGATCGGATGCGGCGCGGGGCGGCTCACCCGCGCTCTCTCGAATCTGTTCGGCGAAGTGCACGCCGTGGACATCAGTGAGGAGATGATCGCGCAGGCGTGCAAGGCTCTTGCGGATCGTCCCAATGCGCATGTGTATCGGAACAGCGGTTGCGACTTGAGCGTGGTGCCGCCGCTGGAATTCGATTTCGCATTTTCGGCGATCGTGTTCCAGCACATCCCCAGCCGAGAGATTATCGAGAATTACGTCCGCGAGGTGCATCGCCTGCTGCGGCCCGGAGCGCTGTTCAAGTTCGGCGTGCAGGGTAACACGCGCGTTCAGCCGGACCCGGAAGGAACCTGGCTGGGAGCGCCCTTCTCGGATGCGCAGGCGGTTGAGATGGCGCATCGCTGCGGGTTCGAGCCGCGCTATCGCCACGGCGCGGAGACGCAATATTTCTTTCTGTGGTTCTTCAAGAACCGCTAGCGTTCACCCGCGGGCTGTCGAGTTCAAGCCCCATCCCGTATGGGCGGGGATCTCTGTTTTGGGCAGGTGGAAATCACAACCCCACACTTACGGGTGGGGCTTGATTAGAAACGGCCAGTGCCGGATCCAGTGCAGGTGATAATGCCAAATCGCTAGGAATAGGAATCCAGCCAGGATCAGCAGCGCGAGGCCGGTCCACATCAGGAACGGAAGCCACGGGAACTTGCGGCCTTCACGCCTCAATATCAGCAGGTAGCCGGCGAAGACGCCAAGAAAGTACAACGCCAGCATCGGCGTTGCGAACAGCATCATGTTCAACGCGTCCGGCGTGGGCGTGACGATCGCCGCCAGGATCACGATGCCCAGGATCGCGTAGCGCGAGTTCGCCATCAGCCATTGCGGCGTCACAATGCGCAGCAGGATCAGGAAGAAGATCACCACCGGCAGCTCAAACACAAGCGCGACGCCGAGCATCACGTTCATGAACAAATCGAAGTAGGATGAGATGGTGATCAGCGGCGTCACGTTTCCCATCACGGCGAGCTGCAACAGGAACGTCAGCCCGAATCGAAACGCGACAAAGTAGGCGAACAGGCCTCCGCCAATGAATAAACCGGCGGTGCAGAGCACAAACGGGACCGCCCATTTCCGTTCGCGTTTGTAAAGTCCCGGCGCGATGAACGCCCACACCTGGTACAGGATCCACGGCGCCGCGACGAACAGTGAAGCCACCGCGGGAACCTTGAACCACATGATGTTGAAACTTTCCATGGGCTCTGTCGACACCAGTTGAGGCGGATGGATGCCGATTCTCTTCAATGCGTCGACCGCCGGGGCCTGGATGAGATTCCACAACCATTGGCCGAATCCGATGCAGGCGAGGAACGCGACCAGGGCTCCTGAAATCGCCTTGATCAGGCGCGATCGCAGTTCTTCGAGATGCTGGAGAAAGGACATGCGCAGCATGCCCTCGTCATCTTCGTCTCCATCGGTGGGCGGAGGCGGAGGAGGCGCGCCTCTTCCACCACCCATGCGGGCGGGAAGCAGGCTGCGCCGGTCCTGTCCGGGCTCACTCAACTGATCGTCTGAAGACGCGTCTCCGCCGTTGTGCTGGTCCATCCGTTCGTTTTCCTGTTACGCTTCAGCCTGAATCAATTTGTGTGCTGGGGCGTTTCGCGAGGAACCGTGCCCTCGACGGCAGGCGCGGGCGCATCCGTCTTGTGGGCGGTCGCGTCGCCGTTTGTCACGGCGTCGTGTATCACGACATCGCTTGTCACGGCTTCGGTCCCCGTCGATTCGGCGCCCGGAACTTCTGAAGCGCTTACCGGTGGATTGATGGCGGCGGTGTAGGAATAGTTATCCGGTTCCGATCCATAGGCGGAATCGTAATACGGATACTCGAGTGTTTCGGCGGCATGGCTTTGGATTTGCTGGGCCGTCGATTGGCCCAGTTCCCGCAGCTTTTCCGCTTCTGTTTCCCGCTCCAGATTTTGCATTTCGCGCTCGAACGACGCTTTCAGGTCGGCCGAAGCGCGGCGGAATTGGGTCAGTGCTTTCCCAATCGTCCGTCCCAGTTCTGGAAGCTTCTTGGGCCCAAACAGAACCAGGGCGACGATGAAGATGATGACCATCTCTTGTGCGCCAACGGGACCCATCGTTTACCCTGCTCCTTTACCGGCGACGCGTAAACTGCGTGCCTATGGTCATCATAGCAGTGAGCCCGAGCACGAGGCGCGACCGTTAGGGAGTGCGTTCCTTGACTTGCTTCCCTTTGCCGAGTTGGCGAACGGCCCTATGCACTTTGGACACCTCGCCGCCCGGCGTGCAAGCGGTATCGGGAAAGAGGATCTTTGTTCCGTCAGGGAAAAGGTCGGCCCACCCGAACAAAAGGTGGCCGTCCAGCCAAATATCCTTCACCTCTCGCTCGCCGGCGTACACGAGGTAAGTCTTGCCTACTTCATAGCCGCCGTCGCCCATGCAATCTGTACTGGGGTCCATGCCCGTAAATCGTAATCCTCGGCGCAGGTGCGCCCTTCCAGTACTCTTCGACCCGAAATGCGATCGCGTAGCGCCCCCGCGTGTGTTTCTCGTCTCGGAGGGGAAGGGTCTTTCTTTCGACGACGGCGCCTCGGAACACGACCGTCGCCTCGTTCAGCGGTGTCCGCACGTCGTTAGGCGCGGTCACGCACGTGCAGGCGAGAGCCGGCACGCACGCGACAACGGCAAGGACCGATTTAGAGAGCAGCGACATTGGAAGCTCCGGCACGTTTCGCGCGACGAACCAGCGCCTGATCGAAGGAAACAAATGGGAGGCCAGCGGGCCGGCTCGCTAGATGCATCGCATCGGCCGGGTCGATACCGTGCTCCATGAGACTGAGGGCGGCTTCTACGGATTGCTCGTCTTCGACGCGCACATTTTCGAGACCCACGAGCGTTTCCAACATTTCGTGAACCGCGGCTGCTTCGAAGTTGTAAGACTTGCGGAGCACCCAGATAATCTCAAGCAAAACTGTCTTTGCAACCCAAATCGAATTTGCGCCTATCAGGGAACGCGCCGCGCGAGCATGGTGCGAATCGTCCTCCACCATCATCCTAACGACAACGTTAGTATCGACTGCGATCATAGCGTTCCATCACGGCCTGACCGATGGCTTCGTCCATTTGCTTGAGCGTTATTGGCTTGCCTTTCCACTTCAGCGGCTTGAAATCCTCCAATCTTGTCCGTTTGAAAAACCGCTTCGGACGCAGCAGAATTCCTTCCTTGGTATCTTCGACCGTGAACTCGGCGCCGGCTTTCAACGCCCGCGAATCCCGGATCGCTTTGGGCAACACCAGTTGTCCCTTTGTCGAAAGCTTTGTGGTTTCCATAAATGCTCCGTGGTAAGACTCCAGTAAGATTATCTCACCCTTCCACCAACTTCACAAACGCCTTCGCCGCGTGGCTCAGCGCCCGCCGAGCCGGATACGCCAGCCGGATCTGCCGATCCACCTTCATTTCCGTCACCTTGACTTCGCGCAAAATACCGTGTTTTACCTCATCCTCCACGCACATTCGCGGCAAAAACGCGACCCCTTCATCCCGCTCCACCATTTTGCGGATCGCCTCCACTGTCGGCATCTCGACATTCATGTTCAGCGGAACTTTCAACTGCTGGAACGCGCGCAGCACCAGTGCGCGGTACGGCGATACCACGTTGTGCGCGATAAATGTTTCCTGTCCCAGCTCCGTGATCGAGACCTCCGCCCGCCCCGCCAGCTTGTGCTTCGGCGACACGATGAACGACAGGTGATCCGTATAGATCACCGCCGTCACCAGCCGGTCGTCTTCAGGGTCGTAAGTGAGAATCCCGAGCTCCAACTCCCCATCAATAAGCTCCGTCGGAATCCGGCTCGAAAGACTCCGCCGAATCTGCACTTTGATCTTGGGAAATTTGCGGCGATATTTCTCGATGTGTTCGAGCAGGTACAGCGTGGAGGATTCGTTGGCGCCGATGGTCAGCCGCCCGGAGGACTTGTCGCGCAGCTCGCTCAGCGCGTTTTCAAGATCGCCCTGAAGGTTCTCGAACCGCCGCGCGTAATCCAGCACCAGGCGCCCGGCGTCGGTCAGCAGCAGATCCTTGGCCGACCGGTCGATCAGCTTTTCGCCGAGTTCGTTCTCCAGGCGCTGAATCGACAGAGAAACCGCGGGCTGCGTGCGCAGCAGTTTTTCGGCCGCCCGGGAAAAACTCTTCTCGTTCGCGACCGCCAGGAACACACGGAGCGGATGCAGCTCCATAAACTAGTATTATACATCACTCAGAATTATAAATTTGTCAAATTTCGCTCCGGGTGCCATGCTTGGACTATGGCTCAGCACGTAAAGAAAGCCGATCGCGTGTATATCTTCGATACCACGCTGCGGGATGGGGAACAATCGCCCGGCTGCAGTATGACGGTGCCGGAAAAGCTCAAAATGGCGGCGAAGCTGATTGAGCTGGGCGTGGATATCCTCGAAGCCGGATTCCCGATCGCATCGGAAGGGGACTCGGAGGCTGTCGACGCGATCAGCCGCGAATTTCCATGGGCGCACGTGGCGGCGCTGGCGCGCGCGAATCAACCGGACGTCGAGGCCGCTGCGCGCGCGTTAAAGCATGCCCGCCGCCCCCGCATTCACACTTTCATCGCCACCAGCGACATTCATCTCAAGTACAAATTGAAGAAATCGCAACAGCAGGTGCTCGAAGAGGCCTGCGCGGCGGTGACTCAGGCACGTGAATTTTGCGAGGATGTCGAATTTTCAGCCGAAGACGCCACGCGCACGGATTGGGATTATCTGGAAAAGATTTCGCGGGCGGTGGTCGCGGCGGGCGCGCGGACGGTGAACTTGCCGGATACGGTCGGCTACACCGTTCCGGATGAGTACGCAGCGATGATCGGCAAGATGGTGAAGGCGCTGGGCGATTCGGCCATTGTCAGCGTGCACTGCCATGACGACCTGGGGATGGCGACGGCGAATTCCCTGGCCGCGTTGCACGCGGGCGCCCGGCAGATCGAATGCTGCGTGAACGGAATCGGGGAGCGCGCGGGCAACGCGGCGCTCGAAGAAATCGTCATGGCGATGAACACCCGCCGCGACCGGCTGCCGTTTGAAACCCGCATCGTGACCGAACAGCTCTTTTCCGCGAGCCAGTTGCTTACGTCGCTGATCACGTTTGGACCGCAGCCGAACAAGGCCATCGTCGGCGAGAACGCGTTCGCGCACGAGGCCGGCATTCATCAGGATGGATTTTTGAAGGAGCGCACCACCTACGAGATCATGGAGCCGCACACGGTGGGCGTGCCCGAGACGCGGCTGGTGCTCGGCAAGCATAGCGGGCGGCATGCGCTGGCCAAGCGCTGCGACGACCTGGGGATTCCACTGCGCCGCGAAGAACTGGATGTGGTCTACCAGCGCTTCACTGCGCTCGCCGACAACAAGAAGGGCTTGCGCAACGATGAGATCGCCGCGCTGGCGAGGGAAGTAGCGGGGCAGATGAAATCGTCGGGCGCGGCGGCGGATTGATGTGGGGTACGCTTGGAAGCGCACAGGCGCTCCTGCCGTTGTGCGCGATTTAACAAGGCGTGCTGCCGTCGGCTTCAGCCGACGGTCCGATCACACGTCGAACTGAAGTTCGCCGCTGCACGCTGATGAAGCGTGCGCCACATCGCCGATAATATTTCTTACACATGAATCTTAAGATCCTTTTGCTGCCTGGCGATGGTGTCGGCGTCGAGGTCACTCGCGCCGCCGTAACCGTTCTCGAAAAGATCGCCACGAAATTCGGCCACAAACTCGAGCTTTCTGACGCCCTGATCGGCGGTGTCGCGATTCACAAGACCGGATCGCCGTTGCCCGACGAGACGCTTCGAAAGGCCATGGCCGCCGACGCCGTGCTGCTGGGCGCGGTGGGCGCGCCCGAATTCGACAACAATCCGCCCAACCTGCGGCCCGAGCGAGGGTTGCTCGGCATCCGAAAGGCGCTCGAAGTGTTCGCGAATCTGCGGCCCGTGAAAATGTGGCCGTCGCTGGTGGATTCCTCGCCGCTCAAGAACGAAATCGTCACGGGCACCGACATGATCATCGTGCGCGAGCTGACCGGTGGTCTGTATTACGGCCAGCCCCGTGGCGTCGATGGGGATCGTGCCGTGAACACGATGGTCTACACGCGAGCCGAAATCGAGCGCGTCGCACGCAAGGCCTTCGAGTTGGCACGCGGACGGCGCAAGAAAGTCACCAGCGTCGATAAGCAAAACGTGATTGAAGTGTCGCAACTGTGGCGGCGTGTGGTGATCGAAGTCGCGAAAGACTATCCGGACGTCGAACTAGACCACCTGCTGGTGGACAACTGCGCGATGCAGCTGGTGCTGAATCCGCGGCGCTTTGACGTGCTGGTCACCGAAAACATGTTCGGCGATATCCTGAGTGATGAGGCCGCTGTGCTCGCGGGCTCCATCGGCATGCTGCCGTCGGCATCGCTCGGGGAATCGAAGGGATTGTATGAGCCGGTGCACGGATCGGCGCCCGATATCGCGGGGCAGAACAAGGCCAACCCTCTGGGCGCAATTGGTTCGGCGGCGGCGATGCTCGATTACACTTTTCATTTGAAGAAGGAGTCCGAAGCCGTGAATACCGCGATCGGGCGTGTGCTCGAATCGGGCTGCGTGACGGCGGATTTGAAACCGAAGGGGAAGCCGGCGACTACCGAAGAAGTAGCGCGGGCGGTTTGTGACGCATTATGAGCCAGCCAGGTGGCGCAGAGCGTAATGACTTCGGAACCGCGACCGTAAGGGAGCTGTAACAGGACTCTATGCAGCCACATACTCGAACGGCCGCGAAGCCGCGAACCATCATAGAGAAGATCTGGGACAACCATGTGGTCGCCGAGCGCGAGAATGCGCCCGCCCTGATCTACATCGATCTGCACCTGGTCCACGAAGTCACCTCGCCGCAGGCGTTCGACGGATTGCGGCGCCGCGGATTGAAGGTTCGCCGGCCCGATCTCACCATCGCGACCACCGACCATTCCACGCCGACCACTCCGAAAGGGTTCCCGATTCTCGATAAGATCGCAGCGACTCAGGTCGAGCGCCTGGAACAGAATTGCCGGGATTTCGGCATCGAATGCTACGGGCTCTCTAGCGATCGCCAGGGCATCGTTCACGTGATCGGGCCGGAATTGGGGCTCACGCAGCCGGGCAAAACCGTCGTGTGCGGCGACAGCCATACGGCCACGCATGGAGCGTTCGGGGCGCTCGCGTTCGGTATCGGAACCAGCGAAGTGGAGCACGTGCTCGCATCGCAATGCCTGTTGCAGAGGCCGTCCAAGACATTCGCCGTACGGGTGGACGGTACGCTGAGCGCCGGCGTCACCGCCAAGGACATCATTCTCGCGCTGCTCTCTAGGATTGGGATCGGCGGCGGCAACGGCTGCGTGATCGAATACCACGGATCGGCGATTCGTGCGCTTTCGATGGAAGAACGCATGACCGTGTGCAATATGTCGATCGAAGGCGGCGCGCGCGCGGGCTTGATCGCTCCGGACGATACTACTTTCGAATACGTGGCCGGGCGGCCGTTCGCGCCGAAGGGCGCCGATTGGGATGCTGCCGTGGCAGGCTGGCGAAAGCTGCCGACCGACGGAGACGCGACTTACGATCGCGAAATCACCATCGACGCGAACTCGCTCGAGCCCATGATCACCTTCGGAACCAATCCGGGGATGGGCATCGCGATTTCGGGAGTCGTGCCAGATCCAGCCGGTATTTCCGACCCGATGGAAAGAGAAACGCTCGTCAAAGCTCTGCGCTACATGGATCTGCCCGCGGGTAAATCGCTGATCGGGCATCCCGTGAACGTCGTGTTTATCGGAAGCTGCACCAATTCGCGCATCTCGGATTTGCGCGCGGCGGCGGCCCTGCTCAAGGGTCGCAAGGTGAGCCCCACCGTGCGCGTCATGGTGGTTCCCGGATCGCAACAGGTGAAAGCGCAGGCGCTCGCCGAGGGACTGGACCGCGTATTCCGCGAGGCGGGGGCCGATTTCCGGGAAGCCGGCTGTTCCATGTGCATCGCGATGAACGGCGATCAATTGCAGCCGGGTGAATACAGCGTTTCCACCAGCAATCGTAATTTCGAAGGGCGGCAGGGGAAGGGCGGCCGCACTTTTCTGGCGAGTCCGCTGACCGCGGCCGCGGCGGCGCTGACTGGAGTAATCACCGACGTGAGGACACTCTTATGAAACCTGAAAGCGCCTACGTCGTAAACCAGAACGTTCGTGAAGCCGCACCGAAGCGATTCGAGAGCGCCTACGTGATCTTGCCTATCGACAATATCGACACGGATCAAATCATTCCTGCCCGTTTTCTGAAGACAATTTCAAAAAGCGGCCTGGGCGATCAACTTTTTAACGACTGGCGCTACGATGCATCCGGCGCTCCGAAACTGGATTTCGTGTTGAATCGTCCGGAAGCCGTCGGCGCGCATGTCCTGGTCGCGGGCGATAACTTCGGCTGCGGCAGTTCCCGCGAACACGCGCCGTGGGCCTTGCTCCAGTTCGGATTCCGAGCCGTGATCAGTACTTCCTTCGCGGATATCTTCAAACAGAATTCGTTGAAGAACGGGCTGCTGCCCATCGTCGTGCCGCGCGAAATCCATACGAAGCTCCTGACAACTCCGAATGCTGTTGTAACCGTCGACCTTGAGACGCAGACGCTGACGCTCGCCGACGGCAGCGTGGTCGAATTTCCCATCGATGCTTTTTCCAGGCACTGTTTGCTCGAGGGTGTGGATGAACTGGGATATATTTTGCAGCAAACGCCGGCGATCGAGGCGTACGAGGCCGCGCAATCTCGGGGATCAGGAACGGGCGTCAGATAATTCGCGAGAACTATTCTCGGTCGACGCTTGTGGGCTTTGCGCCTCCCGAATGAAATCCCATACTTCTTCCGGCATCCACCCATTGCAATCGCTCGGGTCTACGTGCGTCACGATGAAAAGCTCTTTGGGAAACTGCCTTATTAGTAGTTCGCTCAACTCTTGCGCCGAACGGTCCGAGGCGATAAAAATCTGACCAGGCAAGAGGCTATACCAGTTCTGAATCTCGGAGCGGTCGTCCAAGTACGCTGTCACAAGTTTTCGCGGAAGCGCCGGATTGAACGCGGCGAGAAAACAGCGATTCTTACGAACAATCATGGCTCGTCCTTGAGCGCCGGGCTAACTGGGAGATTCATAATCGCAGAGATCGCCCCAGGGTCCACGATCTTTTCCGGTGCACTCCTCTTTTTCCGGTGCACTCCTCTTGATGATAGCCAATACCTGCAGCCGGAGTTGGTATTCCTCGGATCGGAGTTTGTCGGGTTTCTTCAGAGCGAAGTAAACGAAGCCCCAGATCGCGGGCAAGACAAGCGCAAGTCCGAGTACTCCCAGCGGAATGCACAAGGGCTCAAGCGCAGGCCGAAACCTGAAGAAATAGGCAGTTCCCCAGCAAACGGGTGCAAAAGCAGCAGAGCCATAGAGCAGGCGTCAAGGCGCTCCGAACGATACGCCGTACCAGGCCGTTCGCGTATTGGCTCAGGATGTCAAATTCGACCATGTCAAATTAGATCATGCCGAAATCGCGACTCCGCCCCGGTCCCTCCATCCGTTCAGCGCGAGCCCATACCGCCCGCGCACTCCCGTCTTCTCGAAAATATGCTTCAGGTGGATCTTGACCGTCCCCGGCCGAATCCCCAGCTCCTGCGCGATCTCCTTGTTCTTGGAGCCCTGCTCCACCAGTTCGAGGACCTGTTGCTCGCGTGCAGTCAGCTCGCTGCGAGGATATCGTTCGGACCGCGACTGATCGCGGAACACGCAGTCCTCCATCCAGCTTCGTCCGGTTGCCACCGTGCGCAGACAGGCGAGCACCGCCGCCAATCCCGCCGTTTTGCGCAAAATTCCGCGGGCGCCCGCTTGCAGAAATCGCAGGGCCTCGGCTTCGGTCACCGACACGCCCCAGATCACGATCCCCGGCCGATTCTCCCGCACGCCGTCCAGGCCGTTGAAAGGCGCTGTATCCTGCGGCTCCCGTATATCCACTTGGCCGGACTCCCGTTCCCCGAGCCACTCGAGAATCGCCTGCATCCCGAACGCCTTGTCGATGAGCAGCACGTCGGGCGCCGAGTGACGTACCAGGTCCATGGCGCGATTCAGCGAATCGGTGGCTTCGCTAAACCTTAAGTCGACGCAGCCGCTGAGCAGCGTGCGCAGTCCCTCCGCCGTCACGGGCTGCGTTTCGCAGATGGAGATGGTTCTGCCTCTCTCCGGGGTTCCCTGGGGTAGAACAGTCAAGTTGTCCCGCACGGGCACATTATTGATTGCAGTCATGTTGTTTAGCACCTTCTTGTTCTCGCTTCCTTGCGGCTATTCGCGACGCCGGCCGTCGCGGCCCTCGCCGCGTTAAGCAGACTCATCGGCCGGACCTATCACTCTTTTAGTTGAAGGAAGGGGGCAAGGCTCTCATGCTATGATCGCTTCTAGTCGAATTACTTCTTTGGAACGCATTCCAAACTGGTCCGCTGGTCCCCATGCAGCATCTTGAGACGCCCAAATCTGCGTCGAGACGCGCTGTCGTCATCGGTCCCAACTCGCGCATGGTGGACGAGTTACAGCCGTTGCTCCAGGCTCAGCTACCCGGCTCCCCCGCCAGCTTTCTCCGCAGCTACCCCTCCCCCCGCGACCTGGCGGGATCCATGGGAAGCGGCGTGCCGCACCTGGTTTTCCTCGACGTAAACTCCGATAGCGAGCAGGCCCTGCAACTGCTTATCGAAGTGACCCGTTTTGGGCCTTCGGTGCAGGTGATCGCCCTGCTCGCCGGCAACGAGCCCGATCTCATCCTGCGCTGCCTGCGATCCGGCGCGTCCGATTTTCTGCTGCAGCCCTTCACCGCGGAACAGCTCCAGGCCGCGCTCGATAAACTTTCCAGATCGCAACCCGCCGGCGATCATGCGCCCAAGGCGTTCGCGAAAATCTGCGCCGTGATGCCCGCCAAAGGCGGCTGTGGAGCCACCACCATCGCCTGCAATCTGGCATTTCAGTGGAAACGGCTCGGGGCGCAAAGAGTGCTGCTTGCCGATCTCGATCCGCTGGCCGGTACCGTGTCGTTTCTGATGAAGATCAAATCCAGCTACAGCTTCCTGGATGTCCTCCAGCGCTCCCACGAACTGGACACCGATCTATGGCGCGCCATGGTGACCCCTGTCAATGGAGTGGACGTGCTCCTCGCGCCGGAACTCATGGTCGAAGGCGCGCAGGAGTTGAGCGATCCTGGGCCGGTGCTCGAATACGCGCGCCACGCCTACGATGTTGTGATTCTCGATACCGGCAGCGTGTACGGCAATTGGAATCTCAACGTGGCGCGGCTCGCCAATGAGCTGCTGCTGGTGACCACCAATGAGCTGCCGGCCTTGCAGGCCGCGCAGCGCGCGCTATCGTACCTGGATGCCAACCGCGTCGGCCGATGGAAGATGCGGCTGCTGGTGAATCGCTACCATCGCGACATCGGGCTCAGCCGGGAGGTGATCGGGACGGCCCTGCACACCGAGGTCTTCGACATCCTGCCCAGCGATTACGAAGCGGTGCAGAAATCCATGATGGACGGCAAGCCCACGCCCGCCAGCACGCCATTCGGCAAGAGCATGATGCAACTGGCCGATCGCCTGAGCGGCCAGGCGGAGACGAGTAAGAAGACTTCGTCCTTCAGCAGCCTGCTGGGGATGTTCAATAAACCGACGAAGTAGCGCGAAGCCTTCTTCCAGCCCCATGCGTGAGCTTAGGGGCTATATTAGCGACTCCAGCCCCATGCGTGAGCTTGGGGGCTATATTAGCGACTCCAGCCCCATGCGTCAGCCCCATGCGTGAGCTTGGGGCTATATCGACTCCAGCCCCATGCGTCAGCCCCATGCGTCAGCTTGGGGCTTCTCTTAGTTGGGGCTTCTCTCCGTGTGAAGGGACTACGGATTCTTGGGGCGCGCCCGTCAGGGCGCGCGTTCCGTGATGGCGGAGAGGGGGAGATTCGAACTCCCGGAACCCGTAAAGGTTCAACGGTTTTCGAGACCGCCGCAATCGACCACTCTGCCACCTCTCCGCGACAAATTCAGTTTAACATGGCAGGATCTGTGCACTGTTCTGTGCAAAGATTCCTTCACTACCGAGAGTCGCCTAAAATAAGTGTTTTACGCAATATCAGGAGTGTGCGACATCACTGCGCGACCGCTTTCTTCAACAACGCTGGCCAATTGACGATCACCGTCAGCGGCTTGGCGGCCTCCCTGGGAGATGCGCGGACCAGGAATCGCTGGCCGTCCGGTGCGACCTCGTACGGGCCGAGACCGATCTCATCCGCCTCCAGGCGGAAGAGCTTCCTCGGAACGGAAGGCTCGACCGAGTCGGTTCCCAGCTTCACGCTCACAGCCATTAGATCGAGATCCGGTGAGACGTAGAACAGATCGCGGCCATCGGGGCTCCACTGGGCATACTGGCCTCCGCCGGTCGAAATTCGAGTCGCTCCGTGCGGCTCCGGGTAGGACTGGACGTAGATTTCATTGCGCCCGGATTCATCTGACTGGTAGGCAATCCAGCGTGGATTCGGTTCGGGCGAGAATCGCCCCAACGACTCGGCGAACCGCGTGCGCAGATACGGCTTCGGCTGACCGCCGGTAGTTAGCCGTCCATCGGGCGTGACTGGCAAGATCCACAGATCGGTCCCGGTGCCCGAGGCGATCTCGTTGTACAGAATCGCACGCCCGTCGCGCGACCAGTCGGTGGAGCTTTGCAGGTTGGGAGACTGCGTAAGGTGTTCTTCGCCTCGCGCGCCGCTCGACTCCGCGCGGACCAGATTGCGCGCGTCGCGGTACACCAGGGTGCGTCCGTCGGGAGACCAGACGGGGTAAATGCCGTTGCTGGTCTGCGTGGTGTAGCGGCTTGAAACGCCGCGATCCAGATCCAGCATCCAAAGATCGTAGCCCCCTTCGCTCGCACGAGTCACGGCGGCGCGATGCGCGTCGGGCGACAGCCGGAAGCTGAGGTATGGGCCAGGCTCGCCGACCGTGCCCAGCGATTTTCCCGAGCGGTCGAACCAGGTGAATTGACGGGAGTCGGCCGACGGATCGGCGATGATGAGTTCGCTCGCCGAAGCCGTCATTGCCAACAGGCCGGTGGCGCCGATTCGGGCGACCGGGTCCGCCAGCGAGTGGGGCCCGCCCACGAGTTTCAGAGAACCCGTGGAAAACTCCTGAGCGACCAACGTCGAGCCACGGAGCCACAGCAGGTAATCCTTCCCATCATTTGCCGCTACGTAGAACGCGTCGGTTCCCGATGCGAGCACGAGAGTGCGCTCATCGGGGCGCGCCAGCGAGGCCGCATAGACGGACGAATTCTCCGGCGTGTCTCCTCGTACCCAGTAGAGGAATCGCCCGCCGGGGATGATCTGCGGCCAGCGATGAGCGAGTTCGCCGCGCACCGGATCGACTGTGGTCAACGGCGTGGGCGTTCCGCCGGAAGCGGAGACCTGGGAGATTCCCGCCGCTTCCCCTCCGAACAAAATGCGGCCGTCGCCCGACCACGCACCTCCGCGGCGGTAGCCCGCCACATCGCAAACCGCCACTGGCGCGCCGCCTGCCACGTCCACGCTCAGCAGCTTCCCGCCCGAAAAGAAGCCCAGGGATTTGCCGTCGGGGGACCAGAACGGGCTCGATGCGTTGTCGGTTCCGGGGAGCAGACGGGCGATCCCGCTCTCGAGCGGTCGGACCCACAGCCCGCTCTTGCCATTACTGGAAATAATGCAGGCCGCCGTTTTCCCGTCGGGCGATATCGAGATGCCGCCAATATTCGCAGCAAGAACAATGCGGCCGTCCTCAGGGGGCTGGATCTGGAGCCGCAGCACGCGGTCGTCGACGGGCGCACGGGGCAAGTGCAACACAGCCCAGCCACTGACAACGGCGAGGACAATTGCCGCTGCGACCGCGACCCACCGGCGCCGGCTTGACGTCGCCGTGGCCGCGAGCGCAGGCGGTTGCTCCATTGCCCACGTGAGCGCCGCCTTCAAATCCCGAGCCGTCTGAAACCGAAGATCTGGGTCCTTGGCTAAGCACCGCCTCAGAATTCGTTCGAGCGGAAGCGCCGTCGTGAGCGGCGCGGGCTCCCGCTCCAGGATCGCCGCGATCACGCTCGCCGCGCTTTGCCCTTCAAATGCACGCTTGCCGGTCAGCGTCTCGTACAGCACGCAGCCGAAGCTGAACAGGTCGCTGCGCGGGTCCACGGGCTTGCCCTGCAACTGCTCCGGCGACATGTATTGCCAGGTCCCCAGAATCTGTCCCTGGTTGGTGAGCGCTTGTGTGAGTGTCGCGTCGGATTCCTTAAGCACGGTACTTTGTTGCTTCGCCAATCCAAAGTCGAGCAGCTTGATCCCTTGCTTCGTGACCAGAATGTTGTCGGGCTTCAGATCGCGATGCGTGATGCCCTTCTGATGCGCGGCATCCAGAGCATCCAGAATCTGCCCCGCGTATTCGACGGTTTTTTCCAGCGATAGAGGACCTTTCAGCGGTGCGCCCTCGACGAACTCCATCACCAGATAATTCGGGCCTACGTCGTAGAGATGACAAATGTTGGGATGATTCAGCGCCGCGACCGCGCGCGCCTCCTGCTCAAAGCGCTCGGAGAACTGTTCTTTCGAAACCTTGACGGCGACGATGCGATTCAGGCGCGTGTCCCGCGCCTTATAGACCTCGCCCATTCCTCCGGCCCCAATAGGCGCAAGGATCTCGTAAGGCCCCAGGCGGTCGCCAGCAACAAGGTGCGGCATACGATGTCGAACGATTTTACCTTACCGGGTTACGGAGCCGTACCGCTCCTTCCAATCTCGGCTCGGTCGAAGGTTTTCCGAGAAACTTGCTGTAGCGTACCGCTCCTTTACAGTCGCTGCTCATACTCACTTGGACGGCTTCCGGGCCGCGTCGACCTTTTTCTCTTCCGCTCGGGCGCCGGCGAGAATGTCCACGATCGCGTAGTTCCCCTCGTGACAGGCGTACTCGTAGATGGGGCCCGGTGCGGCCGTTAGCGGAAGCTCTCCGGTCCAGGGTTTAGTGAACGCCGTCGGATCGTCGATGGTGAACCTATAGAGCATCGCATCCGCGCTGGTGCGAGTGATGCGTTCGATCACGTGCAGGTTCTCATCCGCCCCCCGGAAGTTGGTCTTGTCCGTAAAGTTGGTGGTGTCGATCACCAGCGTGTCGCCTTCCCAATGGCCGCGCGAGTCTCCCGTCCACTTGCGGACGCTCGGCGGGACGTGCGGCCGTCCATCCAGAGGAATGATGCGGGTTTCGTGGATCATTTCCGACAGAATGGCGACGTATCCCGGCGTTTGATAAATCTGATACGTGTTGTTGTACGGGCCGGGCAGCATGGGCGGCCCCGCCGTCGCCCAGAACACGCAGCGCTCGGTAAGTGACCGGTCCTGCGCGCGGTCGGCCGGGTGTAACCGGGCATGCTCACGCGCCGCATCGACCCTTTTCTGCGCCGCGGGAGTCAACGGAGGAATTCTCCCATCGGGTGGATCGACGATAATCGAGCTGCGAATGGTTCCTCCGATCCGGGCGAGCCGCGCGCCCTGATCAAAGAACAATTCGTTATAAGCGCGGCCCACGTCGACCTCGGGATCGCTATCCCGCCGATCGCGATTGCGCCCCGTGACCACCTGTTTTTCGTACGCCGCGGCGGCCTGTTCGGTCAGAGCCGGTGTGTCCCGCAAATCAGCGGGACGCTCCAGCGGCGTGAGCGTGTTGTTGGTCCAGATTCCTTCGAGATTCGGCCGCCCATCGGGCGTCCGCGGCGGCGACGCCGCAGGCTTGGAGGAAACCTGGCCCGTGGCGGGCGCCAACAAGACCGCGGCCAGCATCAGCGCATTGGCGCAATTTGCCGTTGAAAATCGAATCCTCATCCGCAACCTCCACCTTGGCAAATCTCAAGAGTCGCGATCTCAAGTCCGGCGAATCTCCAGACCTCGTTCTCATCGTCTCACGCCGTGGCGCAGCGAGTTTCGCCTCGGGAATCGGCGCTATCCCCTTGGGAACGCAACTTCTGCCGCACAATGTTCGCTCGCCGCGAGGCGCTTTTACAGGAAACGGGAAGTTGCTCTACGCGAGGTGAGCTAAAATAGAATAATCATGGTTAACAAGAAGCCTTCGGCTACGCAATCAGCGAAAGCCTCTGCTCCCAAGTCGGCAGTTCAGCGGCATCGAAAAGCGGCGGGTCCAGTCACCGTCGAAACGCCTATTGAAGCTCGTAATAAAAGTGAAGCACGTATTAACAACGCCAGGACGGATGACATCGCGCGCCTTGCGTATTCACTCTGGGAAGCTCGCGGCCGGCAGGACGGCTCCCCGGAAGAGGATTGGTTCCAGGCGGAACGGGAATTGATCGCGAAACGCTAAGGCAGCGAAGACGCCGGCCTGCTTGCAGAAATAGCCGCCGCGGGTAAACATCGTGGTGGGGCAGGTCCCCTGACCAGGTCCCCTGACCAGGTCCCCTGACCAGGTCCCCTGACCCGCGCGCGACCCCTGGTTTTCCAAGTAGGTCGCGCAACAAGCCCGGCCAGGGGGCCGGGCTGCGGACCAGGGCGTCCGCCCCCACGTTGATTCACAGAAATTGTGAAACTGGTCTAGCTACTCTGACCCTGCGACTCGTCAACGAACACGAACGTAAAGCTCAAGATGTTGCCGTTCTGGTCAACACCTGTGAGCCCCACAGAACCCGTGTACGCAGGATTGCCCAGTGCGGTCTGGAAGGTCTGGACTACTCCACCCGCGTTAAATCGACTAATGGTGATGGTTTGATTCATAGTTTTCCTTTTGTCGTCAAAGTCCAGAAATGGATATTGACTCGCGTTTTATTGATTAATAAGTCTTTCCGGCCGGTCATAAGTTGATGAGTGAACCAGCTTGCTTTCGATTACAGAGTAAAGTAATTTCGAAAACTTGCTGGTGAGGCGAAGTGGTAAGAGATTGTAGAGACGGGAATTATCGGCCGCAAAAAAGTGGAAATGGATATTCACCGCTGGATCTTGTGGGCGGGTCCCCCGACCTGGTCCCCCGACCCGGGCGCACGAGCACGGCACGCGCGTTCCGCGTCCGCCCCACATGTTCAATCACCCGACGGGCGCCGGCGCGGAAGCTGGGTTCGTTTTGTAATTTGCCGCGGCCGCCAAGGCGTTCAGGAACTGATCGTTCGCTCGCGGCGATCCAATGGAAACCCGGACGTGATCCGAAAACCCCGGCTCGCGCCAGGGTTTGACGATCACTCCGTGAGTCAAAAGCCGCGCGGCTAGCTCTGACGCGTCTTCGCAGGCGTCGAAAAAGAGAAAATTGGCCCGCGACGGCGCGGGACGATACCCGAGATCGCCAAGCGCCCTTCGCACCCGTTCGCGCTCCTGGATGGTTCGCGCAACGCAATCCTGGGCGTGCGCCATGTCTTTGAGCGCGGCTACCGCGGCCACCTGCGCCACGCGATTCACGTTGAACGGCGTGCGCACGCGATCCATCAAGCCGAGCAGCGATGCGTCGGAAGCGACGGCGTATCCCACGCGAAGACCGGCCAGGCCGTAGGCTTTCGAAAATGTCCGCAACAACAGCCAGGGCGATGGCCACACCTTGAGCATTTCCAGGAAACGTGGGTAAGACGGGTCAGCCGCCGCATATTCGAAATAGGCTTCGTCAAAAACCAGGAGTGTCTTGGGGCCGAGTGCCGCGAAAAGCCGGGACATATCCTCCGCGCCGATCGAATTGCCCAGCGGGTTGGAGGGATTGCTGAAGATGACCATCCGCGTTTCGGGCGTCATGGCGGCGACAAATTCGCCCATATCGAAGCGGTAATCGTGGTCGTCGCCTTTTTGCACGATGACCGTCCGAACGCGCGCGCCCATGGACAGCGGAAAAATGATGTGCAATCCGAAGGAAGGAGCAATTGTCAACACGTCGGCCCCGGGGGCCAGGAAGGTATGGGCGGCGATCGCAATCAAGTCCTCGGAACCGTTGCCGAGCGCAATGCGATCAGGGGAGACTCCCAGATACCGGGTCAGCGCAGCTCGCAGATCGTCCGAACTCGGATCCGGATAAAGAGCCGCGCCCGACGCCGATGCGGAGATCGCCGCCATGACGCTGGGACTTGCCCCGAAGGGATTTTCGTTGCTGCCTAACTTCGCGATCTCATCCATGCGATAGTGCGCGCGAACGTATTCCAGGGACAATCCGGATTCGTATTTAGGGAGATCTCTGATTTCGGATCGCAGGCTTTCGATGAATGTGTCGCAGCTCATCGGACCGGTCGGCTTTCATCGTGATTTGGGCTCATGCGTATTCGGGTTCTGGCGGGGCGATGCACTCCCTTACGGTCGCGCCTCAAAGAACCAAGCGCTCGCGTCTCATAACCGCGCCCTGTGGTGGCGGCTCGTAACTGTTCGCCGAAACTACCGCGGAGTCGGCCGCGCCGTCTGCTTCTTTTCCTCTTTAGGAGCCACCAGGCATTGGTCGGAGCGGCAGTTGTGCGAATTCGCCGAGCCCAGCTTCTCGAGCAGCGCCACTGTATCGGGGTGCGGGATGCCGAATCGATTGGGACCATTGGCCATGTCCGCGACCGTGTTCTTATCCTTAGCGACCGCCTTCACATCCGCGCCCTTGTCCACCAGATACTGAATCAGTTCCTGATTGCCGATGTACGCCGCGCCGTGCAGAGCCGTGTATCCCTTCGCGTCGACAGCATTCACGTCGGCGCCAAGCTGGACGCAATATTTCGTGGCTTCAAGCCAGGCATCCGGAGCGTTGATGCTGAAGTTCGCGGCCCATCCCATCCCCGAGGAAACCATCAGCGCCGTGTCGCCGCCGGTAGTCGGGATATTCGGATCGGCCCCATGCGCCACCAGCAGCTTCATCGCGGGAACATCCACGGCGATGGCTGCCCGCACGAACGCGGTCGAGCCCCCGGGATCGATCCAGGTATGATCGCCGAAGGCCCGGAACCACAGCTTCTTCCCCACGCGGGCGTTCGGATTGGCTCCATCCTCCAAAAGCGCCGTCATCAGGTCCAGATACGCGACCTGCTCCTGCGCGGTGATCGGCGCCGGGAACCATCCCTTGGGGGCCCAGTGAACGTCCACGGTCGCATACAGCGGCGTGAGTCCCGAATCGTTGGCGAGGTTCGGGTCCGCGCCGTACACCACCAGGAACTTTGCGAGATCCAGATGACCGTTGGTGATCGCCATCACCAGCGGACTGGTTTTGTCCGCCGCGCTGACCTCATTGATATCGGCGCCCATTTCCAGCAACGCGCGCGCGGCGGCGATGTGACCGTCGCGAGCCGCATACAGCAACGCCGTCATCCCGCCCATCACCGTGGCTCTTGCGCGCTCGGGCCGCGCGGGGGCGTTGGGATCCGGCGGCGTGGGAATGCGCTTCTCCAGTTCATCCACCTTGGCGACCAGTTTGTCGACCATGGTATGCAGGTCCTTCTCTTCCGGAGAACCTCCGCCGGCCGCGTACACAGCCGATTTGAAACCGAGCGAGCTCGCAAATGTATTCAGTCCAGCCGGGTCCGCGGTCGCATCCCCGGGCCGGGCAGTAGCGCTCTGGCCGGCAGGCGCGTCCCCTCTTCTCCCACTTCGTCCGCTTCTGCCCTCCGCAGCAGCAGGAGCAGGAGCGCCGTCCGGTTCCGTGAAAGACGTTTCTTCTCCTCCGCCTCTCCCTCCTCGCCCGCCGCGACCGCCTCGCCCGCCGCCCGGAATCGGATTGCCGTCCGCATCCAGCGCTTCACACGATCCGCAGTCGACGTGCGTGACCCGAGTGGTGATGGTCGCGTCCGCGCCGTGCTCCATCAGCACGCGAATCGCGGCGTCGCGATTCAGTGCAGCCGCGAACATCAACGCCGTCTGGCCGTGAGCGCCCTCTTTCACGTTCACCGGGGCTCCATGGTCGATCAGGGCCTTCACTCCATCGGCGCTGCCCGCGGCCGCAGCCAACATCAGCGGAGTGGTGCCATCCTCTTCCACCGCGTTCGCGTCCGCCCCGGCTTTGATCAACGCCTCGATCATCGGCGCACTGCCGTTCTTGCACGCCATCATCAAGGGACCGACCGCGTTGAGGCGAGTGGTCGCCTTCGCATTCGCGCCCGCCTGAATCAGAATGCGCGCCAGCTCGAGATCGTCGTGCGACGCCGCCCAGTGCAGCGCCGTCATCCCATCGCCCTGGGCCGCGTTTACGTCGGCTTTCTTTGCGATCAGGGAACGAACGGCGTCCTTGTCGCCCTGTTGAGCGGCATCGGCCACGCGAGTCTCGCTCACGAAGCCTGAAAGCAGCATCGCCGCACAAAACACGCCAACTAAGCTTTTTCCGGACATTTGCGTTCGCCCCCTGTTCGCGCTAAATCGCGATCTCTCCCGTGCTGTCGCCGATACTGTCCATCTTCATTCCGAGCTTATGCACCATGGTCAGCAGGACGTTGGCCATCGGCGTCGAGTCCCTGGTGCGGACATGCAGATTTCCCTTGAGGGCTCCGTTCGCATGGCCCGCCAGGAAAATAGGAACGCGCTTGTGATTGTGCGCGTTCGAATCGCCCAGCGGACTGCCATACAGCACCATGGAGTGATCCAGCAAATTGCCATCGCCATCCGGAGTGCTCTTCAGCTTGTCGAGGAAATACGGAACCAGGCCGACGTGATACTGGTTCAGCTTGGCGAATTCCGCGATTCTCGAAGGAGTCTCTCCGTGATGCGAGCAGGAATGGAACGGAGTCTTCACGCCGCTCTCGGGATAAACGCGCTGGCACACGTCGCGGCTCATCTTGAACGCAGCCACCCGGGTGACATTGGTCATGAAAGCCAGCGCCTGCAAATCGAACATCAGCTTGACATGCTCCTCGAACGAATCCGGAACGCCGATGGGAGCGGCTGGAAGCGCTCGCGCTTCGCCGCCCGAATTGTATTTCTCGATTCTCTGAATTCGCCGCTCAATCTCGCGGACATCGGCCAGATAGTCGTTGAGCCGGCTGCGGTCGCGTGGACCCAGGCCCCTCTGCAAATCCGCGACGCGCCTCACGATGCCATCGAGAATACTGCCATCGATTTTCTGCCGCGCGCTGCGTTCGGCCGGCGTCGCGCCGTCTCCGAACAGACTCTCGAAGGCCTGCCGGGGATCCACCGTCATCGGCAGCGGCTGCGTCGGCGACGCCCAACTGATGGTGTCCGCATACACGCAGGCGTAGCCGTAATCGCACGCGCCGGACCCGTCCACGCTCTCGATGCAAAGCTGGATCGACGGCAGCGGCGTGTCCTGGCCGAACTGCTGCGCATACATCTGATCGATGGAGGTGCCGCATTGAATGTCGGCGCCCTCGGTCATCTTGGGATGCGCCGCCGTCAAAAACGCGGCAGTGGAACGAAAATGGTCCGCGCCTTCCTCAGCCGGCGCCCACGCGCCCGCCGGATGCAGGTCCGTGTCGCTGACAATCGTGATGTACTCGCGAAACGGCTCCAGCGGCTTCAGCGTCTGCGTGAACTCGAAGTTCGCGCCTTCTTTTTCCGGCGACCAATAGTGCTTACTCGAACCATCCACCGTGCTGCCGGCCGCGCCATGCACCATCTCGATGCACGCCAGGCGAGTGCGCGGGGCCGCGGCCGTCTTGCTCACCGGCGTCTGCGCGGGCGCCATGGCATCCAGAAACGGCAACGCCACCGACACACCCAGCCCCTGAAGAACCGTGCGCCGCGAAAGATATTTTTTCGTGATCAGCATTCCTCTACCCTCTTCGACCGCTCCACCGCGATTAACTGCCCCGGCTTAATGGCGAGTTTCGTCGACCGATGCAGACTCCACCTGCTCCGCCCGTCTCATTTGGAACGGAGCGCTCCGCACGATGCCGAGAACGAACGCCGGGAAACGATTGTCGTCCTTGGCGGCATCCTTCTCAATCGCGCGCACGGCCGGCATATCGCGATAATCCACCACTCGACCCAGAGCGTATGCCAGCAAATTTTGTGAGAACGTCCCGAGGAACGCGTCGGAATGGCTCAAAATCGCCTGCCGGAGGCTGACCGGGCCGTCCAGTTTCGTCCCATCAAACATTTTACCAGATGCGTCCACCGGGAACCCGCTGTCCTTGGTGCGCCAGGCGCCCATGGCGTCGAAATTTTCGAGCGAGAATCCGATCGGGTCCATCATCTTATGACAGGTCGCACATACCGCATTCTTCCGGTGTTCTTCCAGGCGCTCCCGCACCGATAACGCTTTTGTGATCTCGCTGTTCTCTTTCAACGCGGGGACATTCGGCAGCGGTGGAGGAGGCGGCGCGCCCAGCAGCACTTCCATCACGTACTTTCCGCGCGCCACCGGCGAGGTTCTGTTCGCGATCGAGGTCACCGTCAGAATGCTCGCCTGTCCCAGCAGCCCGAATCGATTCGGATCGCGAATTTCCACACGGCGGAAACGGCTGCCTAATACGTTGGGAATACCATACTCTTTCGCGAGCAGTTCATCCACAAAGGTATAGTTGGCGGTCAACAGATCCAGAACATTGCGGTTCTCGCGCAGGATGCTCATGAACAGCAACTCGGTTTCGCGCCGCATGGATTCCACCAGGTTCCGGTCGAAATTCGGATACAGAAACGCGTCCGGCTGGGCATCCCTCAGGTTTTGCAGATGCAGCCACTGCCCCGCGAAATTCGCGGCCAGCGCTTCCGCTTTGGAGTCCGCCAGCATGCGCCGCACCTGTTGCTCCAGCACGGCCTGATCCTGGAGCTTTCCCTCGCTCGCCAGCGTGATCAATTGATCGTCGGGAGCGCTGCTCCACAGGAAATACGATAGCCGCGACGCCAACTCCAGATCGTCGATGCGATAATTCGTTCCCGCCGCGGCCTTCGCGGGTATGCGTTCGAACCGGAATACGAATTCAGGATCGGCAATAACGGCTTGCACCGCCGTGCGGATGCCCGTATCGAAGTCGCCATCATTTCTTCCGCGCTGAAAATAGCTCAGCAGGCGCTCGTCGTCCGAGTCCGTCGCCGGTCTGCGAAACGCCACGCGAGCCAGCGCCGACAGGATTTTCCTCGCGCACGGAATTTCGTCCGCGCCGGCTGCCGGGCGGCAAGTGAAGATCTTCGCCCGGGCGGGCGTGTCCGATATCCCCGTCACCTTCGTCGGGCCCGTAATGCTGAATTCGCGAAGGTGCGGCAATGACGTCATACCCGGCATATCCGCGTTGTTGAGATCCACCAGGCTCAGCTCCGGTGGGGAAACGATGTCCTCGACAGGCCCCTCGAAATGTTGAATGAACGCCGCCGAAACCCGCTGCGGACCCGCCTTGATCGCGATCGGAGGAGTCGTTGGATAGTCGGTGAGCTTCATGTTCGGGTTGATTTGCAACAACGCGACCCGCGCTCCGTTCACCGAGAATTCGATTTGCTGGGATTTCCCTTGATTCTTGCCGTACAGCGGCCCGTCGAGCGAATCGTAGAACGAAACCTTGAAAGTGTACTCGCCGTCCGCCGGAAAATTATGGACCACCGATATGCCGCCGCGCGTGCCGATGGGTGTGTCTTCCACGTGGCGCGTCTGATTGATGACGCGCGGAATGTGATACGTCTTTTCAACCGGACTGACAGCGGGGTCTCCCACGGCCAGACGACTGATCTTGCCCGCCGCGCGAATATAACCTTCCATTAACGCCGGAGAAACGGTGAGCACGTCCGCCATATTGTCGAAGCCGTGGCTCGAATCGTCCGGCGGAAGCAAAGAGGTCACGTCCACATCGAGGTCGAGAAGATCGCGGATCGAATTGCGATACTCGGTTCGATTCAGGCGATGCAGCGCCGGACCGGTTCCAGGATTCGGATGCGCGCCCGCAACCTGGTCGATTCCATTTTCAAGCGAGGCCGCGAATTGCTTGAGCGTGGCCGCATCCGGACGCGGCGCGCCCGCCGGCGGCATCATGCCGGCCCGCAGTTTGAGGATCGCCTTTTCGGTCTGCTCCGCTTTCGCGTCGACGTGGGCGAGATTGATTTTGGTCCAGGAGAAGCCGCCCGATTTCAGCTTGTCATTGTGGCAGCCGGCGCAATATTTGGTGACCAGCGCCTGCTGCGCGGCGATGGGCATGATCGTGTTTGGATTTGCGGCGGCGGTCGTTTGCCCGCGCACCACCGCCGCCGAAAAAATCGCCACACCGAACGTGAGAAAACGCTTCATTCGTACGAGTGTCCTGAATCGGAGGTTCATCGAGCTATTCCTACCCACGTGTCATACTCACAGCCCCTGTCATCCCGAGCTCAAAGCCTGTCATCCCGAGCGAAGCGAGGGATCTGCTTTTATACGCTACTCCGGCTTCATATCCTTGCTACAGATCTGCACATCGAAACCGTCCGGATCTTTGACATGGAAACTGGTTCCCTCATCCGGTCGAGGATTAAGACCGCGGCGTTTCAGTTCAGCCTCCACCACGTCTTTGTCCCAATCGCGAATGGTGTAGGCAATGTGGTCGACGCGCGGCGTGGGATTGGTCGACCCGGCGCGCCCCTGCCGCGGAATAATGTGAATGTTGTCGCCGAAGACCAGATAGCATTGCCGCCCGTCGTCTTTGCGCACTTCCATGCCCAGCAGATCCGAATAGAAATCGCGAGTCTTCTTGTAGTCCGGCACCTGATAGGAAATGTGATTGACCTCCACCGCATGGAAGCCCTTGCCCTTCGGCGCGCTCTCTTGCGCGAGAGCCGGCGTCGCCGTCATCGCGGCGCCCGCCCCAGCCGCACTCGCGGCTCCCACAATGGACAAGCTCTGAATCAGTTGTCGCCGATTCATCTTGCCGTGTTCGAAATCCTGTAGCAGCTTCGCGATGAGGTGTTCCATCGGTGTTCTCCTGAGGCCCGCAGGCGCCTTTCCCTATTAGCTCATAGGATACACCGGCCTCGCTATTGCGGTGGACAGCGCAAGTTGGTTGACTTGACAGGCCCGCGGCTTGACAACACACTGTACTAAGCTTGGTTCTTAAGGGCCGAGGTGTTTCGGGGGCTGGCGTTTCCGGCCAGAACGAGGCAGTACGATGAGCCTGGGTATCCTGCTTCAATGACGATAGCGCTCGGCCTCTTCACATCCGAGGGAATCGTGATAGCTGCCGATTCCGAAGTTTCGCAGGATCTTGTTCGCGTCAGCGGCTTCAAAGTTTTCGGCTTCTCTGACTCGAACGGAGGAAGTATAGTCGTAACCGGGGCTGGCGATACGCACTATTTGCAAAGCGCAGCCTCGACCATCGGCAAGATCTTTATCGACCATCCCCAAGATCCGCTTGCCGATCTTGAACCTACGATATGCGAGTTTCTCATTAAATTCTATGACGACCATGTGCTGCCGTTTACTTCCGATCCGCCAGATATCTCGCTCATTATCGGCGCTCGTCGCGGTGGCGAATCGAGGGGATGGAGCAGCGAACACAACCTTCTGAAGGAATGGGGAGTGCCCTATGTAGCCGTAGGGGTCGGAGAGATATACGCACGTAGCATACTAGGCACGTTTACACGAGCGTGTGATTTTGAAAGCGCAAAGATCATGGCTGCCTATGTTGTGTGGCTGGTCAAGCAGCGTGTAGCGTACTGCGGGAAGGACACCCAAATTGTGTGTCTCGGACCGCAAGGTGCTTCTGGGTTTACTCAGCAGCAGATTCGGGCTCTTGAGGTAGTCTTCGCGGATGTAAAGTATCTTGAATCTGTGCTCTTCGCTTACGTCTTCGGCAGCAAATCGGCCGCCGCCGCGCGTGATGTCGTGTATAAGTTTATCGAAGACCTAAAGAGGGAGTGTGCCGCGGCGGTTTCACCCCAGTAACGCGATCATCTCCGACAAGGCGCTTCGCGTTACGCCTGTTATGGCCGCCGGAATCGCGGATGGTGCTCGATGGCAATCGGGCCTTTTTGGTTTCAGTCTCACGATACCGCAGCTCCTGTGATATCCTCACGCCATGAACTACCGCACACGAACGGCGGTTGTCATTGCCGCCCAGATTGCGGTGGGGTGCGCAACCGTGCATGCTCAGATGAGCTGCCAAGGTCTACTTGTACCGCTGAAGCCCACCTCTATGTTTTCCTGTTCGAGTGCGACCCCCGTTTGCGTTAGCGATCCCAGCGGGCTATACGGCCATTGGGTATGGATGTGTCCCGCCGGAACTACGCCGGGCAACGGGAACGGGCTTGACCCCACGATCCCGCTCAGAGTCCGACCGCCATCCATTGACAATCCGCTTGACATCGCGATCCAGGCCGAGCAGCTGCGCCAGCTGCGGCTGCAGAATCAGCAGATGACACAGCAACAAGTCCCAGCACCCAATATTCCGAATGCAGAACTCCTCAAGACAGTTTATAGTTGCGGAGTTCTCGATGGGATGCTTAAGGCCCTGGAGGCTGCGGGCAATACCGAAGGTGTGAACATAGCGCGCGAAGCGCTTAGACAGACGACGTGCGAGCAAGTTCGCGCACAGATGGGCGCTGACGCCAACATCGAGACTGTCGCCGCCCCGCCTCTGCACCAGCCCGACACCGGGTTTCCACTTGGCAACGCAGGGGTGTTGGAAATGGTGAGGGCTGGGCTCAAGGAGGACACAATCATACACGTAATCCACCTGCGACCGCCCTACTATTCCCTCTCGCAAACTGATCGCTCCAAACTACGTGAGGCTGGCGTCTCCGAGGCGATCATACAGGCAATGGTTGAAAAATCGGCGGGGCGATAGCGCCCAGTGCGCGGGGCGGGGTTATCAGCGGCTGGCATCCTCGAAGCCAGCTAGGAGGTGACGGTACGATGTCGCGTAGACTGAGATCGTTTCTTGGAGCGGGAACATTGCTCGTCTGGATGACGATGATGTCGACCGCTTTCGCGCAGGGCCTGTCGGGCACCAGCAACGGCGAATGGCCCTCCTACGCCGGGGATCTGAACAACTATCGCTACTCCCCGCTCGATCAGATCGGCGCCGCGAACTTCAGCAAGCTCGAAGTGGCGTGGCGCTTCAAGACCGACAGCCTCGGCACCCGGCCTGAATTCAAGCTCGAAGGCACGCCGCTCATGGTCAACGGCGTCCTCTATGCGACCGGGGGCACTCGACGCTCCGTGTTTGCGCTCGACGCCGCGACGGGCGAGATGTTATGGGTCCACGGCGAGCATGAAGGCCCGCGCGGCGCTGCCGCCGCCCGCCAACTTTCGGGCCGCGGTTTATCGTTCTGGACCGACGGCAAAGGTGACGACCGGATCTTGTACGTCACCCCGGGTTACCGGCTGGTCTGCCTCAACGCCAAAACCGGCCAGCTCATTGCATCCTTCGGCTCGAGCGGTCTGGTGGACATGAAGGCGTTCGCCGTTTACGGCACGGGTAAGCCGATCGATTTGGTGGAAGGAGAAATCGGACTGCACTCGACCCCGGTGGTCACTCGCAGCGGCGTGGTGATCGTCGGTTCGTCATTTCGCGAAGGCAACGCGCCCAAGACGCACAACAACACCAAGGGACTGGTGCTCGCCTTCGACGTGCACACCGGAAAGAAACTTTGGCAGTTCAACACCATTCCCCGGCAGGGCGAGTTCGGCAACAACACCTGGCTGAACGAATCGTGGGCCACCAACGGCAATGCCGGCGTGTGGACCCAGATCGCGGTCGATGAGCAGCTCGGGTTGGTGTATCTGCCGGTCGAAACGCCGAGCTCGGATTACTACGGCGGCCAGCGCCCCGGCGACAATCTTTTCGGCGAGACGCTGGTCGCGGTCGATCTAAAAACCGGCCAGCGCAAATGGCATTTCCAGTTGTCGCATCATCCCATCTGGGATTACGATATTTCGTCCGCGCCGATGCTGGCCGATCTCAACGTGAATGGCCGAATCGTCAAGGCAGTGATTCAGCCGACCAAACAGTGCTGGATGTTTGTGTTCGATCGCGCAACGGGTCAGCCGGTCTGGCCGATCGAGGAGCGCGCCGTGCCGCAATCCGACGTGCCGGGCGAACGCACCTCGCCCACGCAGCCTTTCCCCAGCAAGCCTCCGGCCTATGCGCGCCAGGGCGTGAGATTGGAGGATCTGATCGACTTTACGCCGGAGCTTCACGAGGAGGCGGTGAAGATCGCCGCGCAATATAAGCTGGGTCCCATGTACACGCCGCCGGCCGAGAGCAAAGTGGGCGGACCCATCGCGACGCTCACGCTGCCGTCGCCCGCGGGTGGAACGAATTGGCCCGGCGCCGCATACGATCCCGAGACGCACATCGCCTACGCGTACGCGCAAAACACCATCACGCCGCTCGGTCTGGTGCGTCCGCCCAACAAAGACCTCACCGACATGGACTTCGTCCTCGGGCGCGCAGGCGCCGAGTTCCGGCTCTCCCCGCGCGGCGCGAGCGAAGGGATCGGCGCGGACCTCGCTCCTCCGGCCCCGCGCGCTCCCAGCGCCACTCCAGCCCAGAGCGTTCTCGGACCGGCCTTCAACGTCCGCGGATTGCCGATGTTGAAACCGCCCTACGGTCACATTTCGGCGATCAATATGGATAAGGGCGAAATCGTGTGGCAGGTTCCGAATGGCGAGACGCCCGATTTCATTCGCAATAACGCGGCGCTCAAGGGCCTGGATATTCCCAACACCGGCCAGCCCGGCTACGACACGGGAACGCTGGTCACCAAGACCCTGGTGATTCAAGGCGACACGCAGGTGACGTCGATCACGCATCCGCGCGGCGCGATGCTGCGCGCCTATGACAAGGCGACGGGCAAGGAACTGGGCGCAGTATTGTTGCCCGCGCCGCAGACCGGCTCGCCGATGACCTACAGCTTGAACGGAAAACAATACATCGTGGTGGCGATCAGCGGAGGCAGTTATTCGGGCGAGTACGTGGCGTTTTCTCTGCCGAGATGAGAACGGCGATGTATCTTATTGAAAATAGGCATCTTCATGCCGAAATTCGTTCGCAGACGCACGGTTAATCGAAAAGCGGCATTTTACCGGCAATTTGTCGGCAATTTACCGGTGTTCTGTCCACGTTTTTACCGCAGATATACGCCAAAGACCCGCGAGTTTCCGCGTCGACGGGGGCGTTCATCGGGCGCGGGCCCACAGACCCGGAATTCCCGCTCGGACAAGCGGATTTCGGAATCCCCACCCTCACGGGCGGGGTTAGATAGGGCGAGACCGCTGGCGACGCGAAAGCGGCGCGCTACGGGCCGACACAATCGGCGGAGCCGATTACTGTTTCGTCGGCGTCTTGGCCTTGTCGGTGGGGAAGCTGTTCTCGTCCGGAGCGCCGGTGCCCTGTGAACCGAGGAACAGTTTGCGGCCGTCCGGGAAGGTCACGTTGCGGGCGTTGGCCCGCAGCACGGAATGGTCCCGCGCCTGATAGCCGTCGACGACGACCTCGGTTCCCACCGGGAACATATCCTTGTTGGCTCCGCGCCGGAGCAGGGAGTTGGGACTTCCACCCTCCACCATCCAGACTTCCTTGGTCCCGTCGTCCTTGACGATTTCAACATGGATCCAGGTATGGGGATTGACCCATTCCATTTTCACAATCTTGCCTTTGAGCAGGACCGGCCGGTTAGCGTCGAATTCAGCTCCGAAGGCGTGATGAGCGGCCGCCGGCAGCGACGCGATGAGCATCGCCGCGGCGGCGCATAATACTGTCAAAAGTCTGGTTCGCATGAAATCACCTCTCAAAATCTTCGTTACTAGATTACTTGGTGCCCTTGGCCGCTGCTGCTTCCTTCTCGCGCAGCCGCGCACCTCTCAAAATATCTTCCAGGGCGTAGTTGGCTTCGTGGCACGCGTATTCGTAAATGTGCCCGGTGGTGGCCGGCCAGGTGTACTCCCCGGTCCACGGCTTCGCCCAGGTCGCCGGATCGTCGATGGTGAAGCGATATAGCAGCGTATTGGCATCGACGCGCGTGAACCGCTCGATCACGTGCAGGTCCGGTGACGATCCTCTGAATCGGGTCTTATCCGTGAAATTAGTGGTGTCGACCACCAGGGTTTCGCCTTCCCAATGACCGACGGAATCACCCAGCCATTGCCGAATGTTCTTCGGCAGATGCTCGGCGTTCATCCGGACGATGCGGACGTCGTGGACCATCTCGGTCAAAATCATCACCGAGTCTTTGGTCTGCACGATCTGATGGAGATTGTTGTAGAAGTAGTCGGGTAGCGCCGGTGGTCCCGAGGTGGAACCAAATCCCAGCAGGCAGCGCTCGCCGAGCGGACGGCGTTCCGGATCGTCATAGGCGCCGGGCGCTGTTTCGAGGCCGGGATCGCTGCTTTCGGCCGCGTCCGACGTGGGTCCCTGGGGTCTTGCACCGCGGCCTCCGGCTCCCCCACCTCTGCCGCCCCTGGCGTTAACCGAAGGAGGCACCCGGCCGTCCGGCGGATCGATGACGATCGAGGTCCGAATCTGGCCATCCACCATGGTGTATTTCGAACCCGGATCGAGCCAGCCGCCGTTGTACCCGCCGACATTACCGGCCGCGCCACGCGATCCGTCGCCACCCTTGGGCGGCGCCGCGCGGTCGCCACTGACCGCCTGGTCCTGGCGGGCCCTGGTCTGGGCAGCCGTAGCTTCCGCCTTGTCCGCGTCCTCTTTTGTGAACACAGCCTTGGTGCCGGGAGCCCGTTCCACCGGCGTGAGCGTGGCCAGATCGTAAGTGCCTTGCAGGTCCGGATGGCCGTCCGCCATGCGAGGCGGCGTGTAGGGCTTGGTGGCCGACTGAGCAGCCGCTGGGACCACGGTCACCAATAGCAGGGCTGCCGTTGCGAGCACGCCCATCACATTGGTCAAGAGCGTCATAAACAACGCGAATCGATTCCGCATAATCCTTACCTCCTCGTCACCTTGTCCCTGGCGGGTCATTACTTCACTTTAGGGGGTTCTTGCGATACTTACCGTACATTAATTCTTCCACGAATTCGGTGCACTTGAACTCCATGAGTTGCTCGTTCGGTTCCTGACGGCGATACAGCGGCATGTGGATCTTCCAGGGGCGCGTGAAAACGCTAGGATCCTCAAGCGTCGCTTCGTAAGCGATCACATCCGGACTGGTTCGAGTATAACGCTCGACGACGTGCAGCTTATCGCTGTGAAAATTTCCCGCGCGGTCCAGCCAGGCGTCCTCATTCAACCCGGTCACGTCGACCACCAGGGTTTCGCCCTCCCAATGACCGAAGGATTGACCCATCCAGGAATCGACGGGAGCCGGTCCGGGGTCTTTCATGTAGATATTGCGCGCCGCGCCGGCGTACTGGTAGGCGATAAAAATCTGCTTCCCGTTCTCGAAGATTCTGAACGGCTGAGGCATATAGGTGGCCCGGGGGACGCCGGGGAGGAAGCACTTGATTTCCGGATCGGAGGTTAACCAGTTCTCCTGGTTCTTCTTCTTCTGGGCCAGGGCTTCCGGTTTGTAGGGGATCTCGCCGCCTTCCACCACGCCCATGCTGGGAGGCACGGAGCCGACTGCTCCCAACGCCAGGACCGGTGCGGCCGGCACGGGACCGAAGGGACCCGGGCGGAGCGCCATCGCGGACCGCGCGGCATGCGCTTCCAGATCGAAATTAGCCTCATTCATCGTCTGCCAGATGCCGTTGAGATCGGGGTGGCCGTCTACTCTTGGTGCGCGATACGGGGTCTGGCCCGCCATCGGAATCGTCGCGACCACCAGCGCGGCAAACACAACAACCATCTTCATCACGTTCTGAAACGTCATCGACATGGACAGGCACCCTTCAGGCTGACGATACGGGAATCCTATTTTAGCACCAACTTCTCGCGCCGGTATTTGTCAATCCGCCGGGTCTAAGGAAACGCCGGAGTAGATTTCGGATAATGGAATCTCGCAGCCGAGGCTTCCGAACCGGCAAGTGGAGGCGAGTCCGCTGACCTCAGATAGCAGCCAGTCCCCGGCCGGCTGGCGCCGGTAGATTTCAAGGCGCGGCTCGGATTGCCAAACCAAAACGTACTCCTGGAGCGATTCGAGATGCCGATAGTGCGTGAATTTGAATCCCCGGTCGCGAGCTTCGGTGGACGGGGAAAGCACCTCGACCAGAACGGTTGAGTTAACCGCTGTGTCCTTCCGATCGTCGGCTAGTTTCAGCTCTCCGCAGACCACGTTGATATCGGGGTAGGTATAAAGCCGGTCGGGATTTACCCTTAGGCGCAGCTCGACTGGGTAAACCCGACAGGGTCCGCCCTTGAGCGCATGACGTAACTCTCCGGCTAAGTTGGCGACGATGAGCACGTGCGTCGGCGACGCGCCCGCCATTGCGTACATGTGGCCGTCGTAATACTCGCTTCTAAACTCGGCCGCACGATCCAGCGCCAGATATTCCTCGGCCGATAAACGGGACTGGGGCTGAGCCGACATAGGTCTATTCTACCGCCCTATCCCCAACGGACGCCGTCACGGTTGGGAGTCGAAGGAAACGTGTTTGTAGATATCGGAAAGGGGGATTTCGCAACCGAGGCTATCAAACCGGCAGGTCGCGTCAAAGCCTTGGATCTCCGAAAGCAGCCAACCACCGCCCGCCTGGCGGCGATAGATTTCGAGGTGCGGCTTCGTTTGGGAAACCAGTGCGTATTCCTCAAGGGATTCGATCAGTTGGTAATGCCGCGATTTGAACTCGCGATCGACGAGCTCGGTCGAGGGTGAAAGGACTTCCATGAGCAAGGTGGGATTGAGCAACGTGTCTTTCTGATCGTCAGCAAATCGCTCCGGCCCGCAAACCACCACGATGTCGGGGTAGGTGTAGGATCGCGGCGTGATCCGGACGCGCAGATCGTTTGGAACAACGTCGCAAGGTTTCCCCTCTAGCGCTCGCCAAAGCGCGCCGCAAAGGTTCCCGATGATCTTGCCGTGCGGATACGATCCACCCGACATGGCGTACATGTGACCGTCGTAATACTCGTTCCTGAATTCGGCCGCACGATCCAGCGCCAGATATTCCTCCGGCGATAAACGAGGCTGGGACTGAGCCGACATACGGTCATTCTACCGCTCAACCTCCAACGCCGAGCTGTTGTCAACCCGCTGCCAGGGTCGGTCGTGGGCTACTTTGCATTCGGCTTCTCGGCTGGCGGAATCCGGAAATTGACTCCTACACTTACCTTCGCCGGAATCAGCTCGCCGTGGCTCGATCCGGGGCTAAAGCGCCACTGGCTCAAGGCTTCAATGGCTTTTTCGTCCAGCCCCTTCCCGAGTCCTCGAACCACCTTGATGTCTGACGGAATCCCGTCGGTGCCTATCACGGTCGAGAGGGCCACCGTACCCTCGAGTTTCGCGTCCAGAGCTTCCTTCGTGTACTGCGGTTGGACTGTGTGGACGGGTCTCGGCTCCGTAGTATGGGATACCTCCTGTGAACGCAACGAGACCACCGCAATCAGTAACAGAATCGCGAGCTTCATATGATTCCGCTTCCCATCATACTCCGCTCCGCCGATCGTGACCGGCGGGCGTCGCCTCCAGCCTGGCGTAGCTTCCTGATAGATTGGACCAATGCGGTTCACCATTGCCGGATTGCTCGCGTGCGCGCTCGCTTTTGCCCAGACTCAAGCTGTCCAGACCACGACGCTGAATAATGGCATGAAGATCCTGATCCAGGAGGATCACGCCATTCCCAATGTCGCGATGTATTTTTTCTATAAGATCGGGTCGCGCAATGAGCGGCCGGGGATCACCGGGATCTCGCACTTTTTCGAACACATGATGTTCAACGGCGCCAAGAAATATGGCCCCAAGGAATTCGACAATAACATGGAGAAAGCCGGCGGCAACAACAACGCGTCCACCGGCAACGATATGACGATCTACACCGACTGGTTTCCCAGTTCGGCGCTGGAGCTGATGATGGATATGGAATCGGACCGCATCCGCGATCTCGCATTCGATCCCAAGATCGTCGAATCCGAGCGCGGAGTGGTGTATTCGGAGCGTCGCTCCTCCGTCGACAACAACAATTCGGGAATTCTTCGGGAGCAGTTGGACGCAGCCGCGTTTATCGCGCATCCGTATCATTGGCCGGTGGTGGGATGGCCGTCCGATATCGAAGCGTGGACCATGGACGATTTGAAGGCGTACTTTCGAATCGGCTACGCGCCGAACAATTGCACGATGGTGGTGGTGGGCGACGTGTCGAGCAACCAAGTGATGGCACTCGCGAAGAAATATATCGAGCCGATTCCCCGTCAGGCGCCGCCTCCTCCGGTTCGCACCAAAGAGCCGGTGCAACTCGGCGAGCGGCGGGTTGTCGTGAAAAAACCAGCGCAGTCGCCCATTCAGATGATCGCGTTTCATGTGCCGGAGGCGACGCATCCCGACAGCCAGGTGCTGAACGTGATCTCGACAGTGCTGTCGCAAGGCCAAAGTTCGCGCCTGTATCGGCGGATGGTGGAGAATGAGCAACTGGCGCTGTCGGTGAACGGGCGGAAAGGCGATACGTTCGATCCGACCATCATGACGTTCACCATCCAGCCGCGCCGCGGCGTCGAGCTCGCCCGCACGGAGAAAGTGCTCTATGAGGAACTTGCCCGGCTGGCGGCAACGGCGGTTTCGAGCGAGGAGTTGCAGAAGGCCAAGAATCAGATTCTGTCCGGGCATTATCGCCAGATGAAAACCATCGCGGGGCGGGCCAGTATGATCGGCCACTATGAGGTCTATTACGGCGACTATTCGAAGATGTTTTCGATCGATCAGGAAATCGATAAGGTGACGCCGGCCGACATCCAGCGCGTGGCGAAGACCTACTTCCAAGAGACCAATCGTACCGTGGCGACGCTGATTCCCGAAGAGGGAGCGCCGACGCGCGGCGGACGGCGGGGAGGAAACCAGTGAAAACGGGATTCGGAATATTGTTGCTGGCCGCGGCCGCGCCCTCGATGTTCGGGCAGTTGTTGAACCTGCCGCCTTACACCGAAGAGAAGTTGCCGAACGGCGTGACCATCGCCATGATGCCGCGCGCGGGCGTGCCGCTGGTGCATTTCAGAATCGTGGTGCGGGGCGGTTCGGAGGCTGAGCCACAACAGTTGTCGGGCCTGTCCGGCTTGACCGCTGAGCTTTTGAGAGCGGGCACCGCGAAGCGAACAGCGGACCAATTCTCCGACGAGCTGGACTTCCTGGGCGGGACGTTCGGCGGCGCGGGCGGCGGACGCGGAGGCGGGCGGGGAGGTGGCGGCGGGGGATTTTCGCCATCGACATCTTTTTCAGCCGAATTCCTGAAGAAAGATTTCGACCGAGGGCTCGACCTGCTGAGCGATGCGCTGCTGAATCCGACGTTTCCCGAAGCTGAGGTCACCAAGGAGACCGCGCGGCGAGTGGATTCGGCGCACGTCGCCAAAGACAATGCGCAGGGAGCGCTGCGCAACTACTTTCAGGCGGCGTTCTTCGGCAAGGAACATCCCTACGGAAATCCTCCGGATGAAGCGAGCCTGGCGCGGATCCAGCGGAAGGATATCGTCGACTTCTATCACAACGTGTATTGCGGCAAGAACATGATCGTGGTGGTGACCGGCGATTTCGATCCCGTGAGCGCGAAAGCGAAACTCGTGAAGACTTTTGGGGGCGTGCCGTCGGGCAGCCAGTACGCGTGGAGGACGGCGGCCCCGCCCTTGCGGCGCGGGCGGATGATATTGATCGACAAACCGGACGCCACGCAAACGTATTTCATCATCGCGCAGCCGGGCATCGACCGGAAGAGTCCGGACCGGACCAAGCTCGAGTTGATCAACACGCTGTTCGGCGGTCGATTCACGTCCATGCTGAATCAGGCGCTGCGCGCGGACGCGGGTCTGACGTATGGCGCGTCGTCATCCATCGAGGAGACGCGATTGCAAGGCGCGATTCTCATCAGCACCTACACCAAGACGGAGACGACCGCGCAGGCGATCGACATGGCGCTCGACATTCTGAAACGCCTGAACGAAAAGGGCATCACGGCGGAACAGCTGGCATCGGTGAAGGCGTATGTGAAGGGGCTGTACCCGACGCGGCGCCTGGAGACCATCGATCAGTTGGCGAATGAGCTGGGGGATTTGGAGTTGTGGGGCGAAACGCGCGCGGAGATCGACGGATACTTTTCGCGGGTGGACGGGGTGACGTTAGAAGGCGTGAACGCGGCGGTGAAGAAATATTACCGGACCGACGACCTGACCTTCGTGCTGTTGGGCGCGGCGGACAAGATTCGGGATTCGGTGAAGAAATATGATCCACACCTCACCGAGCTCGCGGCGAGGGACGCGGGGTGGGGCGAGCACTGAGATTTGCGCTAGTCTTTCAGACATGTTTCATAAAGGAGGCGGCATGCGGCTATCGCTCATCGCTTGCGCCGTCCTTGGTTTGTGCGCGTTCGGCGCTCCAGCGACCATCAAAGTGTCCGGAAAAGTAGTGGACAGTTCTTCGAACGCGGGTATCAACGGTGCCAAGGTTGAAATCGAGGGCGGGACGTCGGCGAAGGACGCGTTCGATCGAATTGTCGAGACGGATGCCGAGGGCTCGTTCGGCGTGGAAGTGCCCAGGGCTGATTTGATTCACATCAGGGCGACGGCCGCAGGCTACTCACCAGTTGGTGAATTCTCGAGAGCGATAGTTACTAAACCGGATTCGGGGCCGTTGACCGTCACGTTTGCGTTCGCTCGAAGCGGAACAATTTCAGGAAAGATTGTCGATTGGGAAACGGGCTTGCCTCTGCCGAATGTCAGGGTGTGGGCAAGGCGGACCCGGTATTCTCGCGGTCGCCGCGAGTTATGGGGTGTTTGGGGCGACGGCTCAGCCACTCGCAGCGATAGCGAAGGAGCTTTCGTCCTCAAAGGACTTCCACCGGCGGATTATGTTCTCGATCTGAACGAATGGTCATCTGATCCTGACGACCCGGCTAAGCCGCGAAAAGGATATCCGCGCAGTTATTGGCCCGGCTCGGGCGACGAAGAAGGAATCGCGCCGGTCCCCCTCACCTCGGCTACAGCGCTTGACGTGGGAAATGTGCGACTCCGCAAGCGCGACTTGCCCGCTCTTTCGGTGAAAGTGATCGGCAGCAGCTGCGTGAAAGGCCAGGTCTACGAGGTTGAATTGTCGGAGGCGCTTTCCCAATGGGGTGTCATTGTTGCAAAGTTCCAGGCACCTTGTGGCAGCACTGCGCTCCTAGAGAACGTCACGCCCGGCGATTATCTGATCCGGGCTGAAGCTCCCTGGCAAGTGGAAGAGGTCCGGGAAAGAGCGGTGACCCAGATACAAGTCTGGGAGCGCGACGTGGAGGTAGATGTCCCGATCACACCCCCGATCCAGGTTCGGGGGAAAGTAAGTCTGGATCTGCCTGCCGATGCTCCAGATCCGAAGCCCGAACTGCCGAACGGCATCGATGTGCAACTCTGGAATCGCGGCTCGAAATTCCGGCTCGTTTCGCCCATATCGGCTGATGATTGGCGACCTGTCGCCGCAGACGGATCGTTCACGTCGTTCGTTTATATGCCGCCTGGCGGGGAGTTCGTCGCCCACGTCGGTCGTCTGCCCAAGAACTTCTATGTGAAGGCGATCAAGTATAACGGCATCGAGAGCCCAGGTGCGGTCTTTGTGATGAATCCCGAGGCAATGCTTCAGGAAGTCGAGGTGGTCATTTCCGACAAGGCCAGTGCCCTTTCGGGAACCGTGCGCGCGGAAGATGGCAAGACCGTTCTGAATGCAACGGTGCTCATGACGCCGTGGCCGGCCGACGTTGTGTTCAGCTACCCCAACGATGTGCAGGAAACCGAGGCCGATTCTTCGGGAACATTTACGTTCACTCGGCTCCGACCTGGAGCTTATCGGTTGATCGCGGTCCCATCGTCGAGCAGGCCGAAACTGGAAGAGCCCAGAAAGCTGATGGCCTTGTTCGGAGCAGCTGAATCGGTCGATGTCACAGAGGCGAGCGCCGTAATCAAAAATGTCGCCTTGGTTTCACGCCAATAGCTTGCAAGTTTGGATAGAGCGGTGACGTGGCCAGCCCCCCGGCTATCGCGCCGCGCGCTGCTTGGCGAACTGCGCGTCCAGGAAATCGAGCGCGTCGTTATGCGGCGCCGGCACCACTTCTACCTTCTCGCCGAGCCCCATCGCCAGTTCCGTCTTCTCCTGGTAAGCGGGCCACTTCGGAAGCGCCTTACCGTTGGGATCGCCGGTCGTCGCGAAATTTACCCAGTAGGAAGACATTTCGTCGCTGAGCTTTTTGTTTACCGGCGCTACGCCCTGCAGGTTCTCGAACACGTAGGCGATTTCAGAGGCATGATACGCGCCCAGTTTCGCGCCGAACTGCGCCGCCAGGAGAGCTTCTTATCTGATAGCGTCAGTACGGTGCCAGCCTCCTATAATAAGAGCCAATGCGCGCTCCGCTGATCGGCGTGATATTTTTGTCGACCGGGTCGGCGCCGATGTTCGCGCAAGCGATCGCGGATCGGGCGAGCCTCGCACCCATCCTGAGCCATCTCGATCTACGGCAAGGCGAGCGCCAGTTGGCTTGCGACGTCGAGCCGGTCAAGCCCTCTCTCAGCTTCGGATTCCGCTTCCGGGCGGGTTATATTTTCCGAGTCCCCTTGACCCAATATTCAGGAGCAAGGCACCGGTGGAGCGTCGTGACCGAGATCACGCCGGAGGGAACTTCGCAGCCGGTAACCCTGGTGGACGTCGTCAGGCTTCCCGCAATTCTCAATAACAAGATGTTAGGTGAGGCCGGCGGCGGGTATTTACTTGGGGAGGGCCGCTATCGCGTGAGATGGATTCTCCTCGACGACCTGGGAAGAGTGTGCCGCAAGGGCTGGCAGATCGAGGTTAGACTCAGCCGATCCGAGAGCAGCGCGAAAGTCGCCATGCCGCCCAATAGCGTCGCGGACCTGTCCTTGCGAGGGATGGCGAACGGCAATCGGCATCCCGACGAGGGGCGTCCCATGCGGCTTTCGGTTCTGGTGGATGCGGCGCCGCTGTTTCAGCGTAGGCTGGCGAAGACTGTGCTGAGCGCCGAGGACCACGTGTTTCTCATCAATGTTCTTTCGGCGCTGCTTGAGCGCGTGCCCACGTCGTGGGTGCGGGTGGTGGTATTCAACCTGGAACAGCAGCGGGAACTGTTTCGCCGCGACGGTTTCACTCTTGAATCGCTCGACGATATGTCGCGGGCGATGAACGAGCTGAAACTGGCGACAGTAGATTATCGGATCCTTCAGAACAAGAGGGGCCACATCGCATTTGTGGCTAACCTCGTTAACCAGGAACTCCGAGCCTCGCCCCCATCCGACGCCGCGATCTTTCTGGGGCCGCGGGAGCGCTTTCAGGACAACGTTCCTACTGAAGCATTCGACCAGGAACACGGGCCGGCGCCCCAGTTTTTCTTCCTTCGATATCGGCCCTTCCCGAGTCCTCTTCGGCAATCTCTGCTCCGGCGGGCCGATCCGTGCGATCCCCTGGAGATTGGTTCTGAATCAGGCGAAGCCCCAAGGGGCAGGAGTCGGAACAATCCATGCCCGATTACTCCAGGAAACGGTACCGACACCACCGGGGCTTTCTCGAACGACACTATTAGCCTGGCCGTCAAGAGCCTGAAAGGGAAGGCCATCGCGATTCAATCGCCCGGCGAATTTGCCAAGGCCATCGAGCAGGTGGAGCGCCTTGTCGGAGCGGTCAGCGCGGCACGGTAGTCGTCACGCGGCGGTTTTTGCATTGGCCGCCCAGTTTTCCCGTCTGGCTAGCGGCGGAATTTGTCCTGCCAGTTTTCGATCACTGTGAAGGGAGGCGGCGGTACGGAACCGGTAGTCGGCATGATGAACCGCTGGCCATCCGGCGAAACATCGAATTGAAAGTCCCTGGTGGTTCCGTATTGTGGAGGGCCCGGGACGCGAAACAGAGGCTTGGGCTCGCCAAATTCGAGCGGCCCTTGGACCGCGACCGCATGCAGCATGTTGTCCAAACCCAGGTAAAAAAGCTCGCGGCCATCGCCACGCCAGCGAACCAGCCACGCGCCGTTCCGCGAAACCTGACGCCGTTCGCCGGCCACATGCGGAGACGGCGTGGATTCGAACGCCTGGACATACACTTCCGGCCGGCCCGATTCGAGAGATACAAACGCGATCCGCTTGCTATCCGGTGAAAAGGCTGTTCCCCATTGCGCAAAGCTGTTCTTCAAGAAGGGCATCAGTGTGCGTCTGGCTACGTCGGCGATCCAGGCCACGTGTTGTTCCTGCCCGACTCCATCGTCGAAGGCGATGAAGCGCCCATCCGCGGACCAATCGGTGGGTGTAGCGGGTATATGGATGGACTCGCTGACGAACTCCTGGGGCGGGGCATTTCCAGTCGCGTCAACCGTCGCCAGTCGTGGGCCGCCGATGGCCACGGACCTCCCAACGGCGAGGCTCGCTCCATCGGGCGACCACACCGGTCTGAGATGAATTTCCGGGGGGAACGTGAGCCGCCGGCTTTCCGGTCCGGTGGTTGAGAAGGTCCAGATGCCTGGCGCTCCATTGTCCGGGCTCCAGACCGATGCTGCCACATGCCGTCCGTCACGCGAAATTCGGACGTTGCCCCAGTATTGCGCCGGCCGGCCGACCTCGCCCGCTTCATTGCCGGCCCGGTCAAACCATTTCAACTGCGAATTGGGGAAACCAGCTTGATATACCAGGACCCCGTTGTCGGATACGGAGAAGCTGGCGGAGAGAGTTGGGCCGAAATAAATGACGTCGCGGGCGATCGGAAATGGCTCAGCCGCCAGCCGGATGTGTTCCGCGTCGAAGGGTTGCGCCAGAAGGCTCGACCCGCGAATAAAGAGCAGGTGTCCGAGCTCCCCGGGGCGTAGCGGCGGCGCGTATTGAACCCCGGAATCTGTCTGCATCAAAGGCACGGGCGTGGGGCTGCCGTAATCCGCCACAAAGGCGCGGCTGTGTTGCGTTTGCGGATCGTAGACTTCATAGAGCAGGCGTTCGCCGCCGGGGAGGAATCGCGGCCAGCGCATTCCCGCTACGTTTTGTGCTTTTCGCAGGGTGCCATCCTGCGGGCGAAGCTCGTGAATATCACCGGCTCCCAAGTACAGAATCAAGTCGCCGTTCGACCGCCATGTGCCCAGTTGGGCGATGAAGGGAAGTTCGGCCACGGTTCGCCCGGACCCGGTCTCCAGGTTTGCCTGCTTGAGAGTCCGTTTGACCGAGAAAAAGATGGAGCGGCTATCCGGCGCCCAGAATATCGACCATGCGTCTTCGGTGCCGGGCACTACGCGCTGGTCCAGCGAGGCAAGGTCGCGTATCCAGATATTCGTGCCGTTCGCGCCCGTCGTGCTGAAGGCCAGCCGTTTGCCATCGGGCGAAATGGCGAACGGCTGGCGCGTAATCGATGGCGCAAAAATGGTTTCGGGCGGCGGAGCGATATCGAACTGCACCACCTGCCGCGGCGCGTCGGGGGCGGGACGGCGAAACCATACAAGCGCACCGCCGGCGAGCAACAGGACCAGCAAAATAAGCGCCGCCAGGATTCCGATCCTGGAGGTTCGCGTTGTTGAGGTTCGCGCCGGACGTGTCGCCACCGCAGGCGCCGTCTGGGCTTGCTCTATCGCGATGCGAGCTTCACCGATATCCCGCAGCCGGCGCTGGGGATCTTTGTCGAGGCAGCGGCGCAGCAGATGAACGATGGGACCGGGCGTCTCCCCGGGCAACTGGTCCCAGGGTGGCTCGTCTCGGGCGACGGCGGCCAGGGTTTCGAGGGCCGTCCTCCGCGCGTAAATCCGTCGGCCCGCCAACATCTCGAACAGGAGCACGCCGAAGGCCCAGATGTCCGCGCGGCGATCCACCGGCAACCCGGCGGCCTGCTCGGGCGCCATATACGCCGGCGTTCCCATGACGACACCGGTGTGAGTCGCCGTGGCGGCCGGCATTTCCTTGACATCCGCGGCCTTCGCCAGCCCAAAGTCGAGCACTTTGATGGCGCCGTCGGGCCGAAGTTTGACATTGGCCGGCTTGAGATCGCGATGTACGATCCCTTGCTCGTGCGCGTATTCCACGGCCTCGACCACCTGTCCGGCGATGGCGAGTGTCTCCGCCACCGGAATGCGCCCCCGCGCCATGCGCTCCGCCAGCGTCGGTCCTTCCACCAACTCCATGGCGATCGCGCGGAGGCCATCCGATTCCTCGAGGCCATAGATCGCCGCGATGCGAGGGTGATTGAGAGATGCCAGAATGCGGGCCTCGCGTTGGAAGCGGGACATCCACTCCGAATCGTGCGCGAATTCCTCGGACAAAAACTTGAGCGCCACGAACCGCCCCAGGCGCGAGTCCTCGGCCTTGTAGACCACTCCCATTCCACCACTGCCCAGTTTCTCGATGATCCGGTAGTGCGAGACGGTCCGGTCAATCAATGTATAGATGGTCTGTGTGGCGTCGTCTGGGTTGAGGGATGGGTTGGGTGCCGGTTTAGGCGCAGCTGCATCCATCGCCGGGATCTCCAGAAAACTTCCCGCCTCCTGCTGTGAGGCCAGCAGCGACCGGACTTCCTGCTCGAGTGCCCGGTCGCCCGCGCACGCCTGCCGCAAGAACTCCGCGCGTTCGGCAGGCGGATGCTCCAGCGCCAATTGCAGCAGGCTGTCGATTTGTTTCCATCGTTCGGAATTCAGAAAGCGTCTTTCCGGGAGTAACCCCTCAGTTGACCCTGCCCAAATACTTATCGAGCCAGGCGACCACCTCTCGCACGAGGTCTGCCCGCTGCTCCGATACATCGTGCGCGGTGTCGAGAAAAACAGCCCTTTTGTCGGCGGCCAGGGTCCCGAGCATCCGAAGCATTGCGTCCTTGCCCAGGAAAATCCAATCGTACTTGCCGCTGATCATCAGGACCGGCGCTTTCAGGCGTGGCGCGAAGTCGGCCTGGTCGGTTCCGGGCAACAGTTTTTCTCCGAAAAACCCTCCATCCAGGATAACCACGGCTTTGAACCTGTCTTCCAGCGCCGTGAAAATCACGCCTAACGCTCCGCCCATGCTGACACCCAGGTAGCCAAGCTTGTTCAGGTCGATATCCGTGCGCGTCTCCAGGTAATCGATTGACCGGCCGAGGTCCTTGGACTCCTGGATCAGCACATCTCGGCCGACCCCTGTTGTCGGCGTATTGTCCGGGCCGGGCCGTTCGTAGGTGCCTTTGTATACCGGATACAAAACCGCGCGTCCGCTCTTGATCACGTAGTCGATAAAATTCATGTCGCCCAGCTTCTTGCTATTGGGAATATCCAATACCCTCGCGCTGGGGAAGAACACAACCGTCTGGTACGGCGGCCGGACATTGGTGGGTAAGAACAGATACGCCGCCATTCGCTCCTTGCCGTACGCGGCGTCGAACGTGATCTTTTCCTTGTGCCAGTCGGCCGAATCCTGATCAACGGGTTCCAGCTTCGCGTTCAAAGGCGTATGGTCATAGGCATACATGGTCTTATAAATCCGGAAAACCTCATCCGACGCGGGCTTCGCCTTCGAGAAGTCCCGAATCTCCTGCCGGATTTCGGCGGTGGCCGCGGCGGGTAATGGCGCCGTATTCCGGACGCATCGGAAGCCGCTGTTAGGAGAGCGATTAAGCGGCGGAAGCACGCCGGGCTCAAAATACTCGGCGCTAGACGTGTTCCACGCGCCACCAAGAATGTACCGCGAATTCCCGCCGCCTTCGTTCCTTACCCACTCCGCCACGTTGCCCGCCATGTCGTAGGTTCCCCATGCACCCATACCCTGATACTTGCGGGCGGGGGCCGGACCGGAAAGGGAGAAATTACTTTGCGGCGTGATGAATCTTGCCACCGAACTCGGAGCTGCGCGATACCACTGCGCGACTACCGGCAGGCTCTTACCGGCGAATTCGGCGTACGCCGCGGCCTCATACCAACTGACGCCTCCCACTGGGTAATCTGCTTGTCCCGCCGGAAAGTGGCCCGCCTCCCAGGTGGATGGTCCCGCCCGGCCGCTGGCATCCCGAAACAGATCCATCGCCTGTTCCCAGCGAAGCTCCTTGCCGTCGCGCATGAACTTCTCCTTCCAGTACTCCTGCTTTTGGTAGCCTCCTTTGTCGACAAAATCCTGATACTGCCGGTTCGTCACTTCGAATCGATCGATGTAGTATGGAGGAAGATCGAATGGTCCGACGGACCCGATCGACCAAATATAGTCCTCGTACCGGATTCCCGGAACCGGGACCATTCCCTCCGGAGCCGTTTTGATGGCTTCAAGGGGAAAGTTGAATTCGCGAATCGGCCCATGAATGTCCTCGGTGATGGGGGCTCCAGTGTACTCTCCCACGCCAGCCTTCGAAACTCTCCAACGCAGATAGCCGGTAGGTAGTTTGATGTTCTCGAGAGGAGTCGTCCCCAGCGCCAGCCAGGGATCGTCCGGTGACAGGTAATCCTTGATCTCCACGGCAGCCCCGGGCGGCGAAGATCGCACGGCCGCGACGTGCGTTAAGCCCTCCATGATCTGCGCGAGTTGCGGATCGCCGGGCAAGAACTGTTCGGCTTTCCGCATTAACAGCAAAGCAGCGACCGGTTTATTCTCATTCGTGAGCCTGACGATCTCCGGAATGGCCTGCTCACGCGCCCAGTGGCGATTCTCGGAACGGCGATAGAACCAGATGGAGACGCCCGCCACCAGCAGGATCAGGACCAGCGCTGGAATGGCATAGGCGGCGCGCAAAGCCGGCTCGCGTGCGGGTTTGTCGAGCGCCGCGAGAACCGCGGAGAGGTCGTGCACCATATCCGCGGCGGACTGATATCGCTTGGCTGGGTCCTTTTCAAGGGCTTTAGTAACGACGAGATCGATTTCAGCGGGCAGGTCCGGACGAGCCTCGCATAGTCTGGGCGGCGCGGTGTGCACGATCGCATTCATGATCTGAAGGTGCGTCTCCCCGGGGAATGGGCGCCGGCCCGCCAGCATCTCGTAAAGAACCACTCCCAGGCTCCACAGGTCGGTGCGAAAGTCGACCGCCTTTCCGGACGCCTGCTCTGGCGACATGTACAATGGCGTCCCTTTTGTTGTGCCATCCATGGTTGCGGTGGTCTCGCTGGATTTCGCCAGACCGAAATCAATGATCCGGGCGACGCCGTCCTTTGCCACGATGACATTACTGGGCTTGATGTCGCGATGAAGAATCCCGTGTGCGTGAGCCTCGGCCAGCCCCGATGCGATCTGGCGCGCGATTTGCAAAGCTTCGGCCACCGGTAGCCCAGCGCCGATCTCGTCCTTTCCGGTTTGGTCCCGCACGGGCTTTTCCGGATCGGTTTTGTAGCGCCCGATCTTATCGCGCAGGGTTTCGCCCTCGTGATACGCCATGGCGATGAACAGCTCCCCACCAGGGCCTTCGCCGATTTCATGGATGACTACGATATTGGCGTGATCCAAGGCCGATGCAGCGCGCGCCTCTTCCGTAAGGCGTTGTTTCAGTTCCTCGTTATGGCGAGTGTGCGGCGGGAGGAATTTCAGCGCGACGGTCCGATTGAGCTTCGTGTCGAGCGCCTTGTACACCACTCCCATGCCTCCCTCGCCAAGCATTTGCAGGATCTTGTAGTGGGAAACACTCTGTCCGGCCAATCCGACCCGCGAGATGGAGAGAGTGGCCATCTCTGTCGGCTGGCCTTCCAGAAAACTGCCCGCCTCCTCCTGTGAAGCCAGCAGCGAACGGACTTCGCGCTCCAACGATTCGTCACCCGCGCAGGTCAACCGCAAGAACGCCTGGCGCTCGGCGCGCGGACGTTCGAGCGCCGCTTGCAGCAGGTTATCGACTTGTTTCCATCGATCAGAGTTCATCCGTGGCCCCGGTACGTTCGCATCCGGGTCAATTCGCGCCCGGGGTTAATTCACGGTAGAGCCAGGCCTTGGCGGTGCTCCAATCGCGCATCACGGTGACTGGCGAGACTTTGAGCACCTCGGCTGTCTCTTCCACGCTGAGTCCGCCGAAGAAGCGCATTTCGACCACCTGCACTTTGCGGGGATCCAGCCGCTCCAGCGCTGTCATCGCCTCATCCAGCGCCACCAGGTCCGCGCCGCGGTTCCCGCCCACCTCGGCCGCCTCCTCCAAAGACATGTGCTGCACGCCGCCTCCGCGTTTCAAGTTGTGGCGCCGCGCATGTTCCACCAGAATGCGCCGCATCAACTGCGCGGAAACTGCGAAGAAATGCGCGCGATTCTGCCATTGCATGCGCTTGTAGTCCACCAGGCGCATGTAAGCCTCGTTGACCAATGCCGTCGCTTGGAGACTGTGACCGGCGCGCTCATGCCTCATGTAGCGGGCCGCCAAGCGGTGGAGTTCGTTATAGACGGCGGGCGTCAGTCTTGCGAGGGCCTCTTGGTCCCCGCCGCTCCAGGCGCGGAGGAGCGTGCTGATCTCGCCCACCTCCGGATCGCGAGGTTGCGTCTGCATTGCTTATGGGCTGAATTATACCGCCGTACCGCCCTCTTCTAATCACCAATCATTTGTGCTGACCGTGGATGATAGCTTCCTGCCGCATTCTGCGCCTACATGAGTGAAAGGAAATTATGAAACAGAAAAGCCTGAAACGCACATTAACCGCCGCCATGCTGACGCTTGTCGCCACAGCGGCTTACGGTCAACCCAACGTACTGACTGCGAAGGTTCCTTTCGCATTCCGAGCGGTTGGATCGGACCTTCCCGCGGGCCAGTACAAGATCGTTCCGGCGGGAAGCGCGGGGAGCATGGGGACCATGGAGCTGCGGAACATGGACACCGGCAAGACTGTGTTCATCCCATCCAAAGCCCCCACCAGTGAGACCAAGGATGGGCGCCCTCGGCTCATCTTCCAATGTGGAGGCGAGGAAGGTTGCTCGCTGGCGACACTCTGGTCAGGCACGGGTAGGGGCCTGGAGTTCCCCACTCCCGCGCTAACCGCTTCACAGAAGGAACGCCGCGAGACCATCTACCTCGACCGCTTTAAGGAAAAGTGAACTCAGCCGGGCAAAAGACTTTGCCGCCGGGATCATTACTGGTCCCGGCGGCGCTTTTCAGATCAAGACTACGGACGAGGCGATGCGATCAGCGGCCTCTTCCCCCGTGCCCGTGCGTTTCGCGAGGCGCTCGCCGTCCCTCGCGCGCGGCATTTCGCTCTGGCTCGGAGCGGCGTTCGACTGCATGACTCTCGGCGGGACGCGCGGCGCCCGGCCCTGGCCGGCGGATCGCGGCGTAGCCAGGATGGACATAGGCGCCCCGGTTAGCCCAGGTCCTGCCCCAGCGCGCTCCGCCGAAGAAAACACCGTGCCCTCCCCAGTCGAAGCGGATTCCGCCCCAGCCCCACGGCCCAAAGAATCCGCCGATGCCCACGCCGAAGCCGAAGCGGATCGCTCCGCCAACCGCGAATCCAACTCCCGGCGCGAAGAACACGATACCGGGATCATAGTAGGGGACCACGATAAAGCCCGGATTTACCGGCAGGATGGTAATGTACGGTCCGCCGCCCACCACCACTTGGGCGTTGGTTCTCAAGTAGCCGTAGCGTTGCGCGGTGGCTCGCTGCCGCTGCACCGCGTCCATCACGTCCTGTTGCTGGGCCAGGAACGCGTTTCCGAGCTGCGTAGTCCAGTTCATGTCCGCGTTCATCATGTCCAGCACGGACGGAAAGGGGAGCAGCGCTTGCACGCTGGGATCCCAAGGCAGTTGATCTGCGGTGATGGCGTTTGCGAGCGCCTGGCCGGTAAGGTAATGATGCTCATCGGCCCACCCGGCGGCAGCCGGAATATCGTTGTAGTAGGTCGCCGCGGCCATGATTTGCGCCAGAAGGGGATCCGGATAAAGCGCGATGCGCGCCACCAGTTGGTCTAACTGCTCCGGCGGCAAGGTTGGGGGTGGTGCCTGAGCAAACCCAGGGACGCTTATCATCACCGCCAAAATCACCAGTGCGGTTACTACGTTTTTCGTTTCGTGCATCTTTGTATCCTCCACACTCAAAGACGAAGTCTCAACCGCGGACGTTTCCGGAGATGCCGTTCATCCGCCGTTAAAACCGCTTCATTGTGCTATGTTTCGTGTCATTTCTCAGCGTCTCATATTTGGATGCGATCGCGCCTCGGAACGAATCAGGATTCCACGACATCGAAGCTCAATTCCGGGGATAAGCCACCAGTGCATTGAACAACAGTTTGAAGTTCTGGTAGCTCTGTCCCCGATATTGAGGACGCATGCCGAACAGGATCAGGTGCCCCTGTCCCATCGGAACATCCAGCAGCGCGGCTTTCCCCGCGAGATATTTTTCGCCGAGCAGCCACCCTGACGCGAGCACGCCCGATGCTGGATACTTCGCCACCTGCATATCCGCGCTTACGTCCCAAGCCGGACTCTGCTCGCTCCAGATGGTGATTTTCTCGGGCATCCCGTACGCCAGCAGACTCTTCGTATCCAGCGTTACGTTCAACAGCGAACCCGGCGAATAGAAATCCTTCGTCGCGACACCTTGCAGCAGGTTCTTCGCCGCCACGCCGAGCACGTCGGTGGCATAGTCCGAAGCGTGATTGAAGAAGATGATCGTACCACCCTGCTCCGCGAAATCCTTAAGAGCCGCCGCGCCTTTCTGGCCCAAACCCCCGCAGTATTCCGGAGGCATCGATCCATCGCGGAACCCTTCCGCGATTTGCCGCGCCGCCTGATCCGGGATCACAATCGCGTCGAAGCGCTGCCGTAGGTTGCCGGTCTGCACGTCGGCGTCGTGCAGACTCGTGTAGCTGAAGCCGAAATCGTCGAATAGCCAACGGGTCCAGCCCTCGTCCATGCTCGCCTGATAACTCATGTACAGGCCGACTCGCGGGGCTTTCAACACTTTGCGATTAGGGCCGGTGGTGAGAAAGAAATCGCCCGTGGACGGGTCGCGAGAGACCAGTTCTCCCGCCTTCCAGCGCTTGGTGACTTCCTTCCACGAAGCCACATCCGAGGCCGCCGCCAAAGTTCCCTTCGCCACCGGATGATTCAGTTCAAACGAATACGCCGTCGCGGGCTTCAGGCTGGCTCGAAACGCGTCTTTCACCGTCACTGTATCGACGCCCATCTGCATCGGAAGCGTCTGTGCTGTGACATCGTAGGGGCGCTTCGGAGGACCACCGGGATACAGCCGCAGGTCCGGATAATCCTGCCGCTCCAGCAACGTTTTCGCCCAACCCGAAAACGGCTGCTGCATGTGGATCACGTAGCTCCCCGCCGCGTACTGTTTCCCGTCGGCCGAAAATGGCTCCGCCGCGCGCTCGATCTCGATCTCGCCCATCGCCAGCGTATCGAGCATCTTTTTTGCCCCGCCCGGATCGGCTTGCGCCGCCGGAATCACGAACGCGTTCGGCGTCGAACGTTCCACATTGTGTTTGTTGATCTCGTAAAAATAGTGCAGCATGTCGCTTCGTCTCACCGCGGCTTGGTACAGCAATGACTCCCATGCGATCGACTGGTAGTCGATAATGTCGCGCAGGCGCCATGTCCCCTCCATCCAGGGGTTCAGATAGTTCCAGCTGCGCTCCCGAGGGTTGTAGCCGAGCGCGTTCTCCGTAATATCGTCCGGCGTGATCTTGATGGGCGTGGCGAGTTTGACGCTCGCCGACTCGGTGAGGATTCTCACGCCGCCGTGATACGCCTGATACTGGCGCGCGGGCGACCAGAAATCGTACATCGCATTCATCGCGACTCCGGTCTTGCCGGCTGCCGCCAGATCCACCGCGATTCCGGTTCCGATCATGTTGCACAGGCTCGCCAGAATCGGATCGATATTGGGATCCACCGGGTCCATCCATGGCGGGACGAACATCCGCGCCGTGTTCGCGCCCATCTGGTGAACGTCGTAGACGATCTCGGGGTGCCACTTGTTTTCGAGCGCGGCCGTGTTGCGCGTTTCCGGCTGCGTGAAAATGTACCAGTCGCGGTTGTCGTCGTGACCCACGTAGTGGTGATACAGCTCCGGCGGCGACGTCCCGTCCCAGGCGGTTCCCCGCGTCTTGCGATACCAGCGCGTGACGATATCCACGCCGTCTGGGTTTTGCGACGGCTCGAGAAGAATGATCACGTTGTCGAGAATCGCCTTGAACTTCGGATTGTTGTCTTCCGTCAGCAGACGATAAGCGAACTCGACCGCCGTGTGAGTTGACGCGACTTCGGTCGCGTGAATGGAGCAGGTGATCATCACGACGGTCTTGCCTTCAAGCGCCAGGCGCGCCGCTTCGGCTTCGGTCGTCTTGCGCGGATCGGAAAGACGCATCTGGATGTCGCGATAGTGTTCCAGATTCTTGATATTCGCTGGCGAGGAGATGGCCGCCACAATTTGGCGCCTGCCCTCCACTGTTTTGCCGAGGTCCATGAACTTGATACGATCGCTCGATTTCCCGAGCGCCTCGAAATACGACACGACCTTGTCCCAGTCGAGCAGTTCGTTGTCGACGCCGATCTTATGTCCGAAATGGCTCTCCGGAGTGGGGACCGCGGCGTTCGCCGGGGACGCCATCGACGACGCGATCAACAACCACGGGAGTAGCGACCGCAGCACCGGCCGCGCTAGACGCGCTGGGAACAGTCTGTTTTTCATGAGAGGAGTCCGATCTCGACCAATGTAGCGCACCTGCCCGGTGGGGCAGGCGATCCAGCGCGCAGGCGTTCGTGCCGTTGCGCGCGATTATCGTCGCCTGCCGGTTTTCAGCTCGTTTCTGGAGCGCCATGCTAACCTCGGATATCATCTATGGGGTCTCCTGGTTCTGTTCCTTTGGATGAAACACTGGGGCATCGAACCACCGTCGCCGATAGCAGCCTGCTCCCTGCCCAGCCGGGACACTCGCGGGCTTTTTTCCGCGCGCAATTGACGATACTGGTTGTTGCCGCCGCCGTTTTCCTGGGATGCATCGTCAGCCCACCGTCGCTCATGGACGACGTCGACGCGGTGCAGGCGCAGATCGCGCGCAACATGCTCGATTCGGGCGATTGGGTGACGCCGCACCTCGCGGGCATCGCGTATCTTGAAAAGCCACCGATCAAGTATTGGTTGATCGCGATCGCGTTCAAGCTCTTTGGAGTTCACGATTGGGTCGCGCGATTACCCGTCGCGTTGTCGGCGGTCCTGCTGTGCTGCCTGGTGTTTCGCATGGGGGCGTGGGCTTTTTCGATACGAGCAGGAACGTATGCCGGCCTAGCGATAGCCACTTCGGTCGGCATGTTTCTGTTCACCCGAGTCCAACTTTCGGAGGTGATGATCGCATTCACCATCGCGCTCGCGATGTGGGCTTTTCTGCGCGCGCTTGACGATACGGAACGCCATCCTGACGCCTGGAGCATGACCATGGCGGCCGCTATCGGAGTGGGGCTCCTGCTAAAAGGACTGATCGCGGCAGTATTTCCGCTGGCGGCCGCGCTCCTGTTTCTCGCGTTCACGCGGCAGCTCGCGTCACGCAAGACGTGGCAACTCCTGCATCCGTTTCGCGGCCTGCTGATCGTTCTCGCCATGGCCGCACCCTGGCACATCCTCGCTACCCTTCGCAATCCTCCGTATCTTGATCTGACCTTGCACAGCGGCCCCGGCCAATATCACGGCTTCTTCTGGTTCTACTTCGTGAATGAACATGTGCTGCGGTTCTTGAACCTTCGCTATCCGCGCGACTACAATACCGTGCCTCGCGCCTGGTTCTGGCTGTTTCATCTGTTGTGGCTGTTCCCGTTCAGCGTATTTTTTCCGGCCGTGGCGACGCTGTCGTTCAAGGCGTCTTCCCAACTGACTCGGGCCGTCCGCATGCGATTGCTGTGCCTGTGTTGGGTCGGATTTCTGCTGATCTTTTTCACGTTCTCCTCGACGCAGGAATATTATTCGTTGCCCGGTTATCCAGCGCTGGCGCTGCTGATCGGGAGCGCGCTCTTGAGTGAAAGCGCAGGAACCGAGCGATGGGTCCGCGGCGGAATGATCGCGCTGGCCACCGTTGCAACACTGGCCGCGGCCGCCATCGCATTCATCCTGACGAAGGTGTGGAACCTGCCCGCGCCGGGTGACATTTCGCGGGCGCTCGTCGCTCAGGATCCGGATGCGTATACCTTGTCGCTGGCCCACATGGGTGACCTGACCCTGGCGTCGTTCGCCTATCTGCGCACGCCCCTGATCGTCGCGGGCCTCGCGTTTCTGACAGGCGCGGCTTCGCTGTGGCTCGCGCGGAAACTCGACGTCAAGCTTTTGGGTGTCGTCATCATGATGGTATTGTTCTTTCACGCCGCGCGGCTGGCGCTGGTGGTTTTCGATCCCTATCTATCCTCGCGCCCGCTGGCGGACGCGCTCAATCGCGCGCCGCACGGCAACCTGATTCTGGACGATCAGTACTACACTTTTTCGTCGGTCGTATTCTACGCGGAAGCGTACCATGGCAACCGCTTCCTGCTGTTGAACGGACGCGTGAATAATTTGGAGTACGGGTCGTATGCGCCGGATGCACCGCGCGACGTGTTCATTGATGACGCGGAGTTTGCGTCCCGGTGGAAATCGCCGGACCTATATTACATCTGCGCCGAGAAGCCGCAGATGCCGCGGCTGGCGAGACTTGTCGGCGACGGCACACTACACGTGTTGATCGAAAGCGGCGGCAAATTCGTCTTCGCGAATCAGTCAACCATCGCGGCCGTCACTGAGGCACGACCGTGATTGAGGCGCGACCGTGAGGGAGTGGGTTCAGTGATCGTTACCATTGACGCCACCTCCGCCCTTCTCCGCAGCGCCGGCGTCAAGAGCTATACCTATCATTGGGTTCGCCATCTTCGAGAGCAGGCTCTCAAACAGGCGCAAGCTCTTAAAGAAAAGCCCGGCGACGAAATCCGCGCGTTCCCCTATCTCCACGATTTCGGCAATCTGGATCATCAGGCATCGACACTAACTCGCTGGCAGACCATCCCGCGGCTGGGTCTGCTGTATCTCGCGCGCGGCAGCTCACTTCTTGACGTGGTTCTTCGCGGCTCGGATATTTTTCACGCTTCGAATCAGGTTCGCCGCAAACCCCGGCGCATGAAACTCACCGCGACCATCCACGACCTCACCTGCTGGCTGATGCCCGAATTTCACACCGAGGCCAATATTCGCGCCGACAAGACTTTCGCGGATCGAATTCTCCGCCGAGCCGACGGACTGATTGCCGTCTCCGAAAATACGCGGCAGGACGCCATCCGATTGCTCGGCATCGCTCCGGAGCGCATTGAAACCATCCACTCGGGAGTCGACCAACGGTATTTCGACGCCCGACCCTCACCGATCGCGCATGGGCGCAAGCGGCCCTACGTGCTGTTTGTCGGCGCGATTGAGCCGCGCAAGAATCTCGACACGCTGCTCGATGCCTGGAGCGCTTTAACCCGTGATCTTCGCGAAGCGTTCGAGTTGGTGATCGCCGGCCCGGAGGGTTGGGGCGCGGAGAAAACCCTCGCGCGCATTCAACAGGAGGTCACCTGGCTCGGCTACGTACCAGAGGCTGATCTACCCGGTCTCGTAGCCGGCGCGACCGTGTTCGTCTACCCCTCGCTCTACGAAGGGTTTGGATTTCCAGTCGCGCAGGCGATGGCCGCGGGCGTTGCGGTGATCACGTCGAACAATTCGAGCTTGCGCGAGATCGCCGGCGGCGCCGCGCTGCTGATCGACGATCCGAAAAGCGCGTCCGAAATCGCGAGCGCCTTGACACGCCTGCTCGAATCGGAACGCTCGCGCCAGGATCTCGGCGCCCGGGGCCGCAAGCGGGCCGGTGAGTTTCGCTGGGAGGCTTGCGCCCAGCGGTCGCTTGAGTTCTTCCGTCGTACCGCCGGCTAAATAGTGGGGCGGGCGATCTTGTCGCCTGCCTCTTGTCGAGAAAAAATCAAGAAATGCTAAGCGCGGCTGTTGACCGTCTCTGCGTGCGCGGGAAATACGAGTGGATCGTTGGGCATCACGATCCAGGCCACCAGGTACGCGATCAGCCCGACGCTCGGCGGGCATAGCACCAGAACGATGGCGATCACGCGAACCAGCGTCACGTCGATGTTCATGTATCGCGCGAAGCCGGCGCAAACGCCCGCGATCTTGCGATCCTCACGCGGCCGCGTGAGCCTCGATTGTGGCTGCGGCCCGAAGCCGCTGGAGGCGGTATTCCGCGAGGTCGGCTGCCCGCAATCCGAGCAAAACTTCGCAGTCTCGTTCAACTGGACACCGCATCGTGTGCAATACATGGAAGTTCTCCTGTCTTCATTATGTATACGATCCACGGCCCGGTAAAGTTCCCAGCCCGGAGAAGCTGGTACTGGATCGGCTGGCCCCTGTTCCTGCCCCCCGCCCCCCTGATAAAGTGAGAACACATGATCGTCGAGATCGAAGGCATCCCCGTCCACCTCGCCCATCCCGACGAGCTTCCCGTCAACTGGGTGGGCCAGGAAGAAGTCATGCGCCAACTGCTGGCCGCCTGGCTGGTGGTGGATCCGCAGGATGTGCCGATGAACCCGCGGCTCCTTGGAAAACCTGGAGTGGGGAAAACCACGCTTGCCTATGCCGCCGCCAAGCGGCTCGGCCGCGAGGTCTACATTCTTCAGGCCACTGTCGACACACGGCCCGAAGATCTGCTGATCACGCCCGTGATCGAGGGTGAATCGAGGCTACGCTACGTCGCCTCGCCTCTGCTCACGGCCATGCTGCGCGGCGGAATCGCGATCCTGGACGAAGGCAATCGCATGAGCGAGAAAAGCTGGGCCAGTCTCGCGCCGCTGCTCGACAATCGCCGCTATGTCGAATCCATCGTCGCCGGCGTCAAGATCCACGCGCACCCTCTGTTCCGTCTGGTGGCGACCATGAACGACGATGCCAGCACTTTCGATCTGCCCGAGTACATCCACTCCCGCCTCCAGCCGCAAATCCTGATCGATTTTCCGGAGCGCCACGAAGAATACGCGATCCTCCACGAAAATCTTCCCTTCGGCGACGAGAAAATTCTAAACTACGTCACCGATTTTCTCCAGCAGGCGCACGCCGCCGATGAGCGCTACACCGTCCGCGACGGCATCAACATCGCCCGCTTCGCCATGAAACTGGATTTCGACGGCGGCGATCCGGACACCGACACGCTGCGCATCGCCATCCTGCAAACGCTGGGCGAAGAGGCCCTGCGCTATGTCACTCGAAGCTGAGATCAAGGCCGGCAGCCTTGAGCGCGGCCGATTCCGCTACTTTCCCGTGGTCCCCGGCCGCGTCGAATTCGCGATCGAGCTGCGCCGGCTCTTATTAGCCGAAAGGCCCCCGGTGATTGCCCTCGAGCTGCCGGGCTTCCTCGCCGACACCTACCGCCGCGCGCTCACGCGCCTTCCCGAAATCACGGTGATCCTCTACACCGATGAAGCCGATGAGGACCGCGCCGTCTACGTTCCGGTCGAGCCCGCCGATCCCTTCACGGAGGCTCTCCGCACCGCCGAAGAAATCGGCGCCGAGGTGATATTTATCGAACCCGATTCGCTCGAGCGTCCTCATCTTCCCGACACCTATCCCGACACCTACTCGATCCGGCGCATCGGTCTCGATCGCTACATTGAGGCCTATCGCGTGTGGCCGCAGACGCGAACCGAAGAGGTCGCCGCGCACGCTTCCGCCATGGCCTGGAAGCTTCAAGGGGCGGACCCCTCCGCGAACGTGCTGGTGGTCGTTTCTTTGAACTTGCTGGACCCTCTTCTTGACGCGATGGAAGCGCCGCAGGACGCTCCGCCGCGCCGCTCGCTCTCGGGAGCCTCCGGCTTTCACCGGTCTCATGGGTCGGGCGATTTCGAAGTGCAACTGCTCAATCCGCATCCTGAGTGTCTCGCCGAAATTACCATCGAGTATCCGTATTTGCAGGAACGCTACGAATTTTTTCGCCTTGGCATGGATGCCATGACCGGGGTTGACGTGACGAGTGAGCTCCGCGGGATCGGAGTGGAGGGAATCGACAAGCCGCAAATCCAGTTTGCAATGCTGCGCGAGGCCGAAACCAAGTACACCGCATCCACCGGGGAAAAATTGGAGCACTGGCAGCGCCGCATGATCGCCCGTTACACGCGCAACCTTGCGCAGATGAGCGGGGACCTGATGGCGAACGTGTACGATCTCGCAGTCGCCGCGCGCTCCGTCGTCGACGACAATTACGGCTGGGAAGTCTGGCAGATGGCCAACCGGTATCTGGCGCAGCAGGAAGCTTCCGACCTGGAAACCGTGCGCCTGAGCGCGAGCGAAATCTGGATCAACACCAAAAAACTCCGCATCCGGCGCCGGCTTCCCCGCCCCAAGCAGCGCCTGAAACCCTCCGGCCTCAAAGCGCGCAAGCGCGAGAAACAGCCTGGCGAATGGGCTCGTCAGACCACGGGCGACGCCATCTGTTCCTATCCGCCGGAGGACCTGGTGATCGAAGAATACGGCCGCTTCCTCAAGCACAAGGCCAAGGCGATTCTTTCTGAAGAACGCGTCCGCGTCGAGCCCTTCACTACCTCGATTCTCGACGGCATCGATATCCGCGAGACCATTCGCAACTGGCCCTCCCGGAAACTTTTCGTGCGCAAGGCCGATCGCCTGGCGGGCGAAGTCGGCGCCGTGGTGGTAATCTTCGACGAGGATCGCGAGGACCACTACCAATACCTGACCACTTGGCTCGGCGAGCATCAGAACGAATCCGACATGTCGTTCTATTCGACATTCCCCTTTGAAAACCTGGTCGGCCCCGGCATCGGCCGCGCCGAATACGGCGGCTACCTGATGACGCTGCCGCCGCGCCGCCTGTTGGATGTGTGGTCAGACCCGGATTACGAATTCGCCGAGTCGAAGCCGGAGCGCCTCTTGATGGCCGCTCTGGATTATTCCGTCGAACGGTTCGTCGTGTACGTGGCCGCCAAGCCGCCCCGATCCATTTTTCGCTCCATCGCCGCGCATCTGAACCGGAAGATTCTGTACGTGCCCATCGGCCAGCTATCGCCCGCCAAGCTGAAAAAACTTCGCGTAGTGCATGTGCTCGATAGTTATGACCGTCGCCTGGAGGCGAAAGATTATCTCTGGTGACGTGGGGCAGGGCCGCGCCTGCCACCGAGCCGCGACCAAGAGGAGCGGTTAAGAAAGCGCGTTCAGATGACCCCACAGAAATCGCTAGAATCCGCCCTGCATTCTTCGATAAGCACACCGTGGGCCGCTTCGTTAATCATGCGCAGATCATCCTGGACGCCGCCGAATCCGCCGGTTCGTGCTCTGCCATGACCATCCTGAGGGGCCCACCGGCATCCGCATGATCGCCGATTCTGATTGGCCCCTCGACTCCCTCTTATCGCATCACGGCGCGAACACCGCGTATCGGGTGACCGAGAATCGAGGGGCCTTACGCGTCGAAGGCCGCGAAGGATCGCGGCGCTGCGTTCTCGAATCCGTGTCGCACCCCGCCACAGCACGCCTGCTTCTCGCCGCCCGCTAGTTTAGTTCCAACGCGGAGCATTGGTCTCGCATTCCGTGCTACACCCGCGATCTCAAGCGGCTGCCCCTTTTCAAATCACATCCGCAAAGCTGCGCCGCAATCGATGAAACCAGGCGTGCCCGCCCACCGCTGCCGCCGCGGCGACGCACCACAGAATCGCCAGCCGATGTAGATCCGGAGCATGACCCTCCAGGAAAATCGACCGGTATCCGCTCACCAGCACGTACATCGGATTCAGCGCGAGCAGCCTCCGCGCGCCCTCCGGGAGATTCGCCTCGGCATAGCAGATCGGCGTCAGAAAAAACCACAGGGTCAGCAGGAATCCCATGATTTGGCCCAAGTCGCGCACGAAAATTCCCAGCGCCGCGAGAAACCAGCACAGCCCTGCCGTCAACAGAAGCTGCGGCACCATCAGCACGGGCAGCCAAACCACCGACGCAGGAACCCCGTGGCGCGCCGCCAGTAATCCTCCGATAAAAATCGCCAGCGCGAAAACCTCGGTTACTGCACCCGATATCACCAGGTTCGCCGGCAGCGTCTCCAGCGGAAATACCAGCTTCTTGACGAAATTCCGATGTTCCAGAATCACGTACGGCGATCGCCCTACGGCTTCTGAAAGCGCCAGCCACGGCAGCATCCCGGCCAAGAAATACAGGACATAGCCGGCGCCGCTGGTATCGCCGGCGAAACGCGTTTTGAGCACTGCGCCGAAAACGAATGCGTAGGTGGCCATCAGCAGCAGCGGATTCAGAAAGGTCCACAGCGCGCCGCCAAAGCTTCCGCGATAGCGCGCCAGAATATCCCGCCGCACCATCGACCGGATCAATTTACGATTTCGCCACAACGCGCGCGGCGGATAGAGGAATGCTTTGGGGATCGCGCGAATCAGTCGCTCCCGCCGCAGTTCGGCCGCGGTTCCCACTCGTGGCGGCGAGACTTCGGCCGAGCCATCATTCACCCTGGCTTCGATCACGATGAACCGGCCGCGGTCCTCCACCGGCGCAAGCTGGACGCGATACGGCCCGTCCTCCGCGGGCAATTCCACGCATAGATCGGCGTGGGTATCGCGAAGCTGATGCCATTCGCCTTCGAACAAGAACGCGCCTGTCAGAGGATCGTAAATTTGCCAACCCACCACGCAAGGCGCGTCCAGATCGAATCGAACGTGAATCTCGCGGCCCTCCACGCTGGCCGCGATTCCGCGGTAGCGGGGCACGCTAATTAAACCCCATGGGCTAAGTAACCACCATCAGCTATATAACCACGACGGGTAGCGATCCTTCACCGGTCCCACTTTACGCCCCACCGCATAAATGCCGTCACCGCGATTTTCTTCAGACAAGATGTACCGGTCGAGCAGGTGTTCCACCCATCCGAGCTCCGGAGTCGGCTCATCGCGAAACGGACCCGTGTCGAGCAAGGTTACCTCGAACCCGGAGATCTCCATCAGTGCGTCGATTTCCCGAGGCGTGTATTCGCGATTGTGCCGCGCGTCCGAGGGCCCGCCGTCGCGCGGGCGAATGTAGGCGGGGAAAAGCATCGGGTGAAAGCCCTGCAGAATTCCGGCGATCGCGCGCAGCGACACAATGTTGGGCGTGGTCAGCACTAGGTGTCCGCCCATCTTCAAAACGCGATTGATCTCCATCATCATGTGCATCGGATCGCCGGCGAGGTGCTCCAGCAGTTCACAGCACAAAACCGTCGAAAAGTAACCGTTATTATACGGAAAAGTGTCTTTTTCCGCATCGAATAGATCGATTTTGCACTCGAAGGTTTCGCCGTTGTCCGACGTGACGCGGCGGCTGTCGCTCGCGCCCGCGGGTCCGTAGTAGCATCCCCGCACTTCGCCGTACCCCAGCCGGGTTTTGAGCGCGGGCGTGATCTGAAGGTACGCGCCCATCTCGAGCGCCCGATCCTCAGGGCCGCCCGGCGGGGCAATCGCCAGCGTCTTTTCGAGCCGGGTCATGTGGCTCGCGACATACGCACGCGATCCATCCTCCACCGGAGCCCAGGATGTAATGTAGGATGCGATCTGATTTTGGCCGTCCGCCCCGGCGGCAGCCGTGTGACGCAGGGCCGTTTCCTCCGCCTTCGCCAGGACCGCCGCCGGCTCTGGCGCACGCCATTCGCGGTTCGCGATCACGGCTTCCAAAAAGCTCACGTATCGCCGCGCGACCGATTCCCAGTTGCACTCGCGCTCCACCCATGCCCGGGCGCGCGCGCCCATCCCGCGCGCCAGGGCCGGCCGCGACACCAGCACGTTCAAGTATTCGAACAGACAATCTTCCTCGGTCGCGTCCACCGGCGCTTTGAGGCAAATCTCATCGGGGTATTCGCGAAACGACCCGACGTCGGAAACGATCACCGCGCGTCCCATGCCCAGCGCGCGCTGGAGCGTTCCCGAGCTTTCGCCCACGGTCGGGTATCGCAGGTTCAGCACGATGTCGCAAGCACTTAAGAGCCCATTGAAATCTTCGATCGGCGCGAACTCGACGTGCCGCACATGCGCCGAGAGCCCCAGCGACGCGATCATCGATTGCAGCGGCAGCTCCGGGTGAGCTTCACCCACCAGGATCATCCGCGTATCCGGCGCGACCCGGATCAACCTTCGAAACGCCCGCAGCGATTCGGCGATGCGCTTGTACGGTTTCAGGAATCCGAAGACCCCGATGAGCGCCGGCCTCTCATCCAGACCCAAACGCGACCGGTACTTCATTCGATCGCCGTCCACCATCCACGCGCCGTGGGGAATTCTGCCCACCTGGCCTTTGAATCCGTTCGCGCGCAGTTCGTGTTCGACTGCCGCGCTGTGCACAATCGCCGCGCGCGACCGTTGGAGAATGGATCGCAGCATCGGAATCTCGTAATCCGGGCCGCGCTCGAGCGTCCGCACGTAGCGTTGCGCATACGCCAGCGCCTCCGCCCCGCCGTTGCTCTCCACTTCGCGCACGTAAACGTCCCATTCGCCTCGCCGAATGGTCAGGTCCGCGATCAGATGATGCAGATTGGCTTCGTGCATCACAACCACGCCGGGATGCCGCATGGCCATTTCATACGCGAACGTATGGTGCGGATTGTTACCCAGTTGATAGACCGCGATATCATAGCGCGCCGGATCGAAATCGCGCGGGCTCGCGGTGAACGTCTCGACTTGCGCGATTTGCTGGAGAGGCTGGAGCAGCGCTTCAGAGTAATCGGCGATACCGCTCCGGGTGGGCGGCAGAGGCGAGAAGAACGCGATCCGCATGAGATCAGCCCGCGACGCGAGGCGTGGAGTAGTCAGTTTCGCGGGCTAGAGAGATTTTCCGCAAGCTCGTCATGGCTGCAACTAGGCTCATGGTTGGAGCTCCACCGTGAAAGTGCCCAATGCCAGCGGCAGCCGAGCCAGCACGGGCGTACGAGCTGCGTCGCGCGCGAAGAAAATTTCGACCGTCAAATCGGTGGCCGGGCCTTTGATCGTCGCCGTGGTCCGATCCGTCTCCACCGTCTTGTCCGCCACCTTGATGGTCTGCGCGCCCTTGAACACGATGCGCACCTGGTACTGCGATCCGAACACCACCTGCTGCTCCGGCGCAACGCGCCCCTGCGCCAGTTCCCGCCGCACGAATTGGAGGAAGCTCAAGGCATCGCGCGCGCAGGCGGAAACGGAAGTGTCCGCCTTCCCGCCGCCCGTGGTTTCGCGCGTGATGGTGTTTTTCTGCTGATCGAAAGTGATCTTCTCTTCGTTCTTCTTTTTGCCGTGCGTGATGCTCTTAAACATCTCCACAGTGCACAGTTCTCCCGCCGCACTCGAATGGTAGTTGTCGCGAATCGCGAACCCGGGAACGCTGGCATCGATCTCCAGCCCGAACCGCCATGCCTCCGAACCCTTATCCGCCGTTTGGGAGTGCTCTGACGCGATGGTTGCTTCGCCCAGGCTCAGGCCGCTGGGCCAGTTGACGCTGTAATGCAGAGTTTCGGCGGAAGCCGGAACAACCCATAGCAGGAAAATGCAAAACTTCATCGGGAAACGCGAGCCCTCATCGCCATCCGGCCCTTCTCCCCGCCTGTGGCGGCTCCAGCGACATCATAATAAACTTCCAGCGTGCGCCGCGCCGCCTGCTCCCAACTGAACTGCGCGGCGCGCTGCGTTCCCAGCCGCTCTAACCGAGCCCGCAACTCCGAATCGAGGAGCACGTCGCTGATTGCCCGCCCTATCTCGGTAGACGAGTGCGGATCGAAAAGGATTGCGGCTCCGTCGGCTACCTCCGGCATCGCCGTCAGATTGGAACATGTCACCGCGCGCGCACAGGCCATCGCTTCCAGAATCGGCAGCCCGAATCCTTCATAGAACGATGGAAATACCAGGAGATCGCACGCGCCATAAAAGTGGACCAGGTCCTCGTCGTCGATGAATCCGGTGAAGCTGACCCGGTCGGCGATGCCGCTCGCCCCCACCGCGCGATGCAGCTCCATGGAATACCACGTTTCCTTGCCGACGAAAACCAGCCGGTGCGGCAGTTGCGGATGCGCGCGCACCACGTCTTCGAAGGCGCTGAGCAGCCCCAGATGATTCTTGCGCGGTTGTAAGTCCCCCACCGTGAGCACGAACGGCCCGTGAATCCCGTACTTCCGCTCCACCGCCGCCGCCGCCACCTGGCGCTCGATCGGCCGGAACACCGAGGACGCCGCGTTAGGGATGACCACCACCTTGCGTTCGTCGATCGCGTAATGACGCAGAATCGCCTCACGCGAAAACTCGCTGGGCGTCAGCACGCGCGCCGCTGCGTGGATCGTGCGCTTTACCGTAAGCTTCAACTGCATCGCGCGGAATCGCGTGAAATAGCGGGGATGTTCCAGATAACTGACATCGTGGACGGTCACCACCATCGGCGCGGGACAGGGAAGTGGACCCGTGTACTGGACATGCAGCAGGTCCGGGCGGTCAGCTCGAACGCGCTGCGGAAGATCGAAGCCCAATCTCCTGAAAGGGTTCGCGGAAACCTGGCGGCGTTCGAACCGCACTGGTACGTCTAGTTCCGCGAACGGCTTGGAGAGATAGGCGACGAATTCGTTGTCGTCGTCGAGCCGCGCGAACTGGTGCAGAAGATTACGAACATAAACTTCATTTCCAGTCAGCCGACAGCCGATGGCATGTGCGTCAACCGAGAATCGCATGCGCGAATTTCCAGTATAGCGGCTTATCACTTGGGAATGCCGTAACACTCTTAACGTTGTTTCTGCACTCCCGCTGACCTCTGGACGCCGCTCCCCTTTCACGTTCGTCGTCTCTGGTGGATTTTTCACCCTTGCTGTTAAACCCGTGTTTTTCCTTAGAGTTCCGGCAATCGTGCCGGTTCCGGCTGGACCTCTGCCCTGACCTCGCTAGCAATCCAGAGACCACCCCGGAATACGCACTGTCACAGCCCGAACTGGCTCATCGCCCGCGCCTACTCAAATATGACGCCGAAAGGCGCCTCGCCGCTTACCACGGGCGAAACGCCGCGACCGCCACCAGCAATCCCAGAACCAGAATCGCCGCGACGATCCCCAGCACAATGCCGACCAGCGATCTCGCCGCGATCTTAACCGGTCCTGTCGGCAGCCGGTCGGTAACGGCGGGCCCTCTCATGGTCAGCCAGAGAGTGTCCGCGTCCGGGTCCGCGTCCGGGTGGAATAGCTGAAAAAACTGCCGGTCGAGTTCCCGCATATCGGGCGCGACCGTCACGGGCCCGGAGGGTTTCAGGTCGTTCAGCGCGGGAGCGTCGAAAAGCTGAAGAAACTGTTCGTCGAGCCAGGAATTCTTTACCGGCTCGGTCATCACCGTCAGCCATTCGCGAAATCCGGGATAACCGGCCAGCCGGTCCGTGATGACGTAAGGCCTGCCCTGATATTCTCCGCGCTCAATGACGCGCCGCCGTTCGGCATCCGGCAGATGGTCCAGGCGCGAGAGCAATGCGAGATTTTCGCGCGACTCTTCCTGTGCGAATAGATGGAATTGAACCGGCCGCGCCGTCGCGATTTCGCGGGCGTGGAAAGTCTGAATGCCGTCGTCGCGGCGCAGTTCCACCAGCTCGTATCGATCGTACAGGGCCAAATTATCTCTAGCGCAAAAGACGCGGCGCGGACACCCGTGATTCACCAACCGCTCGGCAGCCACCCTCCGTCTTGCGTCCCTTCAACTTTCAGCGCAAAGGGCGCGGCGCGCACATCTTCAATCCTGGGACCACTCGCGCCGCGCTCCGTTTTGCGCGTCTACGTATAATGATGACAGGTATGTGCCGTAGCATCACAATCCTCCGCCGGCCGGAACAAGCCGCCACCCGTGAAGAAATCTCGGCGGCGGCCCTGCAATTCGTGCGAAAGGTGAGCGGCTACCGGCAGCCATCGCGCGCGAACCAGGCCGCCTTCGACGCCGCCGTAACCCAGATCGGCGACTCCGTGGAAAGCCTGCTCGAAAACATCGGCTCCAACCCCGCTCGTAAGAGCGGGGATTCCCAGCCTGACGGGACCGGGCTGGAGCGCCAACAACTCACTCGCCGAAGCAGTACAGCTTCCCATCCTGCGACCCGATCACGATCCGCCCTTCCGCCACCGCCGGCGACGCCGACAGCGGAGCCCCCGCGGTGAATTCCCACAGCTTTTTGCCGGTGGCGATTTCGAGCACATAAAATCGCCCGTCGTTCGATCCCACATACACGCGATCGCCCACCACCGCCGGCGACGATTCCACCCGCGATTTCGTCACGAACTCCCAAACTTGTTTTCCTGTCTGGGCATTCAAACAGTGCACCGACTTATCGCGGCTGCCCAGAATCACTCTTCCGGCCACCAGCGCCGCCGACGAATAGAAGGGAAACTGCCGTGCCGGATTCTCGTAGCGCCACACCGGCTTCCTGGTTTTCAGATTGAACGCGAGCACATCGTTGTCGAACGTTCCGAAATAGGCGAATCCGGCCGGCGACAGCGCGGGCGACGCCCCCGTATACGATCCCGTGGTGATGGCGACCATTTCCTTCCCGTCCGTCACCCGAATCCCGCGCAGCACGCCGTCGCATCCGGAAATATAGGCGAGACCGTTTGCAACGCTGGCCGTCGCATGCACCGGTCCGTTGGTCGTGAACTTCCACGCCAGCTTGCCGTCCTTTAGCGAAAGGCCATACAGGTTGCCGTCATATGACCCGATCACCACTTTGTCGTCGACAATCACCGGCGACGCTTTCACTTCGCCCCCCGCCGCAAACGTCCACAGGCCTTTTCCGTCCTTCGCACTCACGGCGTGAATGAGGCCGGACAAATCGCCAACCACCACGATCCCGCCGCGCACCGCGGGCGAGGATTCGCCGATTCCGTCCTTCACCTTGTACTTCCAGCGCAAGGAACCATCCGAAAGATTTACGGCGATCAGTTCGGCCGTCTGCGACCCCACATACACCACGCCCTCCGAAATCGCGGCCGAGGATTCGATCGAATCGCCGGCGTCGAAAGTCCACAGCAGCTTGAGCATTTTTGGTACAGGAGAGGTGCTGACGCCAGTCAGGCTCGGATCATTGCGAAACTGCGGCCATTCGTCGGCCGCGATCGCGGGAAAGGCGATACTAACGGCGAGCAGGAGAAGCGCGATCGGCGTTTTCGTTCTGACTTCACTCATAGAGTTTCTTTCTGGATTCGTTGCGCGCGAGGAGCGCTTTGTAGTCGTAAAACCAGCCGAACCGACTCGACATTCCGCCCTTCAAGCCAAATCGCGCGAGTGAGAACCACTCTCCGTCACTTATCCGATAGACAGTGATCCTATCGCCAGACAAGGTCGCCACGTCCGCGATGCCCTTTCCCTTCTCCGAAAAGGAAATACAACACGAGTCAGGCGACCACGCGATCGGCCCCGTGATTTTGCGGCCACCCGCAAGCACGACCTGCTTGAGATTCGACGGGTCGATCAGCACTGGGCGTAGGTCCGGAGACGCAAATGAAATCCACCGGCCATCCGGAGACCAAGCTGGCATACTCCCGCTGGCGATTTCCTCACGCTTGGCGGTCTCGATGTCGATGATGACGACCTTGCCGTGCCTGGAGAACACGATGCTCTTTGAATCGGGAGACCAGCCAATGTTCTCGCTTCCGTCGACCTCATTCTTTGGAGGTTGTGCCTCGAGTATCTCCCGCCTCGGCGTGCCCAGAACGACGTACTGGAGTCCCATGTCGGGCTGCGGTCTGGCGGAATGATCCCAGGCTTCGAATGCGACCTTGGACTTGTCCGGAGACAACGCTAGAGCATAAACGTCGATCACTTTCCCGACCCATCTCGACACAGTCTCGCCCGTGACGGTCTGGACGACCAAGCCTGGATCTGTGGCGTCCTGGTAAAGCGGAATCTGCTGCCAGACGATCAGCTTACCGTCGGACGAAAACCAGCCCGGGCAGATCCTACATGGACCTGAATAGTTCTCAAGAAGTTCATTGGTCAGCGGACCGCCAGCGGTCGGAAAAATCTCCATAGCGCTTCCGCCGACGTAGCCTATAGCCAAACCGAACTCGGCGGACTTCCGACGCATCTCATTTCGGAAGTCCGATGATATTGGCTCGCAGCTACACAGCGCGATCAGCGTGAGTACGGCAAGCGGCCTCATCCTCTGTTAGTCGTCGGCTCTCCAACTGACCCCTATCCCTGGGCCCTGCCCGTCAATATGCACTCTGATAAATCTCCAAAGCCGCCACCGCATCGAAATGCCGCGGATTGAATCTGCCTGCCCACTGCGCCGCGGCTTCCTCCGCGAGCCTCGGCAGCGCCGACTCCGGAACCCCCGCTTCGCTGAGCGACATCGGCAATTCCGCGAACTGACCCAGATCGCGCAAACGCTCGGCCAGGTCGCCCGCATGCAACTCGTCGTATTGCCGCCCCGCGACCGCGCTGTTCCACTCGACCACTTGCGCCAATACCGCCGCGATGGCGTTTCCATGGAGTATCCCGTAGTGCGTCGTCAGCGGAGTCGCGCACGCGTGCGCCGCCCCGAGGTTCGAATTCTCCATCGCCATTCCACCGAATTGCGCGCCCAGCAGCATTTCGCCGCGCGCCGTAAGATCTTCCGGCTCCTTCAATACGCGCTCGAATCCGGTATTCAACAACCGCCACGCCGATCGCGAAAAACATTCAGACAGCGCGGTGCGCCGCGTGCTCACCAGCGTCTCCACCGCGTGCGAAATCGCGTCGTATCCCGTCGCCGCGGTTAGCGGGCGCGATTGCGAAACGGTCAGCTTCGGATCGAGAATCGCCACCCGGAACGCGGCCTTGGTATCGCCGCACACCATCTTCACGTTGGTCTCCGAATCGCTCACGACAGCCGACGTCTGCGCTTCGCCCCCGGTGCCCGCCGTGGTGGGCACAGCCATCATCGGCAGCATTGCACGCGATGCTTTTCCGTAGCCCCAGTAATCCCGGATCGATCCGCCGTTACTCACCACGAAATTAATCGCCTTGGCGCAGTCGAGCGAGCTCCCGCCGCCCAGTCCCACAATCAAATCGATCTTCAGCGGACCTGCGTACGCCGCGCCCGCATCCACCATCGCCGTGGTCGGACCGGCGGTGAAATCGTGAAACCCGAACACCTCCATGCGCCGCGCCTTCAGCGTCCGCATAGCTTCCTGAGCGTAGCCGCGATCGAGCATCCCCTGGTCGGCGACCAGCAGACACCGCGTGCCTCCCAGTTCGCGCGCCACTTCGCCAAGGCGCGAGAATTCACCGGCTCCGAACAGCACGCGGGTGCGAGGTCGAAAATCGAACGGCGTCATTTTGTCTCGAGACCGGAAACCGGAGGTCCCAAATCCAGCATACTGCACGCTAGCCCAGTAATCGTTTCACACCGTCCACGCACAACACCGCCGCGTGCTTCGAGGCCGGCTCCAGTCCGCCGACCGCTTCTTCGATCGCCGCAGCCGTGATCGCCTTCAGCTCCGCCCGCGATTTGCCCGTCATCCATTCTGTCAGCGCCGACGCCGCCGCAATCGACGCCGTGCAGCCGCGCACTAGAAATCGCACTTCGGCCGCGCGATCGTTTTCGAATCGCGCGGTCAGCCGCAGCATATCGCCGCAGGCGGGATTGGAAACGTCGGCTCTCAGCGCGGGGGGCTCCAGCTCCCCGGCATTTTTCGGATTGCGAAAATGCTCCAGCAGACGCTGGCTATGCATGACTGGTGGCACAGACTTTAGTCTGTGTTCTGGAACTCGCGTCCGGCGCTCGTGGGGGCATTCGTGCTTCAATTATCCCTGAGTGCAAGTCGTCGCTGCCGTGATCGAGAGGAACGGATGCGTGCTGATCTGCCAGCGCAAACGCGGCAGCCGTCACGCCCTCAAGTGGGAGTTCCCAGGTGGCAAGGTCGAGCCGGGCGAGCGGTTCCCCGAAGCCCTCGCCCGCGAGTTGCGGGAAGAATTGGAGATCGACGCCCGCATTGGCGACCAGATCGGCCAACACAAAGTGCAATATCCCAACGGGCCTTTGATCCGGCTCCATTTTTTCCGCGTGACGGAATTCACGGGCGAGCCGGTCAATACCGAATTCGAGCAGATCCTCTGGGCGCCGCGCCAGCGTCTTCCCGATTACGATTTTCTCGACGGCGACGTCGCGTTCGTCAAGGCCATTTCAGCCTAGTTCGTACTCGCTCTGAACCAAGCCGCTCGGATAGTGTCGCGTCGCGACGTGCCGGAGTTTGACATCGCGCGGCAGTCCGCCGAACAGCGGAATGCCCTGCCCGATCAGCACGGGCACGCGAGTAACGGTCATCCGTTGAATCAATCCGGCATACAGGAATCGCTGAATCGTGATCCCGCCGTCGATGTAGGCGTGCCGCGCGCCGCTTGCCTCCAGTCGCGCAACGATATCCTCCGGAGCTCCGCTCATCTGTTCGACGGTGCGTTCCCCATCTCCGTTGCGCACCACCGTCAAATCCACAGGCCGGCTGCTCAGCACCACCACGCGCTTCTTCCCGTACGCCCACCCTCCGAAGCTGAGTACTTTCTCGAACGTATTCCTGCCGATCACAATGACATCTACGCTGGCGATAAACTCGTCGTACCCGTGCGGTTCGCAGTCTTCAGGCAGAAAGTCGAGATCGTGATTCGGCCGTGCAATAAATCCATCCACACTGGCGCCGACAAAGACCGATGCTTTCATGGACGCTCTACGCCGCCTTCCCCATCACGCCCTTCCACTTGCGCATCACCAGCTCGGCGAGGTTCAGCGCAATCGCGATCGCCAACAGCCCCGGCCATAGCTGGATGGTCGACGCGATACTGCGCCGTCCCGGCTCAAACACGTCTTTCGGATCGGGCTGGAACCTGCCGCCCGTGAACGCGGCCACCTGTTTCAGCAGCGCCTCGTTCGACCCATACTCGCTCAGTTCCGCTTCCGGTCTATACAGCCCGGCTTCCGGAAATGCACGGGAATCCGCCAGCGGACGCACGCGAAACAATCCATCGCGCGATCCGATCTGCAATCGTCCCCGGAACATCCCCGCAGCGATCTTTTTCACCGCGATCGGTTTCTGAAATCCATCCGGTCCGAACACAAAAACTTCCGGCAGCGGCGACGGCTCCGCGACATCGCGGCCCAATCTGTACTCCACCACCAAATCCCCGTTGGCGCTGTCGAAGTCGACCGTCGCTTCGCCCGCCTGCGCGTGCGGCAAAAGATCGCGGCTCAGATTGGTCCAGAATTTGTCGTAGCTCTTCCAGGTGATCCAATCCGCCGCCCACCGCGCCTTCGCGTCGGATGCGAACACCGCCGATCGTCCCAAGCCATACTGCCAGCGTGACAGCAGCGGATCGCGGTCGATTTCGAGAATGGTCTCCGCGCTGGGCTTGCCGATAAACTTCACGTAACCCTTCAGCGCCGGCGCGGATTCCATCGCGACACCGTCCAGTATTTCAGTCTGTTTCAGCACCTTTGCCGATAGAGGCTTTTCAACCGCTGTCGTTCCCGTGTGCTCCATCACGTCGCGCAGCAAAATCTGTTCGAGCCCCGCAGGCTCGTTCAGGAAATACGATTTTCCGCCCGCAAACGTCGCGATTTTTTCGAGATACGCTCGATTCACGTCCTGTCCCAGCCCCACGGTCGAGGTGGTGACGCGCCGCAGCACCGCCTCGCGCGATAGATCCAGGCTGTCGCCTTCTTCGGAAATTCCGTCGGTCAGCAGCACGATATGTTTGTACGTCGCCGCGGTCGGCAGAATGCGGCGAAACGCCTCGTTCAGCGCGGGCGCGATCTGGGTTCCGCCATCCGGCGTGATTCCCGAAATCAGGCGCTTGATCAGCGTGCGATCCTCCGCGCGCCGCATCGGCACCGCCCACTGGAACGAATTGTCGAAGATCAACACGCCCACCAGATCGATGGGCCGCAGATTGTCCACCACGCCGATCGCCGCCAGCCGCGCCAATTCCATTTTGCGGCCTTCCATCGACGACGATTTGTCGATGATCAGCACCACCGCCGTGCCTTCCGGCGATCGCGGCGGCGCCAGTTTCGCCGGTAGCGTGCGGTCCAGCGCGTCTTCGGTCTTCTTGCCTTCCTGATACATGTTGCGCTCGCCGGCGATCACCAGCAGTCCGCCGCCCTGCTTCACGTAACGCTCCAGATCGTCTTTGCGCGGCGCCGGAATCGCTTCCAAATCCCAGTTGTCGAAAATCACCAGCTGATATTCGGCCAGATTCGGCGCCGTGAATTCGGCCACGCGCTGCACGTCGAATTGCGCCGCCTGAAGGGTCGACTCCAGATGCGCATTCACCACCGCCGAATCCGCCGTGATGTACAGCACCTTGGGCCGACGCAGCATCACCGCCTGATCGAAATGCACCTCGCCCCCGCCCAGCGACTTGTCCGCCCGGATCGCGACCGACAGATCCAGCGCGCCCGGCGTATTCAGGCTCGCGTGCAGCCGGACCGGATTCTCGCCCGCTGCGAGCGTTACCTGCGTTTTGCCCAGTGTGCGTCCTTCCGCTGTCAATTCCACTTCCACCGGTCCCGCCTTCGGCGTCGAAACCACCACGTCGATGGGGAACTGCTCGCCCGTGAACGCGAGCGTCGGCAAGCTGATCGATTCCAGGCGCAGCGCCGGCTCCGGGCGGCCCTTCAGCGCGAACGTGTCGATCGGAATGCCCAATTGCTGCGCCTGCCACGCGGCTCGCGCCACGCTGCCCTTGTTCTGTTGGCCGTCCGAAATCAGCGCGACGCGCGGCACCATCCCCGCCGGCAGCGATGCCACGGCGTCTTGAATCGCCCCTTCCAGGTCGGTCCCGCGGCCCGCTTCGCCGGAGGTCGGCTGAAGCTTCCAGCCTTTTTGTTCCTCGCTTTGATCGAGCGAACGCGTCGCGCGCGCGAACGGGATCACGCGCATCCAATGACGCCCGCGATTTCCGCTGATCGCCGCCGCGATCTGCGAAGCGTGTTGCAGATCGGCATCGGACACGCTCGCCGACGTGTCCACCAGCACCGCCACCGCGACTTTGGTTTCTGTAACGTTCAGCCGCGGCTCCGCCAGCGCCAGCAGAATCGCCACCAGCGAAGTCGCCTTCAGGATCAGAGCGCTGCGGCGCGAAGTGCGCCGCCATTCGTACACCATCCAGGCGAGCGGCAGCCACGCGAACGCCAATATCCATGCGCGATCGAACGTCATGACGCCTTCCTCCAGATCGACCGCCGCAACGCCGACCCCGCCGCGATTCCCGCCGAACGCAACCGCAGTGCCCGGCTGCGTCCGAACATCAGCCAGTCGATCAATAATCCCAAGCCGCCGAGTAGCGCCAGCCACGGCCACAAATCCGTCACCGCGGCCTCCGTAACCGACATGCGCGGTATCCCATGCCGCACGCTCTGCGGCGGACGCCACACGCTATCGGCCACATCCGGCAGCGTCAGCGAGTACACCGTTTCGCGATCGCCGTTCAGAACCCGCACCGTTCCCGGCGCGCCCGCGAAGAATCGCAGGGTTTTCCCGTCGATTCCGTTGCCTTCGATGGTGAACGGCAGAGGCCGCTGATCCTCCGTCAATACCCGTACGTTCGCCGGATTGGCGCCCGAGTCCATCGCCACGTTCACCGTGCCCACCGTCCCCGCCTGCACTTCCCAGCGCCGGAACGTCTCCGGCGACATCCACTGCAGAATATTGGCGATCAGCAGCGGCGTCGCCAGCTCGTATTTCATCGAGGTCTTCAGCGGCTGAAATCCGATCACCACCAGCTTCGCGTCGGCCATGGCACTCGGCCGCGCCACAATCACCGCACCCTGCGTCGCTTCCGCGACGATGGTATCGCTCGGCCCCGTGGTGAACGTCTCCGCCGATTCCAATTGCGTATCTTTCGTGTGCAATCCGGCGCCCAGCGCCGTATCCGCCCGCCAGCGTTCCAGCTTCATCGCCGTTGGTCCCGCCTGCACCGGAATCGGCGAATTCGATGCCGGAGGTTCCAGATAAATCACGTTCGCCTTCGGCCGCACCGCGGGCGCGAAACGATCCAATACGACCACGTCCGTCTGCGTCTCCGGCGCATAGCTGGACGGCGATTGGAACGTCGCCTCCACTTGCGGATTCGAGGCAAACAGCGGACGCAGCAATTGCGGATCGGCGGAATACACCAACACCCGAAGAGGCTTCTGCGCCGGTAACTCGATCACCGCGCGATCGTCCCGCGGAAACGCGTCCCGGGCGCCGTTCGCATACATAATGCGCGCTTCCAGATACCCCGCCACGCGAGTTTTATGGCTGAACGACGCCTGCTCTTCCGCTCCCGGCCTTATCGTCATGTGCTGCGATCCGGCCGGAGCGCCGCCGAACTGAATCGCCAGGTCGATGTCATGCACTCGCGCGCCGTAATTCTTTACGACCACGAAAATGTCCCACACATCCGGCGAGGACGGCGATCGGCGCAATCCAATCTTCCGGATCCCCAGATTCTCCGGCGACGCCGTCACCGGCAGCACCCGGACATTCGACGGAAGGGCCGCGAACCCGGCTTCCGGTTCGCCCACTCGCCCCGCGCCCACGAATACGATCTCTCCGGCCCGCCGCGATTGCAGTTTCTGCGCCCGCGCCGCGAACTGGAACGCCTGCTCCAAATTCAGCGCCGACGCGCCAGCCTGGGATTGCCGGATCGCATCCTCCACCGTCTGCCGGTTCGATTCGAAAGCCGTAGCCGGGGTCGCCAGTGCATCCGCGCGCACCAGCATCACCCGATCGCTTGACGGCAAGGCCTTGATGTAAGCTCGCGCCGACGCGCGCGCCTCGTCCATCAGCGTTCCCTGCGGATTGCCCGCCCGCGCTCGTGCTCCCGACGATGCTCCCATCCAGGCCGAAGTGTCGAGGATCACCACATGATCGCGGCCGGCATCTTCGCCTCCGCCCCAGCGCAATCCCGCCAGCGCGAGCAACAGCAGCGCCAAGCTCACCAACTGGAGCAGCAGACTCCACGGCTGCTGGATTCGCCGCCGATGCTTCAACTCCGTGCGCACATCCGCCGCAGTCCAGAACCGCAGCGTGGCCACCAGTTGCCGCCGCTTCGACCGGTCCAACAAATACAGCGCGACCACGCCCGCCGAGATCGCTCCCAGCAGTCCGATCAGTTCGCCGAGACCGAGATTCAGAAATGACAAGTGCCCTGCTACCTTTCCTTCTTAGACGAATCCGCGTTCTTCAATTGCGCCTGGATGCGGGTCCGCGTTAAGGCGATCACCTTCTTGATGTCAGCAAACGTCGTCGTCTTGTCGTTGTTGTAACCCATCAGCCGGTGGTCATAGTCGCGATTTCCATCAATTTGGTCGATCGCAAAACGCGCTTCCTGCATCACCGCTCCTCGGTGTTCGAAACCTCCAGTCACTTCGAGTGTGGCCTGCTCCAGCGCGCAATATAGGCTGACCGTCTTGGCTCCCTTGGGACAGACTCGATTGTCAGCGCGGTTCCACTTCGCCGGAGAGTCGAGAATTTGTTCCGCCCGATCGAGAATCTGAAGATCCGTTTTAGAAACGGACGGCCGCAGGTTGTCATCGTCAGTCCGCACAACGGATTGCGCGACCGCGAACTTGTTCGCCGCCACGAAGGCGAAAATGCCCATGAAAATGGTTCGCGTCATCCGCGTTGCTATTCTGCTCGTCATCTATTCCACCGCTCCAGACCGCATCAGCGCGCCGAAAATCGCCTCATCCACTGGGACGTTGGTGGGCAGCCCCACGTAACGGCCATTATTTCGAAGCGCGACATTCCGCAGCCCCTGCGCATACTCGTCAAAGGCCGTAGTGTACATCGCGCGCGCGTCGGAATCGAATGCCAGTTCGACATTCTGGCCGGTCTCGGCGTCTTCCAGCTCCAACTCGCCCTCCCACGGCGGCTCGCGGTCCTCCGGCGCCCAAACCTGCACCAGAATCAGCTCATGCCCGAAGTCGGAGAGATATTGCAGCGGCCGATCGCAATCGCCATCGTCCAGGAAATCCGAGATCACGATCGCCAACCCGCGCTGCGGATATTTGGAGATGAAACTGCGCGACACCTCCAGAAAATTGGTGGTGCCCCCGGCGCGCACTGCGGCCAGGAAATTCGCGGCGGGTTGAAAGCGATGACGTCCGCCGCTCGCGATAAAGGCATCCCCGAGTTTGTCCGAAAACGGCTGCAAGCAGATCGAATCCAGCCGCACCAGCCCTACGTAACACAGCGCCGCTGCTAGCTTCCGCGCATAATCGAACTTAGTAGGCTTACCGTCGTCTACACCGGTCCCGCCCGTTAACCCACCGGTAAGCATCGACTTGCTGCAATCCAGCAGCAACCGCACCGGGATGCGCGGCTCCAGTTGGAACATCTTCAGGAACAGCTTTTCCAGCCTCAAAAATACTCGCCAGTTCACCGCCCGAACATCGTCGCCGTGATGGAAATTGCGATGATCCAGGAACTCCTGCCCCGGCCCCGCGAATCGCGACGTGTTGTGCCCGCCGACCAATCCCGGCAGCGATTTCCGCCATTGAATCGTCAGCCGCTCTAGCTTTTCGAGCAGTGCGGTTTCAATTAGTTGTTGCGGCACTTTAGTGAACCGCTGCGCCCACGCTCGAAATAATCTTGCTCAGGATCGTCTCCGGCGTCTGCCCTTCCGCGTGCGCGTCGAAATTCAGAATGATGCGGTGACGCAGCACCGCCGGCGCGACGGTTTCGACGTCTTCCGTCGCCAGGTGCAGCCGGCCTTTCATTAGCGCCAGCACCCGCCCGCATTCCACCAGCGCCTGTGCCCCGCGCGGGGAGCTCCCGTAGCGGATGAACCGGTTCGCCAGCTCGTGCGCCTGTTTGCCGCCGGGCTGCGTCGCCATCACCATGTCGATCGCGTATTCCTGCACGTGCGGAGCCACTAGCACCTGGTGGCACACGCCGCGCAATCCCAGAATCTCTTCGCGATTCAGCACCGCATCCAGGATGGTCTCGTCGCGCTGAATGGTCCGCTCGACGATGGTGCTCAGATCGCTGCGCGAAGGATACTGCACCAGGATCTTCATCAGGAACCGGTCGAGCTGAGCTTCCGGCAGCGGATAGGTGCCTTCCATTTCGATCGGATTCTGCGTCGCCATCACCAGGAACGGCGCTTCCAGTTGGTGCGTCTCCGTGCCGGTGGTCACCGTGCGCTCCTGCATCGCTTCCAGCAGCGCCGATTGCGTCTTCGGCGTGGCGCGATTGATTTCGTCCGCCAGCACCAGGTGCGCGAAAATCGGCCCCGGCGAGAAGCGCAGGCCTTTGTGCGTGCCTTCCGTATCGATAATCATGCTGCCGACGATATCCGCCGGCATCAGATCGGGCGTGAACTGGATGCGCGAATACTTCAGATGCATCACCCGCGCCAGCGTGCGCAGCAACGTGGTCTTGCCGAGTCCGGGTACGCCTTCAAGCAGCACGTGGCCGCCGGCGAGTAAACAAATCAGTACGCCGTCGACCACATCCTGCTGGCCGACGATGATCTTGCCGATTTCCTCGCGGACCCGTTTCAGTTGCGAGGTGGCCAATTGGAGAGCGGTTTCGGGCTGCACGTGATAATTCTACACCAGCCCGGCAAATCCGCCGCGAGGCGAACCGCTATGTGGGTGTTAACGAACGGCATGTGAGCTTTGAAAACGAAAAACCGAACGCCCGAGATGCGCCGCCATCTGAGGCGCGACCGTAAGGGAGCGCGTTCCGTCTTACGAGCCACGACCGAAGGAGCGGTTAAACAAACCAGCTGTCACCTAATTCCCCGACGGTCTCTTCACGCGCTCGATCATGAACATTTCCACCGGACCCTTTTGCGAATCGAGCTTCAACCCTAGCTGCTCTTCCAACGCCGTGGACAGTGTACGTCCCACCCCAATCGGGCGGCGGCGCGCCAAAGGCCGTCCACAACCGCGCTCAAACTCCGAGCGGCGGTTGCGAGAGCATCATCACTCTCAGCCCCGCCTGGTCAAAGTGTCCGTCCGTGGTCAGCGCCTCCGTGAGAGAGCGCCGCTCCATAACGACAAAGGACAGGCAGTCGGTGAGGCCCCAGTCCTTGTCGGGGCTCGTCCGATAAAGTTGCACAGCGGAATCGGTTAGTTCGGACAGGAAGGGCACTACTTCGATGCGGGCGTCCGCGTGGGCTCGGCGGTAACCCTCGGCCGCAACGCCGCGAGTGCTTGCGTCAGAGAAACCGTTCAGCCACTCCCAAAGCACAGCCTCAGTCGTGATGATGCTGCTCCTCGTCCGGATCACGAACTGGTTCCACGCGACCGCGTGGTGATGATACTGATCTCGCTTGCGCGAAAGCGCCATCCAGAAGGAAGTATCCGCGAAGGAGGCTGCCACTACCGCGGCTTTTCCTTCGTGAGGCCGCCATAGAGGTAGTGGTCGTGTTGATCGGCCAAATCCGTGGGCAGTGGGTCGTTCTCGACCGCATTGGCGGCAAGCCAGGCCAAGGCCGATTCTTCCGCCGGCTCACGCGGCCCCACCCGCTCGATCTGCAAGATCAAGGCCTGATTCGCCGGCATGTCGAGCGGCTCATCAGGAATGATGGCCTTGCCGTCAAAATGTGCGTTGACCGTCATGAGCGCTCCCTATAGATAGGCGAATATCCAGTATGCCAGGAATGCTGGACGTGTGACTCTCAGCGCACCGCCTCGAGAAAACTCTTCAGATCCTTCTCATCCACCCCCGGCTCGCCCGGTGCGACGTTATTCAACTTACCCGCCTTCATCCACTGCTCCAGCCGATCCACCAGGCTGAACAGATGATCGAAGGAATCCACCGTGAACAGCAGCGGCTGGTAGCGGTGAATCTCGAACCCTTGATTGATCGCCCATTCGAGCTGAAGCGGGAATCGCTGCACCTCCGGCGATTCGATGGCGTGCTCGATCTCCCCATAGGAGCTCAGCAGCCCGCTTCCGTACACCCGTAAGCCGTCCTTCGAATTCGATCCGGATTTCATCAGCCCGAATTCGATCGTGAACCAGAAGAACCGAGCCATGGCTTTAATGATGCTGGTCAGCGTACGCACCCGCTCCGCTTCATCCCGGATTCCCCCGACGATCTCCGCGGCCGTGTGCGCGCACTCGCCGAATCTGACCAGCGTCTCGGCGAAGTGCCCGTCCGTGTGCATCGGCACATGCCCCGCGATGTCGTGGAAAATGTCGGGTTCGGGAAGGTAATCCAGCTTGTCGGATTCCCGGATCGTGATCGTGGTGGGGAATTCGCGATTGCGCAGGCAGTCGAAAAACAGGAACGCGGGCACGTATCCGCTCACGGCTTTCGCGCGAAATCCCGTAAGCGGCTTCAGGAACCGGTTCACGTCTTCCAGCCGCGGCACCCGCTCCGGACTCAGGCACAGCGCTTCAATCCCACGCTGAAAATCCGCGTTCGCATACCGCTCCCATCGCGGCAGCATGCGAGCGAACAAGCGCCGCCAGGTTTCGTGATTCTCGGCGGAATACAGTTCGTACGGTTGTTGGATATACAACTCGCCGTGGCTGCGAGCCTCTTCGATGAACGACGCGCGGTTGGTGGTTAAACCTGGCTTGATCCGATGCGCGCCCGAGGCCGCAGCCAAAGGGCTGCTCGGAGGGTTGCTCACCGAGCCCCTGATCAAACCCGGACTGCCTAACCCTGGACGTTCAGTAACCGGCAAGCAGCACCATCCGGCTCAATCATACATCAATCCAGACCCACACGCTAGTGGTGCTGAGTAATTTTTGTAAGAGATATAAGGGGAACGGCTCGTATGATCTAGAGTCATCTCGCTGATAGCATTGGTACGAGGGTACTGATTATGCGTAGGATTCGTGGGGCGGCGCCATGCGCTGCCATTGGGCGACTTGGTGGATTTCGTGGGGCAGCGCCATGCGCTGCCTTTCTGCTCGGGTGTTTGACATCCGCTGCCTACGGACAGACGATGGTCGAAACCGCCGCAGTCGCGGGCGATTCGGTCGGCGGCGGCGCCGGAAAGAAAGTCAGCGACAGCTTGACCTCCATTTTCGAGAAGGTGGACAAGTCCACCGCGAAGGCGGCCAAGTCCGGGGAGACGAAGGCAAGTTCGTCGGCAAGAAGCAGTTCAAGCTCCACCCATGGCGCTTCTACCCATGCCGCTTCCAGCCCCACCCGTCAGGGTGGGGAAACGACCGGCGCCAACGCCGACGCCAACGCGCCTTTGCTCGATGTCGGCCCCGGCGTCCCCAGAGCCGACGGCTCGAACGTGCCTCCGCCCCCGCCGCTTAGGCGCGCTTCGGTGCGCAAAACAGTGCCCGCGCAGGAGCTCCCGCCGCCCCCGATCGCGCCTCCGCCCGCGCCCGCTCCGCCCCAAATCACCGCCGACGATCTCAAGCAAGTCACCGCCGGCATGCAGCGCAACGACGTCCTGAGGCTGGGCGAGCCCACCTCGCGAATCAGCATGGTTGACGAAGGCCACCTGCTCGAAATCTATCGGTATCAGTCGAGCGACACCACTCTCGGAGTGGTGCGGCTGACCGACGGCGCCGTCTCTACTGTGCTCATCCGATAATCCGATGTGGCGCAAGCTTTGTGGCGCAAGCTTTCAGCTTGCTGTGTCGAGATTCATCTCGACATTTTTTCGTGGAGCAGGCCGACGTCCTCGTCGACCTTTTCAAACGTGGTATCGTCGGGCGAATGAGGGCGATTCTCGCGCTCGGACTCGTGATACCGCTGTCTGTCTGTGCTCAAACTCTCTCGGGAAGCGTGGTCGACGTCGATGGAAAGCCGATAGCCGAAGTTCGCATCAATCACGCCGCTCAACAAGGGTTCGGCGGCTCGATCTCGGACCGGGATGGCCATTTCGCAGTTGAGGCCAAGGGCCGCGCAGTTGTCCTTCGCAAGTCCGGGTATCGGAGCGTGCTGATTCCAACGACATCATCCACGGATTTGAAGATCGTCCTCCCGGCCGAGACGCCCAAGGAATTTCCGACTTGCAAGACGCTCCGTGGGTACAAGGGAATCACTGATGGTCAACCGGGCTTTTACTTCCCAATGATGAAGGTGTCTCAGCCAGTAGCCCGGGAAGTGACGCGGACTACGTCGCAAGAACCTATTTCGTTAAGATCGAAGGGCGCAAAGGAGGAATAATGCACGGCCGAGGCTACGCGTGGAGTTTTGGAATTCCCACTAGCGGGGACGTTTGGGGTTCCGTTGAGTTTACCGAAACTGCGTATCTACAACCCGGCTTCGATAATCCAGACGTACTAGTTCGGGATGTGCGGGGCAAGAGCGCAACTGGAATGTTCTGGCGATATCTTGGTGTCTTCGGAGAGTCCGCGTTTTATCGCGACGTCAACGAAGCCACCGCCCGCATCCTCGATCACGTGATCGACGGCGCGTGCCTGCTCACCCGCTGATAAACTTGGGCATGGAAATCCGGGCGCTCTCGATCACCGACACTGAAGCCTTCCGCGCCATCCGCCGCGAAAGCCTCGAGAACGCGCCGCGCGCCTTCGCCGAATCGCTCGCCGAGCACGACGCCTTATCCCCTCAGGACTTCGCGAAACGCCTGGCGTCGTCCTTCTCTAACGACAATTTCATCGTCGGCGCGTTTCGATCGAATGCCGGAGCCGATCAATCGAGTGCTGCATCCCGATCGGACAACGACGCCGCATCCCTGCTGGCGGGCGTAGCCGGATTCACCCGCAATCCGCGACCGAAACTGCGCCACAAAGGCCTCGTCTGGGGAGTCTACCTGCGGCCCGCCTTTCGCGGCACCGGCGTCGCGCGCCAGATTCTCGCCGAAGTCATTCGCCGCGCGAAAACGCTGGACGGTCTGGCGCAAATCAATCTCAACGTCGCGACCGGCACTGCCGCTCGCTGTCTTTACGAATCGTTGGGATTCGAGGTCTACGGGCATGAGCGCGATTCGCTCCGGGTCGGCGGCGAATGCGTCGACGAAGACCTCATGGTGCTGCGGCTGAATCCGTAGACCGCTCTACGCGTGCGTTCCCGGCCAGCCGATCCTGGCGCCGCAGGTGGCGCAGAATCTTTGGTTCGGGAGCAGCGGAGCGCCGCAACCGCAGCCCCACGCCCGCGGAGCGTAGACGATCGGGCCGGTAGCCATCGTCGGATCCGCCGTGAGTGCCCAGACCAAAGCGACTACCCATCCAACCAGCGTCCACCCAAAAAACAGGTTCACAACGAAAATGGCCCCGACGTTGCGCTTATGCCAACCAATAATGGTGGGCAGAAAGTACAGCGCCATGCACAGGAAAAACCCCAACCCGATAAAGTGAAATCCCATAGCGTTCCAAATATTACTACGTCTGAAAGGGCGGCGGAGTTCCACCCGTCGCATATCCACCGGTAGCGCGATCCTGGAAGCATTTACCCCCTCAAAAAAGGTAAATTCGCCAGCCAGGCCCGCGCGTCACCGGCGCGAAAGAATCAGGGCAATGGTGACAGCGGCACCGTGAACTCAATCGCGTCAACATGCTGTCCGAAAGCCAGCTCAATCGCATCGTCCCGATTCGAAGGCCAGTAGATCGTCGCGCGGAAATTCAAGCCACGCTCGGTTTTCGGATGAAACACCAGCCGATAACGTCCAGGTGACAGGCGAGGAAGCGAGAACTTTCCGTCCGCGCCGGCATCATAGCCCGGCATTCCACCGCGCTTTCGCGCTGCCGCTGCTTCCACCGGATCGGCCGGCTCGATGGTGACGAAGCCGGGGATGGCGTTCCCTTTCGAATCCACCACGGTGCCCTCGATTCGTCCGTCGGGCCTGCCGAAGTGATCGATCCGGCAGGCAGCGCCATCCGTGGTCACCTCGGCTGTGCGCGGATCGGACGGTTCAAATCCCTGCGGTAGATCCGGCTCAATCCGGTAGGTCCCGGCGGGCAGCGAAGGGAACGCATAAGCGCCGCGGGTGTCGGTCCGCGACGAAAACGATCGCCCGCTGCTGCCGGTCGCGCGCACCGGCACGCCGGCCAGCGGCTGAGTTTCCGTCAAGGCTTCCCACCCCGCGCCCGCCGGCGCCGCGCCGATGGTTCCGAAGATATCGTCCGGGCGCTTGCGATCCCGCACGGCGCGCAATTCAGGCAGAACACCGCCAACCATTACCGCCAGCCTGGTCTCCGAGCAAATGCTGGCATGAAGACGACCGTCGCTCGCGCGGAAAGCGTAAACCAGGTAGCTGGTCCCTGCGACAAAAGGATAGCCGCAATCGCCGCCGCCCCCGCCGGTAAAGACGACGATTTCTTTACCGGTCGCGTCGGCGCCCCGGAAGCTCTCCTCGATGATGAAATGAGCGGCGTGATCGGAAAGAAGTATACCGGGTGGCCCGAGACTCTCCATCGCGACGACCCTTCCCAGGAAAATCGTGTCTCCGGTTTTCCATCCCTGATCGCATGGTGAGGCCAGCATGATGCAACTGCACGCATGAAGCAGTTGCGGAATGAAAACGAAGAGGCCGGCGAGCATCGGACGCAGCATAATAAGACCTCCGGCAACTGGACACCATGTTATCGAAGCCAGGCGAACCGTGGAACGGCGTGGCGCTATCCTGGAAGCATGTACCCCCTCAAAAAAGGTAAATTCGCCAGCCAGGCCCACGTCGGCCTCCCCGAGGGCACCTATGAAGAGGAGCACGGCCGCAAAGGCTTCTACGGAAAATCCGCGCACCTCTATCACACCCATCCGCCGACCGATTGGATTCGATTCGAAGGCAAGCTCCGCCCGCATTGTTTCGATTTAAACGCCCTGCATCCAAGTGATGAACATGACGCAGAGGGCGCGCCCGTCGCCTTTCTCGGCAATGACGACGTGCGCCTGTACGTATCCCGCCGCTCAAAGCCCATGCCGTTTTATTACCGCAACGGCGACGGCGATGAGCTGCTGTTCGTGCATCGCGGCGAAGGCGTCGTCGAAACCGACTTCGGTCCGATTTCGTTTGAACCCGGCGATTACATCGTCATTCCGCGCGCGGTCACCTATCGCGTGGTTCCCTCGACGAGCGACAATTTCTTCCTCATCGTGCAATCGAAAACCGAATTCGAACAGCCCGAAAAAGGCTTGCTCGGCCAGACCGCTCTCTACGACCCCGGCGTGATCGTCACGCCCGAACCCGCTCCAGCTTCCGGTGCGTCCGCCGCCCGCAGCCCTCGCGGCAATTCCGAATGGGAAGTGCGAGTCAAGACAGACGACGAATTCTCGAAAGTGTTTTATCCCTTCAATCCCCTCGATGTGATCGGCTGGAAAGGCGACCTCACCGTCTGGAAAATCAATCTACGCGACATCCGCCCGGTGATGAGTCATCGGGCCCACCTGCCGCCCAGCGCGCACTCGACCTTCGTCACCGAAGGTGCGGTTGTGTGCAGCTTCGTGCCGCGCCCGCTCGAACAGGACCCCGACGCCCTGCGCGTCCCCTTCTTCCATCGCAACACCGATTACGACGAGTTCATTTTCTACCATGACGGCGACTTCTTCAGCCGCGATAACATCAAAGCCGGCATGTGTACGCTGCATCCGCGCGGCATTCATCATGGGCCGCATCCCAAGGCGCTCGCGAATCAGCACAAGCGCACGCACACCGATGAGTACGCCGTGATGCTGGACGGTCTGAATCCCATCCACGTGCTCCCTGATGGCGAAAAGGTCGAGTGGAAAGAATACTGGGCGTCCTGGAGTCCGGCGCCAGTTTCGACAGCACCAAGCGAGAAAGCCAAGTGACCGTCGACCCGGCGATCACGCCGCATCACAATCTATACAAGCTGCTGATCGGCTCGGTGGTGCCGCGCCCCATCGGCTTCATCTCCACCGTTTCAGCGGAAGGCGCGCACAATCTTGCGCCCTTCAGCTTCTTCAACGCCGTGTGCGGCAATCCGCCGGTGGTGTGCTTTTCCGCGTCGTTTCGCGAACCGCGCAAGGACACCTACCTCAACATCCAGGCCACGCGCGAATTCGTGGTGAACATCGTCAGTGAAGAGATCGCCGAACAGATGAATCTGACCTCGGGCGATTATCCGCTCGGGGCCGACGAATTCGAAATCTCCGGTCTCACGCCGGCGCCCAGCGAAATTGTCCGGCCCCCGCGCGTCCTCGAATCGCCGGTCAGCATGGAATGCAGGGTTCACGACATTGTGAAGGTCAGAGGCAAGCCCATGGGTGGCAGCATCGTGATCGGCGAAGTGATCCGTTTTCACGTGCGGGATAGTATCATTGACAAAGACATGTTCATCGATCCCGGCAAACTCAAGCCCATCGCGCGCCTGGGCGGCCCTTCCTATAGCCGCATCCGCGACCGCTTTGACATGCTCCGGCCGGTGGTCAAAAAATAGCGGAATGGCTCTTTTAAAAACTCCTTTGAACGCCGTGCATCGCGGCATGGGCGCGAAGATGGTCGACTTTG
>Ga0182024_10000386_pt1 | contig 113261 bp, 92 predicted proteins | sample P32metaG_FD_120480 | JGI IMG/M metagenome (GOLD analysis project Ga0182024, IMG submission 120480) | Permafrost microbial communities from Stordalen Mire, Sweden - P3-2 metaG (Illumina Assembly) | ecosystem: Environmental > Terrestrial > Soil > Wetlands > Permafrost | place: Sweden: Stordalen... | reverse complement strand
GACCACTACTTCGGCTCGATCCCGGAAAGGGCGCTCGCGTACATGCTCGAGGTCGAGCTCGAGCTGGCGAAGCTCGGCATCCCGATCAAGACGCGCCACAACGAGGTCGCGCCGAACCAGTTCGAGGTCGCGCCGATCTTCGAGAACTCGAACGTCGGCTCCGACCACCAGATGCTGACGATGCAGATCATGCAGAACACGGCGCGGCGCTACGGGCTGATCTGCCTGCTGCACGAGAAGCCGTTTGCGGGCGTCAACGGCTCGGGCAAGCACAACAACTGGTCGATGGGCACCGACAGCGGCCTGAACCTGCTCGACCCGGGTGACACCCCCGCGGAGAACCTGCAGTTCCTGTTCTTCTGCGCGGCTGTGATCCAGGCGGTCAACAAGCACCAGCAGCTGCTGCGGGCGTCGATCGCGAGCGCCGGTCAGGACCACCGCCTGGGCGCCAACGAGGCGCCGCCGGCGATCATCTCGATCTTCCTCGGCGCGGAGCTGGAGAAGGTGTTCGGGGCGATCGAGGCGGGCAAGGTGCAGCCCTCCAAGCCGGGCTCGTTCCTTGGGCTCGGCACGCCGGTGCTGCCGGCGCTGCCGCTGCACGGAGGTGACCGCAACCGCACGAGCCCGTTCGCGTTCACCGGCAACAAGTTCGAGTTCCGCGCGCTCGGCTCGAACTCGTCGCCGGCGTTCCCGAACACGGTTCTCAACACGATCGTGGCGGAGGCGGTGGACGACCTCACCGACAAGCTCAAGACAGCGCTGAAAGCCTCTGGCGCGACGCTCGAGAAAGCCGTCACGGCGGTCGTCAAGGGCGCGTGGGCGGAGAACAAGCAGGTGATCTTCGACGGCGACGGCTACTCCGACGCATGGCACAAAGAAGCCGAGAAGCGCGGCCTCGCGAACCTCAAAACCACTCCCGACGCGCTGCCGTGGATCGTCGAGAAATCGACGGTGGCGGCGTTCAAGAAGTACAAAGTGCTGTCCAAGCGCGAGCTCGAGTCCCGCTATGAGGTGTTCACCGAGCAGTACGTGATGAACATCAACATCGAGGCCGAGACGGAGGCGTCGATCGGCCGCACGATGATCCTGCCGGCGACCGTGCGCTACCTCAACGAACTACGTCCGAGCGGTCTCGAGGACCTTGTCGGCGAGATCGAGCCGCTGATCAAAGAGCTGCACTTCGCGCAGCTCAAGCTCGAGGACGCGAACGCCGACGAGAATCACCCGGAGGGCGCGATGAAGGAGGCGCTCTACATGCGCGACACGGTGATCCCGGCGATGGAAGACGTGCGCGACGTCAGCGACCGTCTGGAGAAGCTCGTCGCTGACGACCTGTGGCCGCTGCCGAAGTACTCGGAGATGCTTTTCATCAAGTAGATCGGGATGGCGGGGTGGTAACCGACGGCCGCGGGCACCCCACCCGCGGCCTGGCGATCGTGGGCGCGGCGCGGTGCGGCGTCCTCGATCGCTCGTGTACCGAAGCCGGGAGACACTCGCTTCGCTCGCATCCCCGTTTCGGCCAGCACACTTCGCTCACTGCGTCCTTGCCCCGCTTGACCCACGACCGCCAGGGCGGCCGTGGGTCAGAGGGCTTTCGTCTCAGAGTCTCAGAGCAGGAAGCGCGCGCGACCGGTGTGCTCGCGGTAGGTGCAGTCGAGCACCTGTTGGCAGCGTCTGAGCCAGCCGTAGTCGTATCCGGGCTGCACTCCGACGACGACCGCCAGCTCGTAGTCTTCGGGGCCGAAGCCGGAGGCGTCGCGGCGCGGATCGGGGTCGATGCTCTCGAGCTCCTCGCCGTCGATCAGCAGCTTCGGCACCAGCGGGTCGTGGAAGTCGACCTGCGCGCCCTCCGCCAGCAGCCGCGTGATGATCTCGACCGCGGGCGCGTTGGCGCAGTCCGCGACACCGGGCTTGTAGGCGGCGCCGACGACGAGCACGCGGACGTCGCGCAGCTGGCGCCCGGAACGCCGCAGCAGCTCGTTCGCACGCAAAGCAACCCGCCCTGGGCGCCCCGCGATCGTGCGCAGCGCCTGCTCGGTCAGCGTCGCCGCACGACCCTGCTCGCGCAGCGAGTGCAGCAGGTAGTGCGGGTCCATCCCGACGCCGTGACCGCCGACGCCGGCCGAGGGATAGTGAGCCATGAAGCCGGCGGGCTTGGTGGCTGCCGCCTCTGTCACCTCGATCGGGTCGAGCGCATGGGTCCGGCAGGCGTCGGCCATCTCGAACGCGAGCGCGATGTTGACGGCGCGGAAGCTGCTCTCGTAGAGCTTGACCATCTCCGCGACCGCCGGCGAGGAGACGCGATGCAGCTCCTTGCTGATCGGGCCCAGCAGCTCGGCGGCGTGCCTGAAGCAGGTCTCGGTCACCGCCCCCACCACGCGCGTGGCGGGCAGCTGCTCGTCCGCGCCGAGCTCGAGGCACTCCGGCGAGTAGGCGACGAACACTTCCTCCCCGATCTGCAGGCCGCGCTCGCCGAGCGGCTTGACGAGCAGCTCGCGCGTGCTGCCCACATACGTGGAGGAGCTCAGCACGATCGTCTGGCCCGCCCGCGCGTGCTGCACGACCGCCGCGCAGGTGCGCGCGAGCGCTTCCGGGTTCGGCCGCCCTTGGCGATCGACGGTGTTGGGCACGCAGATCAGGATCGCGTCCGCGGTGCTCACCGCCTCGAGCTCGTCGCTCAGCACAAAGTCCTCGTCGCGCAGCTGCGCGCGGAGATCCTCGCGTAGGGCGCCGCTCAGCTCGGCGCGACCGGCGCGAATGTCGCTCAGCCGCCGCGCGGAGCGGTCGATCCCGACGACCCGCAGGCCGGCCGCACGCAGCGCGATCGCGCTTGGCAGGCCCGCGTGGCTGAGACCCACGACGGCGACCAGCGGCCGGCCGGCGCCGGCGCCGCGCGTGATCCGCACGTCGCCGGACGCCGTCTCCCACGGGGGTCCGCCTGGCCGGGTATGAACGGCGCCGTCGGCGTGGTCGCCGGCGGGAACCTCGAGCAGAAACGGCGGTGTCATAGTCAGTCCCCCTACTCGCTTGAAACTCGGATCTCGCGGGCAGTGTGCACCTCGGCGAATCGGCTGTGGGAGATCTTCAACGCTTGTCCGAAGCCTGCGTCCCGCTGGGCGTACATACGTGCCGGCCACTTCGGGCAACCGCTTCTGCCCGAAGGGTGCAAGGGGGCTCGGAGCGGCGTGTGATCGCCGATAGCATTGCCTGAATGGCACAGCGCGACTACCTGAAGGCGATCTCCGAGCACGTCGTGATCTACGACGGCGGCATGGGCGCGACGCTCGAGCAGTTCGAGCTGACCGCCGAGGACTACGGCGGCCTGCAGGGTAAGTGCCACGAGGCGCTGGTGCTGAACCGGCCGGACGTGATCGAGGGTGTGCACGCGTCGATGCTCGACGCCGGCGCGGAAGTGCTGGAGACCGACACCTTCCAGGGCTCGCGCATCAAGCTCGGCGAGTGGGGACTGGCCGACTACACGGTCGAGATCAACACCAAGGCCGCTGAACTCGCGCGCAAGGCCGCCGGCGAGCATCGCTTCGTGGCCGGCTCGATCGGCCCCACCGGCTACCTGCCCGCCTCCGAGGACCCGTCGCTGGGCCAGATTCGCTTCGGCGAGCTCGTCGAGGTCTTCACCGAGCAGGCAGAGGGGCTGATCGACGGAGGCGCCGACCTGATCATCATCGAGACCGCCCAGGACATCCTCGAGGTCAAGGCCGCCGTGTTCGGCGCGCGCGCGGCGTTCAAGAGCACCGGGCGCACGCTGCCGATCCACACCTCCGTGTCGCTGCTGCCCAACGGCGGCAAGATGCTGCTCGGCACCGACATCTCGGCGGTGCTGACGACGCTCGAGGCGCTGAAGGTCGACGTGATCGGCCTGAACTGCTCCACCGGCCCCGAGGACATGCGCGACGCGATCCGCTTCCTGGGCGAGTACTGCCCGGTGCCCGTCGCCTGCATCCCCAACGCCGGGCTGCCGCTGCAGGGCCCCGATGGCGAGACGATCTTCCCGGAGAAGCCAGAGCCGCTGGCCGAGGCCCTGAAGGAGTTCGTGGAGCGCTACGGCGTCGGCGTGGTCGGCGGCTGCTGCGGCACCACGCCCGAGCACATCCGCGCGATCGCAGAGCGCGTTGCGAAGCGACCGGTGGGCCCGCGCCCTGCCCCGCGCGCTCCGCATCTCTCTTCGATGATCGCGGCGACCCCACTGCAGCAGGAGCCGGCGCCGACGATGGTCGGCGAGCGCGTCAACTCGCAGGGCTCGCGCAAGGCCAAGGAACTGCTGCTGGCCGACGACTACGACGGGCTTGTGCAAATCGCCGAGGACCAGGTCACCGGCGGCGCGCACGTGCTCGACCTGTGCGTGGCGTTGACCGAGCGTCAGGACGAGGACGAACAGATGCGGCTGGTGGCGAAGAAGGTCTCGCTGACGCAGCCGGCGCCGATCCAGGTCGACTCGACCGAGCCGGAGGTGATCGAACGCGCGCTCGAGCAGATCCCGGGCCGGGCGATCGTCAACTCGGTCAACCTCGAGGCCGGACGCGCCAAGCTCGACCGCGTCGTCCCCGTCGCGCTCGCGCACGGCGCGGCGCTGATCGCGCTGACGATCGACGAGGTGGGGATGGCCAAGACGGCCGAGCGCAAGGTCGAGATCGCCAAGCGCATTCGCGACCTGTGCTGCGAGGAGCATGGCCTTGACCCGCAGCTGCTGATCTTCGACTGCCTGACGTTCACGCTGACGACCGGCGATGAGGAGTGGCGCCCGTCCGCGGTGGAGACGATCGCGGGGATCAAAGCGATCAAGGAGCAGATCCCGCAGGTGAAGACCTCGCTTGGCGTCTCGAACGTGTCCTTCGGCGTCTCGCCGGGCGCGCGCGCGGTCCTGAACTCGGTGTTCCTGCATCACTGCGTGCAGGCGGGCCTGGACCTGGCGATGGTCAACCCCAACCACATCACCCCCTACTCGGAGATCCCCGACCTCGAGCGCGAGCTCGCGGACGATCTCGTGTTCAACCGTCGCGAGGACGCGCTCGAGAAGTTCATCGAGCACTTCGAGTCGAAGGGCCCCGAAGACGCGGCCCAGGGGGCGGCCGACCCGACCGAGGGCATGGAGCCGGAGGAGGCGCTGCACTTCCACATCCTGCGCCGCCGCCGCGACGGCGTCGAGGACTGGATCGACCGGAGCGTCGAGAAGATCGGCGCGGTGCCGACTCTCAACGAGGTGCTGCTGCCGGCGATGAAAGAGGTCGGCGACAAGTTCGGTGCCGGCGAACTGATCCTGCCGTTCGTGCTGCAGTCCGCGGAGGTGATGAAGCGCGCGGTCGCGCAGCTGGAGAAGTACCTCGACAAGATCGAGGGCTACACCAAGGGCACGGTGGTGCTCGCGACGGTGTTCGGCGACGTGCACGACATCGGCAAGTCGCTGGTGAACACGATCCTCACCAACAACGGCTACACGGTCGTGGACCTCGGCAAGCAGGTGCCGATCCAGACGATCGTCGACGCCGCCCGGGAGCACGACGCGACCGCGATCGGCCTGTCGGCGCTGCTCGTCTCGACCTCCAAGCAGATGCCCGCGTGCATCCAGGAGCTGCAGGCCAAGGGCCTCTCCTACCCGGTGCTGATCGGCGGCGCCGCGATCAACCGCGCGTTCAGTTATCGAGCGCTGTATCCAGGCGGCAAAGACTCCGATGAGATCTACGAGCCCGGCGTCTTCTACTGCAAGGACGCGTTCGAGGGCCTGTCGGTGATGGACCAGCTGATCGACGACGACGCGCGCGGCGCGCTCGTGCAGAAGCTGCTCGCGGGCGCGAACGAGTTCCGCGCGAAGGGCGATGCTCCCGTCGAGGAGCTCAACTTCGCCGACGACTCCGTGCGCTCGCCCGCGCGCACCGACGCGCCGATCCCGACGCCGCCGTTCTGGGGCGTGAAGGAGATCCCGGTGGACCTCGACGAGGTCTACCACCACCTCGACACGCATGTGCTGTTCAAGCTGCACTGGGGCGGCAAGGGCGTCAAAGGCGAGGCCTGGCAGACGCTGCTGCGCGATGACTTCCGCCCGCGCCTGGAGCGCATGTGGCGCGAGCAGACCTACCTTCACCCGCGCGCGCTGCTCGGCTTCTTCCCCTGCTACGCGCTCGGCAACGACATCATCGTGCTCGACCCCCAGGACCGCACCACGGAGCTGACGCGCTTCGTCTGCCCGCGCCAGCCCAAGGGCGATCGCATCTGCCTCGCCGACTTCTTCCGGCCCGCGATCGGCCCGGACGGCAATCCGTCACCCACCGGCCAGCCGCCTGAGGAGCTCGATGTGATCGCGGTGCAGGCGGTGACCGTCGGCTCCGAGGTGACGGAGCTGATGGCCACGCTCGAGGCCGAAGGCGAGTTCGCCGAGCAGCTGTTCGTGCACGGCCTCGGCGTGCAGACCGCCGAGGGGCTCGCCGAGTGGCTGCACTACGAGGTGCGGCGCATGCTCGACATCCCGCTCACGCAGGGACGCCGCTACTCGTGGGGCTACCCGGCGGTGCCAGAGCAGTCTGAGCACCTGAAGGTGCAGAAGCTGCTCGATCTGGGACAGATCGGGATGAGCATCACCGACGGCTACGCACCCGAGCCCGAGCAGTCGACGCTGGCGCTGATAGCGCACCACCCGCAGGCGATCTACTTCGGCACGCGCCAGGGGCGCCTGCTGCCGGACGGCTCGCCCGACGACGTGATCCGCGGCTCGGCCCGCGACCCGTCGCTGTTCGCCGACCTCGACGACGATGACCCGCCGGATGGCGCGATCGAAGCCGAGGACCCCCTCGCGGGGACCCTCCCCGAGGAAGGACAGGCAGGCGAGCCTGCGATGGCCGGCTAGGTTAGACTCGCGCGAGATGAGCACCGTCGCCTATCCTGCGGCGGCGGATCCGCCGGCGGGGGGCGTCGTTTCGCGGCTGCCGCGTTGGTGGCCGCTGGCCGCGTTGACGCTGCTTGCGGCCGTGCTGCGACTGGCGACGCTCGACGTGCAGAGCTTCTGGCTCGACGAGGCGTTCACGCCCGTGAACGTGCTGCGCCCGAGCCTGATCACGACGCTGCGCGCGATTCCTCACACCGAGAACACGCCGCCGCTGTGGTACGTGATCGTGTGGGCCTTCTCGCGCGTGCTCGGCACCGGCGAGGTGGCATTGCGCCTACCGAGCGCGCTCGCCGGGATCGCGGCCGTGCCCGTGGCCTGGGCGATCGGAGAGGAGCTGGAAGGCCCGCGCGCCCGGCGTGCGGCGATCGTGTGTGCCGCGATCGTCGCGGTCAACCCCCTGTTCGTGTGGTACTCGCAGGAGGCGCGCGCATATGGGCTGTATGTGCTCACGGCGGCGCTGGCGATGCTGTGCTTCCTGCGTGCGCGGCGCGAGCCCACGCCTCGGCGTATGGCGGCGTTCGCGCTGGCCGGCTCGCTGGCGCTGCTCAGCGAGTACTTCGCCGTGTTCCTGCTCATTCCGATGGTGCTGTGGCTGCTGTGGGAGCGGCGCACACGCGTGGCGGCGCTGCCGGCGACCGTCGCGCTGGCGATCGTCGGGGCGGCGTTGATCCCGCTGGTCCTGGCCCAGGCCGGGCGCGACACGCAGTGGATCGGGGAATGGCCGCTGAAACAGCGCCTGGAGACGAGCGCGCAGTACTACCTCACCGGCTACTCCGGCCTGCGCCAGGGCACAGGCGTCGGCGAAGTGCAGAAACCGATCGGCCACGCGATCGAGCTGCTCGTCGCGCTGCTGATCCTCGCCGGGCTCGGACTGGGCCTGCGCCAGATGCTCGCGCGCGCGCGGTCGCTGTTCCCGGCGCTCGCGCCGCTGCTGATCGCGGCCTGCGGGATCCTGATCCCGGTGCTGCTGGCGGCTGGCGGCGCCGACTACCTGGCGCCGCGCAACCTGGTCGGGGCGATGATCCCGCTGAGCGCGCTGATCGCCGTGGTGGTGGTCTGGCCGGGAACCGGGCGCGCCGGCGCCGCGATCGCAACGGCGATCGCGCTGGCGTTCCTTGCGATCTCGCTGGCTGTCGAGCTGAGCCCGAGCCTGCAACGCGAAAACTGGCGGGGCCTCGCACACGATCTCGCTCACGGCTCGAGCGCGCGCGCGATCACGGCCGTCTACTTCTATGGCTCAATTCCGATCAGCTACTACCTGCCGAGCTTTCACCGCCTGCACGTGGGCAGCTCGGTGGTGGTGAGCGAAATCGATGAGACCGACAACGGCCCGATCCGCGTCACGAGCGTACCGCCGCCTGCGCCGGGCTTTCAGCTGCGCGAACGCGTGGACCTCAACGGCATGGTCGCCTACCGGTTCGTGTCGGCGGTGCCGCGGCGGCTGTCCGAGGCGACGATCGCCCGCGCCGGCCATTCGCTGACGCTCGCTTCAAACGAAGTGTTCGTGCCGGCGGGCACGCCGACGACGCCTTGAGAGAGCGCCGTCACGGTGCGCCCTCCGCGTAGCCTGGCCAGTTCGGCGCGCACCAGGCGCGTGTCGATCAGGCTCGGGGCAGTGGTTGCGCTCGGCACGCCCGACCCATCGGCCGCACATTCGAGTCACTGAAAGGCTGCAATCTAGGAATCTTCGCGCGGCGGCGGGCGAAACAGAATCCGCTTGACCTCGCCGGCGGTGCCACCGCCGAGGCGCAGCGCCGTCTGGAAGCCCTCAGCGCCGAGCTCGCCGGCGTCGAGCGCGCGCCGCAGCTCGTTGAGCGCGGCGAGGTCCTCGTCGCGAACCTGCTCGCGCGCGGTCTCCAGCAGGATCAGGTGACGCGGGCGCTTGAGCGCAGCGGCCATGCGCACGAACGGCTCGCGCTCGAGCGCGTCGAGGCCGTCGATCGCGAGCACGACCGTCTCTCGGCTGTCCAAGCGCTTGGACACCGCCGCACCCAGCAGCTCCTCGGCTCGCGCCTGCAACTGGTCCTCCTCGACGCGTCCGGCCAGCAGCGCGCGAACCTTGCCGAGCGAGAGCAGCGCTGCGCGGTCCTCGATCAGCCGGTTGAGGAAGCGGTCGCGCTCGGCCGGCGAAGCGCTGAGGACGACCAGCAGGCTCCCGGGCGAGTAGCGCAGCCGGTCCGCGGGCGTGAGCACGCGACAGTGGACGGTGAGATCGGCGGGTCGTGGCGGCGCGCCGTCGCGGCGGGGGCGATCGGAGGACCAGCCGGTCCGCTCGTCGTCTGAGATCTTGACGCTGCGCGCCGGGGGTCGTGATGCCATACCCCCATCATGCCCTAAATGGATGGGCGCTCCGGCCCAGATCGCTCGAAGCTCAGCTCGACGGCTGCGCGACCGCCTCGATCAGCGCGAGCTTGGCGGCGCGATCGAGCTGTTTGATCCGCGCCTCCTCGCGCCGTGCAGCGGTGCGGTCGGGCATCGGCATCGCGATCGCGAGCTCCACCGGCCGGCGGCTGGCTGTGTAGCGGCTGGCGGTGCCTTCGTGATGGCGCTCGAGGCGGCGTTGCACGTCGGTGCTCCAGCCGGTGTAGAGCGAGCCGTCCGAGCAGCGCAGCATGTAGACCCAGGCATCGGCCATGCGCGATTTATACGCCGCTGGAGCGGCGAAACCTGCCGAACTGGACGGAAGATCCAGTGTCGGCGAACAAAACCAATAGCCGGAATATGGCGATGCGGCTACCGTTCGGCACCGGAGGCAGCGACGCCACGACCGATCGCGGACGCGGGCAGCGGCCCGAGCTTGACCGGTGCAGCGTGCATCGTGCGCAGGCGCACCTCTCGCCACGACAGCCCCTCGTTGACGAGCGCGGGCAGGCCCATGATCAGCGCGCTGGCGAGCTCCACCGCCTGCAGCACGATGCCGTAGGCGATCGCGTCGGGAGTGGAGACGTGGTAGACGCCGGCGAGCACGGCCACGCAGGCGGCCTGGAAGACGCCGACGTTGGCGGGCGTGGCGGGCACGACGGCGGTGACGTTGACGGCGAACAGCACCGCGGCGGCGGCGCCGACGCCCGCTCGTGAGTCGAGCCCGAGCGCCATCAGCAGCAGCCAGCAGGACAGCCACTGCAGCGCCCAGGCCCCGAGCTGGGCGGCGGTGGCGACGATCGCGCGGCGCGGCTGCTTGAACACCTGCAGGCCGTCGCGCAGGCGCAGCAGCGAGCGGCGCGCCGCCCTGAGCAGCGCCTGCAGGCGCCGCGAGCGCGACAGCGCCGCCGGCGGCACGAGCACCGGCGCGAGCACCAGCGCGAGCAGCGCGGCAAGCGGCGCGAGCGCGATCAGCAGCAGCGCCCGGTCGTGCCCGTCGAGCACGCTGACGCTCGAGAGCGTGACGCCCCCGAGGATCGTCAGCGCGAGCAGGTTCAAGAGCGTCTGCGAGACGATCGTGCCGAGCACCACGGGCAGCGTCTCGCGCGCGCGCCCCAGACGCCGCGCGACGATCAGCGCACGCGAGGGCTCGCCGAGGCGAGCGGGCAGCGTGGCGGACATCAGCACGCCGATGAACGTGCCCTGCATCGCGTCGCGGCGTTTGGCGCGCCGCCAGGTGGGCGCGGCCGCGAGGATCGAGTGCCAGGAGAGAGCGCGCGCAAACATCGCAGCGCACATCAGCGCGAGGCCGGCGGCGAGCAGGCCGGGCTTGGACGCGAGCAGCGAGGCGGCCACGCGGGTCACGCCCACGCGCTGCAGCGCAACCGCGGCGAGCGCGGCGCCGGCCAGCGTGCTCACGGCAAGACCGGCGCGACGCAGCGTGCGCACGCGACGCGGGCGCCCGACGAGCGGGGGGCCGGCTGGAACCAGCGACGGCAGCCGCTCGGCGGGGATGCGCGGCAGCAGATCGGCGGGAGCGAGGCCGTGGCGCACGGCCAGGCGTGTTAGCCGACTGCCCGCCCGCCCGGCCGGCGATCCGACGCGCAGCGCCTGCTCGTAGCAGTCGAGCACCTCGGCGGCCACGTGCGGCCACGCAAAGCGCTCGGCGCGCTCGCGCGCGGCGCTCGCCATCCGCGCGCGCATGCTCGGGTCCAGCGCGAGCGCGCGCAGCGCCTCTGCCAGTGCGAGCGCGTCCCCGGGCGCGACGAGCAGCCCGTCGTGCCCGTCGCGCAGGACGTCGCGATAGCCCGGGATATCGGAGGCCAGCACGGGTGTGGCGGCAGCGAACGCCTCGGTGAGCACCATGCCGAAGCTCTCGCCGTGCAGCGAGGGCGCGCAGACGACGTCGGCTCGAGCCAGCTCCGCGAGCTTGCGCTCCTCGGAGACCTTGCCGAGCGCGTGCACGCCGCGATCGTCGAGCATCATGTGGGCGACCTCCTGCGCGCTTGCGCCGACGAGCGTGAGCGTCGCGGGGATCTGGTCGCGCAGCGCCTCGAACGCGCGCAGCAGCACCGGCAGCCCCTTGCGTTCGACCGCCTGCCCGACGAACAGGATCCGCAGCTGCGCGTCTGACGCGCGCTCGCTCTCGCCGCGACCGTCGGCGAGGCCGTCCAAGTCGGGAAGCTGAACGCCGTTGGGGATGATGCGGTAGCGCCCGCCGAAGAAGCGCCGCGCCGTCCACGCGGCCGCCTCGGAGACGGCGATGCGCGCGTGCAGGTGGTTCATCCGCCGGCGCCCGCCGAGCGGACCGGCGGCCAGACCGTTGGTGAGGAGGTTCTCGGAGTAGGTGTGGAAGGTGCCCACCAGCGGCATCCCACCGGCGCTGGTGAGAGCGTCCCAGGAGAGCATCGGCACTACCGGCTCGTGGATGTGCAGCAGGTCGTAGCCGCCGTCGCGCAGCTCGCGCCGCAGCGCGAAGACCGCGTGCGGGGTAAGCGCCATGTTCGAAACCGCGCCGTTGGCGGGCACCCCCACGGTGCGCCCAAGCGAGACGAAGCCCTTGGGTATCGAGCGCGGCTGGGGCTGCGCGCCGCGGTGCAGCCGTCTCGCGAGCGCGTCGTCGGGGTCGAACGGAGCGAGGATGCGAGCTTCGTGACCGACGGCGCACAGCTCGGAAGCGAGCGCCTCTATGTGGCGCGTCACGCCACCTGGGTAGGTCCACGAGTACGGCGACAACAACGCGATCCGCACGGCCTCAGAGTTTACCGGCAGCGAGGGTCATGGCCCGGCCCCCCTGCCGGCGTGAAGCGCTCCGTCGGTGCGATAATCGAGCGCGTGAGCACGCGCCGCTTCGTCAAGTACACGTTCCTGAAGCTCGACCCGGCGTGGCGACGTCGGGACGGCGAGCAGCGCGCGCAGGACAAGCGCGAGTTCGCGGCCGCATGCGAGGACTTCGCCGACGGGCACATGCTGCAGAGCTTCTCGCTCGTGGGCACGCGCGGCGACGCCGAGCTGCTGCTCGTCTCCGAGGCGGAGAACCTCGACCGCATCCACGAGTTCCATGTGGTGCTGGCGCAGAGTGGGCTGATGCAGTGGGCGCAGATCCCGTACTCGTTCCTGGGCATGCGCAAGAGCTCTGAGTATTCCGATGACGAGCGCAACGTCGTGCGCGGCTTCCGCGGCAAGTACGTGTTCGTCTACCCGTTCGTGAAGTCGCGCGAGTGGTATGCGCTGCCGGCGGAGGAGCGCTGGCGGATCATGCAGGGCCACATCCAGGTGGGCCGCGAATACCCGGGCGTCGACAACCACACGACCTACTCGTTCGGCCTCGACGATCAGGAGTTCGTGGTCGCGTTCGACACCGACGACGTCGGCACGTTCCTGGATCTGGTGCAGCGCCTGCGCACGACCGAGGCCTCGCGCTACACCGTGCGCGACACACCGAGCTTCACATGCCTGGCGATGTCGCTGGAGCGGGCGCTGAACGCGCTCGACGGCGAGCCCGTGGCGCTCGAGGCGCTCCCCTCTGCCTAGGCCGCGCGGCCTCGCCCACCTGCGCGCGGCCGATCCTGTGCTCGCGGCGCTGATCGACGCTGTCGGCCCGCTCGGCGATGCACGCGCCGGACGGCCCGGGCGGGACGACCACTACGGCGCGCTCGTGCGCACGATCACCGGCCAGCAGCTCTCGGTGCTGGCGGCACGCGCCATCTACGGGCGCCTGACGGCGCGCTTCGGCGACCGGCCGCCCACGCCGCAGGAGATCCTGGACGACGATCCCGAAGAGCTGCGCGCCGCCGCGGGCCTGTCGCGCGCCAAGGTCAGCTACCTGCGCTCGCTGGCCGAGCACGTGCTGTCGGGCGAACTGGAGCTCGAGCGCCTGGATCAGCTCTCAGACGAGGACGCGATCGCGGAGCTCGTCGCGGTCAAGGGCCTCGGCCTGTGGAGCGCGCACATGTTCCTGATGTTCCAGCTCGATCGCCCCGACGTGCTGCCCGTCGGCGACCTCGGTATCCGCCGCGCGATCGAACGCGCCTACGGCCTGGAGGGACTACCCGACGCGGCGACGATGGAAGCGATCGCCGCGCCCTGGCGGCCCTATCGGACGCTTGCCTGCCGCTACCTGTGGCGCTCGCTGGACAACGAGCCGGGCTGAGCCGGCGCTCGCCTCGCGGCTACTTCTTCTTCGAGGACTTCTTTGCTTTCTTCTTGGCGGGCTTTGCGCCGTACTTCTTGCGGGCCGCCTTTTCGCAGGCAACGCGCTTGCTCTTCTTCTTGTTCTTCTTACAGGCCTTCAGCGCTTTCGCCAGCAGCTGCGCCTTCGTGACTTTGAAAGCCGCGACGCCTTTGCAGCCGGTGATCGCGACGTTCGTCGTCTGCGAGAACGACGCACCGTTCTGGCCGGCGATTTCGGTCGGCACCGTCAGGTTGGTTTTACACAAATTGTAGTATTCGTCTTCCGCCACATGGGGTGTGAGCGCGGAGTGCGGACCGGCCGGGAACAGCGCTTCGAAGGTCGTGAACGGCGCGTCCGGAGCGGTTTCGAGTTTCGAGTAAGTGACGCCTTCGTGGATGTAGGTTTTCGCATCGACGATGATCGTGACGCCTTCGCCCTGCAGCACGAACTCGACGTCCGGGAACGCGGCGCCACCGTGGGATACCAGGTACGCGGGGCCCTTGAGCGGGTTCTTGAAGACGGGCGTGCGAACGATGCCTTCGCCGATTACCGAGCCTTCGTCGCACGACGCCGGGTTGGCGTTGAAGACCGCTTCCAGGCAGGCTTTCTGGATCGTTTCGAGGCGCGACGGCAGCTTCGCGGGGATCGTCAGATCGACCTTGTGGATGTTGGCCTGGCCGAGCCCTGGCGATTCGACCTTGATGTCGAAGCTCGTGCCTTCCTTTTTGCTCCCCTGCCCGGCGACGGTGGCCGTCAGCTTGGGCGAGAACGGCAGCGCTCCGCAGTTCGTCACTTCGAATCCGGGGGATTCGGAGCTGCTGGTTCCTTCGTAGCTCGTGAGCGTCGCGGCCGTCGCCATGCGCGTGCAGTTGGTGGGGTTGAACTCGAAGTTGGGACGTTCGACGGTGACGTTGAGCTCTTTGATCTGCGCTGGAAGCCCTTTGATCCGTTCAGGGAGACCGGCGAACTGTTCGGGTGCGCCGCCGCTGGACGGGTAGACCGTCACGGCTTCGGTGTTGATCGTCGCGGCTGCGGTGAACTCGTTGACGTTGATCGTCGAGCGCGCGACGATCTTGCCGATGCTGAACGGGCCGACATGCGTTGCGTCGGTCACCGTGGACAGGCCGAACGGCGCGCCGTCGTAGGGACCGGTGAGGTACACGTTGCCCGTGAGCGTGTAGGGCGCGCTGCCATAGCCCGAGATCACCGTCGAGTGTCCAATCAGGCTTTCCTGGCTGCATGTGCCTTCCGCGGCTTGCGGTTCCTGGCACAGCGGCACGGAGCTCAGCAGCGCCGCGAGCCCTGGCGGTAGTTGCACTGAGACTGTCTTCACGGCTGCCTCGCCGTCGGGGCGCGCGATCGTCACGGTGAACGGCGTGAACGCGCCGGCCTGCTTGTTGGTCGAGCCGGCCTGGATGCTCGGCTTGAAGTACAGCGGCCCTTGTTCGGGGCACGGCACGCCGTCGGGGTTCGGCGTCGGCTTGAAGCTCGAGGATCCCGTGGTCGGAGCCTCGCCCGAGGACGGCACGAATTCCGCGGTGCTCGTGTAGACGCGGCAGAACGCGGGCGTCGACTGCGAGGCGCGCGGACCGTCGTTCAGGTCGAGTTCGAGCTTTTCAAAGGGCACCGGCGGTGTGTTCCTGAACGTGGTCACGAGCTGCCCGGTGGGGCTGATGTTGACTTCGCCCGCGAGCTTGACGAGCACGCCCGCCGACTTGTCTTCTGCGACCAGGTAGAGGACCAGCGGCGAGGAGAACGGATCGGTGTCCTGCCGCGCGAGGAAGACTTCGCCTTCGAGCGGGTCTTCGAGCAGCGGCGAGTGGATCGTGACCGTTCCGAGCTTCGATCCGTCGGGGCAGCTTGGAGCGGCTGCGTCGAAGTGGTCGTTTTCGAGCTGTGCGGCTTCGGCGAACCCTGGTTCGAGGCCGAGCCCAGAGCACGTTTCGAGACCGTTGGCGGCGCCGGGGTTGGTTTCCACCCCTTCGGGCAGAGCGACGGTGTTCTGACCGAGGTCCGCCTCGGCCAGCTCGCCGGTGGTGAGAGTAGTGCTCTGTGGCACGTTGACTTCCACTTTGAGGCCGCTCGGAGTGCTCGCGGCGCTCTGATCGGGCTGGACGGCGATCGTGGGTGCGAACGCCCCCTCGAACGGCAGTTCGCCGCAGCCAGTCAGTTGCACGGAGTCAGCCGGACCGATCGCAGCGGGAGCCGCTTCGCCTGGCTCCCAGGATTCGACCTGCAGCGAGCTGGACATCGGCCCTGAGCATGTGGTCGGAAGCGTCAGATACGGATGCACTTCGGATTCCGTCGGCGCTTCTTCGGCGCAGGGTTCGCGGTGAGTCCCGTCCTGGTTTTCCAACCTGAAGCCTCCGCCGAGGCATTGCCATCCTCTCGCGTCGTCGTGCACGGCTGCCCGAGGCGTGCCCCAGATCGTCACGATCGTGCTCAGCACAGCCGCCGTCTCAGGGATGTTCTCAGAGCTGACTTCGACCGCGTAGCTCTTCCCGGTCTGCACTGCGGTGTTCAGAACGACTGGCACCCGTTCGAACTCGAAGCCGAAGCGTGCCGGCTCGCCCGCTTCCGGTTCGATGTTGAACACCGGCACCGTCTCTGTCACATAGCCGGGGCCCGGCGATTCGTCATGGAAGGTGACGAGCGCGGCGCCAATCGCCGTGTCCTCGGGGCATTCGTTGTAGTTGCCCTGTGGCACCGTCCCGAAATCGAAGCCGGAGCACCTGGGGACGACGTAGCCGCTCGTGTTGCCGACAAGGCCCGGCGGAAGGGTCGTGTCGACGCGCTTGACGAGCTCGGGGACCTCGGGATTGGGCTGCAGGGCCTGGGCACCATGTGTCTGGAGCGTCTGGTTGAAAGCGATCGTCGTCGTCAGCTGAGACGGATGGGAACCGGCCTGGACTTCGAGCGCCCCGCTTTCGGCTTCCGGAGTGAGTTCGTAGCGTTCCACCCCAAATGCGACAGGCCCCACTCCGGCGCTCAACGGACCGCTCCCTTCTACCGACTTCGCGGTGTGCCCTCCGACGCCGCCGCCAACCGTCACGACATTGTCTCCGAGCAGGCCCGTGCTTCCCTTCGCCGCTTCAACGGGGATCTCGAGTTCGAGCGAGATCAGTGGGGGAAGCGTGCCTACGTAGGTGCAGTCCAGTTCAGCACATTTGATAGGAGGATTGTTGATTTTATCGTCGCTACCATGATCGGGCACCAGGATCGCTTGACCGGCGGCAACCACGCCAGGCGGCAGCACGTCCGCGACCTTGACAGGTTCCGCCGCGGTCGCCTCGACCGGCGCGTCGCCGAGATTCGCGATGATCGCGATCACCTCCCCCTTTTCCCCGGGGACGAGCGTGGACGGCGCCGAGCGGGTGAGAATGTGCCAATAGGGGGCCGGTTCCGCCGGCGGCGCCGCCACGGCGAATGCCGGAGCGCCCATCAGCGCAAGTAGCGACGCGAGCAGGGCTGCGAGACCGGCTTTCAGTGCGCTGTCGCCGCGTTTACTCATGGCCGGCTTCCAGCCCTGCTGCCGAGCGAAGACACGCTCGAGCGTTTGGCACTGGTCTTCTTCTTGACAGGGTACTTCTTGCGCGCCCGCTTTTCGCAGGCGACGCGCTTGGCCTTCTTCCTGTCTTTCTTGCAGACCTTCAGCGCCTTGGCGAGGAGCTGCGCCTGTGTCAGTTTCGGCTTCTGCACGACTTTGTTCGACAGCACACCCTGGCTCGGGACGATATTGCCCGTGCCGCCACCGCTGGAGCTCGCAGGCGTTTCGAATGATGGCGGAGCCGGCGCCGCCGCTTTGCAGGCTTCGCCCACGCAGCCTTGTTCGGCAGCGGCGGGAGCGATCGCGCACGGTTCTGAGGCGGCGAGCTTGCACACTCGCGCATCGTAGATGTCGAATTCCGTGTCAGTGTCCTGCGGCACGAGTGGCTGCGAGGTGAGGAAGTAGACGTCTTCGCCGTTGTTGCTCGCATCGAGGAACGCCGATTCGTGTTCTGATTCTCCGGAGGAGATCAAGGCCACGCAGCCGCCTTCGGTGTTCGGCGCCGAACACGTGCCAATGCCCGTCTGCTCGTACTCATAGACGTTCTCGACGCCGACCGTCTCTGTGACGCCCTTGATGACCTCGGTCCTCGTGGGCTTGGCCACGTGCGTGAGCGGGTCCGCGCTGTTGAAGAACAGACGTCCTTCGTCGGAGAGATACCGAGATTGGTAGAAGGTCTCATGGTTCCCGACAAGCGTCCACGACGGAAGACTCCCCGCGAGCCACGGGTCATCGCCTTCGCCGGTTCCGGCCGTCACTTCAGTACCCGGTTCCCAGGTCTGGGGACGATCCACGACGAGCCCAGGGCCTTCACCGGAGCCGTACTGCTCATCGAAGACGCCAACCGGCTGCGCCTTGTCTGGATTGCACGATGCGCACACGAGACTCCCGGCGCCACTGTTGTCCCACAGGTAGACCTCCTCGTCCCGCGCGCCGCTGTTCGCATCGATGTTGTCGTAGCCGGTGAGGCTGCGGTCGGACATGAAGGCCAGGTAGCGACCGTTGGGGGAAACTCGCGCCGTCTGATGCTTCAGCGTGTATCCAGTGTTGGAGTTGTTCGGTCCGCCCCAATCCGGGTTGTCTTCGTCGGAGAGCTGTCGGATGAAGTGCGGCGCCTTCCATGTTTCACTGGCACGGTCGTATTCGACAACGTAGAGGTTGCAGCTGAGCAACGCGGATCCCGCTTCGGTCGGGTGACAGTCACCCGGCTTCGCCCCCGGCGCGAGCACCCCGTTGGCGACGAAGTAGACCGCGACGCCTTCGCTGTCTTCTCCGGCTCCCAGCACGCCACCCACGATGCCCGCGCTTTCCCCGGAGTTCAGGCTCGGCGCGATATCGGTGACGTGATCGCCTTCGGGGCGTTCCGGTTCGAACACGTAGAGTTCGTCCTGTTCGCGTTCGATGCCTGCTCCTTTGTACGGCACCGCGTTGCTGGTCAACGCCTGCCGATCGGTGAAGAACACCTGGGCCCCGTTTGCAGTGGCGGTCTGGAAAAGCGGTTCGGGGGCCGGCGTTTCAACGACTTCCGAAACACCAGGTTCCACCGCGTCAACCTGGTAGCTCGCGGCCGGTTTCCCTTCGCTCGCGAGTTCCGTCATGTAGAGATGGGTCGCCGCCGTGCTGCCTGCACCGGTCCACACGACACGCCGACCGTCAGAGGAGACCGCCGTCGCCGCCATCCGCCCATCGTCGTGATTTTCGCCGCCTACATAGACTGCGCCCGCCGCCGCCACTTCCCCGGCGCCCGGTAGCACGCTGATCAGCTGGAGGCGTTCTTCCGCCGGCGCTTCAGGCGAGAACATGTAGAGGCCACCGGTGGGCGCGGCGGCTCCAGTCAGGGGCACCGTTGAGTCCAGGACGACATGCTTGAGGTCCGGCGTGGCCGTTTCGAAGTGCTCCGCCTTCATTTCCGCGAAGGACACTTCCGGTTCAGCCGTGTCATCTTCGGGAGTGAGGATCGGCATGAAACAGGAGGATTCCTGCCCCGGCATGCATGTCGAGTTCTCCCGAATGTAGGGGGTGCGCTCGGTGGCCCCACCCAGCAAGACATTCGACTGCGGGTAGTAAGGATCGACGAACGCGCTCGAGAGATCGCTCGAGAAGAACTGGTACTCCCAGGGCCCTCCGGCGTCGAAGCCCTGTGAAGGCGCTTCGTTGCGCGTCGCAATGTCCTGGGAGCTCCATTCCGTGTTTTCCCCGCTGCTGCCGACCTTCTTGCGCGACGCGATCCACTCGGTCGGTTCCGGGCCACGCTCGCCTTCGGGTTTCGATGCCCCCGCCCCCTCAGTCACGTACGCGAGCGATCCGCCGTCGGCCGCCGCCTCGATCAGCCCCCCTTCTTCCTCGAGCGGAAGAATCACAGAGCCGGACTTTGCCGCAGGCGTCACCAGTTCCCACGAACGCCCATCGAGCAACGCGGCCTCGGAGGCGGACGCTTGCGTCGTAAACGACGCTTCTTCGCTTTCGACCACCGGCGAGCCGGCCGTGACGTCTTCAACCAGGACCCGGAAGTGGTAGGTGGCGTCGGGCGCAAGTTCTGTCAGCTTGAGGCTGACGGCCTGAGCTCCGAAGCCGCTGAGAGTGCCGCTCGGCCCGCTGGTACACGACGACGGGCTCACAGCGCATTCGGCGGCACCATACTCGAAGTGGTAGCGCACTTCGGCGCCATCGGGGTCGATCTGTGCTCGCAGTTCGCCGGTGCTGGAGGTTACAAACGCGCTCGAGACGCTGGCCGATTCCACCACAGGTGGCCCCACCGGCGCGGGGGCGAAGACGTCGATGCGGCCGGCCGTGTCGTCGGCGACGAGCACTTCGTTGCTCGCCCCGTCCACGGCGACGGCGCTTCCACCTCCGTCTTGGAGCTCCGATTCGCCGAGGTACTGGATCAGCGAGGCTCCCGGCGTCAGTGCGCTGACGCGATCGAGCTGATCGTCACCCTGATCGCGCTGATCGAGATACACGTCACCGCTCGTCTGCTTGCCGGTCGTCTCGTCGACCGCGATGCCGGAGGCGGGGGAACCGTCTTCGACGCTCGCGAGCACTGGAACCGCTTCGATCCCTTCGCCTGATTTGGCGGTGGCCGTCGAGAGCTTCGCGACGTAACAGGAATGAAGTTCGCAGTCGCCGTCGAGTTCTTCACGTGGCTTTTCGTGCTTGAGTGCTTCGTGTTTGCTTTTGCGTTCTTTTTCGCGTTCGCCTATTTCTTCTTCTTCTTCTTCGATTTCTTCGGCATACTCACCGTCGGGCTCGTACCGGATGTAGACGTCATCCTTCGCATCGAGCGCGAAACCAGGACGCACTGGACGCGCTTCTTCGAAGAGTTCTTCCGGGACTTCGAGTTCCGATTCGTCCAGCAGCTTGTTCTTTTCAGCGTCGCTGTAGCGAAGGATCGTAAAATCTTCTTCTTCATCTTCGCGCTCGACGTAGACGGTGCCCTTAGCGTCCACAGCCACTCCGTCGATCGGACCCTCCGCTTCGCTGTTCTTGACCCCCAAGCCCTTGAGGATCCCTCCGTTCGCGGTGAACTTCTCGACGGTAGCTTTGTGGAACGTGTTGTTGGCCACGACGTAGACATCGCCCTGCGAGGGCGAGCCGTTCGTGTTGTCAACGGCAATAGCCACCGGCTGATCGAACTCTCCTTCTTTACTGTGGCCCGCGATCCCCGGCAGGCATTTCGACGGCGACTGGCATCGCTGGAATTCTTCGTTCCCGTTGATCACGCCGAAGCCCCATGCTTCGATGAATTCGTGTTTCGGCGCCGGCCCGTAGACCATCACACGGTTGTCGGCCCGTTCGAGCACATAGACGTCGCCGGTCGCTTCGTTCACGGCGATCGCCGACGGCTTGGTCGCGCCGACTTCGGCGCTTTCGCCGAAGGCTCCAGCGGGAACGTGACCCTGCTGAAGTAGCGCCGATGCGGGCGCGACGTACAAAAGCAGCGCCGCCAGCGAACCAGCCAGGACGAGCAACGCGCGCCGGCACGAGGCAAGTGCAAATCGAGCCACCTCCGTCTCCCTACGTCCCACTCGTTGCATGCGCCGTGTGCTTTCCTCTCCCGTAACCCTACCCTCTGTTCAAAGGGTACCAGCCATGTGATTCATGTCAAGGCGGTCTGACGCGGGCGAGGCCTCGCTACTGTCAAGGCGATCCTCCGCACGACAGCGTCCATCCAGTTACCGGCTCCCCAGAAGCAGTGTGTGGGGCCCTCGCGGGCCCCACACCTACTCCTGCTAACTGTTCCTGCAGTTACTGGGCGATCCGCGCTCAGTAACTATTTACGACGGACTAGGAGACGTAGAACGCTTCGCCCTTGATCGAGCCAGTCGTGTCCTCACCGGAGGGGAGCGTACCGACGCCCACAATCGTGGTCAGGAGCGGTTCAGATGATTCAATGTTCGGTTCGCCACCGGCTTTGGTGGCGAAGACGTTGGTGTTGGTCTTAGAGGCAACGCCAACCACGGTCACTTCGCCTGAGACGGCGCCGAGCGTGGAGATTTCCTCGCCTTCGCAGTCGAATGCCGCAGACAGCCCACCAGGACCTGCGCCTTTGACTTCGTTGGCGACGCCGGTTTTGCTGCTCGCGGAAGCGATCAGCGTGGTGTCGAGCGTCTGGGTGGTGATGTCACCTTTCTTCTCTCCAGCCTGCGTCGACGTGCAGGTTTTGCCGGAGCTCTGGCACTTTTCGAACGTCTCGGTGAGAGTCCCGGTTTTCGCGCCGGTGATCGTGCCCGTTCCCTTCGCCTTCTGGCATTCCGTGTCACCGACGACGCCGGTGCCCGGGATGTAGACGAGCAGCGAGCTCACACCGTTGGCGACCTTGAAGGCAGGCTTTTTAGCCGCCGTGTACGGGTCGAGTTCGTACTTGCCGCCGGTTTCCACTTTGCTCGAGGCTTCACAAAGTTTCCCGGTGTAATGGCCGGTGTACGTCTTACCGACCTTCCCTGCCTTGCCACAGATTTGATATTCCGGCGCCGCTGCCGACGCGGCCGACGCGACGACCGCAGCCAGCGCGAAGACGGCGACGAGGCATAGCCCCACAATCCTGATGCGTTTCATCTGTCCACTGCTCCTTTTCCCTCTAGGAATAGATCGACCGACCCCGTGAATCCCCTCCTCAGGACAGAGATGCCCCGAAGCCAGTCGTTGTCGTCAGCTGTCTTCCAGCAGACAACGCTGTACACATGACCTTGCCAGAAAACGCTTCCTGCGTCAAGGTCAAGCCAATGCAGCGTTGAGACAGCCCACGCCCTGCTTTCACAAGAAAGCTAGAACACTGCAGGATGTCTGGGCAGTCCGCGCCCCTTGCAACGCTTGACATCATGTCGACGCGACCGTACCACAGAGCACAAGCGACCGTCAACCCCTGCGCCGTAACTGTTTCGGGCCGGCTGGCCGTCCAACTTAATTGGAATATGCAGTGAGAGCCCGCTCAGGCCCTACGGGCGACCACGACGGTGCGGTCGGCCTCGTCGAGGATCTTCCAGCCCTGCGCCCCGCCGCCACGGAAGTGGCGCGCGACGACCGCGGTCGGCCCCGGCAGCCCGCGCCCGTCGCGCTGATCGGCGCGAGCGTCGTGGAAGACCACCCGACCGTCCGGCGCGAGGAAGGCTTGCCAGGAGGACCAGTCGAGCTCGCACCCAGCCTCGGAGTGGTCTCCGTCGATGAACAGCAGGTCGACCGGCTGCTCCCAGCGGGCGGCGACGTCGTGCGAGAGTGCGACATGCCAGTGCACGCTCGGCGCCTGCTCCCCGCGGCGGCGTGTGGCGCGTGCGACAGCGCGGCGCGTGGCCGACGCGCTCGCCCCCCAACCGCTCGGCAGCGCGTCCGGATGCGAGCCGAAGGGGTCGATCAGATGCAGCTCCGCGCCCGCATCGAGGACGCCGCAGAGCGCCACTGCGGAGGCGCCCTCGTAGACGCCGATCTCGACCACGCGCCGAGCGCCGCGCGCGGCCTCGAGCAGCACCCGCACGTCCTGCTCGGAGTGCATCGTGCGTGGCGGTATCAGGCCCAGCCCGAGCGCCAGCGCGCGCAGGCGCACGTCATCGCGCAGGCGCGCGGGCGTGAGGCTTCGCAGCGCCTGAGGAACGATCGCCATCCGAGCGCAGCCTACGCGCCCAGCCGCTCAGACTGCTGAGACCTGCTCCTCCTCGGCCACGCGGAACGAGGAGCCGCAGCCGCAGGCTGCGACCACGTTGGGGTTGTTGACCTTGAAGCCCGCGCCCTGCAGGCTCTCCTCGTAGTCGATCGTCGAGCCGTGCACGAACTGCAGGCTCTCGCCGTCCACCAGCAGCTTCAGCCCATGGCTCTCGAACACCACGTCGCTCTCGCGCTGCTCGTCGAACGCCAGCTGGTACTGGAAGCCCGAGCAGCCGCCGCCGCGCACGCCCACCCGCAGACCCGCCACGCTGACGTCGGCCTGCTGGGATGAGAGGAACTCGTGCACCTTCTCGGCGCCCTTGTCGGTGATCTCGATCATGGCTACGCTCCTATGGACGGCTGCAAGACTTTCCAAAGTATAGCGCCGGTGCAGGGACGCCCCGCACACCCGCAGAGACCTTCTACTCTTGAGGCAATGCCCTCTGCCGAGGACATAAAGCAGCGCATCGAGACCGCCATCGCGGGGGCGCACGCCGAGGTCGAGGACTACACCGGCGGTGGCGATCACTTCCGCGCGACCGTCACCGCGTCAGCCTTCGACGGCCTCAGCCGCATCGAACAGCATCGCCTCGTATATGCGGTCTTCGGCAGCGAAGTCGGCGGCGCGATCCACGCCCTAGCACTGAAGACCCAGACCCCCACGAAGATCCAGACCAACTGAGAGCCAGGAGCACTCCATGTCCGCCAGCCAGTTCCAGCCGCTTCCGATGTCGAGCAACGAGCCCGCCAGCGCACCCGCGCCGAGCGAGGCTCCCAACCCGATCCGCGACGCGATCGCGCAGGCGATCGAGGAGCACAAGGTGATCCTGTTCATGAAGGGGACCCCCGAGGCGCCCGCATGCGGCTTCTCGGCGCGCACCGTCGCGGCGCTGCAGTCGCTCGACGCGCCGTTCGCCGCGGTCGACGTGCTGCCCGACCCGCGCATCCGCCAGGAGCTCTCGGCGATCTCGAACTGGCCGACGATCCCGCAGCTGTTCGTCGGCGGCGAGCTGCTCGGCGGCTGCGACATCGTGATCGAGATGTTCGAGTCCGGGGAGCTCGCGCAGGCATTGCTGTAGCGTCCCGCGCCGCATGGCCCCCGTCGCGGTCGCATCCGACAGCACTCACTATCTCCCTCGCGCACTCGCGCAGCACGAAGGCATCCATCAGGTCAGCCTGTATGTGGGCTGGAAAGGCCAGCCCGAGCGCGAGCTCGAGATGGACAGCTTCGACGCCTTCTACAAGCGCCTGCACGACGATCGCGAACTGCCGACGACCTCGCAGCCGTCGATCGGCGACTTCCTGACGGTCTGGGAGCCGCTGATCGAGGCCGGGCACGACGTCGTCTCGATCCATCTCGCCGGCGGCATCTCAGGCACCGTCGAGGCGGCGCGCCAGGCCCACGGCCTGCTCACCGAGCGTGGGTTCGGTGAGCGCGTGGCAGTGATCGACGGCGAAACCGCCTGCGGCGGCACGGGCCTGCTACTGCTCGCTGCCTGCGCCGCCGCGCGCTCGGGCGCCGACCTGAACGCGGTCGTCGCACACGTGCGCGCGGCGCGAGCGCGGCTGCGAATCTGGTTCTGCCTGGACACGCTGGAGTACCTGCGCCGCGGCGGGCGCGTCGGCAAGGCCCAAGCGTGGCTGGGCGGCACGCTGAAGATCAAGCCGATCCTCTCGCTCGAGCACGAGATCGTGCCCGTCGAGCGCGTGCGCACCGCCGGGCGCGCGTTCGAGCGCATGGTCGCCTACGCCCAGGACCTCCACGACGACGGCGCCGACGCCTGGGTCGTCCAGCACATCCAGGCCCCCGAGCAGTCCCAGCGGCTGATCGAGCGCTGCCGCGAGATCTTCGACTCCGAGCCCGTCTTCAGCTCCGAAGTCGGCCCGGTGATCGGCACCTACACCGGCCCCGGCCTGATCGGCGTAGGCGCGCTTCCGCGCGCGATGCTGGCCTGAGCGCCGCAGAGCGGCGCGAGGCGGCGTCCTCGGTCGCTCACGTGCCGAAAGCACGCTACGCTCCCTGCGTCCTTGCCTCGCTTGCCCTCCGGCACTCAGGAGCGCTTGCGACGGCGGCCGCGCAACACGCGCGCGCCGATCATCAGCCCGACGACCGCGGCGCCAACCGTGATTTCGCTGCGGTGGCGCTCGACGTGCCCGCGCCAGTCGGTCAGGCGCGTGACCTCGCCACGCAGTCGCTGCACCGACACGGCGAGCTCCATGCGGTTGGCCTCGATCGAGCTGCGGATCTCGGCCGGCGTGCGCTGCGCCATCAGCCCTGAGCCCCCGTGCCCGCTGCCGGATACGGGACGCTGCCGGCGCTCGGCTCAGGCGGCATCGCGCCAGGACCCACGCTCTCGCGGATCTTGCGGGCCTCGTCGATCGCCATGCTCGGCACCGGCGGCGAGCCTTTTTTGACCGCTTTGGCGGCGATCAGCCCGGCGAGCGCGCCAAGCACCACCAGGATCACGGCCATCGCGAAGAAACCCCAGAAGTAGGTGAATTTGTTGCCGATCGGGAGGTAGTAGTAGAGCAGCCACGCACAGCCCACCAGTGCGAAAACGAGCGCCGTGAAGAAGAACACCCCTGCGACCGCGCCCACGACCGCGCCCTTGACGAGCTTGGTCGCCTTCTGGCTCATCTCCGCCTTGGCCAGCTCGATCTCCTCGCGCACCAGCAGCGTCGCCCGCTCGGATACCTCGGCGATCGCGGTCGCGATGTTCTGGGTCTCCTCCTTGCTCTGACCGATCCCGGATCGATCGCCCGCCGGTGGTTGCGCGCTCACTCCGGCGGCTCCTCGTCGAACACGCGCCTCCACACGGTTGCCGCGGCGCGGCTGGCGACGATGCCGACGAGCGTGCTCACGCCCATCATCAGACCCTGCCACATCAGCCGCTTGACCATCTCGTTCTGCATGTCCGCGCAGTCTATTGCTCCAGCCCGCCGCAGACCGTCTCCACCACCAGCCACTTGGCGCGCTCGAAGTACTCATCGCCCTGCGGCAGCAGATCGAAGATCCAGCCGGTGAGCAGCTGCTCGATCGCGCCGTAGAACGCCATCGCCGCGAAGCGCGGTTCGATCTCCGCCTTGAACACGCCCTGCTCCTGGGCCTGGGCGATCATGCCGCCGATCAGGTCGTAGGCCTCGCGGATCGTGGCGATGTGCGTGTTGCCGAACGAGTTCGCCGCCCGCGTCACCTCGACGATGATCACCTTCATCAGGTCGGGGTCGTGCTGGTAGCTGTCGATGATGAACGAGGCGATCGCGCCGAGCTTCTCGCGTACCGGGATCGAGTCCCCCTCCGGGGACGATGCCGCGTCCACCTCGCGGATCAGCTCGAGCATCACGTTCCAGCGCTCCAGGAACAGCGTGTCGAGCACCTCGTCCTTGGAGGCGAAGTAGTGATAGACGAGCCCGTAGGCGACGCCGGCCTCATCGGCGATGTCCGCCACGCGGCAGGCATGAAAGCCCTGGCGCGCGAACACCCGCACCGCGGCATCCAGGATCAGCCGTCGCTTGTCCGGCGCCTTGGCGCCAGACGCCGGTACGCGCTCGGTGCTCATACCGTCTCCGCGACCGGCCAGCGATAGGCCTCGGGCCGGCGGTTGGCGAGCGAGGGCAGGCGCGCGCGGATCTCCAGCTGGCGCTCGAGGTCGAGCTCGGCGACGATGTAGCCCTCGCTGTCGGGGGCCTGCGCCAACACCACCCCCCACGGGTCGACGATCATCGAGCGGCCACCCGAATGCTGCCCAGCGGGGTGCTCGCCGAACTGGTTGGCGGCGATCACAAACGCCTGGTTCTCGATCGCGCGCGCCCGCAACAGCACCTCCCAGTGCTCGCGCGTTGTCGCCAGCGTGAACGCCGCCGGCACCGTGAGCACGCGCGCGCCGCGGACCGCCAGGATCCGGTAGAGCTCGGGGAAGCGCAGGTCGTAGCAGACCGAAAGACCCAGCTCAACGCCGTCGGCGGTGTGCGAGACCACGATCTCCTCGCCGGGCTCCTCGAGCTCGGACTCGCGATAGGTGCGACCACCGACTTCAACGTCGAACATATGGATCTTGCGGTACGTCGCCTGGAGCTCGCCACGCGGGCTGACATGGACGGAGGTGTTCGCCAACTTGGCCTGACCGGGCACGCGCTCGAGGATCGACCCCGCGACGAGATCGACGCCGAGCTCGCGTGCGATCGCGCGCGCCCAGCCAACCGCGGCGCCGTCGAGCGACTCCGCGCCCGCACGCAGATCCTGCTCGGAGCCCATTGCCGTCCACTTCTCAGGAAGTACGATCAGCTTCGCGCCAGCGGCCGCCGCCGCGCGCGTGAGGCGATCGGCATGCGCCATGTTCGCGACCTGATCAGCGGTGGAGTTGAGCTGGACTGCCGCGACCTTCACAAGCGCGTTCCCTCCCCGGGGGACTTCAAGCACCGATAGATTGACTGGTCAGTCAACCGTCGAAGCATAACGCCCGCAGCCGGTCAGTCGCCACCCGTCGCACGGTGACGGCGCAGCGCCGCGAGCAGCAGCTTCGAGTGCATCGCCCCGATCAGCTCGCGCAGCGGTTCCGCGCCGGCGGCGACGATCTCCATCGCCCGCTCGACCTCCACCTCACCCGCCAGGCGCTCGAGCAGCGCGCGCACCTCCTCCTCAACCAGCGGCTCCAGCGCCTTGCGATAACGCAGCGTGTCGTACACCGTGAACCCGAGCGCCTCGTCGTAGCCGCCCGCGCGGAAGTTGGCGATCGCCTCGATGATCTTCACGTCGTCGCGGTCATAGCCCCGCTTGTTGGGCGTCAGCACACCCAGGTCGGCCAGCCGCGCGAGCACGTTGCGCGGCACGCCATAGCGCTCGAGCACGAGCTTGCGCGAGACGCGACTGCGGTCCTCGGCGCTGATCAGCGCCGACTCGAGGATGCGGTCCTCGAGCTCGATCAGCGCGCTCACGCGCTCGGGATCCTCGCGCAGCGCCGAGGCGATCACCCGCAGCGGCATGAAGCGCTCCTCCTGCAAGCGCTTGATCAGCGCGATCCGCTGCACGTACTCGGGCGGGTAGTAGGCCATGTTGCGACTCGTCCGAACCACGTCCTCGCCCTCGCCCAACAGGCCCTCGCGCAGGTAGTAGCGGATCGTCCCCGCGCTCACCCCCGAGCGCTCGGCCAGCTCGCTCATCTTCAACAGCTCCCGGCTCGCTGGTGCCCCGGCGGCGCGGCTCATGCTCGAAACGTGGCGGGTGGCGCCGTGTTGCTCGCCTCCGCCGGCCCCGCCACCGCCCCCGCGTCCAGCAGCTCGGCGATCTGCTCGGCCGAGTAGCCCGCCGCCAGCAGCACCTCCTCGGTGTGCTCGCCGAGCGCCGGACCGGGCAGCCGCCCGTGATCGCCCGGCGTGCGCGTCAGCTTGATCGGCACGCCCAGCTGGCGCACCGGGCGCTCGGCCCCAGGCTGCTCCAGCTCGACCACCATCTCCCGCTCGCGCACCAGCTCCGAGGACAGCGCCTCGTCGAGCTCCAGCACCGGCTCCAGGCAGCAGTCGTGAGCGCCCGCGAACGCCTCCCATTCTGCGCGCGTGCGGCCCTTGAAGATCTCCTGCACCTGAGCGTGCGCCTCAGAGCCCGGACGCTCGAACTGCGCCGGCACGAGATCCTCGCGGCCGACCCCTCGGCACCACGCCTGCCAGAACTTCGGCTCAAGCGCCCCCAGCGACACCCAGCCATCGGCGCACTCATACGGTCGATAGCAGATCAACGCTCCCGCCAGTGGCAGATCGCCGCGACGCGGCACCGCCGCATCGGCGAAATACGCCGCCGCCACCATCGCCAGCCACGACAGCGCGCCGTCGGACATCGACACGTCAACCAGCTGCCCAACGCCTGAGCCCGCCGAGCCCGACCCCGGCCGGCCGCTCTGCTCGCGCGCGCCGTCGCGCTCGCGCAGCGCCGCCATGATCCCGAACGCCGCCATCAGCGCGCCGCCGCCCAAGTCCGCGATCTGCCCCGCCGCCTGCACCGGCTCACCGCCGCGCGTGGAGGGTGGGGCTCCCGTCAATCCCAGCAGGCCGATCAGGCCCAGGTAGTTCATGTCGTGCCCCGACGCATCGCGCTTGGGCCCCGTCTGGCCATAGCCCGAGATCGCGCAGTACACGATCCCCGGGTTCTCCTCGCGCATCCGCTCATAGCCCACGCCCAAGCGCTCGAGCACACCCGGGCGGAAGGACTCCAGCACCACGTCTGACTCGCGCACCAGCGCCATCAGCGCCTCGCGGCCGCCCTCGCTCTTCAGGTCCACGCGAATCGAGCGCTTGTTGCGATTCAGCGACAGGAACAGCGCCGACTTCGCGCTGTCGTGCGCGCCCTCGTAATACGGCGGCGACCAGCGGATGTAGTCGCCCATGCCCGTGTCCTCCACCTTCACCACATCCGCGCCGAAGTCCGCCAACAGCAGCGAGCAGAAGCCGCCCGGCAGCAGGCGGGACAGGTCGAGAACGCGAATGCCCTCCAGCGGGAGGCTCACGCGGGGCTTCCCTCGCGCTGCGGGATCGCCAGCATCGCGCGGGCCTCCTGCACGGTCGCCGGGCGGCGTCCCACGTCCTCGGTCATCTGCCTGGCCTTCGCGATCAACTCGCCGTTGGACTTCGCCATCTCGCCGTCGGGCAGGTACAGGTTGTCCTCCAGGCCCACGCGAATCGAGCCGCCGAGCGTCAGCGCCGCCGACACCAGCATCCACTGGTCGCGCGAGATCCCGATCACGCCCCAATGCGACCCGTCCGGAATGTTGTCCACCATCGCCGCCAGGTTGCGCGCCGTCGGCGGTATGCCCCCGACGACGCCCATCACGCAGTCCACGTGCAGCGGCGTCTTCAGCACGCCCATGTCGATCAGCGGCGCCAGGCTGCCAACGTGGCCCACGTCGAAGCACTCGTGCTCGGGTTTGATGCCCAGCTCGTTCATCGCCTCCAGCAGCTCGATGATCTCGCCGAACGGGTTCTCGAACACCATGTTGAATACGAACTGCTTTTTCGACTTGGAGTACTTGGCGTAGTTCATCGAGCCCATGTTCAGCGCCGCCACCTCCGGGCGGCACGCCCGCAGATACTCGATGCGCTTTGACACCGGCACGCCGATCGTGCCCGTCGAGTAGTTGATGATCGCCGCGTCGCCCACCTCAGCGCGGATCGCATCGGTGATCGCCTGGAAGTCCTCGATCTCATACGACGGCGTCCCGTCCGGTTTGCGCGCATGGATGTGAATGTGCACGCCGCCCTCATCAACGATCCGCCGGGCCTCCGCCGCGTACTCCTGCGGGGTGTACGGAATCGCCGGACACTGCGCGCGGTTGGCGATCGCACCGGAGATGGAGCATGTGATCACTACTGGGTCGTCAAGACTCATACGGGTACCACTCCCTGCCGCTTCCACGGGCGCTCGATTTTCTTGTTGGCTGACATCTCGAGCGCCCGGCAGATCGTCTCGCGCGTCTCTCGCGGGTCGATCACGTCGTCGATCAGATCGTTGCCGGCCGCGATGTAGACATCGAAGATCTTGCGGAAGCCCTCGATCAGCTCAGCCTTCTTCGCCACCGGGTCCTCCGCGGCATCGACCTGTTTGCGAAACGCGATCTCGACCACGCCCTCCGCGCCCATCACGCTGATCTCCGCGCTCGGCCACGCCACGATCAGATCCGGCTCATACGCGCGCCCGTTCATCACGTAGTAGCCCGCGCCGTAGGCCTTGCGCGTGATCACCGTGATCTTCGGCACCGTCGCGTTGGCGACCGCGTAGAGCATCTTGGCGCCGTGGCGGATGATGCCTTCCGCCTCGATCTTCGAGCCGACCATGAAGCCCGGCACGTCCTGGATGAACACCAGCGGGATCGCAAACGCGTTGCACAGGTTCACGAAGCGCGCGGCCTTGTCGGCGGAGTCGTTGTCGAGGATGCCGCCCAGCTGCTTGGGCTGGTTGGCGACGATCCCGACCGGGCGCCCGCCGAAGCGCGCGAAGCAGGTGATGATCGTCTTCGCCCACAGGCCCTTCATGTCGAAGTACTCGCCGTCGTCGACGATCCTCGAGATCACCTCGTACATGTCATACGGCTTGCGGTTGGACTCCGGCAACACGTCCAGCAGCCCCTCCTCGCGGCGGTCGATCGGATCGCTCACAGCGAGGATCGGAGCCTGCTCTTCGCAGTTCTGCGGCATGTATGACAGGTACTGCTTGATGCGCTCGATGCACTGCTCGTCGTCGGCCACTTCCATGTCGCCCACGCCGGACTTGCGGCAGTGCACGCGCGAGCCGCCCAGCTCCTCCTGGGTGACCTCCTCGCCGACCGCAGCGCGCACCAGGTGCGGCCCCGCGAGCGCCATCGAGCCGCGGCCCTTGACCATCGGCACGAAGTCCGCGAGGCCGGGGATGTAGGCGGTGCCCGCCGCACATGGGCCCATCAGCGCCGCCACCTGCGGGATCACGCCGCTCATCACGACCTCCTCGCGGAACAGGTGCCCGGAGCCCGCGAACATCGCGCCGGCGGCCTCCTGCACGCGCGCACCCGCTGAGTCCAGCAGCCACACGAACGGGATGCGCTTCGTCAGCGCCAGCTCGCGCAGGCGGGTGACCTTCAGCTCGCCCGTCATCCCCATCGAGCCGGCCATCACCGTGAAGTCATACGCGCACACCGCCGTCAGGCGCCCGTTCACCTTGCCGTAGCCCGTGATCACGCCGTCCGCCGGCGCCTCGACGTCGTCCATCGCGCGCTGGGAGAAGTGCGGCCGCGCATGAATGCCCATCTCCACGAACGTGCCGTCATCGATCAGCAGCGCGATCCGCTCGCGCGCCGTCAGCTTTTCGCGCTGATGCTGCGCCGCGATCTTCTCCTCGCCGCCGCCCAGGCGGATCTGCGCGCGGCGGGCTTCGAGGTCCTCGACCAGCGGGCGCAGCAGACTCATCAGCGGCCCTTCCACTGCGGCTCGCGCTTCTCGAAGAACGCGGTCACACCCTCGACGATGTCCTCGGTCGAGAGTGCCAGGCTGAGCTGCGCGCGCAGGTAGTCCAGCGCGTCGTCCAGCGGCATGTCCAGCTGGCGGCGCATCGCCTCCTTGCCCAGGCGCATGATCACCGGCGATCTGCCCGCGAGCCTGCCCGCCCAGTCGGCCACCAGCGCATCCAGCTCGGAGTTCGGCACGACGCGGTTGACGACGCCCGCCGCCAGCGCCTCCTGCGCGCTCCAGCGCTCGCCAAGCAGCAGCAGCTCGTTGGCTCGCTTGCGCGGCACGTTGCGGTAGATCAGGGCCATGATCATGAACGGGAACGTGCCCACGTTGATCTCCGGAGTGCCGAACGTGGCCTCCTCGGAGGCCAGGATCAAGTCGCACGCCAGCGCGATCCCGAGCGCGCCCGCGAGCACATGGCCGCGCACGGCGCACACCGTCGGCTTGCCGAGCGCGCCGATCAGCTTGAACAGGCCGACGAAGCGCTCCGAGCCGAAGTGCTTGTCCACGAGCGCCGTGTCCGCGCCGAAGCCGCCCAGGCTCGCGCCCGAGGAGAACGTCTGCGGGTGGGAGGACGCGAGCACCACGCAGCGCACCTCAGCGTCCTCGCGCGCGCTCTCGAACGCCGCAATCAGGCCGCCCAGCAGCTCGGGCGAGAGCGCGTTGCGCGTGTCCGGGTCATTGAGCGTGATCGTCGCGACGCCCGCGGCGACGCCGTAGAGGACCTTGTCCGATGCGGTGAGCAGCGTGTCGCCGGGCACCGGCGCATCCTACCCCGATCGCGCGCTGGTGGGAAGTAGGGAGCGCTACTGTTTACTTCTTCAGTTGCAGATCTCGCAGCGTCCGGAGGCGCATCGGCACGCGGACGCTGCTGGACCCACGCGGGTAGCGCCCCAGCGCTTCACCCACTCGCGCGCCACCGACTCCGTCCGGTCGCCACTGCCGCCGGGCCAGCAGCGACCGAGCATCGCTGCGACCAGCCGATCGGTATCGGCCTCCGCGCGCACCGAGACCGACTCGATGTGCGCAGCGATCTCGAGATCGCCGGAATGAGGGCCCATGGGCCTGCATCGACGTGGGCGCGCACGAGCATTAAGACCGGCCCGCGGCGCCCTTGCAGCTGGGCTGAGGCGCCGCTGAGGCCGGGACCGGCTTCACACTGTCTGTGCGACCAGCTGGATGCTCTCCTGATAGGTCGCCATCTGTCGCGCAATTCCATCGTTGGCGTAACCGTCGAGCTGGCGCAGACCGTCGACGATGAGGCTCGCATCCGCGAGCATACGCCGGAAATCCTCGCTCTCGCGCACTGCCTGGAGCTGCTCGGCGGAGCCGTGCAGCTCCGCGTAGCCGCTGAGCTCGGTGTTGGCACCAAGCAGAACCAGGTCGAACTTCTCGATCCGCCCCTCTTGCTGCATTCGCCCGTACAAGCCGATCGCCTCGTTGAAGACCTCCAGGGAGCGCTCCTCGCGCCCGCGAACAGGCGTACCCCAGCCGATGAACAGCATCCGGTCGGCCATGCCGACCCCCTTCCAGAAACGGCCCGGACCGTCGCCGGGCCTGTCGCCGGGACGCTACCCAACCGCCGCCCCCAACCAGTGGACAGGGGATGAACAGAAACTACTCGCGAAGGCAGCCGCTCAGAGGCTTTTCGGGTGCTTGCGCGCGAGCTTCTCGAAGGCCGACTCGGAGATCGTCTCGCGCGCCGGCGGCGCCTTGACCGAGACCGGGACTTCGGTGGCGAGGATGTCGTCGGTCGTCGAGATCGAGCCGCCTTCGATGGGGATCGTGACGCTCGTCCTCACCGGCAGTCCGGTCGGTGCGAGGTACAGCGCCAGGCTCGCGTCATGGACGCCCGCCGACTGCAGCTTCTGCACCAGCTTCTTGCCGAAGCGCGCGAACAGATCTTCGAGATCGACGGTCGCGGTGAACTCGATCGTGGCCTGGCCGTCGATGCTCGCCGGGCCCACTTCCTGGACGCCTTCGAGCGCGGAGTTGATCAGCGAGAAGGATTCGCCGAGATCCTGAGGGCCGCCGGCGAAGTCCACGCCCGTCTGTTCGGAGAGCGCGGTCTCGCGCTCGTGCACCCACGGACGCCCGCCGTCCAAACGCGCGAGGCCGGGGTAGGACAGATAGAGGTTGCTTCCGAGGACGCGTGCGACGATCCGCTTGGAGCCGACCATCTCGACGAGCTGGGCCGCCGCCGGCGAGGTCCGTGCGACGCCGGCGCCCGTGATCGTGACCTGTTTGCCCGACGGTTCCTTGACCGTCACTTCCACGCTGAACCGCTCCGATGCGATATGCAGCGTCTGGGCCTTCTGCTCGAGCGCCTGGAGTTCCGGCGGCAACGCCGTGGCAGCGCCGGCGGCGGCGGTCCCGAAGCCAAGGGCCCCCACGACACCCGAGAGCGCAACGCAGGCGATCGCCCTGCTCGTGCTTCTCACCAGAGTCTGCGTCATCGTCGTTGCCCTCACGTTCGCTGTCGTTGACCCCGGCCGCGCCGCATTCTGCCAGACGACATCGCCTGCCACCGAGACGCAGCGTCGCCCTGCAGAAAGTAAGCAGCTCTACTGTTTACTTTTCGCGCGCCCTGCGTTAGCGTCTCAGTTCCACCATCCAGCAAGGAGATCGCCCCATGGCCGCCACCGCCGCATCGTCCCCGCCGGGGGAGAGCGTCCGCAAGCCAGACTTCAAGAGCCAGCGTAAGCACTTCATTTTCAACGACGAGCACGAACAGCTGCGCGAGTCGATCCGCAACTTCGCGATCAAAGAGCTGGCGCCGCACGCCGAGGAATGGGAGGAGACGACGTTCCCGGACTCGGTGTTCCCGCGCATGGGCGAACTGGGCTTCCTCGGCCTGGACAAGCCGGAGCAGTACGGCGGCCAGGGCGGCGACTACTACACGAGCCTGGTGCTCGCGGAGGAGATCACGAACGCGAACTCGGGCGGGCTGGCGATGGGGCTGGCGGTGCACACGGACATGGCGATGCCGCCGATCCTGGCGTTCGGCACGGAGCACCAGAAGCAGGAGTGGGTGGTGCCGGCGATCAAGGGCGAGCGGATCCTGTGCCTTGGCATCACCGAGCCGGACGCCGGCTCAGACGTGAAAGGGATCAAGACACGCGCGGTCAAAGACGGCGATGACTACGTGATCAACGGCTCCAAGACGTACATCACGAACGGCCACCGCGCGGACGTGATCGTGCTCGTGACGAAGACCGATAAGGACGCCGGCTATGACGGCTTCACGCTGTTCCTGGTGCCGATGGACGCGCCCGGCGTGATCCGCGAGAAGCGCCTGGAGAAGCTCGGCATGCACGCGTCAGACACGGCGCTGCTGGCGTTCCAGGACGTGCGCGTCCCGGCATCGGCCGTACTTGGACAGGTCGGCAAGGGCTTCTACCACATCATGTGGGAGCTCCAGGGCGAGCGCCTGATCGGCGCCGCGGGCATGGTGGCGGGCGCGCAGAAGTGCTTCGAACGCACGCTGCAGTACGCGCACGAGCGCAAGGCTTTCGGCCGCGAAATCGGCAAGTTCCAGGTGATCCGCCACAAGTTCGCGGAGATGGCGACCAAAATCGAGTCGGCGCGGCAGATGACGTACATCACGGCGTGGCGCTTCAACAACGGCGAGTACCCCGTGCGCGAGATCTCGATGTCGAAGCTGCACGCCTCGCGCGTGCTGTGCGAAGTCGCCGACGAATGCATCCAGATCCACGGCGGCGCGGGCTACATGCGCGAGTACGGCGTCGAGCGCGTGTGGCGCGACGCGCGCCTGAACCGCATCGGCGCGGGCACCGATGAGATCATGCTCGACGTGATCGGCCGCTCCTACGGGCTGTGATCCGCGGGGCGGCGCCCGCGCGGGCGTCCGACGAGCTTCGTCGGCGCCAGGTGGCGGCGCAGGCGGTTGTTCACGACCGCCGAGCCCAGCGTGATCGCCAGCGGCCCTGCGAAATTGGCCTGGACCGGCTTCTGGTGCTCCCGGTAGTGGTCCATCAGCGCGGCGTTGCGGGCGTCCTCGTCGTCGGGGAAGCGCGCACGGATCGCCTGCAGCTCGCGAGCTCGCTGCTCCTGCTCGGCCCCGGAGATCGGAGGGCTGGGCTTCGCCAGGCGCTGAGCGGCGGCCCGCATGCCCACACGGGCCGAGACGATCAGCACGGTCCGCCACAGCGCCACGCGCTTGCCCGTCCGCTCGTCGACCGTCCTCACCCCGGCGACCCAGGCTCCGGGACTTCCCAGTTGCTCGTCGACGATCGCTTTCAACGGCGTGAGCAACGCGAGCAGCCTCATCCGCCCGGCCATCTGCGAACCGTCCGCCGCGCCCGCTCCGCGGCTGCGCCACCACCAGGAGACCGCCGCCAGCGCGACCGCGAAGGCCGCGTCCACGGCGCCGCCAAGCGCCTTCTGTGCCCTGGTCGCGGGCACGAGCTCGGGGCCGCCATCCCCGCCGTCCCCGCGCCGATCGTCCGCTGCGCCTGCCATCGCTGGATCATCGCCGTTCCTCACAGCGCATGCGGCGTGACGCGCAGCCAACAGCTGCACCGAGCTTGCCAGGATGGGGCCCGATGAGCGCATCCAACCCGCCCTTCACCGACGAGCATGAACAGCTGCGCGAGTCGATCCGCGGCTTCATCGAGCGTGAGCTTGCGCCCTACGCACAGCAGTGGGAGGACGACCGCTGGTTCCCTGACGAGCTGTTCGGGAAGCTCGCCGCGCAGGGCCTGCTCGGTCTCAAGTACCCGGAGCAGTACGGCGGACAGGGTGGCGACTACCTGCACGAGGCGGTGCTGTGCGAGGAGATGGCGCGCATCGGCTCCGGCGGCACCGCAGCGGGACTCGGCGCGCACATCAACATCGCCACGCCGCCGATCTGGAAGTTCGGCACCGAGGAGCAGAAGCAGCGCTACCTCGTGCCGGCGATCCGCGGTGGGAAGATCGGGGCGCTCGGCATCACCGAGCCCGGCGCCGGCTCCGACGTCGCCGCGATCACGACGCGCGCGGAGCGTGTGGACGGCGGCTGGGTGCTGGGTGGCGAGAAGACCTACATCACCAACGGCGTCCGCGCCGACTTCATCGTCACCGCCGTCAAGACGACACCGGAGGGCGGGCACAACGGCATCTCCTTCCTGATCGTCGACCGCGGCGAGGGCGTCAGCTCGTCGAAGCTCGAGAAGCTCGGCTGGCACGCCTCCGACACCGCCACGATCAGCTTCCAGGACGTGTTCGTGCCCGAGCAGAACCTGCTCGGCGAGCTCAACGGCGCCTTCAAGCTGATCATGGCCAACTTCCAGTGGGAGCGCCTGGCGATGGCGCTCGGCGCCGTCGGCGCGATGCAGATCGCGTGGGAGCGCACCGCCGACTTCGCGCGCGAGCGCCAGGCATTCGGGCGGCCCCTGAGCGGCCACCAGGCGATCCGCCACAAGCTCGCCGACCTCGCCACCTCCGTCTACACCTGCCGCTGCGTCACCCACGACGCCCTGCGCCGCTTCGTCGCCGGCGAGGATCCGCTCGAGCAGGTGACGATGGCCAAGCTGCTGACCCAGCGCGCGTGCTTCGAGCTGATGGACGCCTGCCTGCAGATCCACGGCGGCGCCGGCTACATGCGCGAGTACTTCATCGAGCGCGCCGCGCGCGACGCGCGGCTGGGACCGATTGGCGGCGGCAGCGACGAGATCATGCGCGAGATCCTCGGGCGCATCCTCAGCCTGTAGCCGGTCGCCGCCGGCAAAATCGAACACCCGTCCAGAGCTTTATTGCAGAGCTAAGGCATCCAGCCTGACGGTCCGATGCGTGCGACGTGGCTGTCCCTCGTCTTCGCTGCATCGCTGTTGCTTTTGCTGCTGCCCTCACCCTCCCCGGCGTGGTCGGCGCGCCCGCGCTCGGCGCGCAGCGCCACGGACGCCACAGCCGCCATCTCGCGCGACGCCACAGCTGCACGAACGCGCAGCTGACCCCCACCCCTCACAACCTCAAGCTGATCCGCGCGGCGACGCTGTGCCTGATCAACCGCGAACGCGCCACCCACGGCGAGCACGCGCTGAGGCCGAACGTGCGGCTCCGGCGCGCAGCCCAGGAACACACCGAAAGCATGGCCTTTGGCGACTACTTCGAACACGTCAGCCCGCGCGGGCAGACGCCGCTCACACGGATGCGGGACGCCGGCTACATCTCCAGCCGCGTGGGCTACGAAGTCGGCGAGAACATCGCCTGGGGAACGCTCGGCCTGGCGACTCCCCGCGCGATCGTCGCCGCCTGGATGGCCTCGCCGCCCCACCGCGCGAACATCCTCGACGCCCACTACCGCGAAACCGGCATCGGCGTCTCGCCGCATCCGCCCAGCTCGCTCGCGCACGGCCAGGCCGGCGCTATCTACACGCAGGACTTCGGCGTCATCACTCGCTGAGCTGCGCGCCCGGCCGCGTCCAGGCGCGAACGGTCGCTTCCCAGCCGGTGCTCCGCGGGTCCTCCAGCGCGGCAGGGTTCTCGAGGATCCAGCGCTCGTGCTGGGCGGCGAGCGCGTCGTGCAGCTCATCGGAGCTTGCGAAGTCGCGGGGGTCGAGCGGCGCGCAGGCATCGAGCCATACCTCCGAGCCCACACGCCGCGAGCGCAGCGGCAGCACCAGCGCGTCGGCCCGCGCCGCCAGCTGCGCGGTGCCGTCCGCGAGCATCACCGGCTTGCCGAGGAAGCGCGTCTCGCGCGGGCCGGGCATGTCGAAGAACAGGAACACCGGCTCGCCACGCCTCAGCAGCGTCTGCACGATCTCGAACGACCCCCTGGCGGGCACCGGGCGGCTCCTGGTCGCGTTGCGCCAACGGGCCAGACGCCGGCCCCAGTAGTCGGGGGTCGGCTGCTCGAAGAACCAGGGTCCGGCGACGATGTAGGTGACGCGGTCGTCGAACGGGCTCGCCCAGTGCGCCCGGTAGTAGGGCCCGACATGGCAGGAGCTCAGCAGCACGCCGCGGCTGCTCGACAGCGCCTGATCGATCAACGCCGCCGAGCTCGAGCCGAGCTTCGCGGACCACGCCTGCGCCCAGAACAGCGCGCCGTCGATCTTGCTCTCGATGAACGCCAGGCGCGCGAGCTCGCGCGCCTCATCGGCGCGTGGCGTGCCCGCCAGGATCGCTTCCATGCCGGCGATCGCATTCGCGCGCGCTCCCGGCCTGCGCTCCCAGGTCGCCTTTGCGTTGCGCTCTGCTCTGCTGACCGCCAGGCGCGTCGGCAGCAGGCTGCGCAACAGTGGCGATGTCTTCACGCGAAGCCCCAGCTCGACGGACGGCATTCGCGCCGTGCTCGCCAGCCGCTCAGCCTGCTCCAGCATGGCGTCGACGTCGGCGTCCTGCTCGGTGCTCGCGTCGGGCTCGACTCCAGCCGCGGCCTCGGCGCCCGAGGCCGCTGGCGCCGAGGCGGCCAGCTCCGCCAGCAGGAAGCCGCTCAGGGCAGCGGGCGTGGGATGGTCGAACACCAGCGTCGTGGGCAGTCGCAGCGCGGTGGCCGCGTTCAGGCGGTTGCGCAGCTCGACCGCCGTGAGCGAGTCGAAGCCGAGCTCGGTGAAGTCGCGCTGCATGTCGATCGCCTCGTCGGAGGCAAGGCCGAGGACGGTGGCAATCTGGACGCGGAGCAGCTCTAGCAGCACGCCCTCGCGCTCGTCCTCCGCGGTCGCGGCCAGACGCCCCACCAGCGATCCCGCCTGCTGGGTCGAGCGCCGTTGGGGTGCGGGCACGAGCCCGGCGAGAACGGGCGGCAGCGCGCCTGCGCGCGCCTGCGCGCGCAGCGCCGAGAGATCCAGCGGGGCGGCGAGCACCAGTGGCTCACGCGCCGCCAGCGCCGCGTCGAACAGCTCCAGCCCTCGCTCGGAGGTGAGCGTGCCCATACCGGAGCGCGCCAGGCGCGAGCGGTCGACCGCCTCCAGGCCGCCGGTCAGCTCGCTGGCCGCTTCCCACAGCCCCCACGCGATCGAGGTGGCGGGGAGCCGATGAGCGAGGCGGTCCGCCGCAAGCGCGTCGAGGAACGCGTTGGCCGCCGCGTAGTTCCCCTGTCCCGGGCCGCCCAGAACGCCGGCGGCTGAGGAGAACATCACGAACGCGCGCAGCGGCAGCTGCGCGGTCAGCTCATGCAGATGCCAGGCCGCGTCGGCCTTCGCGCCGAGCGCCCGATCGAGGCGCTCATCGGTCAAGGACTCGATCACGCCATCGTCGATCAAACCTGCGGCGTGCACCACACCGGACAGCGGCTGCCCCGGTCCGACTGCGCCCAGCAGCCGCGTGAGCTGCTCGCGGTCGGCCGCATCGCACGCTGCCAGCGTGACGGCGGCCCCGAGCGCTTCGAGCTCGCCCCGCAGCTCGCCGGCGCCCGGCGCATCGGGACCTCGGCGGCTGGCCAGCAGCAGATGACGAACGCCGTGATCGAGCACCAGGTGACGCGCAAGCAGCGCTCCCAGCGTGCCGGTGCCGCCGGTGATCAGCACCGTGCCGGAGGAGTCGAAGCTCGGCTCGTCGTGCTCGCGTGCGCTGGCGCTCGGCATCCGCGACAGCCGCGGCACGAGCACCGCGCCGTCCCTGATCGCCAGCTGCGACTCCCCCCCGGCGAGCGCGCTGGCCAGCGCACGCAGAGAGCTCTCCTGCGAATCGAGATCGACCAGCACGAATCGCCCGGGGTTCTCCGCCTGGGCCGAGCGAAGCAGGCCCCACAGCGGAGCCTGCTCGAGCCCGGGCAGCTGCTCGCCCGCGCGCGCAGCCACCGCACCGTGGGTGACGAACGCCAGCCGCGAATCGGCGAACCGCGCGTCCACGAGCCAGCCCTGCGCCAGCGCCAGCACCCTGTGTGCGAGCTGGTGCGCGGCAGCGAGCAGCGGCTCCGCACCCGGCGCATCCGTGCTCACTGGCTCTGGCGCGCAGTCGACGAGCACGACCGCGGGGAGCGCACCACCGTCTGCGAGCAACGCGCTCAGGGCCGACAGATCGGCATGAGCGTCGGCCGACACCCCGATGCCGCCAAGCGAGGCAGCCAGCGCCGAGCCCTCGCCGCCCAAGACCGCCACGCCACCCACGTCCTGCTCGGTGGCCGAGGCAGGGCCGGCGTTCCACTGCATCGCCAGCAGCGGACCGCCGCCGCCGCGAGCGGCGGCGCGCAGCTGCTCGGTTGAGATCTCTCGCATCGCCAGCGAGTCGACCGAGGCCAGCACGGCGCCGCTCTCATCGGCCAGCACCAAGCCCACCGCATCGGCCTGCGCGGAGGGTGAAACGCAGACCCTCAGCGAGGCGGCGCCCGCGCCGTAGAGCTGCACCCCGCCGAAGGAAAACGGCAGGCGCGTGGTCTCGCCCGCATCGGCCTCGAGCGAGCTGAGCGCGACGGTGTGAAGCGCGGCGTCGAGCAACGCGGGGTGCATGCCGAAGCTCGAGGCCTGCTCGTGCTCTGGCTCGGCGAGCGACACCTCCGCGAACAGCTCCTGCCCGCGCCGCCAGGCGGCCCGCAGGCCCTGGAAGGCTGGCCCGTATTCGAGCCCGCGCTCGGCCAGGCGCTCGTACAGATCCTCGACCTCCACGGCTTCTGCGCCCGGCGGGGGCCAGGAGCCCGCGAGGGCGGCGCGCTGCTGCGAGCTCTCCGCCCCTGCGCTCGCTCGAGCCGCCTCGGAGGTCAGCAGGCCGCTGGCGTGGCGCGTCCACTCGCCGGCGGGCAGCTCCCCGTCGGCGGCGCTGTCCTGCGCCCTGGAGTAGATCGCCAGCGAGCGCCGGCCCGCATCGTCGGGGGCGCCCAGCGCGAGCTGCAGCTCGACGGAGCCGTCCTCGGCGAGCGCCAGGGGCGCCTCGAGCACGAGCTCCTCGACCACGCCGCAGCCGAGCTGGCCGCCCGCATGCAATGCCAGCTCGAGCAACGCCGCACCGGCCAACAGCACGGTGCCGTGCACCGCGTGCTCGGCAAGCCATGGGTGTGAGGACAGCGACAGCCGCCCGGTGAACAGCCAGCCCTGATCGTCTGCCAGCGCGACGGCAGCGCCGAGCAGCGGGTGATCGGGCGAGGACTGGCCGATCGAGGCGAGGTCGCTCGCGCCGGCGCTCGCGTCGAGCCAGAAGCGCTCGCGCTGGAAGGCATATGTGGGCAGCCCCACGCGCCTGGCGCCCGAGCCTGCATAGACGGCCCCCCAGTCCACGCGCACGCCACGCGCCCACAGGCCGCCCAGCGCGCTCAACAGCGTCTCGGCTTCGGGACGCTCGCCGCGCAGCGCGGGCACCAGCGCGCTCGCAGCCGGCCTGTCCGGGGTCTGCTCCCCCTGATCGAGCAGGCACTCCTGACCCATCGCGCAGAGCACGCCGTCGGGCCCCAGCTCGAGGAAGCTGCGCACCCCCTGCGCCTCGAGCCAGCGCATGCCGTCGAGGAACCGCACAGGCTGGCGCACGTGCGCGACCCAGTACTGCGCCGAGCCGAGCTGCTCGGCCGAGGCCTGCTCGCCGGTCAGATTCGAGACGATCGGGATCGCGGGCGCGTGGAACTCGACGGCGCTCGCCACCGCGGCGAACCGCTCGAGCATGTCGTCCATGCGCGGCGAGTGAAACGCGTGGGAGACGTTCAGGCGCTTGGTCTTCGCGCCGCGCTCGCGCCATTCCGCGGCAACCGCCAGCACGGCGTCCTCATCGCCGGAGACGACCACCGCGACCGGCCCGTTGACGCCCGCCACCGCGGCCTGCCGCTCGAGGCCCTCGAGCGACTCGAGCACCTCGCGCTCGGGGGCCTGGATCGCGACCATCGCGCCGCCTTCGGGCAGCGCGCCCATCAGTGCTCCGCGCGCGGCCACCAGCGCGCACGCGTCGCTCAGCGAGAACACGCCGGCCACGTGCGCTGCGGCCAGCTCGCCGATCGAATGGCCGATCAGGAAGCTCGGGCGCACGCCGAAGCTCTCGAGCAGCCTGAACAGAGCTACCTCGAGCGCGAACAGCGCGGGCTGGGTGAAACGCGTCTGGTCGAGCAGCTGCGCCTCGGCTGAGCCCGCGGGCGCGAACATCAGCTCGCGCAGCGAACGCTCGAGATGACCGTCGAGCTCCTCGCACAGATCATCGAGCGCTGCCCTGAACGCGGGGGAGCGCTCGTAGAGCTCACGCCCCATGCCGGCGCGCTGGGCGCCCTGGCCGGTGAACAGGAACGCCGGGCCGGCGCCGGCGGAGCTCGGAACGACGCCCTCGATCACCCCCGAAGCGGGCGCACCGTCGGCGAGCGCGCCGAGCGCCTCGAGCAGCTCCTCGCGACCGCCGCCGACGATCGCGGCGCGGTGCTCGAAGCTCGAGCGGCCGGCCAGCGAGAGGCCCACGTCGCCGGCGCCGAGCCGCGGGTTGGCGTGGAGATGCTCGCGTAGGCGCGCCGCCTGCGCCAGCAGCGCGCGCTCGCTCCTACCCGACAGCAGCCATGGCAGCACGGCCGCTACAAGCGCACCTTGCTCTGCAGTCGCGGTGGCGAGAGCGGGGCGCCCGTTGACGGCCAGCCGGTCGCCCACCTGCGCATGCCCGTTGGTACCGGCGCGCTCGGCGGTGGGCGCGAGCTCGCCCGGCGGCGGCTGCTCGAGGATCACATGCGCGTTGGTGCCGCTGACGCCGAAGGAGGAGACGCCGGCGCGGCGCGGCTGCTCGCCGGCGCTCCACTCCAGCTCCTCGGTCAGCAGCGCGACGGTCCCGGCGGACCAGTCCACGTACTTCGAGGGTTCGTCGACGTGCAGCGTCCTCGGCAGCACGCCGTGGCGCATCGCCTGCACCATCTTGATCACTCCGGCCATGCCCGCTGCCGCCTGCGCGTGACCGATGTTGGACTTGATCGACCCGAGCCGCAACGGCTGCTCGCGAGGCTCACGCCCGTATGTGGCGATCAGCGCCTGCGCCTCGATCGGATCGCCGAGCGCGGTGCCGGTGCCGTGCGCCTCGACCGCATCCACCTGGCTCGGCGACAGGCCGGCGTTGGCGAGCGCCTGGGCGATCACCCGCTGCTGAGACGGCCCGCTGGGGGCGGTCAAGCCGTTGCTGGCGCCGTCCTGGTTGATCGCGCTGCCTCGCACCAGCGCCAGCACCTGATGGCCATTGCGGGTCGCGTCGGACAGGCGCTCGAGCACCAGCACACCAATGCCGTCGGAGAAGCCGGTGCCGTCCGCGGCCTGCGCGAACGGCTTGCAGCGCCCATCGGCGGCGAGACCGCGCTGGCGAGAGAAGTGCACGAACGACTCCGGCAAGACCAGCACCGTCACGCCGGCGGCAAGCGCGAGCGAGCAGTCGCCCGACTGCAGCGACTGACAGGCCAGATGCAGCGCGACAAGCGAAGAGGAGCAGGCCGTGTCGATCGATACCGCCGGGCCCTCCAAGCCGAGGGTGTAGGCGATACGGCCCGAGACGACACTCGGAAGGCCGGCCGTCAGCGCGTAGCCCTCGCGATCGTCCGCAGACAGGCCGAGGCCGTAGCCGGACGGCGAGATCCCCGCGAACACCCCGGTCTCGCTGCCGCGCAGCATCAACGGGTCGATGCCGGCGTCCTCGAACGCCTCCCAAGCGACCTCGAGCGCCAGCCGCTGCTGGGGATCGCTGGCGCGCGCCTCCTTCGGCCCGATCCCGAAGAAAGCGGCATCGAACTCCCCGGCGTCTGCCAAGAACCCGCCCACGCGCACGTAGCTGGTTCCCGGGTGATCGGGGTCGGGGTCATACAGACGCTCGAGATCCCAGCCGCGGTCGTCCGGAAACGGGCCGAGCGCCTCGCCGCCGGAGCGCACCAGCCGCCACAGCTCCTCCGGGGAGCTGACGCCGCCCGGGTAGCGGCAGCCCATGCCCACGATCGCCAGCGGCTCCTCGGCCCGGGCTCGCCGGCGCTGCGGCTGCAGAGCAGTCTTCACGGCGCCTCCCAAGCGCAGGCGCAGCTCCCTTGTGACCGCCTCGGGCGTGGGGTGATCGAAGATCAGCGTCGAGGGCAGCTGCAAGCCGGTGGCGGCTGCCAGGCGATTGCGCAGCTCCACCGCGGTCAGCGAGTCGAAGCCGAGCTCCTTGAAGTTGCGTTGCGTGTCGCCGAGCTCCGCCGGCGCGCGCCCGAGCAGGGTTGCGACGTTGCTCAAGACCAGCTCGAGCACGGCCTCGTCATCGCCTGCCTGCCCCGACTCGATCGACGGCGCCGGCTCCAGCTCGATCGACGGCGCCGGCTCCTGCTCGATCATCTCGCGCAGCTTGAAGCGCTGGGGCTTGCCGGTGAGCGTCTTCGGCAGCTCGTCGACGAACCGGATCAGGTGGGGATATTCGTGCTCACGCATCCGCTCTCTGCACCACGAGCGCAGCGAGTCCATCAGCTGCTCGTCGGCACTGACGTCTGCGGTGCACTTGACGAAGGCCGCAATGCGGGTGTAGCTGTCGATCGTCACGCCCGTCACGCCGACGGCCTCGACCGCGGGGTGCTCGAGCAGCACCTGCTCCATATCGACCGGCGAGACCCACAGGCCACCGATCTTGAGCATGTCGTCGACCCTGCCGACGTATGCGTAGGCGCCGTCGTCGCTTCGTGCGAAGCGATCGCCCGTGACGAACCACTCGCCGCGCATGCTGCGCTTGGTCTTCTCGCTCTGATGCCAGTAGTACGCGCCGCGCGAGCCACCGCGCACCTCCATGGTCCCCACCCCCGGGCCGTCGATCTCGGCACCTGCATCGTCGGTCAGCCGCAGCTCATAGCCCGGTATCGCGCGACCGGTGGTTCCCGGGATGACGTCGCCGGGCCTGTTCGAGCAGTACGACACGAACATCTCGGTCGAGCCGATCCCGTCGACGATCTCCAACCCAAAGCGCTCACGCCACTGCTCGAAGGTGCGCAGCGGCAGCGGCTCGGCGGCCGAGATGCACAGACGCACCGTGTCGAGCGCGCCCGCGCTGTCGCGATCGTCGACCAGCTGCCTGTACAGCGCCGGCACCGAGCAGTAGATGGTCGGTCGCTGCTCGCGCAGCGTGGCCAGCAGCCGCTCGGGGGTCGGCGGACCGTCGAGCAGGACCGCGCACCCGCCGCAGTACAGCGGGTAGGAGAGGCTATTGCCGAGCCCGTATGAGTGATAGAGCTTCGTTGTCGAGAAGATGCGGTCGTGCTCCTGCATCTCGAGCACATGCCGAGCGAACGCCTCGCCGGTCACCTGCAGGCTGCGGTGAAGGTGAACGACGCCCTTCGGCTTGCCGGTAGAGCCGGACGTGTAGAGCCAGAACGCCATGTCGTCGGCGTTCGTGGCGACCGCGGCGAGCTCATCGTCCTGGGCCTCGAGCGCGGCCTCGAGCTCGATCGCCCCGGGGCCACCGTCACGCGCGAGAAAGCGCACATCGAGACCCGCAAGGGCAGCCTCGAGCGTCGGCAGGATCCCGGCGTCGCAAACAACGAGATCGGCGTAGGAATCCTCGATGAAGTGCCTGAAGTTGGACTGCGTCTCGCGCACGCTGACCGGGATCGGGACCGCGCCAATCCGGAGCGCGCCGAGAAACGCCACCGGGAACGTGGTTGAGTCGTCCAGCACCAGCAGCACCCGCTGTTCGCGGCGGATCCCGAGCTCGCGCAACAGGTTGCCCATGCGGTTGACCCGCTTGCGCAGCTGTTCGTAGGTAAGCGAATCCGTGCCTGCCACATACGCGAGCCTGCCTGCTCGCCCGGCTTCGATGTTGCGGTCGAGCACGAGGCTCGCGTTGCAGCGCTCCGCGGCTGTCATCTCAGATGGATCCGGAAGTCGCGCCGTTTGCGCTGCCGGCCGCGGGCCCGCCTGAGCCCATCAGCTCGTACTGGCCGGCGTGCGCCTCCACCGCGAAGGCCTCGGATATCAGTAGCGCTGGGCGTCCCTGCGTGATGATCCGGTAGGAACGGGTGAGCGTGTCAGCAGCCGTCCTCACCCCGGACCACGGCGGCGGCGAGCCCAATCCGAACCACAGCAGCTCGCGCGAGCTCTCCAGCTTGAGCTGCCCCAGCGAGCCGCCGATGCCAGTTGGGCTACCGCCGAGAACGCCGACGAAGCCGGCAGGCAGACGTTGCTCGACGACGTAGGACTCCGCCCATACCGACAAGCTGGTTTCCTCGCTCGTCATCACCACGCGGCGCCGGATGCAGTCCTCGCGGTCCTGCAGCTCGAGCCAGCGGGCCACGCGCGCGGGCGGCGAGGTACTCAGCTGCTCCAGCGGCTCCACAGCGACGGGCGAGAGCATCTGCGCTTCGAGCGCGCGCGACACCGTCCCATCGGTGAACAACAGGCCTCGAAGGAACGGAGAGAGATCGCCGACGTTCAACCGCTGGAGGTCCGTGGCGGCCTCGTGCTGCGCGGTGAAGTGGCGTTCGGCTAGGCGCTCAGCGACGACCATCGATCCATCACCCCGCGCACTTGTCCATCCTTGGTCCGTGTCGCCCGTATATCCGAAGCTTGCCAGAGGCCGCGATTCTTAGGTAAAAATTAGCCTAGCAGCGGTCGCGAGTCAAGCCGACCGGACTGTCGGAGCGGAGATTCAGCTGGGCGCGCGCCCATCGGTGACCAGTCCGAGAACGAACCCGTCGTGGCCCTTATCGCTGACCGTCTGGATCGCTGTCGCATCGATGCGCGGCTCGGCAGCCAACAGCTCGTACATGCGCCGTACGCCCCTCACCTCAGGCCCTTCGTTCCAGGCGCCCGCAGCGCGAGGGTCGACGATCGCACCGCCGAGAACGACGTTGTCGATGACGATCAGGCTCCCGGGGCGCGAGAGCTTCAGCGCCCACTCGAGGTAGTTGGGGTAGTTCTCCTTGTCGGCGTCGATGAAGATCAGGTCGAAAGGCTCCGTGCCGTCGGCGACCAGCTCGGGCAGCGTCTGCAGCGCGGGCCCCTCACGTAGCTCCACCACCTCGGCGAGACCCGCTGCGGCGATGTTCGCGCGCGCGACCTCCGCGCAGCGCGGGTCGAACTCGAGCGTCACCAATCGTCCGCCCGGCGCAAGCCCACGGGCAAGCCAGATCGTGCCGTAGGCGCCGAGCGTGCCGAGCTCGAGGATGCGCCGCGCGCCGTGGCTGCGCACCAGCAGCTCGAGCAGCTTTCCCTGGTTCGGGCTGGATGCGTGCGGCGGCAGCCCGGCAGCGTCGCTGGCGGCCAGCGCGGCCTCGGTCGCTGCGTCGGGCGTCACCAGTCGAGCGCAGAGAAAGGCATCGACTGCGGCCCAGTCCTGTTGCATCCCGCTCCACGCGGATGTTCTCAGCGACCGCTCCAAGCGCGCGCGCACACGTCCGATCACTGCGACGGCATGATATATCCTCGCAGCGTGAGGACGCAGGTCGGCATCGTCGGCGCCGGCCCCGCGGGTCTTGCGCTCGCGTTGATACTCGAACGCGCGGGCGTCGAGTCGGTGGTCCTGGAGAGCCGCTCGCGTGAGTATGTCGAGCAGCGGGTGCGTGCGGGCCTGCTAGAGCACAACACGGTCGAGCTGCTGCACGAGCTTGGCGTCGGTGAGCGACTCGCGCGCGAGGGCCTCGAGCACCGCGGCATCTACCTGCGCCGTCCAGGGCACACCCAGCACCTCGAGATGACCGAGCTCACAGGCCGGAGCATCACCATCTACGGGCAGCAGGAGGTCGTCAAGGATCTGATTGCGGCCCGCCTGCGACAGGGCGGAGCGCTCCACTTCGAGGTCACGGACACGGCCGTCCACGACCTGGAGAGCAAGCAGCCGCGCGTCACCTACGTCCATGAGGGCGAGCGCCGTGAGCTGCAGTGCGACCTGATCGCTGGCTGCGACGGCTTCCATGGCGTGTGCCGCCCATCGATCCCGGCGGGTGTGCTCAGCGAGCATGAGCTCGTCTATCCATTCAGCTGGCTGGGGATCCTCGCGGAGGCCCCGCCCGCCACCGACGAGCTGATCTACGCGTGGCACGAGCGCGGCTTCGCGCTCTACTCGATGCGCTCGCCGCAGATCAGCCGTCTGTATCTGCAGGTGCCCGCAGACGCGCGGATCGAGGAATGGCCCGACGAGCGGATCTGGGCCGAGCTGCAGCTGCGCCTGGCCAGCGCGAACTGGCGCGTGAACGAGGGTCCGGTGATCGAGAAGAGCATCACCCCGATGCGCAGCTTCGTCTGCGAGCCACTGCGCCACGGGAGCCTGTTCCTGCTCGGCGACGCAGCGCACATCGTGCCGCCGACCGGCGCCAAGGGATTGAACCTTGCGGTCAACGATGCTCGCCTGCTGGCGGCGGCGATCGCCGCCTTCTACGACACGGGCGCAATCGCCGTGCTCGATGCCTACTCAGAGACGGCGCTACGCCGCGTCTGGCGGGCGCAGGACTTCTCCAACTACATGACGCAGCTGCTGCACGACCTCGGCGGCGACCACTTCCAGCGCCGGCTTCAGCTCGCGCGGCTCGACTATCTGGAACGCTCGCAGGCCGCGGCTCATAGCCTCGCCGAGAACTACGTGGGCCTGCCCGCCACGCCCGACTTCTGAGCGGCGGTAAGGCGGGTAGGCGTAGGGCGATCGACGCGAGCCGTATATAACTTCCCGTCCCCCACCACGACAAGGAGAGCTAACGGCTATGGGAGTACTCGACGGCAAGTCGGCGATCGTCACGGGCTCAGCACGCGGGATCGGACGCGCGACAGCGGAGCTGCTCGTCGAACAGGGCGCTCAGGTCCTGATCAACGACCTCGACGGCGACATCGCCGAGCAGGCATCTACGGAGATCGCGGGCGAGACCGCCGTGTTCGCCGGCGACCTCACCAAGCCCGACGCGGCCGACCAGCTGGTGCAGAAGGCGATCGACTCGTTCGGCAAGATCGACATCATCGTCAACAACGCCGGCTACACGCTCGACGCGCCCGTGCACAAGATGACCGACGAGCACTTCCAGGCGATGCTCGACATTCACACGGTCGTGCCGTTCCGGATCATCCGCGCCGCGGCGCCGCACCTGCGCGAGCCCGCCAAGAAGGAGCGTGAGGAAGGCCGCGAGGTGTTCCGCAAGATCGTCAACGTCTCCTCCACGTCGGGGACGTTCGGCAATGCCGGCCAGGCCAACTACTCAGCCGCCAAGGCCGGCGTCGTCGGCCTGACCAAAACGGTCGCCAAGGAGTGGGGGCAGTTCAAGATCAACGTCAACGCGGTCGCCTTCGGCTTCATCGACACGCGCCTCACCCAGGCCAAGGTCGACGAGAACACGATGGAGAAGGACGGCGAGAAGATCCAGCTGGGCATCCCCGAGCAGATGCGCCAGATGGCCTCGATGCTGATCCCGCTGGGACGCCCCGCCACGCCCGAGGAGGCAGCGGGCGGCGTGTTCTTCCTGTGCTCACCCTGGTCCAACTACGTGCACGGTCAGACGCTGCACATCACCGGCGGGCTGTTCGGGGGGATGACCGGCTGAGGGGCGGCCGGATGGGGGAGCAGGCGTGCTCGGCCGCGCTCCCCTCTCCCGATTCCGCGACGTCACTCTCCATGCGGCGGGCTGCTGCCCTGAGGATGCATCCTGGAGACGCGGCAACGCATTTCGAGGTCGGCGGGCTGCGACAAAGGAAGGTTCCGCATCGGTCAGGGCGAACATGTGGAACGTGGCCGCCCAGGACGATGCGCGTGAGCGCCAGATGCTGAGCCTGTTCAATCTTGAGCGCCCGCAGGGTCACCAGCGGGGCGGCATCGACGCGGTTCTGCAGCTTGAAGGTCGAGATGTCCCGTCCGGCCTGCATGGAGAGGTCGTGCCGTTCGAGCTGAAGTCTGCGACGAAAGGCAAGGCCGACTTCTCGACAGGACGAGACATAGGGCTGCACACCATCAACCGATGGCGAGGTCTGCACTGGCTGTTTGCCGTGTACGACTCCCCCACCGACGACCATCCCTCTCGCTGCTACTACGGATCGCCCGGAAAGATGGCCGCGATGTTCGATTTGATGGCATCTTATATCGAGCATGACGTCAAGCTCGGAGAGCTTGTGCCGAACCTGATCACTCTGGATACCACGAGAGAGGTACTGGGTGACCGGGAACGGTTCGAGCCGTCGCTCGCAAAACGTCTGATGAAGAACCAATACAGCGCTGCCGAGTACCGTAAGGCGCTCGACAGGTCGGACCCCAGCGGCTACTCGCTGGCGGCGATGCATGTGATGCTTCAGGACCGCTGCCGCTACCTGATCGCTCGCGGCGGAACCCGGAACAACCCGCACTTTCCTGCGAGCTATTTCGCGGATTGGCCGCCGATCGTGCGTAACCATGCCGCGATCCTGCGGGAGCTGGCGATCGAAGCGCTGACTGGCCTGGGGGGTCCGGAAGGTGCGTCGGGCGTCTGAGATAGCGTCTATCGTTCATGCCCGAGGACACGGCCCCAATCTTTGATCACCAGGGCGGCACCGCCGCACCTTGGTACGAGGCACGCGACCTGCCGGACGAGAAGCGTGAGTTTTTTCGCGAGACGGCGCGTCGGTCACGAGCAGCCAAGCTTGTTGGACTTGAACGAGTGCCCGTCGAAGCCTTCATCCCGCATCGGCCAGCACTTGATCCGGCATCGCTGATGCCACGGATCTCTCCACATCTACTTCCCGCGCTCTCCCTGTTCTCCGGCGGCGGGGGACTCGATCTCGGCTTCGAGCGTGCCGGGTTTGCTCACTTGGCTTCATATGACACCCTTGAGGCCGGAGGGGAGACGCTCCGCACCAACCGTCCGGAATGGGCGGTCCATTCAGGGGACGATGGTGATGTCCGTGGGGTCGACTGGCGTCCGTATCGTGGCGAGGTCGCGGTTCTGCACGGCGGCCCCCCATGTCAGCCTTTCTCAGTGGCGGGACGGCAGCGCGGGCATGAGGATGCTCGCAATATGCTCCCCGAGTTCCTGCGCGCCGTACGCGAGTCTCATCCCCTTGCATTCGTCTGCGAGAACGTGCCGGCCTTGGCCGGCCCAAAGTTCGCCCCGTACCTGCAGAAGCATTTTCTAGGCCCGCTCTCCCGAGATTACTATGTCACCAACTTTCGTCTGAGTGCCCACGATTTCGGAGTGCCCCAGCTCCGCCACCGAGTCTTCTTTGTCGGGTTTCGCAGGGCAAGTGCACTGAAACGCTTTCAGGCACCTGCTCCAACCCACCGCGCGGATCACCTTGTGCGAGGGCCAGCCGCAGCCACAAGTTCACGTCACCGGACACTGGGCGTTCGAGGGGCTCTCGGTCTGAGCGATCTCGGGCATGATGCGCTAGCCCCAACAGTGCGGAGTACCCTCACCGGACCTCGCCACACGACGTCGATCCTCTCAAGCGTGTCGGCACAGCGCGCATGGGCGGAGATGAGGATATGGCCCAACGGAGTGGCTCGGACTCGCTCGCGTGCCGCCAGGTTTGCTGTCGAGAACGGGCACTTCCGGCTCGCTGTTGCTGATGTCGCGCTTCTTCAGGGCTTTCCGTCGTGGTGGCACTTTCACGGCGCGGTCTATATGTCGCTTGGGCAGATCGGCAACTCGGTCGCCCCCCCGGTGGCTTACCGTGTCGGCTTGGCGGTTGCGCGTGCGCTCGGAGTCGACTGACGCGTAGTCTTTCCGTCGTGATCATCGGAGCGCCCTCAGCGAGCAGCTATGTGGCGCGCCGGACGATGGAAGCCAACCGCCGCTCCGAGACGCGGCCCGAGAGGACGCTGCGGTCGGCATTGCACAGACGCGGTCTGCGGTTCCGCAAGGACAGGCGCCTTCGTGTAGGAGTCCGCTGGGTTCGACCCGACATCGTCTTCGGCCCCGCACGCGTCGCTGTCTTTGTAGACGGCTGCTTTTGGCATCGCTGCCCGGTGCATGCGACGAACCCCCGAGCCAACGCCGCATTCTGGGAGGCGAAGTTCGATCGGAACGTGGCCCGCGACCAGGCAGACGATCTTGCGCTCGAGGAGGCGGGATGGAGGGTGATACGCGTTTGGGAGCACGAAGACGCACGGATAGCCGCCGATCTCATCGAGACGTTTGTGCGTCCCGGGAAGCCGGCTCATTCCCTCCCGTCGACATGAGCGCAGACCGCGCTACTGCACCTGCGGCATCGACGGCGAGCTCAGGGGATGCTGGCCATACGGACCATACGCGAGCGTCTAAGCCCCCGTCGGCAGCCGTCCGGTGCGTTTACTGAACCCCCCTGAGATCGAGCAGGCACCCCGAGAAGTACGCCCCCGCCGGCGAGGCGAGATAAGCCGTCAACGACGCCACCTCGCCGGCGACGTCGACCCCACCCGACCCAGCCCCAGGCGCGATTGCCACCAGCGTGATCCCATGCCGGGCCCACTCAATCGACAGCGTGCGCGCAAGGTTCTCGAGCCCGGCGCGCGCCGCGTCGGCGTGCTCGCCGGCGTCGGCGGGCGGCGCGAGGTAGACGATGCGCCCGCCGCGGGCATCAGGCATGAACGCGGCGTTGGCGACCACGCGCGTCGCGTTCCAGCTCGAGTCGAGGCACTCGCGCAGCGCGTCGCGCGCGTCGCCATCGCGCTGGAACGCCCGCGCGAAAACGCTGGCGCTGTCCACCACGAGCAGCTCCACGCTGGCGCCACCCGCGAGTGCCCTACCGACCGCGTCCTCGATCGCCCCATCCTCCAAGCCGCCCGGCACCTCCCCACTCAGCTCGCAGTCGCAAACCCGTGCGCCCAGCCCGGCGCACGCCTCGCGAACGGCATCCCCCAGCGACCGACGCCCGTCGACGCCCGCGAGCGCACCGGCAAGCAGGATCGAGACCCCGTCGAGCAACCGGGGCCGGAGCATCTGGGATGGGTCGATCGTGCTCGTCAGCTTCCGAATGCGCGCTCGGCGTCGTTGCCGCCGGGGCTGGGCGGCCCGCCGACGTCGCTGCCGCCGGTACCCGGCGGCGGGGGCTGGCTGGGGGCGGCTCCACCGAGCTCGAAGTAGAGGACGGCAGCGGCGAGCGAGGCGAGCGGGGCGGTGAGCACGCCGACGATGACCCTGACGACGATGCCGGCGCCGGAGCCGGCGGATTCGGCTGCGGCCTCGATGATGAAGGAGACGACGCCGACGACGATGTAGAGCACGAGGATCACGCCGAAGACCTGCCAGCCGTTGCCGCTGACGAGCTCACGACTGCGCCTGAGCGCGGCGAGCGCGCCCGGGTTCTCGAGCACGACGACGGGGGCGGCGACCGACCAGATGGTGATCAGGAACAGGCCGGGGATGATGATCAGCACGAAGCCGATGACGATGCCGATGGCGGCGATGATGCCGACGAGGATCAGCTGGCCGAGCACGGGCGTGACGGCCCGCAAGAGCTGCCCGGGGCTGGAGTCGCGCCGGCCGTCCTGGACGTCGGCGACGAGCTCGACGACCATGCCGGTGAAGAGCGTTCCGGCAATCAGGTCGATGAGCAGCGCGACGAGCGCGAGCGCGGGGCTGGCGACGACGAGCAGCGCGGCGATGATGCCGGTGAACACGAACACGACGGCTGCGGCTGGCATCAGCACGGACGCCTGGTCGACGTAGATGTTGAACACGCGGCGAATCACGCCGCCTACGTCAATGCGATTTTGCATGTCCGCTCCCCCAGCCTTCTCGGCGCGCCATTGATCCGAACACTAGGCGACTGACCCGACGCCTGCGCGGCTCAGGCGACGGCGGCGCCCTCGGGCGCGCGGCGCTCAGCGCGCTGCTGCTCGCGCACGCGCCTGAGGATGCCCTTGCGGCCGTGCTCTTCCAGCCCGGCGTACAGCCGGCGGATCTCGATCAGCACCTGGTCGGCGACGGCCTGCTGCTGCTCGCGCGTGGCGTTCTCGATCGGCTCCCAGCGGATGGCGTCTCCGTACTGGATGGTGACCTTGGGGAACTGCAGCCGCTTCCAGTTGCGGATGTGCGAGGAGCCGTAGATGGCGATCGGCACGATCGGCGCGCCGGTCTCGAGCGCGAGGCGCCCGATGCCGCGCTTGGCCTGTTCGGAGACCTTGCCTGTGCGCGAGCGCCCGCCCTCGCAGTACATGGTGATGGCGGCGCCGCGGTTGAGGATCGACTTGGCGGTGACGAAGGTTTCCTCGTCGCGCACGCCGCGGCGCACGGGGAACACGCCGCCGTGGGTGTAGATGAACTGCATCGGCCGTTTGAACAGCTGCGACTTGGCCATGAAGCGGACCTTTCGGCGGATGTAGCAGCCCATCAGGAAGTGGTCCATGAAGGAGAAGTGGTTGGGCGCGAGGATCACGGCGCCGCGGCCGGGGACCTTCTCGACGGAGATGGCACGCGCGCGCAGGAACGTGTAGGCGTAGAGCGACGTCAATATGCGCGTGAGCTCGTAGGCCCAGTCGGGTTCGCGCGAGCGCGAACGCGCGTGGAAGCGGTCGAAGTGCTCCTTGGGGCGGGGGTCGGTGTAGACCTGCTCGCGCATTGGTGCGAGATCGCTCATCAAACGCTGTACATCGCGCGCCGCGCAAGGTTACGCGCGAGCGCGCGCGTGCGAGTGTTTTTCCCGCATACGGAGGACCGTTGTTTCGCCTACCGGCGCGAGCGGTACACGCGCAGGAAATCGATCAGCTGGCGCCCGCGGTGGGCGAAGCCGGCGAGCGTGCGCCCGGTGGCGCGATGGTCGAGCTCGAGCTCGACCTCGACGAGGCGATAGCCGGCGCGGACGGCATCGATGGTCATGCCGATCTCCATGCCGAAGCGCTCGGCGAGCGGCAGCACGTCCTGCAGCGCGTCCTGGCTGAGCGCTCGCTGCCCGGAGATGGCTGCGGTGGTCTGCAGGCCGCAGCGCCGGCGGATGGCCCAGCGGGCGAAGCCGAGTGCGAGCCCGAGACCTCCGCCGACGCGCGTGGCGAAGGCGGCGACGGCGATGTCGGCTTCGCCGCGCGCGACCGTGTCGGCCAGCGCGGCGAGCGCGGCTGCGGAGTCGCCGAGATCGCCGTCGCAGAAGACGAAGATCGATTTTGAGTTGGGATGGCCCGTGGTCGGCTGCGGGTCATGCGCGGGCGCGTCGGCGCTGCGCAGGGCCTCGCGCGCGGCGCGGGTGACGGCGCCGCCCTTGCCGATGACGCGCGTGCTGCTCACGACCTGCGCGCCGGCGGCGCGTGCGATCTCGGCGGTGGCGTCGCTGGAGCCGTCGTCGGCGAGGAAGATCGGGGCGCCAGGGAACGCGCGCGCTAGCGCGGCGAGCGTGGCGGCGATGCGCTGGGCCTCGTTGTGGGCTGCGACGAGGACAGTGACGTGCGGCTGGGGGGATCGGTCGGCGACGCTGTCTATTGTGCTGTTCCTATTGTCCTGGCCGAGTGCTGGAGGGGTGCATGACTGACGTCGAGGCTCATATCACGGGCACGGTATGGAAAATCGAGTGCGCGGTGGGTGACACGATCGAGGAGGGCGACACGGTTGCGATCCTCGAGTCGATGAAGATGGAGATGCCGGTCGAGGCTGAAGACGCTGGCACGGTCACGGAGATCCGCTGCGAGGAGGGCCAGGCGGTCAACGAGGGCGACACGCTGGTGGTGCTCGACTAGCCCCCCACCGGAGCCCCGGCGGCACGCGGCGCGCCGGCGCTGGGATAGCCTTCGGCGCGATGTCCTCTTCGAGCGCTCCCCCCCGCGAGCTGGCCGACGGCAAGCTCTTGATCGACGAGCCGAGCGACGGCGTGCTGCGGCTGACGATCTCCAACCCGGCGAAGCGCAACGCGCTGGATCATCCGATCCTGGATGCGATCAGCGCGACGCTCGGCGAGCTGGCAGAACCGGGCTCGGGGGTGCGCTGCGTGGTTGTGACGGGCGCGCACGGCATGTTCTCGGCGGGCTATGACATCGGCGAGATCCCGGATGAGGAGTTCGAGGAGCGCGCGGAGCGTCTGGTCGCGCACCCGTTCACGCTGGCGATCGATGCGCTGGAGGCGTTTCCCTACCCGACGCTGGCGGCGCTGCCGGGCCATACGATCGGCGGCGGGCTGGAGCTGGCGCTGGCGTGCGATCTGCGGGTGGCGCAGGCTCACATCAAGCTGGGCATGCCGCCGGCGAAGCTCGGGCTGGTGTACTCGCACACGGGCCTGCGCCGCTTCATCGACGCGATCGGCGTGGCGCGCACGCGTGAGCTGTTCCTGCTGGGTAGCTATATCGATGCGCCCACGGCGCTTGCGTGGGGCCTGGTCAACCGTGTGAGCGGCGCTGAGGAGCTGGAGGCGGTGACGCTCGAGCTCGCGTCGGAGCTGGCGGGCAACGCGCCGCTGTCGCAGACGGGCAACAAGCGTGTGATCCAGGCTCTGCTGCATTCCGAGAGCGAGCTGCCGGCGGACGTGGAACAGGAGCTGATCGAGCTGCGTCGCGCTTCGTTTGCCTCGCGTGACCTGCGCGAGGGGATGCGCGCGTTCGCGGAGCGGCGCGCTCCGCACTGGCAAGGCGAATAGCCGTCCGCCGCAGCGCATACGGTTTGTTTCCGTGGCGCCGCTGATCACACGGGAGGAAGCACTCGCACTGGGCGAGATCGAGGACCACGCACAGATCGAAGCGCTGATCGAGCGTGCGTGGGAAGCGCGCGTGGAGCGCTTTGCGGACTCGACGGACATGTGCTCGCTGGTGAACGCCAAGTCGGGCGGCTGCGCCGAGGATTGTGGTTTCTGCGCGCAGTCGCGTTTCGCGGATGCGGAGACGCCGATGCACGCGATGATGGAGCCGGAGCAGGTTCTCGAGCATGCGCGCGCAGCGGAGGCTGCGGGCGCGCACCGCTTCTGCATGGTGACTCAGGGTCAGGGGCTCTCGAAGCGGGACTTCGAGAAGTACCTGGAGGGCGTGCGGCTGGTGTCGGAGAAGACCAACCTCAAGCGATGCGCATCGGTCGGGCACATCTCGGCGGAGCGCGCGAAGGCGCTGCGCGCGGCAGGGATCCAGCGCGTGCACCACAACGTGGAGACCGCGCACAGCTACTACTCGGAGGTGACGAGCACGGTCCGCTACGAGGGCCGGCTGCGCACGATCGACGCGGTCCGCGAGGCGGGCTTGGAGACGTGCGTCGGGGGGATCCTCAACCTCGGCGAGACGCGCGCTCAGCGCGTGGAGATGGCGTTCGAGCTGGCGGCGATCGACCCGACGAGCGTGCCGATCAACATGCTCAACCCGCGCCCGGGCACGAAGTTCGGCGACCGCGAGTACATGGATCCGTGGGAGGCGGTGAAGTGGATCGCGATCTTCCGGCTGATCCTGCCGGAGGCGCTGTTCAGGCTTTGCGGCGGACGCGTGGAGAACCTGGCGGAGCTGCAGCAGCTGGCTGTGAAGGCGGGGATCAACGGCGTGATGATGGGCAACTTCCTGACGACGCTGGGCAACGAGCCGGAGACGGACAGGGAGATGTTCGAGGAGCTGGGTCTGAACGTGGCGCGCCAGCCCGACAACGCGGCCAATCCGCGTCCTGACAACCGCTCGGGCTGGCTGGCGGGCGAAACGCCTGACGTGGTGGCGCAGGCACGGGACGGCGTGCAGGCGCGCGACGAGCCCGTGTCGCCGGAGACGGGCGGCCTGGACGTGCGGCTGTGGGACCCGTCGACGCAGCTGCGATATCGAGCGAAGCGCACGACGCCGCCGCGGCCGGACGGCGCACCCAACAGAGTTCCGGTCGGATAAGCGAAACGGGGAGCTGATGAGCGAGATCGAACAGCGCTTGGAGGAGTTGGAGCAGCTCGGTCTCACTCGACGGCTGCGACTGATCAGCGGGCCGCAGGGACCGACGGTGCTGGTGGACGGCAAGCCCGTGCTGCTGCTGTGCTCGAACAACTACCTGGGACTGGCCGATCACCCGAGCGTGCGCGAGGCGGCGGCCGAGGCGGCGATGCGCTGGGGTGTCGGCGCGGGCTCCTCGCGGCTGGTGTCGGGGTCGATGACGGTGCACCGGCGCCTGGAGGAGCGGCTGGCGGACTTCAAGGGCAGCGAGGCGTGCCTGCTGTTCGGCTCGGGCTACCTGGCGAACATCGGCGTGATCGGCGCGCTGGCCGGTCGTGGCGACACGGTCTTCTCCGACGAGCTCAACCACGCGTCGATCATCGACGGCTGTCGCCTGTCGCGCGCTGAGGTCATCGTCTACCGCCACCGCGACGCCGAGCACCTCGACTGGAGCATGCGCCGCCACGGCCGCGAGGACTCGGCGCGGCGGCTGATCGTGACCGACTCGGTGTTCTCGATGGATGGCGACGTGGCGCCGCTGGCGGCGATTGCGGAGCTGGCCGACATGCACGGCGCGCGGATCGTGGTGGATGAGGCGCATGCCACCGGCAACCTCGGCCCGGGTGGGCGCGGGGCGGTGGCGGAGGCTGGCCTGGAGAGCGAGATCGACGTGGTCGTGGGGACGCTGGGCAAGGCGCTGGGCTCCTATGGCGCCTATGTGTGCGCGAATGCGGAGATGGTGCGCTACTTGATCAACGTGGCGCGCCCGCTGATCTACTCGACGGCGCCGTCGCCGCCGGCGATCGCGGGGGCGCTGGCGGCGCTGGCGCTGCTGCGCGAGCGCCCGCACCGGGTGCAGCGCCTGCGCTCGAACGCGCGCGTCCTGCGCCGCGCACTCGCCGCTGAGGGCTTTCCGGTGGCCGACACCGAGATGCAGATCGTGCCCATCATCCTGGGCGACGAGCACGCCGCGATGCGCCTGTGCCAGGAGGCGATTGATCGCGGCGTGTTCGCCCAGGCGATCAGACCGCCGACGGTCCCGGCAGGCACTTCGCGCCTGCGCCTGACGGCGATGGCCTCACACACGGCGTCCGAGCTCGAGATGGCGGCGCGCGTGTTCGGCAAGGCGGCGCGCGCGATCGGGGTCGAGCCCGCGTCGCTGGCGCCGGCACTGCCTGAACGCCAGGACGCGAGCGATGAGCGTGAGCTGGCCTACACGGAGCTGACGGCGGTGGCGAGCATCCGCTCTGACGCTGCCAGCGAGTCGATGCTGGCGCCGTTCGATCTCGAGCGTGACGGGGACGGAGCACAGCTCCCCGCCGCGGCACTCGCAGGGGCAGGCGCGGATGCGCCGCTGGAGCTGGAACGTGACACGGAGGCAATGGAGATCCCCGTGCAGGCGCAGGCGCTGGCTGGGTCCGATGCGCCGTTTGACTTCGAGCGCGAGCTGCACAGCGTTCGCGCCGCCTAGCTTCGCGCTCGTGGTGGAGTGAGCGTGCACGGACTGTTCGTGACCGGCACTGATACGGGCGTCGGCAAGAGCGTGCTGGGCGCGGCGCTCGTGGCTGCGATTGCTGCCGGCGGTGAGCGCGTGCGGGCGTTCAAGCCGGTCGTCACGGGTCTTGAGGAGCCGGCCGGCGCCGACGGCTGGCCGGCGGATCACGTGCTCCTGGGAGCGGCGGCCGGCATGTCTGCCGAGGCGGTGTCTCCCCTGCGTTTTGGCCCGGCCGTCTCGCCGCATCTGGCGGCGGAGCTGGCGGGTGAGCCGATCGAGCCGGAGCGGCTGCTCGCGGCGGCGATGGTGCAGGATGAGCCCGGCGAGACGCTGATCGTGGAGGGCGTCGGTGGGCTGCTGGTGCCGCTCAGCGAGGACTACAGCGTGCGTGACCTGGCGGTCGCGCTGGGCCTGCCGTTGCTGATCGCCGCGCGCCCCGGCCTTGGCACGATCAACCACACGCTGCTGACGCTGCAGGCGGCACGCGAAGCCGGGCTGGACGTGCGCGCGGTCGTGCTCACGCCGTGGCCGGAGCGGCCATCGGTGATGGAGTCCTCCAACCGCCAGACGATCGCTCGCTTGGGCGCCGTCGAAGTGCAGACGCTGGGCCGCGTCGCCGGACCCGATCCGTCGGAGCTGGCGCGCGCCGGCGGCGAGCTGCCGTGGCGCGAGTGGCTACGGCCGTAGTGCGACGACGCTGGCGGCGGATCCGCTCGGCGGGGATCGCCGCTGCGTCGTGTGAACAAACGTGCATTTGGGTGGACTTTTTTCGATTGGCCGGATAGGGTCCGAAATGCTGATCTGGGCCCGGCGGGTACGGGTCGACGTCCCCAAACATCGATGCCGTAGGAGGCTCTTGAATGCGATCACCTCGTTCCCGTGCAAAAGCGCTCGTCGTCGCTGTCGTGCTCGCGATGGTCGCGCTTCCGGTCGCGTCCGCCAGCGCGATCGTCGAAACCTCTCAGATCACGACGCCCGCCGCGCTCAGCTTCCCGTTCGCCCAGGAAAGCAACAAGCTCACGGTCGAAGGAACGGCCACCGGCCTGAGCGAAGTGGACATCAGGTGCTACTACGGAACGGGCACCACGTCGTACTACACCCTTGAGAATGAAGTGCCCGTCAACGGTGGTGGTGACTTCAAAACTGAAGTTTTGGCGTCGCGTCTCCCCGACGAGGTCTGCCAGCTGCGGGCGGTGCCCCATAGCTCTAGCCTCGCACTGCCACCGGGTGATAAAGAGGAATTCGAAGGCCCGACTTTGGTGACTTCGGACTTCACCCAGGAAGCGACCAACTATTTCGCGGCCTCCAGCACGCTGACCGGCACCTTCTACTTCCAATCTGCTGGGAACTTCGCGCTGGAATCAAGCCTCTACAGCACGTCTGCCCATGAAAACGTCAATTTCTTCTACGGCGAGATGGATCTCAAGGCATTCCCGCCGATCGGCTCGCGCTCGACTGTGCAGATCGATGGCGCCAACGCCTACGTTCCCGAAGCTGCGTCGGAAGTCAACAACGCGCTCGAAGAAGAAGCCAAAGAAAACAAAGAAGCGTTCATACCTCCGTCCGGCAAACCATCGGTCACCGTTCATTCGCATTTCGAAGAATCGACCCACCAGATCAAGGTCGAAGAGGAAGACCCGGTCGTGAAGTGCTCGCCGGCGGCGACTTTCCCGCCGACCGTGACGAGCTGCACCAGCTTCGTCCCAACAGGTGTCAAGGTGGACAGAATCTGGGTGAGCTCGGACGAAGATCACCTCGCTTCGATGACCGAGACGTGGGTCTCAACCAACGGCGCCGCGCATACCGTCAATGCCCGCTACTTCAACGAACTGTATGAGGTCGAAAAAGGCGCCACGTACCAGTTCCCGGGCGAAGCTGGCTTCGGCCCGACCACCACGGGAGAATCGAAGACGCTGCCGTCCGGCGCTGGGATGATCCTCTACAAGAGCACGCCGTCACTCACTGAACTCGGCAACGGCGCGGACCCACAGGGCGCGATCGTCTACGACACCGCCCCGAGCGAACCGATCAAGATCGCCTCTGGCAGCGGTGGGGGAACGTCCAGCCGGTTCGAAACTCCCTACCAGCGGACGATCGCCGCAGGAGGCTCCTCGACCTTGAGGATGAGCTTCGTGCAAGCGTTTGGTCTGCCCGAAGTGCGCTCGCTTGCGGCGGCCGCGCTGACGAGCTACTACCCGACGGTCGCGATCGCCTCGCCGGCGAACGCAACGGCGGTCGCCACCCCAACCGTGACGGTCACGGGGACGGCGTCGGACTCCGGCGCGCTCAGCTCACTGACGGTCAACGGCGCTGCCGTCGCTGTCGGTGCGGGCGGGGCGTGGAGCACGAGCGTCGCCCTGAAACCGGGGGCGAACACGATCACGGCGACGGCGACCGATCAGGCGGGGCTCTCGAGCTCCAGCGCGATCACGGTCACCTACACGGTGCCAAAGCCGCCGGCCGCGACCGCAAGCCAGGTCGGCAGCGCGAGCGGAGCCAAGGGTCAGGCGACCCTGGTCCTTGCTTGCCACGGCACGGCGGGAACCAGCTGCACGGTTCACGAGAGCCTGACGACGATCGAGAAGCTCCGTCATGGGCATCTGGTCGCGGTCGTGGCAGTCAAGACCCACTCCAAGCAGGTCACGATCGCCAGCCTCACCGTGGCGATCCCGGCAGGGGAGCAGATCAAAGTCTCGCTCAAGCTCAACGCCACAGGGCGCAAGCTGCTCGCTCGCTTCGGCAAGCTGCCCGCCCACCTCACCGCGATCCTGGAAGGTGAAGGCGGCCGCCACACGATCGTCGCGCAGAACATCACGATCAGGCCAAAGCCCAAGAAGCACAAGCACTGAGCGGGATCGGGACGGCGCCGCGGAACGGAGGCCGCGGCGCCGCCTGGATGACCGCCTACAGCGCTCGGGCGCGCTGTGAGGCTTCCGTTCGGTTGCGGACCCCGAGCTTGCGGTAGATCGCGCTGGCACGCTTCTTTATGGCCTCGCTGCTGAGATGCAGCTCTGCGGCGATCTCCCGGTTGGTGGCGCCGCTGGCGAGTAGCGCGAGCACGTCGTGCTCGCGATCGCTGAGCTTGCTTGCAGCGGGTGGCTTGAGCGGAGGGGCCTCGTCTCGGTGTGCAGCGGCGAGGATGATCCTGATCGTGGTGCGTCCGCTCGAGCCGGCAGGAATGAAGGCGATTGCACGTGTGGCCCGCACCGCCGCCGGGGCTGAGCTTGCGCAGCGGGAGGTCAACACGAGACGGATGTCCGGTGCGACCTCCCGTAGCGAGTTCGCCAGCGTGCCCGCGAAGGGGCCGCGCTCGGAGATGTCGATGACCGCCACCTGCGGGCCGTGCCTTCGTGCCAGCGCGACTGCGTCCGTGTCGCTCGCCACTGTGAGGCACTCGGCGACCGAGGGTGTACGGCCAAGCATCAACGCGAGCCCGATCCTGCTCGCGTCGTAGCTGTCGACGATGAGGATTCGCAGCGGCTGGGCTGTGGGCGCTCGGTTCCCCATTCGGGTACTCCTGGGCAAATACCTCAGAAAAACGATCGTCTTTGTCTAGTTTATCAGAACACAGCGATCTGGCCCGCCCGGCGACTGCCGGCCGTGCCCAACTGAGAGGAGCAATCCGATGACTATTCGACGAAGCACCGCGCGACACTTCGCGCCAAGAGCGGGCGCCGTGCTCGCAGCCGTGGCCGCCGTGGCGCTGTCCGTGGTGTCCGCCAGCTCGGCAAGCGCAAGGTACGCCCACATCGGTGCGAGCCATGGGCACAGCGCCGGCTCGCTGACGCCGGTTGTGCTGCAGTGGTACGACATCACCAACAGCACGATCACCGACGCTGCTTTCCCCCAGCCGGTGACCGGCAGCAACGCCTGGGACGTCAGCTGGGTCGCAGCCGCGCACGCGGCTGCAGGCAGCCGAAACCCCGACTATCAGGTCGCGGCGTTCGCACAAGCGCTGCATGACGCGCTCGTGTCGCTCGTGCCGAGCCAGGCGTCCGCGCTGGACTCCGATCTGACAACGACGCTCGCCACGGTCCCGGACGGCCCAGCCAAGAGCGCCGGCATAGCGGCCGGCCAGCAGCAGGCAGCCGCCGAGATCGCCGCTCGCCAGAACGATGGCCTGGACACGGCGTCGGTTGACACCCCGTTCACGCCGCCCCCTCCCGCCCCGGGCGTGTGGCAGCCGACGCCACCCGCCTTCGGGCCCGCGGTGCGTGCCGGTGAGGGCAATGCCACTCCGTTCCTGCTGACGGCCAACAACGAGTTCGACCCGGGCCCGCCGCCGAGCCTGACCTCGCAGACATACCTGCAGTCGCTGGCTGAGACGGAGAGCTACGGCGCCGTTGACAGTACTGTGCGCACGCCGCAGGAGACCGACGTGGCGCTCTTCTGGGAGCCGGCGATCAACATCCAGTACATCGAGATCGTGCGCGCCATCATCGCCGACACGAATCACTCGCTGGACTGGGACACGCGCTTCGTCGCCGCCTTCCAGGTCGTCACCACCGACGCCCAGATATCGATCTACAACGCGAAGTACAAGTACGTCCGCTGGCGCCCCGTGACGGCGATCCGCGAGGGCAGCCCCGGCGTCACCGCCGACCCGACGTGGACGCCGTACTTCACCACGCCGTCATACCCCGAGTACCCGAGCGGCCATGGCGGCTACGCCGGCGCCGCTCAGCAGGTGCTGACCGCGTTCGTCGGCCCGTTCGCGCCAGCGCCGATCAGCGTGACGAGCCCGACCGATCCCGGCTCGACACACGTCTACACGGACTGGGCGCAGGTCACCCAGGAGGTCATCAACGCCCGCGTCTGGGAGGGGATCCACTTCCGCTTCTCAGACGACATTGGCGCGAGGCAGGGCGCCGAGGTCGCGGACTACGAGCTGCCGCGGCTGGGTTCGCTGGGTCTGTACTAGACGACGCTCCCCCACCCCACGGCCGCCTCGGCGGGAGCGCGTCTCCCCGCCGGGGCGGCTGTAGGCCGCCGGCCTACTTCTTGCGCTTGGGTGCGCGCTTGAGCTTGATCATGTCGAGGAAGGACCGCGGCACGCCGCCCTTGTACAGCTCGCTGGGAAGCACCAAGTCGACCCGCAGCAGCAGCGTGACGCTGCCGCGCTTGCCGGCCAGCTTGTCGAGCGCCGCGCGGTTGAGGTGCAGCGAGAGCTTCAGCTTGCCGGCGACGACGTTGCGCTTGGTGATGTGGGCGAGCGGCCTGACTGCCCTGGTCTTCGGTTTCTTGGCGCTCTTGCGGGCCTCGAATGCAGAGCCGCTGCCAATGTTTCGGCTGATCTCGAGCTCGACTTCCTGCTGCTTCTTGAGCATCTTCGTCGCCGCTTCGATTGCCGCCTCGGTGTCCTTCTGCAGTCGCGCGGCCTCCGCCTGTTCGGCCGGGCTGCTCGATTTCGCGACTTCGGCCGTGCGCGCGTCGAGCTTTTCGATGCTTTCGTTCAGTTCTTTCAGGTCCTTGGCGTTCTGGGCGCCGGAGTCGTCGACCTTCGTTCCATCCGACTCGGTGAGCTTCAGGTCAGCCGCGGAGGTCGCGTCGAGCCCCGTGAGCGTCGGCAGCGTCATCGGGACCGGCGCGGGGTCGGGGTCGGGAGCCTCCACGGTGCCTTCGACGGTCGTCCCATCGATCGGCACTTCCGTGTTCAGGATCACTTCGTTGGGGTATTCGCCGGACGGGCCCGTGGGGGTTTCGTAGGTTCCTTCTGCGCCTATCCCCAGGAACTGCGTGTTGCCGCTGCTGCCGGTGTGGCGCGCGTCACCGCCATAGGTCGCCGTGATCGTGGGCAGGCCGCTGTTCATCGTGAAGTACACGAGCGTGCAGCTGGCCACCGAGGGCGAGCCGGACGTGGGCGCAAGCGAGCAGCTCGCACCGCTCGTGAAGCCGCCGCTCGTGGTCGTGAACGTGACGCTTCCCGTCGGCGTGACCGGCGTCCCCGAGCCACCGTCGCCGACCGACGCAACGCACGTGTTCTCGGAGGTTGCGAATTCGTAGTTGCACGTCACGCTCGTGCCAGTCGGGCGCTTGGCTTTTTCGGCTTCTTCTTTGGCTTTTTTCGCCGCTTCTTCGCTCGATGGCCCACCCTGTTCGGCCCAGAAGGAGCCCGCTTCGAAGGTGCCGTTGTTGGTGCCGACGTGGCCGCTACCCAGAACCGACAACGTGTACGTGTCGTGCGCCGTGTATCCGCCCTCGCTCAGTTCCTGGTGGACTTCCGCGCCACTCTCGGTGCCTGTGAGCGTGAATGTGATGCCCTCGATTTCCGCCGTACCCGAGAACGCGCCCGTTGCCATGTCCATCTGCGTGACGTCCCAGGTGCCATTCTGCGCTTCACGGGTCGACCCGCTGGTATAGCCGGTCGTCCAGGACCCAAGCATGTTGTAGGTCGGAGCCGCGGCCACGGCAACGCTTGACGCGACGCTTGCCAAGGAGCCGATCGCCGCGAGGGAAGCCAGGACAAGCGTGAGGAGCAGCTTCTGGCGGTGTCCCCGGGGCACGAGGGCGCTATTCAACCAGGTTAGAGCCATCGGTGCTCATTGCGGTCAGCACCGGCGGTAGTCTGGCGTCCCGACCGCCCGCGCGCCGGCTTGTGAGCAGGAACGTGGCTCTGTACCCTCTGGTCAGCGCTGGCCCGGGAGGCATGGCGCGCGTGGGGACTGGGGATGCGGCTTGCCGGGCGCTGACAGAACATCTTCCGGGCCGCGGCTCAGACAACCATCCGAATGGTGCGGGCCGTGCGTCGCGCGTGAACCCCGTGAGGTTCAACGCACCCGCGGTCGATCTCAGCCAGCGACGCTTGGAGCGAGGACGTAGATGCGCGCCTTGTCTGGCCCGAGATCGAGCGCCGCATAGATCACGTCTGGATCCAGGTCCACATCACCGGGCCAAGTGATCGTGCCGGTCTGCCCATCAATCTTGACCTGCTCAAACAAAGCCGAGTCCCGCAGCGGCGAGAAGGCGGGCGAATCGAGCAGGGGCGTGATGTCCACATCGCGGACCTCGCCATCGGCGAACACGATGCGGACCGTATGCTCGGGCCGCGCGATCACCGCGACCATCTCGGGGGCAACAACAGGCTCCATGGCTATTGATCGTAGCGCCCGGCTGGGTGGAGATTGAGCTGGGCGCGCTGCCAGTCCGAACGGAGCGCATCGCGGTGTCGCTCGCACCAGTTGCGAACGGCAGCGGCCTTCGCCGGAGCGAGCTCGCCGTCGATAACGTCGCCTGTATCGATCGAGATACGCGCCACCTGGACGCCGGGATGGCCAACGCGTCCTGCGTACACATGGACGTGTGGAGGCAGATGATCGTTGAAGTAGAGCTTGACGACCAGGCCATTGAAGCCGGCGATTCTGGGCACACCACCAGCCTACGGTCGGACTGCGACGGTACTCGCCCACGACCTGCTTGCGCAACCTCCGAGAAAGTGCGCGTTACCGGACTGGAACCAGGCGTCGCACCGGCTCAGCCACCGACCGCCGCCCTCGCAGACTCGACCATCGCGGCCGTCACCGTCGTGAGATCCTGGCCCTCGATCACATACGGCGGCATCGCGTAGATCAGGCGCCCGAAGGGGCGCAGCCACACCCCGTGCTCGACGGCAGCCGCAGTCACGGCGGCGATATCCACCGGGCGCTCGAGCTCGATCACGCCGATGGCCCCCAGCGCCCGCACGTCACTCACACCGGGAAGCTCACGCGCCGGCGCGAGGCCGTCCCGAAGACCCCGCTCGATATCCGCCACGCGCGCCCGCCAACTGCCATCCTCGAGCAGCCCCAGAGAGGCGCGCGCGACCGTGCATGCGAGCGGATTGGCCATGAACGTGGGGCCGTGCATCAAGCCGCCCCCCTCCCCGCTCGAGACGACCTCTGCGACCTCAGCGGTGCAGAGCGTGGCCGCGAGCGTCATGTAGCCGCCGGTCAGCGCCTTGCCGACGCACATCACATCCGGGGCCACGCCGGCGTGCTCGGCGGCGAACATCGCGCCGCTGCGCCCGAAGCCAGTGGCGATCTCGTCGAGCACCAGCAGCAGGCCGTGCTCGTCACACACGCTGCGCATCAGCGACACGCATCTGGGTGAGTGAAACCGCATGCCGCCGGCGCCCTGCACGACCGGCTCGAGGATCACGCCGGCAAGTTCGCCCGCGTGGCGCTCCGCCAGCTCGCGTACGCCAGCTGCCCAGCGCTCGTCCAGCTCAGCGTCGAAGCCGTCTGGCGGTCGCTCTGCGAACACGTGCTGGGGCAGCACGCCCGCGAACATGCTGTGCATTCCCGTGACCGGGTCGCAGACCGCCATCGCGCCCGCGGTGTCGCCGTGGTATCCGCCTTTGACGGTCAACATCTTCGTGCGCGACTGCCGCCCGCGCGCGCGCTGGTACTGGAGGCACAGCTTGAGCGCGACCTCGACTGCCACCGAGCCCGAGTCCGCGAAGAACACCCGCTCGAGACCGTCCGGCGTGAGCTCGATCAGATGTTCGGCGAGCTCAACCGCTGGCTCATGCGTGAGCCCGCCGAACATCACGTGCGCCATCTTGCCGAGCTGATCGCGCGCCGCCTCGTCGAGCACCGGATGGCGGTAGCCGTGAATCGCGCACCACCATGACGCCATCCCGTCGATCAGCTCGCGACCGTCAGCGAGTCGTAGCCTCACGCCCTCTGCCGAGACCACCGGCAGCGACGCCAACGCCGCTGGCAGCGCGCCATATGGATGCCACACACGCTCAGCGTCGAGCGCCAGCAGTCGGTCCCAGTCGGTCAGGCCGGCCTAGTCCTCGTAGATGGTGAAGTCGCGCTTCCGCGCGCCGCACACAGGGCAGAACCACGTGTCCGGGATGTCCTCGAACGCCGTGCCTGCCGGGATCCCTCCGTCGGGGTCGCCCTCGTCGGGGTCGTAGATGTAGCCGCAGGACTCGCAGATCCAGCGCTGGAGTGTCTCCCCCTGCGGGGACGATGCGGTCGCGGTGCTCATGCTCGGGGGCTCCTGCTGATGTCGCTCATGCGCCAGAGATTAGCGGCCAGTAGGGTCACCTCGATGCGCGCATCTGAGGAGAGCGAGCGCCCGGCGCCTGGGGAGACGTTGAACGCCGGTCCGGCCACGCCCGCCCGCCAGGCCGCGAGCGTGATCCTGCTGCGTGGCGGCGCTGAGGATCTGCAGGTGCTGCTCGTCCGGCGCACCCCGCAGGCGCGCTTCATGGGCGGCGTGTGGGTGTTTCCGGGTGGCGCTGTCGATGCTCGCGAGGGCGAGGGCGATGACGCCCATCGTGTGGCTGCGGTCCGCGAGCTCGAGGAGGAGGCGGGGATCGCGCTCGAGGACCCGGCCACGCTTGTGAAGTTCTCGCGCTGGATCACGCCGGCGGAGGTGCAGATCCGCTTCGACACGCACTTCTTCCTCGCCGAGCTGCCACCTGCGCAGGAGCCGCGCGTGGACGGCGAGGAGTGCGTCGATCTGGGCTGGTTCACGCCGCGCGCAGCTTTGGCGGCCAACGACGCCGGTGAGATCCAACTGGTGTTCCCGACGATCAAGCACCTCGAGCAGCTGAGCGAGTTCCCGTCGGTCGAGTCGCTGCTGGCCTACGCACGCGGGCTCGAGGTGCAGCCCGTGCAGCCGAAGGTGCTGCTCGAAGGCGAGGTCGCCCGCATCGTGCTCCCGGGCGAGCCTGGTTACTGAGGTCGCCGAGGACGCCCCTTTGGGGCGGCACGGCTACTAGCTCAGAGCTGCTGCTGCGCGTTGATCACGTGCGTGACCGCGTTGATCAGCGCCAGATGGGTGAACGCCTGCGGGTAGTTGCCGAGATGACGTCCCGAGGACGCCTCGAGCTCCTCGGCGTAGAGCCCCAGCGGCGAGGCATAGGAGAGCAGGCGCTCGCACAGGTGCTCGGCTTCGCGGTGCTCGCCGATCTCTGACATTGCAGAGACCAGCCAGAACGAGCACAAGAGGAACGTACCCTCCTCGCCGTGCAGGCCGTCGTCGGTCTCCTCGGTGCGGTAGCGCAATACGAGCCCGCCGTCGGTGAGCTCATCGCGGATCGCCATCACAGTCGCGCGCACGCGCTCGTCCTCGGGTCCGAGGAAGCGCACCAGCGGGACCAGCAGCGTGGAGGCGTCGAGCGCGTCGGTGTCGTAGTGCTGACGAAATACCCCGCGATTGTCGACCCCGCGCTCGAGGATGTCCTCGCGGATCTCTTCGGCGAGCGTCTGCCACTGTTCGGCGTTTTCGACGTGGCCGCGGCGTTCGGCCAGGCGCGCGCCACGGTCCATCGCCACCCAGCACATCAGCTTCGAGGAGACGTAGTGGCGGGGCTCGCCGCGTGCCTCCCAGATCCCCTGGTCGGGCTCCTTCCAGGCGGCCGCCGCGCACTGGACCTGGTCGGCCAGCACCGGCCACAGCCGCTCGGGTATGTGGTCGCGCTTCTTGGAGTGCAGGTACACCGAGTCGAGCACCGCTCCGAAGACGTCGTTCTGGCGCTGGTTGTAGGCGCCATTTCCGACTCGCACGGGATGCGCGCCCTCGTAGCCCTTGAGGTGCTCGAGCGTCGTCTCGGTGAGCTCCTTCTGGCCCTTGATCCCGTACATGATCTGCAGCGAGCCGTCCTCGTTGCGCTCCATGTCGGCGACGTACTGGATGAAGTCGTCCGCCTCCCAGTTCAGGCCCAGCGCGTGCAACCCCCACAGCGTGAACGAGGCGTCGCGCATCCAGCAGTAGCGGTAGTCCCAGTTGCGCTCGCCGTGAGGGGTCTCCGGGAGCGAGGTGGTGGCAGCCGCGACGAGCGCGCCGGTGGGCATGAACGTCAGGCCCTTCAGCGCCAGCGCCGAGCGCTGCAGGTTGAAGCGCCATGGGTGATCCGGGTAGGTGCCTTCGGCGAGCCATGTGCGCCAGAAGTGGGCCGTGCGCTGCATGTGTTCCTCGGCCTGCTCGACGGTGTGCGGACCGCCCCGCCCCTCGGTCCAGGACAGCGCGCAGAAGCGGCGCTCGCCTTCGTTCATCGTGTGGCGCCCGTGCGCGCGGTTGCCCTCGATGCCCATGCGGATGTCGCTGAACAGCCTGAATGCGGTGACGTCGTCGGTCGCGTCCATCATGCAGACGCCCTCCTCGCCGGTCTGCACGACGCTCCAGTTCGCAGCGGTGGCGCCGTAGTCGAGCATCGGCTCGCACACGATCTCAACCTGCACCTGACCCTGGATGCATTCGACGATGCGCACGACGAGATGGTCGGCGTCGTAGTCGGTCGGCGGGCGCGTGTGGCTCGAGCCGTGCTTGTTGTCGTGCCACGGGCCGATCGTCAGCGCCTCCACCACCCGCAGCCAGCCCTGTGGCGTCATCCAGGTCGTCTCGATGATGTTGGTGCCGGGGATGTAGCGCCGCCCTGCCGGCACGTAGATGCCGTATGGGCCGACCCGCCAGCTTCCCGCGCCGCGGTCGAGCAGCGCGCCGAAGATCGACGGCGAGTCGAAGTGCGGCAGGCACATCCACTCGATCGAGCCGTCAGAGGCGACGAGCGCGCACGTGTGGCAGTCCGACAGGAAGCCGTAGTCGGCGATCGGCGGAAACGGCGAGTCGATCGCCGTCGGATGGGTGCCGAACGATCCACGCGCGGGCTGAAGCGGCGCCACCATGCGGGGCAGCTCCGGCGTGCTCACCACTCCGTCCGTTCGAAGCGAGGCCGCTCGACGCCATCGGGCAGGATCTGCTCTTCCTCGAGCTTGTCTAGATGCGCCGCGAGCGTCGCCGTCGCCAGCGGACGCAGCTCCTCGGAGATCTCCGGCCAGACCGCGTCCAGCAGCTCCTCGATCGTGCGACTGCCTTCGCCCAGCGCGATGATCAGGCCGTGTTCGCGGTCCAGTCGGTGGGCGACGTACTCCTCGAGCTTCGCCTGTGCATCCCACACCGGCGGTCCGTGGCCCGGGCAGAGCACGTTGAAGTCCTCGCGCATGCGCAGCCGCGTGAGCGCGAGCAGGTAGCCGGCCATCGCTCCACGGTAAGGGCTGATGAACACGCTGCCCTCGCCCAGCACCGCGTCACCCGTGAAGCAGGCTCCGTCGCCCACCAGCGCGAAGTGATCGGCGGCGTGTCCCGGCGTGCTGACCGCCTCGAACGGCCCGAAGCGCACGCGTTCTCCTAGCCGCACGTCAGCCGCTCCGCGTCCGGCCGCCAGCGGCGCTGGGTAGCGCTCCAGCAGCGCGCCGACGGCTTCGGTGTGGTCGTGGTGGTCGTGTGTCAACGCCACGCCGCCGAGCCCGCCACGAGCGTCGATCGCCGCGAACAGGCGTTGGAGGTGCTGGTCGATCAGCGGCCCCGGATCGACGACCCATGTGGGCCCGCGCCCCACCAGCCAGGTGTTCGTCCCCGACAGCGTCAGCGGGCCTGGGTTGGGCGCGCGCACCCGCAGGATGTCGTAGTGCGTCAGCAGGTCGGCCTCTGACCCGGCCTCCGCCGAGTCGCCGTTGGCCCCAGCCTCCGCTTCGGGGTTTTCCGCATGCGGCTCTGTCATGCGCAGCGACAGTAGCTGACCGCCCGGCCGAAACGATCGGACGCGCCGCCTACCTCGAACGGGTGGGGCTGCGCCCATTGCGCCTGGCACCCCCGCGCGAGCCGCCGCCGGGGCGCTTGGCTGCTCCCCTGGAGGCCGTCGAACGGTGTTCGCCGCCGTGCGGACGATCGCCCGTCGCGATTCCCGCGAGGCCCAGCTCCCGGTCTAGTCCCAGCTCGCGCACCATGCCGGCGAGTTCACGGGTCTGGTCGTGCGCGACGAGCGTCACGCCCACGCCGCTTGCTCCAGCGCGCGCCGTGCGCCCGATGCGGTGCACGTAGTCCTCGCGCGTGGCCGGAATGTCGTAGTTGATCACGTGCGTTATCCCCGCAACGTCGATTCCCCGCGCGGCGACGTCGGTGGCGACGAGCGTGTCGACCACACCCGCCTCGAAGTTCGCCAGTGCCCGCTCGCGCTGGCCCTGGGACTTGTCGCCGTGCATGGCGACCGCGCGCACGCTGCTCGACGCGAGCTTCTTCACGAGTCGGTCGGCGCCTCGCTTGGTGCGCACGAACACGAGCGTCAAGCCGCGCTCGGACTCGCCCAGCTCGGAGACCAGGCGTGCGACCTTGCCGTCGTGGGTGACGGTCACGAAGCGATGCTCGACGTCGCCCTTGCGCTCGGCGGAGTGCGCGTGCTCGTGCCGGCGCGGGTTGGAGGTGTAGGCCTTGGCGATCCGTCCGACCTCGCCCTCGAGCGTGGCCGAGAACAGCATCGTCTGGCGTTCGGCGGCTGTCATCTTGACGATCTTGTCGACCACCGGGCGAAAGCCCATGTCGAGCATCCTGTCGGCCTCGTCGAGGACGAGCATGCGGATCTTGCTGAGCGATACGTCTCTGCGATCGATCAGATCGAGCAGCCGCCCGGGGGTGGCGACGAGGATGTGCGCGCGCCCAGCCAGGCGCGCCTGCTTGACGATTCCGGCGCCGCCGTAGACGGCGGCGATCGACAGCGCACGGGCATGCGCAAGCGGACGCAGGTCCTCGACGATCTGGAGCGCGAGCTCGCGCGTCGGCGCGAGGATCAGCGCAGAGGGGCGCGCGTCGGAGTCTTTCAGGCGCTCGACCAGCGGCACGCCGAAGGCGAGCGTCTTGCCCGAGCCTGTCGGTGACTGCGCCAGCACGTCGTGGCCGGCGAGCACGTCGGGGATGACCATCTTCTGAACAGCGAACGGCTGCTCGATCCCGCGCTCGGCGAGCTCATCTACGACGACCTTGGACACGCCGAGGTCGGCGAACGTTGCATGCGTCATGTTGTTGGTGCTCCTTCTGGCGACCTTCTTGGCCGCCGCTGCGGATGGAGATTCGACTGACCCCATCCGCGCCCTTCAGCGCCAACAAAGACAAAGAACCTCGCGGACGACTTCGCCGCCCGTGGCATGACCGTAGCAGGCTCCTACGGCTCCGCCCCGGCGTTCAGGCAAGCGGCGTGACCCTCACAACCCTCGCGCCGGCGCCTTTGCTCTGCACCATGACCTCATATGGAGCGGCGCTCAAGCCGGTGACCGCGTAGCTGCGGGTGCTGGCGGCGACGCTCACGAACCTGCCCCACTTCGCGGCCGGCTGCTGCACCGGACGCCAGCTGATCCTCCACTTCGGCGGCTGTTCGCTCGAGTGCCAGGAGACGGTGATCGAGCCGGCGCCCGGCGTGCCTTCGACGTTCGGCACGAGCCCGGCCCCGTCGAGCAGCGCAACGCTCTGGTGTTCGCCGGCGGAGATCGCGCTCACGTCCGTCAGCGAACCAGCCTGCACCGGCACGGCGCTGTTGGCGGTCGACTGATCGCCGAGCTGGCCGACTGCGTTCAAGCCCCAGGCAAATGCTCTGCCGCCGCTTACCGCCAGGCTGAACCTGAAGCCGGCCGAGATCGCGCTCACGTTGCGCACACCGCTGACGAGGATCGGCAGCGTGCTGCAGGGCACGCCCTTTCGGCACGCGTCCGGCGCCGCGCCGATCTCGCCGTAGTTGTCGTTGCCCCACGCCCTGACGGTGCCGTCGCTGAGCAGCGCCATGCTGTGCGAGACGCTCGCCGTCACGGCCGTGACGTTGGCCAGGCCCTTGACCGGCACCGGCAGCAGGCTGTTGGTCGTCGAGCCGTTGCCGAGCTGGCCGGCGCCGTTCGCGCCCCATGCCATCACGGTGCCGTTGTCGAGCAGCGCCAGCACATGCCCGCCCAGCGATGGGTCGCCGCCGACCGCGATCGCCTTGACGGCGCTGATTGCGCGCACCGGCGTGGGCACGTCTTTTTCGACGGTCGTGCCGTCGCCGAGCTGCCCGTCCTTGTTTTCGCCCCACGCCTCCAGGGTTCCGTTTGCCAGCAGCACGAAGTCATCGCCGCCTCCGGCCGCCACTGCAACGACGCCTGTCAACCCCGGCACCGCGACCGGCACCGTGCTCGATGTGCCGTTCGCGCGTCCCCTGCCCGAGGTTCCGTTGCCGAGCTCGCCGTAGGCGTCGCCACCCCAGGTGACGACGGTTCCGTTGCCGAGGAGCGCCAGCGCGTGCGCGCCGCCCGCCGCGATCGCCTTGACCCCGCTCAGTCCGGGCACGGTCACCGGCTGTGGACTGGATTCGCGCGAGCCGTTGCCGAGCTGGCCGAAGGAGTTGCCGCCCCACGTCTGCACGCTGCCGTCGCCCAGCAGCACGATCCCGAAGTGATAGCCGGTCGCGACAGCCTTGGCGTCGCTGAGCGCGGCGACAGCCACGGGCGTGCTCGTGAAGGTGTCTTTGTAGCCTGCGCCCAGATCGAAGTTGTTGTTTTCGCCCCAGGCGGCAGCCTCGTCGGGCACAGCCGTCGAGGCTGACGCTTCGCTTGGCGCTGGCGGCGCTGCCGGTGGCGCTTCGGCTTCCCGTTCTTCTGCTTCCTGTTCGGCTGTGGTGAGCAGCGGCGCGGGGCTGGGGCCGGCGAACACCTGCGCGCTCGCCGCCTGAGCGCCGCTGGCGGCTGCGAGCGCCGCGCACATCAGCAGCACGAGCAACCTGGCGCCAGAGCCTGCGTAGCTGTCGCGTCTCATCCCTCATGCGCTCGTCCTATCGCGGCATCTGCTTGACGGAGCGCGGCGATGACTAAACCGATGGCCGGGACGTCAGCCCGGCCACTAGACAAAAGGATTACTGGATGTTCGCCATCACGTGCTTGACGACGGTGTAGTCCTCGACGCCGTACATACTCAGGTCCTTGCCGTAGCCGGACTCCTTGAAGCCGCCGTGAGGCATCTCGGAGACGAGCGGGATGTGGTCGTTGATCCACACGCAGCCAAAGCGCAGCGCCTTGGCGACGCGCAGCGCGCGCCCGACGTCGCGCGTCCACACCGATGAGGCCAGGCCGTAGCGGGTGGCATTCGCCCACGCGATCGCCTGCTGCTCGTCGGCGAACTGCTGCACCGTGATCACCGGGCCGAAGATCTCGCGCTGGATCATCTCGTCGTCCTGGCGCAGTCCCGCAACGACCGTCGGCTCGACGAAGAAGCCGGGTCGCTCGGCAGCCTTGCCGCCGGTCACGATCTCGGCATGATCGGGGCGGCGCGCAAGGAAGCCCTCGACGCGCTCGCGCTGGCGTGCGGAGTTGACCGGGCCGAGCGTCGTCTCCGGCGAGAGCGTGTCGCCGATCACGAGACCCTGCGCCTGTCCGGCCAGACCGCTGACGACCTCGTCGTAGATGTCGCTGGACGCGAGCACGCGCGTGGCCGCGGTGCAGTCCTGCCCGGCGTTGTAGTAGCCGGTGCCGGCGATCGTCTCGAGCGCGGCCTCGAGGCTGACGTCGTCGAACACCACCACCGGCGCCTTGCCGCCGAGCTCGAGGTGCACGCGCTTGAGCGTGTCGGCGGCCGTGCGCGCGAAGTGCTTGCCGGTGTCTACCGATCCCGTCAACGCGATCATGTCCACGTCGGGGTGGCTGATCAGCGCCTCGCCGGTCGGGCCGCCGGGACCGGCGATGATGTTGAGCACTCCCTTCGGCAGGATCTCGGCGGCCAGCTCGGCCAGCCTGATCGTCGTGATCGGCGTCGTCTCCGCAGGCTTCAGCACGACCGTGTTGCCCGCCGCAAGCGCCGGGCCGAATTTCCAGATCGCCATCATCAACGGGTAGTTCCAGGGGGTCACCTGCCCGATCACGCCGACCGCTTCGCGGCGCGTGAACGAGGTGTAGCCCTCCATGTACTCGCCGGCGGCCAGGCCGGTCATGGTGCGAGCTGCACCCGCGAAGAACCGCAGGTTGTCGGCCATCACCGGGATCTCGTCGTTCCTGACCGCTTCGAGCGGCTTGCCCGCGTTCAACGCCTCCAGGCGTGCGATCTCCTCGCCGTGCTCCTCGATCAGGTCGGCGAGCGCCAGCAGCGCCTGCGCGCGCTGTCCCGGTGTCGTGTTCGACCAGCCGTCGAACGCGCCGCGCGCGGCCTTGACCGCGCGGTCGACGTCCTCGGCGCTCGAGATCGGCGCCCGCGCCAGCTCCTCGCCGGTGGCGGGATTGAGCACCGCTTCGGTCTCACCGCTCGAGGCAACGCGCTCGCCATCGATGAAGTTGCTCAGGGTCTCTACAGCGCTCGCCATGTTGCCTCTCCTCGACCGCGGGATTCTGGACATCCTCAGTTTACGGCGAGCCCCTGCTCAGCCGACTCGCAAAGTCGGCCAGCGGCCCTGAGGCGTGCTCGAGCTTCTGCCGGCTCAGGCCTTTTCGGGCCGCCCTCAGCACGAGATGATCGACCAGTCGCCCAGGCAGATGGCGCGTCAGCGCGACCGTCAGCTTGCCGGTGCGCGTGGTGATGATGTCGCGGGCCGGCGGCTCCGCGAAGGACGCCCGCATGAGCGCATCGACGGCGTCCTCGACCTTCTCCTCGGGCGAGCTGCCTTCCAGCGTCAGGCCGAACTCGATCGAGTCCCTGTGGATCGGCGTGCGGATGTAGCCGGGGTAGACGGTGGTCACCGAGATCTCATCGCCGTGCTCGAGCCGCAGCGCCTGCGAGTAGGCAACGACGCCGTGCTTGCTCATCGCGTAGGCGGCCGCAAACGGCTGTGCCACGAACGCCATGCCCGAGGCCACGTTGACCACGCGGCCGTGCGTAAGCCGCAGCGCCGGCAGGGCGGCGCTCGCCACGCGCCAGGGGCCCAGCAGGTTGACGTCGATCACCGCCAGCGCCCTGGCGTCAGGTGGCAGGCCCGCGCTCTGCGGCGTCGCCAGGCCGGCGCAGTTGATCAGCACGTCCAGGCCGCCGCCGAGGCGCGCGGTGGCGTCGGCGACCGCGTCATCGACGGATCCCTGATCGCGCACGTCACAGGCGATCAGGCCGTCCTGCTCGGCGACGAGGTCGAGCCCGATCACATCGGCGCCGCGGCGCCGCAGTTCCGCCATCGTGGCCGCACCGATCCCGCTGGCCGCGCCGGTGATGATGATCCGCTTGCCGGTCATACGCCGACCGCTGTGCGCTTGGGCGCGCTGAAGCTGTAGGCCTGTTCGTCGAAACGGGTCGACAGCTGCCGAAATCGCCAGGTCCAGTCGGGCCACAGCACGCCGTTGCGACCGGTGGCGTCCTGGTAGAAGCTCGCGCAGCCGCTCTCCCAGACGGTGCCCTTCATGCGCGCATCGACCTGCTGGTTGAAGTCCTCGTAGGCCTGTGAGCTGACCTCGATCACGCTCGCCCGGTTCCTGTCCATCGCCTGGATCGCCCGCAGCACATGCTCGATCTGCGTCTCGATCATGTAGACCATCGAGCTGTGGCCGAGGCCGGTGTTCGGGCCGAGCAGCAGGAACAGGTTCGGGAAGTCCGGCACAGAGGTCCCCAGGTAGGCCCGCGGCGTGCCCTCCCACGCGTCGCGCATGAGCCTGCCGTCGCGTCCGCGTACCTGCTCGGCGACCGGCGGGTCTGCCACATGGAAGCCGGTGCCGAAGATGATCGTGTCGACCTCGCGCTCGACACCATCGCGATCGACGACCGCGTGCGGGCGGATCTCCGCGAGCCCGCCTGTGACGAGCTCGACGTTCGGCTGCTGCAGCGCTGGATACCAGCGGTTGGAGGGCAGGATCCGCTTGCACCCCAGCGCGTAGTCGGGAGCCAGCTGCTCGAGCAGTGCGGGGTCCAAGACCTGCTTTCGCATGTGCGAGCGCGACAGGCGTTCAAGTACCCCCATCAGGCGTGAGCGCTTGACGAAGCCGAGCACCAGCAGCTCCTTGGTGAGGTACACGCCCGCGCGCACGAGCTTCTGCACGGCCGGCACGCGCTCGAACAGCGAGCGCTCGCGGTCGCTGATCGCCCGCATGCTGTGGGGCATGATCCAGGGCGCCGTGCGCTGGAACACGTACAGCTGCTCGACCTGCTCCTGGATCGCCGGCACGTACTGGATCGCCGATGCGCCGGTGCCGATCGAGGCCACCCGCCTGCCGCTCAACGAGTGGTCGTGGTCCCACTGCGCAGAGTGCATCATCTTGCCGGCGAAGCTCTCGATGCCGGGAACGTCAGGGAGCTTCGGCTCGGTCAGCGGCCCCATGCCGCTCACCAACACGCTCGCGCTGTACGTCCCCGCGGTCGTCTCCAACGCCCATCCCTGCTCCTCCTGATCCCACGTCGCGCCCAGCACCTCGACGCCCGTGCGGATGTGTGGACGGATCTGGAAGTCATCGGCGCAGCGGCGCAGGTAGTCGCGGATCTCGGGCTGAGCGGAGTAGGTGTTCGACCAGCTTGGGTTGGGCGCGAACGAGAACGAGTAAAGGTGCGACGGCACGTCACACCGACAGCCCGGGTAGGTGTTGAAGTGCCAGCATCCGCCCACGTCGGGGGCGCGCTCGAGCAGGATGAAGTCCTCGATCCCGCTCTGCTTCAAGCGAATCGCCATGCCGACGCCCGAGAACCCGCCACCCACGATGATGATCTTCCGGTGCCGCGCCGTTGGCTCCACGTATGGACCTTTCCTCGATTGCACAACCTACACTAGCGTAACTTACAGTACCGTAACATACCTCTGATGACAGAGCAGCTGAGCCCGAGCCAAACGCGGATGAGCGCCGACGCGCGCCGCGAGCAGCTGCTCGACGTCACGATCGAGATCGTCGGCGAGCACGGCTTCCCCGCGGTCTCGATCCAGTCCGTCGCACGCAGGGCGGGTATCTCGCGCCCGATCGTCTACGAGCACTTCGGCGATCTGGCAGGACTGCTCACCGCACTCGTCGAGCGCGAGACCGCGCGCGCGCTCGCACAGGTCTCAGAGACCGAGCTAGGCGATCTGAGCAGCGGCGACCCGACCGAGCTGATGCTCGACAGCCTGGGCTCCTATCTCGACGCGGTCGAGCAGCATCCGGCCACCTGGCGACTCGTGCTGATGGCGCCCGAGGGCGCACCCGAGCTGCTGCGAACGACGATCGCCAGCGGCCGCGCCGCGGTGCTCAACAAGCTGACGCGTGCCGTGGACCCGGGATCGGCTCCCGCCGAGCAGGCGCCCGACCCGGAGCTCACGGCCAGGCTCCTCTCGGCGATCGCCGATGAGTACGCGCGGCTGCTGCTGACAGACCCCGCCCGCTACCCGCGCGCACGGCTGCTGGCGCACGCGCGTTGGTATCTCGATCATGTCGCGCCGGGGGCCGACGCGGGCGGCTGACTCAGCCCACCACCGGAGCTGCGAGCCCCAGCGCCTCGGCAACCGCCGGATGGGTGATCTCGCCGTCCTGAACGTTCAGGCCCATGCGCAGCCCAGGGCTGTGCGCCAGCGCCTCCTCGACGCCGCGCTCGGCGAGCTCGATCACATACGGCAGCGTCGCGTTCGTAAGCGCGTAGGTCGAGGTGATCGGCACCGCGCCGGGCATGTTGGTTACGCAGTAGTGCGTGATCCCGTCGACTTCATACGTCGGATTCGAGTGCGTCGTCGGGCGCGAGGTCTCAAAGCAGCCGCCCTGATCGATCGACACGTCCACCAGCACCGCGTTGCGCTTCATCAGCCCCAGCTGGGCGCGACTGATCACATGCGGCGCGCGCCCGCCCTGTACTAGCACCGCGCCGATCACCAGATCGGCCGAGGGCAGCATCTCCTCGATCGCGAGCGTCGAGGAGTACACCGTCGAGGCGCGTCCCGCGAACGCCACGTCGAGCTCGCGCAGGCGGTCGATCGAGCGGTCGAACACGAACACGTCCGCCTGCATGCCGATCGCGATGAAGGCCGCGTTCATGCCGACGACGCCTCCGCCGATCACCAGCACTGTCGCCGCGGCGACGCCGGGCACCCCGCCAAGCAGGATCCCGCGCCCGCCGAGCGGCTTCTCCAGCATGAACGCGCCGGCCTGTGTCGCGATCTTGCCGGCGACCTCGCTCATCGGCGCGAGCAGCGGCAGTCGTCCCTCGGCGTCCACGACCGTCTCATACGCGATGCAGGTCGCGCCCGAGGCCATCAGGCCACGTGCCAGCTCCGGCTCGGCGGCCAGGTGCAGGTAGGTGAACAGCGTCTGCCCCTCGCGCAGAAGCCCGACCTCCTGCGGCTGCGGCTCCTTGACCTTCAGCACCAGCTCCGCCTGCGCGAACAGCTCGTCGGCGTCCGCCACGATCTGCGCTCCCTGCGCGATGAACTGCTCATCGCTCATCGCGCTGCCCTCGCCCGCTCCGGCCTGCACCAGCACCTCGTGCCCGCGGCTCGTCAGCTCCCTCACCCCCGCCGGGGTGATCGCCACGCGGTACTCGTCGATCTTGACCTCGCTCGGGACTCCGATCCTCATCGTGCCAACTCCCTTCCTCGCAGTGCAAGCCAGAACTCGATGCGGTCGCGTGCGTTGGAGAAGTCGCGCCCGGTCAGCTGCTCGATACGGCGGATGCGGTAGCGCAGCGTATGCCGATGGCAGAACAGCGCGTTGGCCGCCTTCTCCCAATGCCCGTTGTGCTCGATGAACACGTCCAGCGAGCGCACCAGCTCATCGCCGTACTCGCCCTCGCCCTGCTCGATCGGATCGAGCACGCTGCGACAGTAGGAGCTCAACGCGTCGTCGTCCTGCAGCGACAGCAGCAGCTGAAAGGCGCCCAGATCCTGGTAGGAGGCGACCTCGGGTGCGCTGCCGTTGCGCATGCGCACCGCCTCCAGCGCGCAGCGCGCCTCGTGGAAGGCCAGACGCAGCGAGTGCGTAGCGGTCGCGCGGCTGGCCGCCGCACGCACGTCGCCAAAGCGGCTCTGCAGCTCGGCGCGGATCATGCGCGCGAGCTCCATCGGCACGGCCGGCGTGTCCGCGCCGTTCGCGCCGTTCGCCGAGCCACGCACGCCACTCGGGTCGATCACCGCGCACAGCAGGCCCGCACGGATCGCCACCAGGCTGGGGACGCGCTCGCGCGCGAGGATCCGCTCCACCACCGCCGCGGCCGCGCTCGGGTCCGGCGGCTTGAACGCGAGCACCGCCACCTGCTCGCCGATCCCAAATGGACGCAGGCGCGCCTGCAGATCCTCCGGGTAGAGATGGCCGGTCAGCACCTCTGAGAGAACGTCGCCGACCATCGTCCGCTGCAGCAGCTCGTAGCGCTCGTCGAGCAGCTGCGCAAACGCGCGCTCGGTGATCGCTATGAACGGCAGCTCGTAGGGAACCTCGAACAGCGGGAAGTCGCGGTTGCGCGCCGCCGTCACGAGCGCCGCCGGCAGGCGCTTGTGCGCGAAGCCCGTGCCGAAGCCCAGGCCCGCGATCTCGTGGTCGGCGAGCCGCTCGATCAGCTCGCGCTGGAGCTTCGGGCCGGTCAGCTGGATCCCGGTCGTCAGCAGCAGCTCACCGCCTTTCAGCCACGGCGTCGGGTCGGGCAGCTCGGTGCTGTGCACCCAGCGGACGTGCGCCTGCGCCGACTCCTGGCCGCTCGTCAGCTCCAGCCCGAGCTCGCCGATCAGGCTCGCGACAGTGAGCTCCACCGCTCCATCCGCTCCGAGGCCTCGCTCAACACCGGTCGCAGGATCGCCTCGATCTCCTCGAACTGCTGCGGCCCGGCGATCAACGGCGGCGAAAGCTGCACGATCGGGTCGCCGCGATCGTCCGTGCGACAGATCAGCCCGCGCTGGTAGAGCTCGCCTGACAGGAAGCCGCGCAGCAGCTCCTCTGACTCCGCCGCGTCGAACGTCTCCTTGGTGTACTTGTCCTTGACAAGCTCGATTGCGTGGAAGTAGCCGGCGCCGCGCACGTCGCCGACGATCGGCAGGTCGCGCAGGCTGTCGAGCATCTCCCTGAACGCGCCCTCGTTGGCGAGCACGTTCTCGTTCAGCTGCTCGTTCTCGATGATGTCGATGTTCGCGAGGCCCACCGCGCACGCGACGGGGTGCCCGCCGAACGTGAAGCCGTGGTTGAAGACGGCCTTGCCGTGCAGGAACGGCTCCGCGACGTGATCGGCGGCGATGACTGCGCCGAGCGGCGCGTAGGCCGAGCTGATGCCCTTCGCCGTGGTGATCATGTCGGGCAGGTAGTCGAAGCGCTCGCATCCGAACCAGTACCCGAGACGACCCCACGAGCAGATCACCTCGTCGGAGATCAACAGCACGCCGTGGCGGTCGCAGATCTCGCGCACGCGCTGGAAGTACCCATCCTGCGGCGTGAAGCAGCCGCCGCCGTTCTGCACCGGCTCGAGGATCACCGCCGCGACCGTCTCCGGCCCCTCGAACTCGATCGCTTTCTCGATCTCGTTCGCCGCCCACAGGGGGTCGCGGTCTTCCTCCCAGCGGTAGGAGTTCGTGTTCGCCACATGGATCCCGCCCGGCGTCAGCGGTTCGAACGGCGTGCGCAGCGGCGTCAGCCCTGTGGCCGTCAGCGCCCCCATCGAGGTGCCGTGGTAGGCGAGGTTGCGCGAGACGAGCTTGTGCCGGCGCGGTTCTCCCATTGCGGCGTGGTAGGCCTTCGCGAGCTTCCATGCGGACTCGACCGCCTCCGAGCCGCCGGAGGTGAAGAACACGCGGTTCAAGTCGCCTGGGGTCAGACTCGCGATGCGCGTCGCGAGTTCGATCGAGCGCGGGTGCGCGTAGCTCCAGTTCGTGTAGAACGCCAGCTCCTTGGACTGCGCGGCCGCCGCTTCGCCGAGCTCTGCGCGACCGTGGCCGATGTTGACGCAGTACAGCGCCGAGAGGCCATCGAGGTAGCGTTTGCCGTGCTCGTCGTAGACGTAGCAGCCCTCGCCGCGCACGATCACGGGGACCTCGTGATCGGACTCCGCGTAGGAACCCATGCGCGTGAAGTGCATCCACAGGTGGCGCTTGGCCTGCTCTTGGAGATCGCCAGACATCAAGACCGCCTTCTCTATAGGTGACTAGACACTCAGGACAACGCTAGCCGCTCGTCATTTGCCGCTCAATGCGCCGCGTGGTCAACAACATCTACACCCATTGTACGACTCGTCCAATCAGAGCGGGACGCTTTGGAGATCACGCCCATTGCGCGTCCGCCGTTCTGGACCGTACCTTTCCTTCACAAAGCGCGCCATGCCCGCCGCAGCCCACGAGAGGAGCAGTCCATGGCCATCGAAGGTACCGATGTAATTGGAGGCCCCCAACGCGAATCCGGGGTCATGGACAAGGGCCTGAAAAAGGGCGCGATCGGCTACATCTCGAACATCGTCATCGGCGTCGCCTCGACCGCACCGGCATACTCGCTCGCCGCAACCCTCGGGTTCGTCGTCGCGGTCAAAGGCGTCGGCGTGCACGCGCCGGCCGTGCTGCTCGTGTCGTTCATCCCGATGCTGCTCGTGGCGTCGGCCTACAAATACTTCAACCGCGCCGACCCCGACGCCGGCACGTCATTCGCCTGGACGACGCGTGCCCTGGGGCCCATCACGGGTTGGATGAACGGCTGGGCGATCTTCCTGGCCGATCTGATCGTGATGGCCTCGCTGTCGGACATCGCGGCCATCTACACGTTCAAGCTCTTCGGCTTCACCGAACTCGGAGAATCCAAAGCCGCGATCATCGTCGCGGCGATCGTGTGGATCGCTCTGATGACGTGGATCTGCTACCGCGGCATCGAGCTTTCAGCCGCCATCCAGCGGGGGCTGCTTGGCATCGAGGTATTCATCCTCGGGCTGTTTGCCGTGGTCGCCTTCGTCAAGGTCTACGGAAGCCATCCCCCGAGCGGCTCGATCAAGCCCTCGATCTCCTGGCTCAACCCGTTCGCCATGAACTTCGGAGATCTGCTCGACGCGGTCCTGCTCGGGGTCTTCATCTACTGGGGGTGGGATTCGGGCGTAGCCGTAAACGAGGAGTCCGAGGACCCGTCCGAGGGGCCCGGCAAGGCGGCGGTCGTCTCGACGATCCTGCTGGTGCTGATCTACGTGATCGTGACCGCGGCCGGACAGTCCTTCCACGGCATCGGATTCCTGACCAATGAACAAAACCAGGGCGATGTGCTCAACGCGCTCGGCAAGGGCGTCCTGGGGAGCGGCCTCGACAAGCTGCTGATCATCACAGTGCTCACATCCGCCTCGGCCTCGACGCAGACCACGATCCTGCCGACCGCCCGCACCACGCTCTCGATGGCACACTGGAAAGCAGTCACGAACGTGCTCTCGCGCATGCACAAGCGCTATCTGACGCCGACCGTCTCGACGCTCGGCTTCGGCTTGCTTTCGATCATCATCACCGTCCCGCTGCTCCTGCTCTCGGAAAGCGTGCTGGAAGACTCGATCACGGCGATCGGCTTCCCGATCTGCTTCTACTACGGGTTGACGGGGGTGGCCTGCACGGTCTACTACCGCCGCGAGCTGACCAAGAGCGCGCACAACTTCCTACTGCTCGGTCTCGGACCGCTCATCGGCGGCGTGATCCTGTTGGGCGTGGGGATCAAGGCCGCGTTCTACTACGGGCACGCCGAAAACGTCTCGTCCAAGCCGATCCTCGGCATCACGCTACCCCTGTGGCTGGGCATCGGCGGCATGGTCCTCGGCTTCGTGATCCTGCTCATCTCGCGCCCGTATTTCAAAGAGTTCTTCTCGCGCAAGCTGGAAGTCGCGCCGCCGGGCGTGCTCGAGCATCCGCCCGTGGTGCTGCCCCCGCAGGTCGACTTCTAGAGGCCCAGACCCAAAGACTCATCCGGGGGGCACGACGCGTGGGCAAGGAAGCCTGCGCGTCGTGTGAGCTGTCTAGGAGATCGCCAGCTCGATCTGCCCGTGCGGTGCGCCGTACTCCCCCAGCAGCTTCAGAAACGGCGCCGGCGGGAACGCCTCGGGGCCGAGCACGCCGGTGCCCTTCCAGTCGCCGCGGTCGAGCAGCTCCAGCGCTACCACCGGGTTGACCGCGGTCTGCCAGACGACGGCCTGGCTTGCGTACTCGCGCATCGTGGTCTCGTTGTCGACCACGTGGTAGAGGTAGGTCGAGCGGGGCCGGCCATCCTTGCCGGTGCCCGTCACCCAGGTGCCCGCGCAGGTGCGCCCGCTCATGCGCTCCCCGAGCGTCGCCGGATCGGGCAGCGCCGCCGCGACGACGTCGCGCGGCGCCACCTTGGTGCCGCGCACCGATACCGGCTCGGTCGAGTCGAGGCCGAGTTTGTGCAGCGTGGCGAGCACGTCGATGAACTCCTGTCCGAGCCCGTACTTGAACGTCACGCGCTCGCAGTCGACCCAGCGTGGGATCAGCACGACCTCCTCGTGCTCGACGTTCACGCACTCCACCGCCCCGATGCCCTCGGGGAACTCGAACACCTCGGGCTCTGAGAACGGCGCCGTCGTGTAGAAGCCGCGCTCGCGCTCCCAGATCAGCGGCGGGTTCAGGCACTCCTCGATCGTCGTCCAGATCGAGAACGTCGGCGCGAAGTCATAGCCCTCGACGACCAGATCGGCACCGTCGCGCACGCCCACTTCCTCGATGCTCGAGAACAGCTCGTCGGCAGCGTGGCGCGCGAAGATGTCAGACAGGCCGGGCTCGACGCCGATCCCGACGAGCGCCAGCAGGCCCGCTTGCGCCCAGCGCTCGTGCTCTGCCAGCTGCAGGTCTCCGAGCATCTCCCCCGGCAGCTCGTAGGGGCGCTCGGGGTGGGGATGAGACAACGTCATCGCCATGTCCAGGTAGGTGACGTTCGCGTCGAACGCCGCAGCGAAGATCGGCTCGTTGAAGCGCGGGTCGCACGCGTTCAGGACCGCGTCGGGGCGCACGCGGCCGATCAGTTCGACGAGCTCCGCCCGGCTGGAGGCATCGACACGCTCCGCGCTGAAGCGATCGCGCTCGCCGAGACGCTCGGCTGCCGCGCGCGCGCGCTCGAGCGCGACGTCCGCCAACACCACCTCGGTGAACACCTCGCGGCGCTGCGCGATCGCGGCGAACGCCGCACCCACGCCACCCGCTCCGACAACGAGAACCTTCACGGCTGCCAGTCTGACGCAAAGCGCAAGTCTTGGATGTCACAAGCGCGAGCCGCGCGTACTACGCAATGCAGCAGGTGGCTCCCGTATGCTCCGCCGATCCGCGCGGTTCCGAACACAAGCAGACCATGACCGGTCTTCCCAGCCCGCCGCGCACGCCACCCGCATCAGCTGAGCCGCTCGGCCCCGATCGCGTGGCAGGCGGCGCGGCGCAGGCACCCTTGGACGAGATGCCTCGCGCCGGCCGCTGGGCGCCCTCGCCGAAGCTGACGGGACGCGAGCTGACGCTCGTCGCGCTTGCCGGCCTGCTGCTTGCGATTCTCACGAGCTGGCCGCTGGTGCTGCACATGGGCAGCCGCATCGCGCCCGATCTCGGCGACCCCGTACGCACCGCCTGGCAGATCGCGTGGGTTGGGCACGCGATGCTGCACGACCCGCTGCACATCTTCGACTCCAACGCCTTCTACCCGCATCCGTTCAGCCTCGCCTTCTCGGACTCGCTGCTCGGCTATGGGCCCGCGGCGTTCTTCGGCTCGGGCACCGTCGCCACACTCGTCCGTTACAACCTCATCTTCCTATGGATATGGTCGTTCTGCTTCGTGGGCGCCTACCTGCTCGCCCGCGAGCTGGGACTGCGCCGGCTGGGGGCCGCCGCAACCGGGCTCGCGTTCGCATATGCGCCCTACCGCGTGACCGAGGCCGGCCATTTTCAGGTGATCTCCTCCGGCGGCCTGGCCTGCGGCCTGTTCCTGCTGCTACGCGGCTATCGCCGCGGCTCGCGGCGGCTCGTGCTCGCCGGCTGGCTCGTCTCCGCCTGGCAGATCAGCCTCGGCTTCACACTCGGCCTGCAGTACGCGTATCTGCTCGTGGTGCTCGGGCTCGTCGTGTTCGCGTGCTGGTGGCGCGGACGCCTGACCCCCGGGCCGGCCTGGGAGCGGGCGTCTGAGCGGCCTCGCTCACAGGCGCGCCCCGGCGGGCGCATCGTTGCGCGCAGCGAGAGCGGCGACGCATTGCCACCCGATGCGAGCGCGGGACGCCGCTCGCGCGGGACGCTGATCCCGCGCCAGCTGCTCGCCGTCACGCTGATCGGCATCGCCGTGGTCGGCGCTGTGACCGTGTACGAGGCCCGCCCCTACCTGCGGGTCGCAGCCCTGTACCCGACAGCGAAGCGCACGATCAAAGAAGTCGAAACCTACTCCGCCGGCCCCGCCGCGCTGCTCGGCGCCTCCTCCGAGAACCGCGTGTGGGGCTCGATCACCTCCGGCATGCGCGCGAAAGTCAACTCCAAGAACGAGAGCGTGTTCTTCCCCGGAGGGCTGATCCTCGCGCTGGCCCTGATCGGTCTCGCCGCGGGCGCGTACACGCGACGATTGCGCATCGGCCTGGTCGTTGGGATCGTCACATGCTCGATCCTCGCGCTCGGCCTCGGCCTGACCGGCGCGGGCTATCCGTATCGCCTGCTGTTCGACTACGCCCCCGGCTGGGACGGCGTGCGCGTGCCCGGCAGGATCTTCACGCTGGCCACCCTCTTCTATGCGCTGCTCGCGGGCGCCGGCGCACAGCTGCTCGTGCAGCGGGTCGTGGCCTGGAGCAAGCGGCGCAAGCCGAGCGGCGGGGCGCCCGCGCTACGCAGACCCGCAGTCGCGCTGCCGGCGCTCGGCCTGCCCGCACTGGTGGGCACGGTGCTCCTGATCGGCATCCTCGGCGAAGGCGCCGGGCACCTCGGCCACCCGGTCGTGCCGCAGCCCGCCAAGGCCGAGATCGGCCTGCCGGGCCCGCTCATCGACCTGCCCACCGACGGCGCGCTCGATCGCGTCTGGCAGTACTTCTCGACCGATGGCTTCCCCAAGATCGCCAACGGCGAGAGCACCTTCGACATTCCCGCCGAGGACGACCTGCGCGGCGGCATGTCGGGCTTCCCCGACCAGGCTAGCGTCGAGAAGCTGCGCTACTACGGCATCCGCACGGTCGTGCTGCACACCGTGCTGCCCAAGGGACTGCCGCCCGAGCAGGGCTGGGTGTTCCCCGAGCCCGACCACCCCGCGGCGAACGCGCGCAAACCGATCGCCGGGTTGGGCATCACCCGGCGCCAGGTCGGCTCGGTCGTCGTCTATGAGATCGGACCTGGGCCCAAGGCCCTGCACGGAACCGACGAATGACGCGCCCGCGCCTGGCGCTGGCGGCGATCCTGCTGGTGGCGCTGTCCTCCGCGTTGGTGATCCAGAGCTTCTCCTGGAATCAGACCTCGCACTACGACCTGACCCGTGCGCTGAACGACGATCAGACGACGATCGACGCCTACCAGGCGAACACGGGCGACAAGGTCTTCTACAAGGGGCACTACTACTCCGCGCGCGCGCCCGGGCTCGCGCTGTTCGTGCTGCCCTTCTACAACACGCTCAACCTGGTGGGAGCCGAATCGTGGACGGACGCGCACGTGGCGCCGCCGGATCACCCGGGCGACGAGATGATCTACCTGATCGGCCTGTGGGGCAACGTGCTGCCCGCGCTGCTGCTGCTGGTGCTCGTGTGGCGTGTGGCCGAGCGCTATGAGCCGGGCTACGGCGTCGCGGCGGCGGTCGTGCTCGGGCTGGGCACGATGGTGCTGCCGTTCTCGCAGATGCTGTTCTCGCACGTGTTCACCACCTTCCTCAGCTTCGCGGCGTTCTGGCTGATGCTGCGCGAGCGCGAGGGGCCATCCAGCCCGATGCTGCTGGCGCTCGCCGGCCTGGCGATGGGCTACGCGTTCTCCTCGGAGTACCCGACGTTCTTCGCGGCGATCGTGCTGGGGCTGTTCCTGCTCTCGCGCAAGGACTCGCGGACGCTGCTCGGCGTTCTGAAGCGCGGCGGCGCCTACGTGGCCGGCGGCCTGGTCGGCATCATCCCGCTGCTGCTCTACAACCACTATGCGTTTCGCTCCTGGACGCACCTGGCCTACTCCGATGTGCCACGCCAGCAGAAAGGCTTCTTTGGGATCGGCGCTCCCAGCCTGAGGGTGCTCTCGACGCTGCTGCTCGACTCGCGCGGCCTGTTGACGATCTCCCCCGTGCTGATCATGGGCGCAATCGGCACGGTGATGCTCTACCGGCGCGGCAGGCGCGCGGAGGCGCTGACGATCGGCGGCATCTGCGTCTGCTTCCTGGGCTACAACTCGGGCTACTACCTGCCCTTCGGCGGCGGCTCGGTCGGCCCGCGCTTTTTGATCACGACGCTGCCGTTCCTGGCCTTCCCGATCGCGCTGACGCTCAAGCGCTTCCCCGGCCCCACGATCGCACTGGCCGCGGTCTCGATCACGACGATGGTGATCGCCACGATCACGCACCCGCTGGTCGGCTACGAGAACGAGACGGTCACCTGGATGCGCTTCCTCTCCAAAGGCTTCTTCCAGCCCACGATCGCCTCCGCCTACGGGCTGGGGCGCGGCTGGGGCGCGATCTGGCCGTTCTTCCTCGCCGCGGCAGGAGCACTGCTGGCGGCGGCATGGGCGACGCCAAGGCTGCGGCTGTCCGCGGCGACGCTGCGGTGGGGCCTGGTCGCGCTCGTCTGCTGGGCGCTGTTCGCGGCGCTGGCGCCGACGGTGCTCGGAATCGACCATGCCGGGCTGGAAAGCATCTACAAAGCCGGCGACCACACCGCCTTCAACCTGCCGCTGCACTCGGGCAGCAGCTATCCGCTGAAGACGCTCGCGCTCGTCGCCGCGGTCGCCGGCGCGCTCGCGCTGGGCGCAATGCGCCTCGCACGCAACCAGCCGGACGAGCCGTCCGAGCGCCGGCGGGGCGTGAGCAACAAGTCCAACGCGCAGCCAGCGCTCAGCACCTGATCAGATCAGTTGCTGGCGATCTTCACGCCACATTTGGCGGCGTGAAGCTGGCGGCAGACGACGACGTAGCCAGCGCGTGGCTGTTCCTTGGCGTTCGTCAGACCGGCGTCGAATCTGGTGTACGCGCTGGTGCCCCTCGTCCAGTCATAGACGTACAGGCGCTTGATCTGCGGCAGCGCGCCGGCGAGCGCGAACATGTACTTGAGCACCTTCGCCGCGCGCGTCAGCCCGGCTCCGTGCTTGTTGGGGAAGCTCGGTTCGAACTGCACCAGCCCACCGGTCTCCGTCAGCCACACCTGGCCGCCCAGGGATTTGACGAGGTCGCGCGTGCGCCAGCTTTCAAGGCGGTTGACGTCGGAGTAGTTGTGCAGGCCCCAGATCTTCGGCATGACCGTCTCCAGACGGCTGACCTCGCGCTTGAATTCCGAGATGTAGCGCAGCGTCGGCGTGATCACGGCTGCGTCGAGCACGTCGAGGCCGATCACCGTGCAGCCGTTGCACACCCGCAGCAGCGCCTGGTAGTACTTCGCCGCGCCCACCGCCGACGGGCTCGAGAACGCATGTTTGACGTTGCCGCGGTTGGACTCGTCCCAGGACTCGTACTGTTTGACGTTGGGGAACAGCTTCACGAACTTCTGCACGTCACGCTGGTAAGAGGTGACGCTCGGCAGCGTTGTAGGCGTGTATTCGGAATGGTAGAAAGCGACCAGTACCTGCTGGTGCGCGGCTTCGGCGGCACCGATGAACTGCCTAGCCTGGGTCAGGGAGTACGGGCGCACGACGGCGTCGTAGGGCACGACATAGCGCACGATTTTCGTGTGCAGCTGCTGATAGAGGGGGTTCGCGAACATCTTCGGGTTCTCGTTGCCGATGCCCGTCAAATACGAGCTGGCAGCGTGCGCCTTGGGGGGGCTGCTCGCGGCGCCGGCCTGCGCGAACGCGCCCAGCGCAAGCAGGACCGACAGGACCGAGAGCGTGGCAAGCGTGAGTGGGCGACGAAGAGTTCTCATATCGATGCGCAACAGGGTATGGCGTTGATGGTTGCGGGCGCTGCAACAGTCTTACGCGGCGTTTAGCCCAGCCCCTGCACCCGGCGTCGAGTTTTACACGCCGTTTAGCCCCACCCCTGCGCACGCCACGACGCCGCGCTCAGTCGGCGCCGGCGGCCTGCTCTGCGAGCGCCGGCGTCTCGCCGGCTCCGGCGCGGAGCTTGGGGTCAGCGACGATCCGCACGTCCACGCCGGGCAGGCCGCGCAGCAGGCGCATCAGCAGCGAGCGCTCGGGGTTGGCGCTCAGACGCGAGAGCCCGCGGCGCTCGGAGGGCGTGCCCATCAGCACGTAGGTCGCGCCGATCGAGCGCGCGAGCGTGATCGCCTCCACGGCCACGTCCTCGCCCTCCTGCACCCGCAGGCGCACCCCGAGCATCGCCGTCAGGCGTCTGAGCTCCTCCAGGCGCCTGCGGTCCTCCGCGCTCGGCGGACGTCCGGGGGGCCGTACCACGAGCACATCGAGCTCTGCGTCCAGGCGCTGCGCCGAGCGCCATGCGCGCCGCACGATCCGCTCGGAGTGCGGCGCGAGCGTCGCGAGCGCCAGCAGGCGCTCGGCGATCGGCAGCGGCCCGTCCTGTGCGAGTGCCGGCAGCCCCTCCTCGTCGCGGCGCAGCGGCGCGCTCGGCTCCCGCACGAGGCGCTTGATCTCCACCTCCTCGGCGACCTGGCGCAACGCCGTCTCACGCAGCGCCGCGAGGTTCTCGATCTTGAAGAAGTTCTGGAGCGCCGCCTGCACGCGCGCGGGTGGGTAGACCTTGCCAGCGCGCAGGCGCGCGATCAGCGTCTCGGGGGTGACGTCGATCAGCACCACCTCGTCGGCGGCCGCGAGCACAGCGTCGGGAATCGTCTCGCGCACATGCGCGCCGGTGAGCTGGGTCACCTGGTCGCCGAGGCTCTCAAGATGCTGGACGTTGACGGTCGAGAACACGTCGATCCCAGCCCCGAGCACCTCGAGCACGTCCTCATAGCGCTTCTCGTGCTCGACGCCCGGAGCGTTGGTGTGCGCGAGCTCGTCGATCAGGCACAGCTCGGGCCTGCGCTCCAGTACCGCCGGCAGGTCCATCTCCTCCAGCGGCGTGCCGCGATAGGTGAGCTCACGGCGCGGGATCAGCTCGAGGCCCTCGGCCTGAGCCAGCGTCTCGGCGCGACCGTGGGACTCCAGATAGCCGACGACGACGTCGCGACCGTTGTCGGCCTCGGCCGCGCCCTCCTGCAGCATGCGGTAGGTCTTGCCCACGCCGGGTGCCATCCCGATGAAGACCTTCAGGTGTCCTTTCTCGTCGGTCATCGCAGGCGTATGGGACGCTACCGCAGTGACCTCACTGCAGACGAGCGCCGCAGTGCTCGGCGGCCTGCTCGTGCTCGGCTCGCTGCTGTCCGGCCTCGCACACCGCAGCATGCTGTCACTGGCAGCGTTGTTCGTGCTCGCCGGCTTCCTGCTCGGCGACGGCGCGAGCGGGATCGTGCACTTCAGGGCGAGCTCGGGCTTCGTCACAGACCTGGCTACCGTCGCGCTGGTCGTGATCCTGTTCCGCGACGGGCTCGAGGTCGAGGGGGAGCTGCTGCAGAGCCAGTGGCAGCTGCCGCTGCGCAAGCTGGCAGTCGGGATGCCGATCACGGCGACCGTGGTCGCGCTGCTGGCGCGCGCGCTGATCGGCCTGTCTTGGACTGAGTCGTTCCTGCTCGGGGCGCTGCTCTCGCCCACCGACCCGGTGCTGTCTTCGGGCGTCGTGACCGACCCCCGCGTGCCGCGGGTGATCCGCCATTCGCTCAACCTCGAGTCCGGCCTCAACGACGGCCTTGCGCTGCCGGCTGTGCTCGCGTTCGCCGCTGCTTTGGAAGTGAGCAACAAGCACTTCGTGTGGTGGCACTTCGTGTTGCAAGATGTGGGACTGGGATTGGCCTTCGGGCTGGTTTGCGGCCTGGTCGGCTCGCTGTTGATGCCCAAAGCCGACGGACAGGAGCGACGCGAGCAGCCGATCCCCGCCCACCAGAGGGCCTTGTACGGGCTCGGCTTGGCATTCGCCACGTATGGGGTGACCGTGCTGCCGCCGCGCGGCAACGGCTTCATCGCGGTGTTCGTCGCAGCGATCGTCGTGGGGATCCGTCGCCCCGACCTACGGCTCGAGTTCGCCGAGCGCGCCGATGAGATCGTCGAGATCGTCAAGCTCGGGATCTTCACCGTGTTCGGGTCGCTGCTGACCTTCAACGGGCTGTTCACCGACGGCTGGGCGGCAGTGGCGGTCGTGGCCGGCACGTTCCTGCTCGCCCGCCCGCTTGCGATCTGGATCGCTTTGGCCGGCACGCAGCTGGATGCCGCGAGCAAGGCCTTCATGGCGTGGTTCGGCCCGAAGGGCGTCGCCACGATGGCGTTCTCGCTGCTCGTGCTCTCGCGCCAGATCGAAGCGGGTCAGCGGATCTTCAACATCGCCGCGCTCGCGGTGTTCGCCTCGATCCTGGTGCACGGAGCGAGCGATACCGCAGGCACCAATTGGATCGCGCGCCGTCAGGCCCGCGGCTGAGCTCTCAGGGCTCGTGCGTGACGCCGGCAGACGCCGCGGCCAGCACCGCGTCATAGCGGCGACGCACGTCAGCGCGGTCGCCCTTCTCCGGCACCGACTCCTCGCATCCGCGCAGGATCATCGCCGCCTGCTCGAGCAGCAGCTCGCGCTGCTGCGGAGAGCTCGCATATGCCATCACCTTCGCCAGTCCGTCCAGCTGCCGGATCATCACCGCCGGCATGCCGCGGCTGGCCTGTCGGATCTTGTCGTGCGCGCGCTCGAGCAGGCGGTCGAAGTTGACGGGCACCGAGATCACCCGCACGCGTCCGGCCGCGTCGCGGTGGACCGTGGTCGGCCGCCAGCGGTCGGCGATCTTGCCGAGCCCATCTCCCAACCAGTCGATGCAGGCGAGCGCCGTGAAGGTGTCGTTGACCGCCGGCGAGAGCGCGCGGATGGCGATCTCGACGAGCTGGTCGACGGCGAAGGAGAGATCTTGGGTGAGCGTCCGGTGCGGGCCGGTCGCATGGGCGCCGCCGAGTGCTCGCGCGACCCCGGGTGCAGCCGCGGCCGGCCACACGTTCGCCAGCGGCTCGCCCTCCACCACGAAGTGGCCCGGGCGGCGTAGCAGCCGGATCACCGCGTGGCTTCGGTTGGCGATGTCGATCAGCGTGCTCATGCTCACGTATTGCAGGTAGCCGCTGCTCGGCGCACGCACCACGCCGCTGTCCTCGTCCAGCCGCACCAGCATCTCCGATAGCGACGGACCCGCCTTCGGCGCGGCGCCCACGGGCAGCACGGCGTCCGCCTCGATCGCCCGCGACAGGTCGCGCGCGATGCTCGCGATCACCTGCGGGAGCTGAATCGACTTGGCGATGTGATCGATGAACAGCACGAGCACCGCGACATCTGCGATCACCAGCGCCATCGTCACCGTGATCGATAGGTGCGGGACGAATTCACCGTGAGCGCCCGGACCGATGGAGACGAGTGCGAGGATCGAATAGACGAAGGTCGCCACGAAGCTGCCGAGTGTCAGCTGGGTGATCCTGTCGCGGATGAAGTTGCGCAGCATGCGCGGGCCGAACTGCGTCGAGGCGAGCGTCAACGTCACGATCGTGATCGAGAACACGAGCGTGACCACCGTTATCACGGCAGCGGCGATCGCGGTCAAGATCTGCCTGGCGGCGTCGGCAGAGCCGCTGATCACCCACGAGGGGAAGTGCAGCGAGCCGTTGTACGCCGCCCGGTCGAGTGCATAGGTGACGACGAACAGCACCACCACGAGCACGATCTCGACCGTAGGAACCAGCCACAGGTTCGTGCGCAGAGCCTCGCGACGCCATGCGGAGGGCAGGGGTGCGTGGAGCCTCATCGACTCACGTCCCCGCTGCGGTCATCGGGCCGAGGTCGCGGAGAGCGGATCGGGAAGTCGAGGTGGTGGCACATGATCGTTTGGGAGCAGCGCGAAGCGCTGCCGACCAGTCTTCCCGGCTCACCGCCGCCTACGATACTTGGCGACGCTAGTGCGACAGAGGCTGCTCGGTGTGCACGTGCAGGCTGACTACCGAGATCGCCTCCGAGGCGACGAGGAAGAACCGTCGGCGAGAAGGTCGCACTCGCACCGCAGCGGCGGTGGGAGACACGCATCCGTAACGAAATCGTTGTGCCGCAGGCGACCGTCGTCATGCGGGTGTGATGGCAGGCGATCCATAGTTGAGTGTGCATCGTGGGCACCAAGGCCGGCAATGCGACGAGGGTCACCCTGATGTGGTTTGCGCACCGTGACCAAACGACACCCAAGGCCAACCACCGGGCGGCGATTCCATTCTGGTCGCTGACACTCCCGGCATGGGCGACAGTGCAGCCCACACCGTCGCATCGGACAGTGGAGCCCGCAGTCATGAGGCATGGCGCTCAAAGCGATGTTCGCTCCTCAGGTTGACGGCTCGCGAGCTGGAGCTACACCGCCTCTGGAGCGTCCGTCCGACTGCCGACTTTCACGGCTGCTGCACACCGATCGCGGGGCGGCGTCAAAGGTACAGTTCTCGCGGAGCTGTGTCGAGCGCGTCCTGTATGTTCCAGATCGCCTGCGTCACGGTCTGCTCGGAGTTGCGATTGAACAGTGGACTGAGGCCGTCGGTGAGTAGCGTTTCGGCACCGGCGACTGCTGGCGGGTGCGTGGTTCGACGAGTTGGCTGGAGCGCAGGGCCAGCGCTGCCGTAGACTTGCATGGGCGGCCGGCCACGATCTGGCGGTCGAGCCTCGCGCGAGCGAGGTACACCCGCAGGCGAAGCTTGAGCGTGTCCTCCGAAGTCGACCGCTTTTGATGCCGTAGCGAGACTGCGTGGAAAGTACTCATTCTCATTGCTCCTGCCGGATGATTCCGGCGCTCGGTGCCGATCAAGCAAGCCGAGTCTGGCGCAGCGACAATTACGCCCACGTCACGAATCGGCCCACCGTCATAACGATTTCGTGAAGGTCCAAACTAGAAGTGCCCTTTGACGGCCTCGGTCGAGATCCGCCGGTCGTCCTCTGGCGCTGGGCGCAGGATCAGGATCTCAGCGGGAACGCGGTCGAGCATCCAGCGCAGATCGTCATAGCTCAGGCCGGCGCGGGGGTCTTCGTCGGCAGAGACGATGATGCGGTCGAAGTGCTCCTGCTCGATCAGTTTGCGCAGCGCGTCGCGGGCGGAGCGCCCGCGCCCGACACGCGAGTCGACCGGGACGCCCTGTGAGCTGGCGCGCTGCTCGATCGCCTCCAGCAATGGCATTCCGCGCGCGCACTGCACGGGCAGCGCCGTTTCGAGCGGGAGGTTCATCGGCACGCGCGCAAGGAACGCCGGCATGATGATCGCGTTCTCGGCCTTCGCCAGGCGCACGGCCGCCTCGAACGAGCGCCGGGATATCTCCTCACCTGTGAATGGCAGCAGGATCCGCCGTTCGCCCTCGACGCGCTCGCGCGCCGGCATGCGTCCGTGGGGCGGCAGCCAGTAGCCAGCCGCGATCCCCAGCAGGGCGCCGGCGCAGGCGACGACCACGATCACAGCGACGTTCATGGCCCCTCCGCGCTCTCGCCGTTGGCGCGCTGCGAGCGGTCGGCGACGATCCGCACGTCGACACCAGGGAGGCGTTGCATGAGTCGTTGCGGCAGCGGCACGCGCAGTCGCGCAAGACCGCGCGCCGGGCGCGAGCTTCCGAGCAGGATGTAGGTGGTCCCGCGCCGCTCGGCGACCTCCACGATCGCGGTCGTGGGGTCATCGGATTCCTCCTCGATCATCCGCGCCCCGAGCACCGACGCGAGCTGGCGCAGCGCGGCCAGCGAGCGCTGTTCATCAGCGGAGAGCGCCTTCCCGGGCGCGCGCACCCACAGCAGGTCAAGCCCCGCCCCCAGGCGCTGCGCCGAGCGCCAGGCACGACGCACCAGGCGCTGCGCCCCCGGATAGGGCTCGACCAGTGCCAGCAGGCGCTCGCCCACGGCATGGGGCGCGTCGGCCGCGAGGCTCTCTTCGCGCGAGCCGACGAGCTCGGTCGTCAGGCGCTTGGCGCCGACCTCCTCGGCCACCTGACGCAGCGCCACCTCGCGCAGCGCGGACAGGTTCTCGATCTTGAAGAAGTTGTTCAGGGCCGCGTCGATGCGCTCGGGCGCGTACACCTTGCCGGCGCGCAGGCGCTCGAGCAGTGCCTCGGGGGTGAGGTCAATCAGCACGACCTCGTCCGCACGCCCCAGGATCGCGTCGGGGATCGTCTCGCGCACGCGGATGCCGCTGAGCTCGGTGATGTGGTCGTTGAGCGACTCGAGGTGCTGGACGTTGAGGGTCGAGAGCACGTCGACCCCGGCGGCAAGAGCCGCTTCGATGTCCTCGAAGCGCTTGGGGTTCTCGGTCCCGGGAGCGTTGGTGTGGGCGAGCTCGTCGATCAAGCAGAGCTCCGGCCTGCGGGCCAGGATCGCCGGCAGGTCCATCTCTTCCAAAACCGTCTCGCGGTAGCGCACACGCCGGCGCGGGATGATCGCCAGACCCTCGGCGACCTGGGCGGTCTCGGCGCGACCGTGGGTCTCGAGCAGCCCGATCACCACGTCGCGACCCGCCTCCTGCTCAGCGTGCCCCTCGAGCAGCATGCGGTAGGTCTTGCCCACTCCCGCCGCCATGCCGATGAAGACCTTCAGTCGCCCCGGGCTGTGATCGGCTGTGGCCATGACACCGCGCTCGTGAGCCGCGCGAGAGGCCCGCGGCTCATGCTCCGAGCAGGTTGTGCACGATCAGGTCGATCAACTTGATGCCGATGAACGGCGCGATGATGCCGCCGAGACCGTAGATCCACAGGTTGCGCCGCAGCAGCGCGCTGGCGCCGATCGGGCGGTAGCGCACGCCACGCAGCGACAGCGGGATCAGCAGCGGGATCACGATCGCGTTGAAGATGATCGCCGAGACGATCGCCGACTGCGGGGTGCCGAGATCCATGATGTTGAGCACGTGCAGCGGCCCCTTGCCACCAGGCGTGGCGGCATAGGTGGCGACGAACACGGCCGGCAGGATCGCGAAGTACTTGGCGACGTCGTTGGCGATCGAGAAGGTCGTCAGCGCGCCGCGCGTGATCAGCAGCTGCTTGCCCACCTCGACGATCTCGATCAGCTTCGTCGGGTTGGAGTCGAGGTCGACCATGTTGCCCGCCTCACGCGCCGCCTGTGTGCCGGTGTTCATCGCCACGCCGACGTCGGCCTGCGCGAGCGCGGGCGCGTCGTTGGTGCCGTCGCCGGTCATCGCGACGAGGCGGCCCTCGGCCTGCTCCTCGCGGATCAGCGCGAGCTTGCGCTCGGGCGTGGCTTCGGCGAGGAAGTCGTCGACACCCGACTCCTCCGCGATCTTGGCGGCCGTCAGGCGGTTGTCGCCGGTGACCATCACGGTCCTGATGCCCATCGCGCGGAGCTGGTCGAAGCGCACCTTCATGCCCTCCTTGACCGTGTCCTTGAGGTAGATCACGCCCAGGATCTGGCTGTCGCGAGCGACCGCCAGCGGCGTGCCGCCCTCGCGGGCGATGCGGTCGAGCGCCTCCTGCAGCTCGGGCGGCGGCGAGCCGCCTTCGCGCTTGACGAACTCGATGATCGCGTCGCCGGCGCCCTTGCGCAGCTGCTGACCGTCCATGTCGATGCCGCTCATGCGCGTCTGCGCGGTGAACGGCACGAACTCGGCCTGCATCGTGCTCATGTCGTGCTCGCGGATGCCGTAGGTCTTGGCCAGCACGACGATCGAGCGGCCCTCGGGCGTCTCGTCCGCCAGCGAGGCCAGTTGCGCCACCTCCGCCAGTTCGGACTCGGCCACACCTGGCATCGGCACGAATTCCGATGCCAGCCGGTTGCCGATCGTGATCGTGCCGGTCTTGTCGAGCAGCAGCACGTCGATGTCGCCGGAGGCCTCGACCGCGCGCCCGGAGAGCGCGAGCACGTTGCGGCGAACCAGGCGATCCATGCCGGCGATGCCGATCGCTGAGAGCAGCGCGCCGATCGTCGTCGGGATCAGGGCGACGAGCAGCGCTATCAGCGTCGTCTCGGAGATCGAGGTGCCGGCGAACAGGCCGAACGGGCGCAGCGTCGCCACGACGATCACGAAGATCAGCGTCAGCGCCGCGAGCAGGATGTTCAGCGCGATCTCGTTCGGGGTCTTGCGCCGGGAGGCGCCCTCGACCAGCGCGATCATCCGATCGAGGAACGACTGGCCCGGCTCCTGTGTGATTTCGACGACGATCTCATCAGAGGTCACGCGCGTGCCGCCTGTGACCGCGCTGCGGTCGCCGCCGGACTCGCGGATCACCGGCGCCGACTCGCCCGTGATCGCGGACTCGTCGACCGTGGCGATGCCCTCGATCACGGTGCCGTCGCCCGGGATCAGCTCTCCCGCCGGGACGACGACGACGTCGCCGCGCGCGAGCTCGGCCGCCGCCTTCGTCGATCCGTCGCGCATCGTCGCCACGGTCTCCTTGCGCATCGAGCGCAGCGTGTCGGCCTGCGCGCGCCCGCGACCCTCGGCGAACGCCTCGGCCATGTTCGCGAACACGACCGTCAGCCACAGCCAGATCGAGATCGTGAACGTGTACCACGCCGGCTCGTGGCCGCCGCCCAGCGGCTTGCCGCCGAAGACCTGGATCAGCCACGTGACAGTGGTGATCACAGAGCCGATCTCCACGACGAACATCACCGGGTTGCGGATCTGCACGCGCGGGTCGAGCTTCTTGAAGCTGTCGATCAGCGCACGGCTGACGATGTCGCGCTGGAACAGCGAGATCGCTTGGCGTTCATGGGTTGCTGGCATCTGCGCGGACATCAGTTGGTTCCTCTTTCGAGACGGTCGAGGGCAAGGTTCAGCTCGAGGACGTTCACGCCTTCCTCGCCGGAGAAGCCGAGCCCGCGACCCGAGGTGTACTTGGCGATCAGGCCGTCAACCCTCGCCAGCGAGAGCTTGCGCACCGCAGCCACCCGGTGGGCCTGGATCCAGGCGTTCGCGGGGGAGATTTCCGGGTCAAGGCCCGACGCCGACGTGTTGACGGCGTCGACGGGGATCTTCGCGACCGTCAAGCCGGGGTCGTATGGCTTGTTCAGTTCCAGGTATGCCTTGATGTTTTCTTCATCGGCTTCCTTGGTCGCGATGCTGTTGGGGCCGTGGTTGGAGAAGGTGCTCGCAGCGGCGTTGTCGGCTCCGCCTTCGGTGGCCGATGGGCGCGACTGGAAGTAGCGCGGGTCCGGTTCTGTGACGAGTTCGCCTTCCTTTTCCTCGGGCTTGCCGTTCTTGCCCAGCACCGGTGAGGTGAAGCTCTGGCCGATGATCTTCGAGCCGACAAGCTTGCCGTCGAGGTGAATCTGCTGCCCGTTGGCGTCGCCCGGGAATGCCACCTGGCTGACGCCGGTGATCACAAGCGGGTAGACGAGCCCGAGCACGATCGTGAACACGATCACGGCGATGACGGATGTGACGATGTCGCGCTTCATCTCAGTAGAGGTGTCCGGTCAGGCCCTGGACGATCGGTCCGAGCAGCAGGGCGGGGAAGAAGGTGAGCGCGCCGACGAGGATGATCACGCCGATCAGCAGCACCACGAACGTGGGGTTGTCGGTGCGCATCGTGCCGAGGCCCGCGGGGGTGACGCGCTTGCCCGCCAGCGCGCCGGCGACGGCCAGCGCGAACAGGATCGGTGCGTAGCGCGCGAACAGCATGTCGAAACCGCCGAGCACGTCCGCGAACGTGACCCCGTGCGAGCCGACGTTGCCCGCGTTGGGCTGGATGAACCCGGTGTAGCCGGCGAACGCTGAGCCGTTGTTGTTGGCCTGGGATAGGTATGCGTAGAACGTCTCCGAGAACGCCTGCGGCGTGTGGATGCCAAGCTTGGCGGAGCTCGCGACTTCGGATATGGAGGCGCGCCCGGACTTGCTCGCCGTCGCCAGCGCCGTGCAGAACAGCGCCGCCAGCGGCGTGATCAGGATGCCCAGGCCGGCGAGCTTGATCTCCCTGGCCTCGAGCTTCTTGCCGAGCCACTCGGGTGTGCGCCCGACCATCAGGCCGCCGATGAACACCGCCAACAGCACATACAGCAGGATCGAGTAGAGGCCCGTGCCGACGCCGCCGAAGATCACCTCGCTGGCCGACAGGTTGGCGAACGGCACGGCTCCACCGATTCCGGTGAACGACTCGATCGCGCTGTTGACGGCGCCGCATGAGGTGACGGTGGTGATCACGTCGAACAGCGCCGAGCCGGCGATCCCGAAGCGCTGCTCCTTGCCTTCCATGTTACCGCCGGTGGAGCCCGCGATCACATGTGTGTTGAGGCCGGCGGCGTGCTGTGCTGGCGACCCGTGCGCCTCGGCGATGTAGGCAACGATCACGGCGCCCAGGAACATCACCATCATCGCGCCGTAGATCGCGTAGCCCTGGCGTCGGTTGCCGGTCATGCGTCCGTACATGAACACGAGCGCGGCCGGAATCACGAGCACACACAGCATCTCGAAGAAGTTGGTGAACTGGCTCGGGTTTTCAAACGGGTGAGCCGCGTTGGTGTTGAAGAAGCCGCCGCCGTTGGTGCCGAGCAGCATGATTGAGTGCTGCGAGGCGACCGGCCCCATCGCGATCGTCTGGTTCAGCCCGGTGATCGTATGGACGACCAGGTAGTTGGAGAAGTTGGCGATCACGCCCTGGGAGGCGAGCACGATCGCGACGAGCACCGACAGCGGCGCAAGCACATACAGGATCGTGCGCACGATGTCCTGCCAGAAGTTGCCGAGGCTCTTGCCGCTGCGCCCGACGATGCCGCGCACGAGCGCCACCGCGACGACGATCCCGACGCCCGCCGACAGCCAGTTCTGGACGGTCAGCCCGATCATCTGGGTGAGATAGCTCATCGTCGTCTCACCGCTGTAGTACTGCCAGTTGGTGTTCGTCAAGAACGATGAGGCGACGTTGAAGCTGACGTTCCACGGGGCCGAGTGGTAGCCGAGCGGGTTGAGCGCATGAGGCACCCACGGCGCGTCCTGCGTGCGCAGGATCACGTACAGCGCGAGCCACCCGATCAGCGAGAAGACGATCAGGCTTTTCGCGTATGCCTTCCAGTCCTGCCCACGCTCCGGGTCAACCCTGAAAATGCTGTAGAGGAACCGTTCGGGGCCGGCGAATATGGGCGAGAGGAAGACCCTCTCACCGGTGTAGACCTTCGCCATGTAGCCGCCGATGGGAAAGGCGAGCGCGGTCAGGATGACCACGAACAGGATGATCGTCAGCCAGCCGGCGAACGTCATGTTCAGAGCTTCTCCCCGCGGATCAGCGCATAGAACAGGTAAGCGATCACCAGCACCGAGACGACGAGGCCGAAGAAGTCGGCGCCGCTCATGTGCGCGACGAAGAAGCCGAGAGGAAGTGAAAGGCTCATACCCGGTCGATCCCCTCGACCATCAACAGCAGAATCAGGAACATCGCGATCCCGATGACTATTGCGACTGCGTCCATGCGGACACTATTGGCGCTGGCGCGTCACAGCGGCGTAACGAATTCAACCCCACGCATTACGATTTCGTTACGGCCTCACTCAGCGAACCGGTACCCCACCCCCGGGTCGGTAACTATGTACCGCGGCCCCTCGCCCCCCTCGGGCTCGATCTTCGAGCGCAGCCGCGCGATGTGCGTGCGCAGCGGCTGGATGTCATCGACGTACTCGGGACCCCACACTTCCGCGAGCAGCTTGCGATGGGTCATCAGGCGCCCGCGGTTGCGCGCGAGCGCGCGCAGCAGGTCGAACTCGATTGGCGTCAGGTGGATCGGCTCGCCGTCGCGGCGCACGACGCGCGCCGCGAGGTCGATCTCGAGCCCCTCCGCCTCGATGCGTGGCTCCCCCTCACCGCGTGTCGCGCGGCGCAGCGCGGCGTTGAGCCTGGCAACGAGCTCGCGCGCGCCGAACGGCTTGGTGATGTAGTCATCGGCGCCGGCCTCCAGCGCCCTGACCTTCTGCTCCTCCTCGCCCACCGCCGAGAGCACGAGGATCGGCATCTCGCTCCACTCGCGCAGCGTGCGAGTCACAACGATGCCGTCGATGTCGGGCAGCACGAGATCGACGATCGCCGCATCGGGCGGGCGCACGGCCGCAAGGTCGAGCGCCTCCGAGCCGGTTTCCGCGGGCACCGCCTCGAAGCCGGCCTCGCGCAGCACGACCTTCAGCGCGCGCACGATCTGCGGCTCGTCGTCGACCACGAGCACACGCGGGCGCGTCGCCGCCTCGGCCGGCTGCCCGCCGTTCAAAGCTCATCCAGCGGCAGCTCGAACACGAACGTCGCGCCCTGGCCCGGCAGCGACTCGACGTGCAGCGACCCGGCGTTGGCCTCGGTGAAGCCACGCGCAATCGCGAGTCCCAGCCCGGATCCGCGGTGGCCGCTACCCGGGGTCCCAGCGCGGTAGAACGGCTCGAACACCCGCTCGAGCTGGGCCGGGGGGATCCCCGGGCCGCGATCGACGATCCGTACGATCACACGGTCGCCGCTCGGCTGGGGAGCCTCGCCGCCGTCCATCTCGGCAGCGGAGTCCCCCGCGCCGCCGGACTCGAGTACGCGGTCGCGGCTGCCGACACGCGCGCCCGCCAGCCGTCGCACCGCGCGCGCCCTCACCGATACGGGATGCCCTCCTGAGTGGCGCCGGGCGTTCTCGAGCACGTTGACCAAGGCGCGCTCCATCTGCACCGGGTCGACGCTGACGAGCGGCATCTCGCGGTCGATCGAGAGGCTGAATGCCTCCGGGCCGGCGCCCACGTCGGCGACGGCGGCGCGGATCAGCTCATCGACCGAAGTCCACTCCCGGCGTGGCTCGGCGGCGCCGGCCTGCAGGCGCGAGAGATCGAGCAGATTGTCGACGAGCCGCGCGAGGCGCTTGGTCTCCTCCTGGATCACGGCTGCCATCTCGGCGCGCTCCTCGGGCGAGAGCGATGGCGAGCCGATCGCCTCGCCGGCGGCCGAGATGGCCGTCAGCGGCGAGCGCAGATCGTGGGAGACCGCACGCAGCAGCGCCGTCTTGACGGTATCCGCTCGCCTTAGCGCCGCCGTCTCGACGACCCCCCCGAGCAGCGTCTCGCGCTCGAGCGCAGCGCTCAGCAGCGCCTCGAGCGCCGGCACCACCCGCTCCTGCAAGCGGCGCAGCTTGGCCTCCGAGGTGCCTGCTCCGACGAGCAGCGTGCCCAGGCGGTTGGGCCCTTCACGCAGCGGGAACGCGACCCTACGGTCATCGCCTTCGACGGCCTCCATCTCGATCGCAGCGGAGCTCAGCTCGAGCGTGTGCGCGAGGCGAGAAGCGGCTGTCGGCAGCGCCTCGGCGAGGCTGTTTCCGCGCAGCAGAAGCCGCGCCATCTCCGCCGCCAGGTCGGCCTCGCGGCGGCGCTCATCGGCGTCGCGGGTGCGTGCGCGCGTGACCTCGGCGACGGAGCTCGAGAGCGCCGCGACCGCCAGGAACGCCGCGAGCGCGACCCAGTTCTCAGAGTTCTGGAGCGTGAACCGTCCCACGGGAGGGAGGTGGAAGAAGTTGAATGCCGCGGCGCTGATGACGGCTGTGGCGACACCGAGCCATGCCCCCCACGTAACCGATACCACCAGCACCGCCGGCAGGTAGACGACGCTCAGCGAGACCACGGGCGCGACGTGCGCGAGCGGATAGACGATCAGGGTGCAGAGCGCCACCGCGAGCACCGCCACGACCGCTCCCACCCGCCGGGGCGGCGGCTCTGATGTCAGCAGGAAGCCGAGCGGCGAGACCATCGACACCAGCGTAAGGCGAACGGGGCGGGTCTCGCCTCCCGCCCCGTTCGGTGCGCCCTGTGCGGTTCGGTGCGCTGCGGGAGCGGTTCGTCATCGACGAGCGCTCCTACTGCCGTGTCCCACCGTCCCGTTGGCCATCATGAATGGCGGTGCCCGCCCGGGCGTGACGCTCCCGTGACCACGCTGTGACGATCCCGTGACCGCTCGCTCGTGTGTCTGGATGCTCGCCGGCCGCTAAAGCGAGCAGCGACGCCCGCCGAGGCATACGAGTAGGCATCAAGAGACGATGACGACACGCACGCGCCCCACAGCCGTCCTGGTTGCAACCGCTGGCATCGCCGCCTTCGTGCTGCTGTGCGCGTCGGCGCTGGCCGCTGGCACCGTCTCGCCGCTGCCCGCCTCCGACTACGCCGTGCGCTCGGTATGCGCGACGCCGGCCCCCGGGCACGCGGGATGCCTGGCACTGAAGCTGGTCCCGAAGACCTCTGCTGCCCGCGCTCACGCGCGCCCGCTGGGGATGACGCGCAGCACCGCGCCCGCCGCGGGCTCCGCGACGAAAATCTGCGAACAGCCGACCGCCGCGGAAGGCTGCTACGGCCTGCGACCGCAGGATCTGCACAGCGCCTACCAGCTGCCGACGACTGCGTCCGGGACCCAGACGATCGCGCTCGTCGACGTGTACAACGATCTGCACGCCGGAGCCGACCTGGAAGCCTACGACAAAGAATTCAGACTTCCGGAATGCACGACGGAAGACGGCTGCTTCGAGCAGGTCAACCAGAACGGCGAAGCCGGCAACCTGCCATTCCCCAGCACGCAGACGAGCCTGACCGACGAAGAAGCGGCCTGCGAAAGCGGCGAGGAAAGCGCCTGCGTCGAAGTCGAAGAAGCCTATGGCTGGGGCGTTGAGATCTCGCTCGACATCGAGACCGCGCACGCCACCTGCCAGAGCTGTCACATCGCACTGGTCGAGGCCGACTCCTCGGCCTATACGGATCTCGCGACCGCCGAGGAAGCGGCGGTGCGACTGCACGCGAATGAGATCTCCAACTCGTGGGGCGGCAGCGAATGCGAAGCGGGGCCGCGTTGCATCCAAGACAGCTCCGCGTTCAACCAGCCCGGGGTGGTGATCACAGCGTCGGCGGGCGACGACGGCTATCTCAACTGGCTCGGCGAATCGCCTGGCTATGCCAACTACCCCGCGTCCTCACCACACGTCGTGGCGGTCGGCGGGACCCGCCTGGATCTCCGCAACGGCGAGTGGGCCGGCGAGAGCGTGTGGAACGACGGCGGCGAGAGCGGCGGAATCAGAGACGGGCACGGCGCCGGCGGAGGTGGGTGCAGCATCCGCTTCGCCGCGCCGGCGTGGCAGCAGAGCCTCTCGAACTGGTCGGCGGTCGGCTGTGGCAGCAAGCGGGCGGTAGCGGACGTGTCCGCCGACGCCGACCCCTACACCGGCCTCGCGGTATACGACTCGAGCCCCGAATGCGAAGAACAGCTCGAAGAAGAAAACGCGAAAAAAGAAATCGTCGTGCACACGAGCTACTGGTGCACGATCGGCGGCACGAGCCTTTCCTCGCCGCTGATCGCGTCGGTGTACGCGCTCGCGGGGGGAGCACAGGGAGTCGAATACCCGGCGCGGACGCTCTACGAAGACGCCGCCAGCTCGCCCAGCTCACTGCACGACGTGACCGAAGGCTCGAACGGCGCCTGCCTGACGCCGTTTGACGAAGGAACCGCCAGCCCATCGTGCACACCGGCCGAAGAGGCTAAAAACAGCTGCTCCTCGAAATTGCTGAGCTGCCTGGCGGGTACCGGCTATGACGGCCCGACGGGGGTCGGAACTCCCGACGGGATCGCTGACTTCCAGCCCTCGGCGGAAGCGCTTGCCGGCATCGGCGGCGGCGGGGGCGGCGAAGGCCCGCCGCCGACGGGGTCCGGCGGCAGCGGCTCAGGCAGCACGGGCACGGTGTGGATCCCGCCGCCGGCGCCCGTCGTCGCCCCCACCACCGTGACCGGCACGCCCACGACCGACCTCTCGGGGCTCGAGCTGACGATCAAGGCGGTGATCGCCCTGAACAAGAGCAGGCCGAAGGTCGCCGAGATCAGCTTTACGTTCCTGAGCAACGCCGACGTCCGTGTGCTCGCAACGTTGCAGAAGCGAGCCGGCAAGGGCAGGCACAAGCACTGGCAGACGATGACGCACCCGCTCGCGATCGCCGCCGCGGTCGGCCGTAACAGCCGCCATCTCAGCGGGCGCGCGGCGCTGGGCAGCGGCAGCTACCGTCTCGTGCTGACCACTGCACACGGGAGCGCGCAGTCGGTCGTGTTCACGATCGGCTGAGCCCTACCCCGACGAAGCTTCGCGAAGCAGCAGCTCTCCGCGCTCGGTCAGACGCCAAGAGTTGGGCGCCCCGCGCATGCGCAGTTCGCCGGCCTTGGCGATCAGCCCCCGAGCTTGCAGCCGGTTGAGGAGCTTGGAGACCTGGCCCTGATCGACGATGCCGGCGCGGTCGGCGACCTCGCGGTTGCTTGCGCCGGGGTAGTCGGCGATCGCGCGCATCACGCGCGCGGTGCGATAGGTCAGTCGCGAGCGTCCGGCCGGCTGCTCGTCGAAATGCGCGCCGCCGGGCGGCTCGATCTGCGCCCCGACGCGGATCCGAGGCGCCGGGCGCATCAGCTCGCGGCGCGCGACCCCGGCGCCCAGGTAGGGCAGCACGATGATGCTGACCAGCGACCCGAACAGGTCCATCACGCCGGCCTGCTCGTCCCGCAGCAGCCGGTTCTGCAGTATCGCGAGCACCGCCCCGACCACACCCTCGGCGATCACCGGAGGCGGCTGCTGCCTGTCGGCAGGGCCCTCGAGGCGACCGAGGTCGACCGCCTCTGCCAGCACGCCGAGGATCTCCACCCGCCGGTGCAGCACCTGCTCGCCACCACTCATCGAATAAACGACCAGCAGACGCCCCAGCGCCGGCTCGTCTTCCAGGAACAGCAGAAACGCCGCCAGCCCCGCCTTGATCGCATCCAGCCAGCGCGACTCCGCGTCATAGGCGGCGAGCACTCCCCGGCGAGCACGCGCGAGCGCGAGCTCGATCGCCGCCAGTAGGCATGCTTCGCGATCCGGGAACGCCTCGTGGAAGGCTCCGCTCGAGACTCCCGAGCGCGCGATCACGTCGGCGAGCGTGACGCTCGGGCCGCGCTCGCTCATCGCCTGGGCCATCGCTTCCAGGATCCTCGTCCGCTGGGCTTCCTCCAACGCGTCGCTCCACGCTTGACACCGGGCGAGGAGCCTATCTTCTTATTGTCTAGCCGGGCTGGGCGGGGGAGAGGCTCGCGGGGGCGCCGTACTCGAGCAGGCGCCCCGGCAGCTCGACGCTTCCGTCGGCGCGCTGGCCGTTCTCGAGCAGCGCGACGATCGTGCGCCCGACCGCGATCGCGGTGCCGTTGAGCGTGTGCAGCGCCTGCGTGCGCTTGCCGTCGCGGACGCGGATGTTCAGGCGCCGCGCCTGGTAGTCGGTCGTGTTCGAGCACGACGTCAGCTCGCGGTAGCGGCCCTGGCTGGGCATCCACGCCTCGCAGTCGTACTTCTTGGCGGCCGAGTTGCCCAGGTCGGTGACCGCGATGTTGACGATGCGGTAGGGCAATTCGAGCTCGCCGAGGATCTCCTCCTCGAGCCCGAGGATGCGCTCGTGCTCGGCTGCAGACTCCTCGGGCGCGACGAAGCTGAACATCTCGACCTTGTCGAACTGATGCACCCTGAAGATGCCGCGCGTGTCCTTGCCGGCGGCGCCGGCCTCGCGCCGGAAGCACGGCGAGAAGCCCGCATAGCGCAGCGGCAGCGCCTCCGCGTCGAGGATCTCGCCGTCGTGCAGCGAGGCGAGTGCCACCTCGGAGGTGCCCACGAGGAACAGCTCGTCCTCGGGCAGGCTGTAGATCTGCTGCTCGGTGTCGGGCAGGAAGCCGGTCCCGTAGAGCGCGCGCTCGCGCACCAGCACCGGCGGTATCACCGGCTCGAAGCCCGCGCCGCGGAGCTTCTCGAGCACCCAGCGCACGAGCGCCAGCTCGAGCATCACCAGATCGCCTTTGAGGTAGGCAAACCGCGCCCCTGAGAGGCGGGCCGCGCGGTCCATGTCGATCCGATCACCGGCCAGCTCGAGATGGTCGCGCGGCGCGAAATCGAGCTCGGGCACGGAGCCGACCTCGCGCAGCAGCTCGTCCTCGGGGCCGGGCGCCGCGGTCGGATCCGGCAGGTTCGGCAGCGGCGCAAGCGCCGCTTGCAAGCTCGATTCGACCTCGCCCAACTCCTGCTCGAGCTGCTTGGCACGCGCAGCCACCTCGCGCATCGCAGCGATCTCCCGCTCGCGCTCGCCTGCGTCGGAGGCCGCCCGGATGCGCCCATTGGCCTCGTTCTGCTCCGCGCGCAACCCCTCGAGCTCCGGCAGCAGCTCGCGTCGCCGCGCGTCGAGCGCGATCACGGCGTCGAGACCATCGGCGGCGCCCCCACCGCGCCGAGCGAGCGCCGCGCGAACACCGTCGGGATCCTCGCGAATCAGCTTGAGATCGAGCACGTCAGGAGCCTATCTGTCTGTGACAGCGCCATCGGCAACCGCGACCTCGGCTCTCGGCACGCCCTCAGCCCTCGGCCGTCGGCCAAGCAGGTCGTGAGATCGGCACGACCGTCACGCGAAGCGTCACGGTCGGGACGAGTTCACGACCTGCGTCACTTGGTCGACAGCGTGATGTTCGTGCTCGGAACCTTTTCGGCTTTCAACCCGGAGTACTTGGCAAGGAACCGCGCGACATCCTGGGCGTCTTCGCCGACGACCACGTTCTCGGGCATGATCGCGCCCGAGAAGCCGCCGTTGCGGATCGCGTAGAGGACCTGTTCGAAGTTCTCCTTGCGGATGTTGAAGTTCGGCCCGTTGGTCTTGACGCGGTTGGAGATCTCGGTCGCGGAGCCCTCGGCGCCGACGACCGCGAGGGTGTGGCAGCCCGAGCAGTGATCGCGGAACAGCACTGCGCCCTTGTAGTACAGGCTGGTCTTGGCCAGCTGGATCCCCTGCGACCCGCAGGCACCCAGCGCCAGGGAGCAGGCGAGCAGGGCGATCGTCATGGCTGCGCGCTTCATGCGCCGAGAATATATAGGGAGGCCGGCATGGAGCGCCGGCCGGATCATCGAGCGAGGCCGGCGTGGAGCGCCGGCCGAATCGTCAATTCAGAACCCGTGAGCCGTGCTCGCCGCACGCAGCGCCAGGAACACCACCACGAGCGCGGAAAGCGCCATCACGCCGATCTCCCGGCGTACGATCATCAGAACCACGATCTGCTGCTCGGACTCGGGCAGCGCACCCACCGCGGCGGCGTTCTCGAGCCCGCGCTGGTCGAGGATCGTCTGCGCTGAGGCGACCCGCAGCTGCTCGGCCACGAACGCGATCGCGAGCGGCAGCAGCGCGTAGAGGTAGAACAGGTGTTCGGTGGAGTAGTTGCCGGCGGCGGCCAGCGAGCCGACTGCGATCGCGAGCGTCAGCGCCGAGCCCTGGCCGACGCGCAGCAGCACCCAGAACGCGCGCACGGCTCCGCCGTCGGCGCCATGATCGGTGCTCGTGCCGGCGACGAGATCGCCCCGATACCAGACCCACGCTCCGATCAGGCCGGAAACTGCGTTGAGCGCTGCAACCGCCAGCGAGCCCGCCACGACGGCCTCTGTCACGGCTGAGATTTCGCGCCGATTGCCACTAGTAACAGCGTGCCACAAGCAGTGATATAACAGCGCGCGGTGCTGCGCACATATCTCCCGGCGATCGTATTCCTCGTTCTTGGTGGCGCGGTGGGCGGAGCCTTCGCGGTACTGAACTCGGTGATGGGGCCGCGCCGGGCGACCCCGCACAAGCAGGATCCGTATGAGTGCGGCCTGCCGTCGGAGGTCAAGCGCGGTCTGCGTTTCGGCATCAGCTTCTACCTGATCGCGATGCTGTTCATCCTGTTCGACATCGAGGTCGTGTTCCTGTATCCGATCGCAATCGAGCTGCGCGCCTATGGCAGCTACGCGCTCGCGGAGACGATCGTGTTCATCGTGCTGCTGTTCGTCGCGTTCGTCTATGTGTGGCGAAGGGGGGCGTTGGAGTGGAGGTAAAACGCGAGATCCTCAGCACCGGCGGGCGCGCCAGCGGGACGCGCCCGGGCGGCCCGGCGGGCGGGGCGGCGGATCTGCGCGTGCGCTCGCTGAACGCGCGCCAGCTGCTGCGCGGCGGCGATCTGGAGGGCCCGAACCCCTCGGCGCACCTGGAGGGCGCGGACTTCGAACGCCATGTCGAAGAAAGCGTGATGACGACCACGCTCGACAAGGCGGTGGCGTGGGCGCGCTCGAACTCGTTCTTCCCCGCCACGTTCGGGCTGGCGTGCTGCGCGATCGAGATGATGTCGATCGTGGCCGCGCGCGTCGACGTGGCGCGCTTCGGCTTCGAGGCGTTCCGCGCCTCGCCGCGTCAGGCCGACCTGCTGATCCTGTCGGGTCGCGTGTCCATCAAGATGGCGCCGATCGTGCGCCGCATCTACGACCAGATGCTCGAGCCCAAGTGGGCGATCTCGATGGGTGCGTGCTGCAGCTCGATGGGCGTCTTCAACAACTACGCGCTCGTGCCCGCCGACAAGTTCATGCCGATCGACGTGCACGTCCCGGGCTGCCCGCCGCGCCCGGAGGCACTGATGCACGGCATCCTGAAGCTTCGCAAGATGGTGCAGGACGATCCCGACCAGGGCTGGCGCGAGCGCTACGGCGCGCACGGCACCGAGGAGCTGCTGCCAGAGCTCACGGCGACGACAGAGGCTCCGGCGGCGGTGAACGTGTTCGGGGAGGGGGACACGGACGGTGCCTGACGCGACCGGCCTCGAGCTGATCGCCCAAGAGCTGCGCGATGCGGAGGGTGCGGACGTCGTCACCGACACGCTGTTCTTCCGCGAGCGCGCCACGCTGAGCGTCCAGCCGACCGAGATCCGCGCGGTGCTGGCGCACCTGCGCACCAAGGGCTATGCGTTCCTCGCGAGCCTGCACGGCGTCGACTACTACCCGCACGAGCCGCGGCTGGGGGTCTGCTACGAACTGCTCGACATGGCGCGCGTCGACCGCCTGTCGGTCAAGCTGCGGGTCTCCTCGGAGGCGCCGGAGGTAGAGTCCGTGACCGAGGACTGGCCAACCGCCGACCACCAGGAGCGCGAGGTGTATGACATGTTCGGCGTGGTATTCCGCGGGCACCCGGACCTGCGGCGGATCCTGATGCCGGAGGACTACGAGGGCCACCCGCAGCGCCGCGACTTCCCGATCGGCGGCGAACCGGTGATCTTCACGTTCAACGAGCGCGACGCGATGGGCAGCGGCAAGTGAGCCCGACCGGGCAGCCGACGATGTCGGAGTACCGCAAGCGCGAGCAGAGCATCACGCTCGGCTCGCTGCAGGAGCAGCTCGGCAACGTCGGCGAGGACGGCGACGACGAGAGCCAGGAGCTGCTGACGCTCAACTTCGGCCCGCATCACCCTGCCACGCACGGCGTGCTGCGGCTGCTGGTGACGCTCCAGGGCGAGATCGTGCGCGACGTCAAACCGATCATCGGCTACGTCCACACGGGCATCGAAAAGACCGCCGAGGACAAGGCCTACTGGAAGGTCATCCCGGTGATCGAGCGGATGGACTACCTGTCCTACTACT
>Ga0182024_10000385_pt1 | contig 113281 bp, 90 predicted proteins | sample P32metaG_FD_120480 | JGI IMG/M metagenome (GOLD analysis project Ga0182024, IMG submission 120480) | Permafrost microbial communities from Stordalen Mire, Sweden - P3-2 metaG (Illumina Assembly) | ecosystem: Environmental > Terrestrial > Soil > Wetlands > Permafrost | place: Sweden: Stordalen... | reverse complement strand
TCGGCGGATTTTGAGTCCGCTGCGTCTGCCAGTTCCGCCATCCCGGCCTTGGGGGTGGGATCACTAAACTACCTCTCAAAGTATCGCATAGGTTTTCGTCGCCGCGCTACGGCCAATCTCCATGCCAGCCCTCCGTCCTGATCGCTCTACACGCCCCGCGCATTTCTTCTGGGCGCAGCCTCGCTGAAGCCGTCTGCCCCACCGCAGGGGCCGTGCGACAATAAGGGCAACCGTGATGACCCCAGCTTCTTCCGCACAGGTCGTTCCCGAGCCGGTTCTTGTAACCCCGCAGTTGCTTGCCTCGCACAGCATCACCGCCGAGGAATATGACCGCATCCTGGCGGCGCTCGGCCGCGTCCCCTCGCTGACCGAACTTGGCATTTACAGTGTCATGTGGAGCGAGCACTGCTCTTATAAATCCAGCCGCGTCCATCTCAAGCGCCTGCCCACCAAAAGTGAGCGCGTGGTCCAGGGGCCGGGAGAAAATGCCGGCATTATCGACGTCGGCGACGGCTGGGCCTGCGCCTTCAAGATCGAGTCCCACAACCACCCCAGCTATATTGAGCCTTTCCAGGGCGCAGCCACCGGTGTCGGCGGCATCCTGCGGGACATTTTCACCATGGGTGCCCGGCCCCTCGCCGTCATGGACTCCCTGCGCTTCGGGCCAATCACTGAGGAACTTGGCCAGAGCGCGGAAGAGCGGAAGCTGGTGGCGCACAACCATGCCATTGTCGAAGGCGTAGTCAGCGGCATCGCCGGTTACGGCAACTGTTTCGGGGTCCCCAACCTCGGCGGTGAAACCAAATTCGAGCCTTGCTACAGCGGCAACCCGCTGGTCAACGCATTCGCTCTCGGCCTGGTCCGCATCGACGAGATCTTTTACGGCAAGGCGACCGGTGTCGGCAATCCCGTCATCTACGTCGGCGCAAAAACCGGCCGCGACGGCATCCATGGCGCAACCATGGCCTCTGAAGAGTTCAAGGATGGTTCGGAGCAGAAGCGCCCCAACGTCCAGGTCGGCGACCCGTTCATGGAGAAGCTGCTCCTCGAAGCTTGCCTTGAAGCCATGAAAACCGGCGCCATCGTCGGCATTCAGGATATGGGTGCTGCTGGATTGACTTGCTCCACCTGCGAGATGGGCGCGCGCGGCGGCGTCGGCCTCGACGTTGAACTCGACAACGTCCCGCAGCGCGAAACCGGCATGTCCGCCTACGAAATCATGCTTTCGGAAAGCCAGGAGCGCATGCTGCTGGTCGCCGCCAAAGGTCGCGAAGACGAAGTACTCGGCGTCTTCGCCAAGTGGGGTCTCGACGCCGTCATCGTCGGCGCTGTCGTACCCGAGCCGCGCCTCCGCATCCGGCACCACGGCGCACTCGCCGCAGACATCCCGAACAAATCCCTCACCGATGATGCTCCTCTTTACCACCGCCCCGTCGGCACATGGAAGTCCCCCGTCCCAATCAATCCACCCGAAAAAATGCTCACCAAGCTCGCCCAGGACCGCGACTACACCACGGACCTCAAGAAACTCCTCGCGAGCGTCAATGTCTGCTCCAAGCGCTGGGTCCACCAGCAATACGACACCATGGTGCAGACCAACACAGTCATCGGTCCCGGCGGCGAAGCCGGAGTCATGCGCATCAAAGGCACCGGCGCACCGAATCACGAACGCGGCCTGGCGATGGCCCTCGACGGCAACAGCCGCTGGGCCTATCTCGATCCCAAACTCGGCGCCATGCACGCCGTAGCCGAAGCCGCCCGCAAGGTCGCCTCCACGGGCGCAATCCCTGTAGCTGCCACCGACTGCCTCAACTTCGGCAACCCTGAGAAGCCCGAAATCATGGCGCAGCTCTCCGCCGCTATCGACGGGATCGCCGAGGCCTGCATCGCGCTCTCCACTCCCATCACCGGCGGAAACGTCTCTCTCTACAACGAAACCCGCGGCGAAGGCATCTATCCAACGCCGGTGCTGGGAGTCGTCGGCATCCTTGATGATGTAACCAAAGCCGTCCCCTCTCACTTCCAACGCGAAGGCGACGCCATTCTTTTGCTCTGGCCCATCCCAGCGGGCCGTGAACCCGACCCCGATCTCCATGTGCCTTTCCATCCGGACCAGGGAGAAGACATTGCCAACCGCGTGCCTGGCGTCTTCGGCGATGAGGCTGTGATCGTTGCAGAGGATGCAGAACAGTCCGGGGCCTCGGCCACACCGGAACTCGTCGCGTTTGGATCGTCTGAATACGCGAAAGTCGTCCTCGGCGGCATCTGGGGCCAACCTCCTCCGCTCGATCTCGATGCCGAAGCCGATCTGCATACGCTTCTGGCCGTGTTGGCCGAGCGGGAACTGCTCTCCTCCGCTTGCGATCTTTCTGACGGCGGCATCGCCGTGGCTCTCGCACAATCCGCATTCCCCAGAGGCATCGGCGCAACCGTCGAGCAGGATCAATCCCTCATGGTTCATCCCCTCTTCGGCCTTTTCGCCGAGCCCGCCAGCACCATGCTGGTTTCCGCTCACCCAACGTTGGTCTCCGCCATTGAAGAGCTTGCCGCCGAATACAGTTTCCTCTCCGCCCGCATCGGCGTCACGGGCGGAGGCCACCTTGAAATTTCGGTCTACGGCGACCCCTTCATCTCTGCCCCACTGGCCAATCTCCGCAAGCCCTGGGCCTCGGCCCTCGAAGCCGCCCTTCACGGCGAGGTAACCGCATGACCCGCCGCCTTTACCAAGGGGTTCCTGGCGAGATCGACCCAACAAATCCGGATGCCCCAGAGCCTGCCCTGAGCTTGTCGAAGGGTCTCGCTTTTGAGACCTGGGATCCCCTCCACAAGAATCCAGAAGACGATCCCAAGCTCCGCGAAGAATGCGGCGTGGTCGCCATCCACGGTCATCCCGAAGCCGCGCGCGAAGCTTACCTCGGCCTCTACGCCCTGCAGCATCGCGGTCAGGAGTCGGCCGGCATCGCTTCCGCCGACGGACAGCGGCTCGCCAACATCAAGGGCATGGGTTTGGTGTCTGAAATCTTCACCGACGACGTCCTCGCCAAGCTCCCCGGCTCCATGGCCATCGGCCACACCCGTTACTCCACCACCGGCGACTCGGCCCTGCTCAATGCGCAGCCCATCCGCGTCGATTCCACGAAGGGCCTCATCGCCATTGCTCACAATGGCAACCTCGTCAACCTCGGCAACGTGCGCGCCGGCCTGGAGCGCCAGGGCGCTTACTTTCAAACCACCTCCGACTCCGAAATCATCGTCCAGCTCATCGCGCACTCCCGCGCCAACTCGCTCGTTGACGCCATTGCCGACTCGCTCCGCCATGTCGAAGGTGCATTCTCGATAGTCATGATGACGCGCGACCGCATCTTCGCCGCCCGCGATCCACGCGGATTCCGGCCGCTCTCCATGGGCCGCATCAGAAACCCGGAGGGTCGCGACACGATCGTCTTCGCCTCTGAAACCTGTGCCTTCGACCTGCTCCGCGCCGAATACGAACGCGACGTTCTTCCCGGTGAGCTCGTGATGGTCACCGAAGACGGCGTCACCAGCCGTCAATACTCGACCGGCCTACCGCAGTCCAGTTGCATCTTTGAGCATGTCTACTTCGCCCGGCCTGACAGCCGCATCTTCGGCCGATGGGTCCAGGAGAGCCGCGACCAGATGGGCCGCCAGCTAGCACGCGAATCCGCCGTCCCCGCCGATGTCGTCGTCCCCGTCCCGGACTCCGGCGTCACCGCAGCATTGGGATACGCTGAAGAGGCGCGCCTGCCCTTTCGCATGGGCCTCATCCGCAACCATTATGTGGGTCGCACCTTCATTGAGCCCGAGCAGCGCGTCCGCGATTTCGGCGTGCGCCTCAAGCTCAACCCCGTCCACAATCTACTTGAAGGCAAAAGAGTCATTCTCATCGACGACTCCATCATCCGCGGCACAACAAGCCGCAAGATTGTTCGCATGGTCCGCGGCGCCGGCGCGAAGGAAGTCCATCTTCGCATCAGTTGTCCGCCTACAATTTCGCCCTGCTTCTACGGCGTAGATACGCCCAGCAAGCGCGACTTGATCGCCGCCAATAAGTCTGTTGAAGAAATTCGCCAATTCATTGAAGCTGACTCGCTGGCCTACTTATCTCTCGAAGGTCTTCTCCAGTCCTGCCAGACCAATGAAAAAACCGGCTACTGCACCGCCTGTTATACCGGCAACTACCCCACCCAATGGGTCGATGTAGACGAAATCCTTCCCGCCGCCGCCGCGCTCTGAATCCCTGATCGCTGCCTGTGCCCCCGGTCACAGGACGCCGGTGCTCCCCCTGTGATAGCATCCGCTTCTTAGTGAAAGACGCCTCGCGGATTGATCTTCCATTCCTATGCAAGGCGCCCGTCCCAGACCTTTATGGACGAGGTAGACGGCAGACCGGGACCTGTGGCCCTCCAATCCGGCCACCTGGACGCCCCCAAGGACGCCCTCAGGCCGTCCCTGTGCCTCCTTCAATACCAGGGCTGTCTTCCTGAGCGGAGCGCAGCGGAGTCGAAGGACCAGCCGTTGTACTCTGCTGCCGCGCACACTGTTCTCGCCCGTAAGGATCCCTCCACAAGATCGCAACGCCTAGGAGAAACAAACCCATGAAAGCCTATCAGGGAAGTGAGATCCGCAACGTAGCTGTAGTGGGGCATGCGCATAGCGGCAAAACCACCTTGATTGCCGCGCTGCTGCATGCCGCGAAGATGACCCCAACCCAGGGCCGCGTGGCCGATGGCACAGCCGTGACCGCTTATGACGAAGAAGAAGTGGCCCGCGGCGTCACCATGCAAAATGCCGTGGCATTCGCCGAGTGGCAAGGCGTAAAAATCAATCTCGTCGACACCCCCGGCTTCCATATGTTCAGCCACGAAGCCCGCGCCGCCCTGCTCCCCGTTGAGGCCGCGATGGTCGTCGTCAACGCTCAGAATGGCGTGGAAGCCGTCACCGAGCGCGTGTGGAAATTTGCCGAAGAGGCCAATGTCCCCCGCATCGTTGTGGTCAACCAGATGGACCATCCCAAAGCCGGCGGCGGCGGCGGATTGAGCGCCCTGGTCGAAGATCTGGTTGACCGCTGGGGCCGCAACTGCGTGCCGGTGCAGTTGCCCATTTCGGATGCGCAGGGTTTTCACGGTGTCGTCGATTTGGTCACCATGGAGGCCTTTTTTTACACCCCCGGCGGCGATGGCCGCGGCAAGATCGGCGAGATGCCCAACAGCCTGGCCGCCGATGCCAAGGCACGGCACGAGGCGCTGGTGGAGCTGGTTGCCGAGGGCAAAGACGAACTGATGGAAGAGTACTTCGAAAAGGGCACCATTCCCGAGCAGCATCTGATCACCGCTCTCCATGAGGCCATTCGCGAGGATCGCATCTTCCCGGTATTGTTCACCAGCGGCCTGGCCAACATGGCCACCGATCACCTGCTCGACTTCCTCAAGGTCTACGCGCCCTCGCCAGTTGAGCGCGCTCCCATCGCGGTGCACAGCTCGTCCCTGCAAGCGGTTGCGGCCAACGGTAGCGCGGGTGCCGAAGGTGGCACAGATATCGCCTATCGCAAAGTGGACGACAAAGAGCCGGCCGGCTTGGTGGTCTTTAAAACCATGACCGATCCATTCTCAGGCCGTATCACCTTTTTCAAAGTTCTCAGCGGCGTGATCAAAAACGACGCCACCGTGGAGAATTACACGCGCCGCGGGCAGGAGCGCCTCTCTCACCTCAGCGTGATGCAGGGACGCAAACCTGTTGACGTGCTCGAGCTGCATGCCGGCGACCTGGGCGCGGTGGCCAAACTGCGCGAAACCCTCACCGGCGACACGCTGGGCCAGAAGGGCGCGGAAATCCAGGTCGATGTGGTCGCCTTCCCCGAGCCCGCCATGACGTATGCCATCGAGCCCAAGAGCCGCGCCGATGAAGATAAACTGGCGCCCGCCATCCACAAACTCATGGAGGAAGACCGGCTCATCCGTTTCTTCCGCGACCCGATGACCAACGAGTTTCTTATCGCCGGCGCCGGTCAGCCGCATATTGAAACCATCGTCAGCCGTCTCAAGAAGCGCTATCACGCGGAGGTCACGCTCAAAGCTCCCAAGGTGCCTTATCGCGAGACCATCCGCGGCCGCGCCGAGGCCCAGGGACGCCACAAAAAGCAGACCGGCGGCCACGGGCAGTTCGGCGACTGCAAGATTCGCATGGAGCCTCTGCCGCGCGGCGGAGGGTTCGAGTTTGGCAACGAGGTTTTTGGCGGCGCGGTTCCCCGAAACTTCATTCCAGCGGTGGAGAAGGGAATCGTGGAGTCGGCGGCGCGCGGATACCTGGCCGGATTTCCGGTGGTGGATTTCAAGGCCACCATCTACGACGGCAGCTACCACGACGTGGACTCCAATGAAATGTCGTTCAAGATGGCCGGCCGCCTGGCCTTCCGCAAGTGCATGGAGTCCTGCAAGCCATGCTTGCTGGAGCCGGTGATGAAGGTCGAGATCGAGGCCCCGGATGAGTTTGCCGGTGCGCTGATGGGCGACCTGAACAGCCGCCGCGGCCGCGTGCAAGGAATGGAATCCAAAGGCCGCACGACGGTGATCAACGCAGAAGTTCCGATGGCCGAGATGCTGACCTATGGCACCATTTTGACCTCCATGACCCAGGGCAAAGGCAGTTACCGCATGGAGATGAACCACTACGACATCGTGCCGCAGTTAGTCGCCGAAAAAATCCTCGCCAACGCCAAGCGGCCCGTGGAGGACGAGGAAGAATAACCCCAAAACCTCCGGATTATTGAGGCGCACAACTGACGCAAGAGCACGCAGAGTCTCGGCGTGTGGCGTCCGGATGCGCCCACACACAAAAAAAGATCGCCGTCCTTTGCGCCCCGAGAGGACCCCGGGCGCAAAAGGGCGGCGATCGACTGCTTAAACCTATTCCGAAAGAGAACGAGTGGGGGCAATCAGCTATTATTCATGGCCGGATTTTTCAAACAAATCTGACATGACCTTGGTGCCCGCGTCGCAAGCGTGGTTCAGGCACGGCAATCCCAGTCCCGCTTCCACCGATTTGAGCAATGAGAAGTGGGTGTAGAATTCCGAACTGCGCACGCCGCCTTTGCCGTAGTTTGTGTCCACGACCATCAGAACCTTGTTGGTGGTGGGCGCGACACTATAGTCGTTCTCATCCCAAACAGTTAAGATCGCGCTGCGGCCTTCAACCCAGGCTCGCGACCGATGGATGGCTCCGACAATTAGTTCCAAGGCGGCGTCGCCGTCGAAGATCAGCGCCGGGTTGAGGCCGATTTGTGTTCCGTTGTCGTTGGGATCGTACTCGCAGTCCGGTCCGGCGTTACTGCGCCCGTGCTGATCGTGGCATTGATTGGGCACGATATAGGAATAGGTGGGCAACTTCCCGGAGCTCAGGTCTGCAAAGAGGCCGGTTGAACCCGTAAAGCTGGCCATATTTTTGTAGCTGTTTTCCGGATCGGTGCCGGCTTGAATATTGGCAAAGTAAGCGAACGGGTTGTGCTTGGCGGCGTAGAGCCCGATTAGGCTGGAGGTTTCGCCGGGCAGAGCGGTGGTGAGATTGGTGTTGTTGGTGAAGAAGCCGTCGGCCGTGTCGATGGTATCCGGCCCTGTGGGCGGCAGGTCCTCCTGATAGGTCTTCCAAGACAATCCGGCGGCAACCAGCTGATCGGCGATGGTCTTCCCGACGGTGTGCGGATTCGCCGCATAAGAGAGGACGCCGTTGATGTCGATATCTCCCGGGGGGCCGGTGGTCTCGTTGGTATAGTCGATGGCCGGTGTGGCGGCATCGGTGCCGGTTCCGGCAATGGGGCAGATGTTAGGACTCGCCGGGCTGTCGGTCGAGACAAATCCGCTGGACAGATTGGTGGTGCAGGTCGAATCGTGCCAGTCTGGCGAGTTGTCGGTACGCACGCCGAAATTTGATCCACCCACAACCTCCAGATAATTGGTCAGGCTGGGATGACCCACGGCAAAGTAGTTTGTGGCGGAGTTTGCCGATTTCATGTACTTGTTTGCGAACGGAGCGTCGGGGTTGCCGACGATCTGATCGTAGGCGTGGTTCTCCATCATGATGACGAAGACGTGGTCGAGATGGGGAACGCCCTTCGGAACCTCACCTTGCTGCGCGGATGCAATCCCTGCGAGCGAAACGGCGAGCAAACAGAAAAGCAATGTCTTGTTTTTCATCGGGTTTCCTTCTTTGGTTGGCAAGAAATGAATGGGTCCAGCCGCGCGTGCGTCAGGCAAAGCTCGGCCAGAGTGGTCTGTGCTGCTACTTGTTCCGGGAGGGTCATTTCGACACAATTTTTCCGGAGCGGATACAACAGCCCGATTTTCCGAGGGATGGATTAAATCACGGTTACTAAGCGACTAATTTTTGGCCAAGCTTTAGAAATAATGTGGTGGTGCATTCGAGATTCGCTATTCCGTGCTTACGGGGGTCCGCAGATGCCGTGCGAGCGACCACTTCAGGTCTTCGATGCCCTGGCCGGTTACGGCGGAGATGGCGTGGAACTCCAGCTTCCGGCGCTTCACATGAGCAGTTAACTTCTTTAACTTATCGGGATTCGCGGAGTCGATCTTGGTGGCGCAGACGATCATGGTCTTGTCCAGCAACGGATATTGGACCAGGGGGCCGGGATCGTCGTCCATCGGTTGCTCGGCCACAGTTACAGAGAAGCTGGCCAGCTCCTTGTTAATGACTTTGAAATCTTCAACAGGATCAGGGCGGCCGGATGCATCGCTGACATCGACTAAGTGCAGTAACAGGCGAGTGCGCTCGATGTGGCGGAGAAACTGGGTTCCGAGACCGGAGCCGAGGTGCGCGCCTTCGATAAGTCCGGGCATGTCGGCCACCACGAAGGACTCCTGATTGGGCTCCTCGCCGACGGTGACAACGCCGAGGTTGGGCTCGAGGGTTGTGAACGGGTAGTCGGCGATTTTGGGCTTGGCGGCGGAGATGCGCGAGATGAGGGTGGACTTGCCGGCGTTGGGATAGCCGACCAGGCCGACGTCGGCCAGCAGCTTCAGTTCCAGCCGATACGCGCGCTCTTCGCCGGGACGGCCCAGCTCGTGCTCGCGCGGAGCCTGGTGGACGCTGGTAGCGAAGTGCTGGTTGCCTCGGCCGCCGCGTCCGCCGCGGGCGATGACGACCTGCTCGTCCGGGGAAGAGAAATCATGGATCAGCTCGCCGGTTTCCTGGTCGTAAAGCGCAGTGCCGACAGGAACCTGGAGGGTGACGGAGTTGCCGTCAAGGCCGGTGCAGTTGGAGCCCATGCCGTGCTGGCCTCGCTGCCCCTTGTGCTCGGGGTTGTAGCGGAAATGAATCAGCGTGTTGTGGCGCTGGGAAGAGACCATCACCACGTCGCCGCCACGGCCGCCGTCACCGCCGGAAGGGCCGCCGCGGGGGACAAACTTCTCGCGGCGGAAGGCCATGCAGCCGTTGCCGCCGTCGCCGGCTTTGACCTTGATTCTTGCTTCATCAATGAACATTTATAGACCGGGGATCAAGGATCAAAGATCGGAGATCAGCATTGCGATGGGCACGTGCGGGAATAAATGCGACATGCCATCTTTAAAGTTTACCGGATCAGGCTTAGAATCGCTTGCAAGTTCAGTTTTGGGAATCATGAGCGCCGAAAACGCCGGCCTGGAAGAGCGCCGGCCATCATACGCGAAGAAAAATCCGCCGTTAGAGCGGGCAGGCTGTAAGCAAGTTGTGAGTTTTCCCGGGATCTGCCGCGAGCGAGTCTCTCGATGGCAGGATGGCGGGGTTGGATCAGTTCGGTGACGATGGCTGCGCTGCTGGCCATTGCGGCAGCGGGCGCATGGGCCCAATCGCAGGCCACGGGTGCGCTCGCGGGCACGCTCACTGACCTGCACGCTACTCCCCTTGAGGGCGCAACCGTGGTGGTGCGGAATGAGGCCACCGGCGCGGTGTGGCGCACCACGACGGGCAAAAAGGGCAGCTACCGGTTTGCCGGCCTGGAGGCAGGCGAGTACACGCTGGAGGCCGAGAGCGAACGGCTGGGCCGCGGACAACTGGGTGGAATTGTGGTGGCAGCCGGGCACGAGGCTCACGTGCTGGCGGCGATGCGGTTTGAGCCTGCTACGGCGATGCCTGTGCAGACTGCGGCGCATCCGGCGGACACGGGGACGGCCGCGCTCCGCCCCACCGACAAATCGCTGTCCGCCGCGGCACCGGTCCCCGCGCCCGTAGACAAACAAGCGTCTGCCGTGACCCCGGCGCTGCAACCTGCAGACAAAACACTGTCCGCCGCGACACCGGTCCCCGCGCCCGCAGACAAACAAGCATCTGCCGTGACCCCGGCGCTGCAACCTGCAGACAAAACACTGTCCGCCGCGGCACCGGTCCCCGCGCCCGTAGACAAACAAGCGTCTGCCGTGACCCCGGCGCTGCAACCTGCAGACAAAACACAGTCCGCCGAGGCACCGGTCCCCGCGCCCGCAGACAAACAAGCGTCTGCCGCGGCCCCGGCGCTGCAACCTGCAGACAAAACACTGTCCGCCGCGACACCGGTCCCCGCGCCCGCAGACAAACAAGCGTCTGCCTTGACCCCGGTGCCGCGGCCCGTAGACAAAAAGCTGTCCACAGTGAATCCATCGCAACTCTCCGCAGACAAAGAACTGCCCGCAGTCGCCCCAGGGCCGCACCCCGCGGACAGAAATGTCTCTGAATTGACCTTGGCGCTGCATCCAGCAGACAAGGGCCTGTCCACGGAGATTCTAGTGGCCACAGGGGCGTTGCATGCGGAACCGTTGCTGCGGCTGCCCTTGCCGCAGCAAAGCTGGGCCGGTGGGCGCGGGCTGGCGATGAGCGAGGCGGCTGGCGCCCTGATGCAGGCGGCCCTGGAATTCAGCTCGGCGCGGCCCGTTCAGGCGGCAATTGAAGACGCCGAGACGCCGGCGGCGACCACGACGGTGACAGCGGCGCAGTTGCAGGCATTGCCGTTGAGCGGGCGTCGCTGGCAGGATTTTGTGCTGGACACGTCGACGGCGGGAACTGGGGCGGGCGGCGAGCCTTCACTGCGAGGCGGGGAACAAGCGTCGACGAAGACCACCATCGATGGTGCGCGTACCCGGCTGGCGTTTGAGGGTGCGGGCGGGATCAGCCAGGAAACGTCTGGACCGGAATCGTCGGGCCGGGGTGAGGGCGGCCAGGGCGTCGCAGAACAAAACGGGATGGGACGGGTTTGGACAGGCGGGCAGGGATCGCAGGTGGCTGAGGCGGCCATCCGCCAGGTGGAGACGGCTGCGGGAAACGCCGAGGCAGAAGGGGCGCGCGCCGCGGGCGGGCAGATGAATATCGAGACCCAGCGCGGGGCAAACGGACTGCATGGGCAAGGATTTCTGTTTGATCGCGAGAACACATGGGGCGCGCAGAACCCGTTTACGCAGTGGGAGAAGGAGACCGCGCCGGCCACATTAGAGACCACGCCGGTGTTTACGGGCCAGCCGTACACGCCACCGGACCACGAGACGACGTGGGGCATCGGCTTGGGCAGCCAGATTCGCCGCGACAAGCTGTTCTGGTTCGGCGCCGTGGACAGTTACCAGCGCAACGACCCGGGGCTCGCCATGGTGAAGATACCCCAGGAGTTTTTTGCGCAGCCCTCGAACGACCAGATGCAGGTACTCGCCGCGCAGTTGGGGTTGAACAGCAGCAATCCAGTGGCGGAAGGGCTGGCGGCTTACTCAAAGATGCTGGAGACTCTGGACGGGCTGCTCGGACCCGCTCCGCGGACAGCCGCGCAGTGGGTAGGTTTCAGCCGCATCGACTGGCAGGTCGCGGAGCGCCACCGGGTCACATTGGAAGGGATTGGCGCAAATTGGAACTCACCAGGCGGAGGGCTGACGCGTGTTTCGGAGACTTACGGAAGCAATAGTTTTGGCTCGAGCCAGGCGAATCAGGAATGGCTGCTGGGGCGCTGGGAGGCCTTTCTGACCCCCAATCTGCTGGCCGTCACGCAGGCGTCTGTGGGGCGCACCATCCAGAGCGCGCATGCTGAGACGCCATCGGCGTTCGAGCAAACATTTCTCAGCCCGAGTATTGGGGGCCAGTTGCCGCAGATGGTGGTGGACTCGCGCTACGGCTTCACCATTGGCAATCCTTCCCGCTTCGGGCAGGGGAGTTATCCCGACGAAAAGGTCTATGAAGAGCAGGAGAGACTGGAGTGGGTAAAAGGCAGCCTGCAGATCAGGGGAGGTTTTGATCTGAGCCATAACTTCGATGCCACCGGGCTGCTGCGCAACGGGTCGGGAACCTATAGCTATTCGACTGCGGAGAATTTCGCAACGGATGCGCTGGTGTTTGCCGCTTACGGACTTTCCGGCGAACTAAACCCGTATAACCAGCATAACTGCGATCAGACGCGTAAAGCGTGGCGTGACACGACGGGTCAATTGCACGGGTTGGGCTATCTGCCTTGTTACTCCCATTACTCGCAGACCCTGGGCCCGGCTAACTGGCATCTGAGCACCAATGACTGGGCTGGTTACGTCGCCACACAGTGGCAGCCGAAGAAGCTTCTGGTGTTCTCTGCCGGGATGCGTTGGGAGTTGGAGCAGTTGCCGCCGCCTCTTGCGTCGCTGGCCAATCCGGAACTTCCGCAGACCAAAAACCTGCCCAGTCTGGGCAGTCAATGGGGTCCGCGCCTGAGCATGGCATTGGGCAATAGCGAAGCGCATTGGCCGGTACTGCGGTTAGGCTATGGAATGTACTTTGGGCGCACCGAGAACGCGACCCTGGAGACGGCGCTCACTCAGACCGGGAGCCTCAATGGCGATTTGAATCTTTTTCTCCGGCCGACGGATAACCTGAATGCGGGCGGCGCGCCGCCATTTCCTTACGTGCTGAGCGGATCGCCGGGCAGCGTGGTCAAGCCTGGAGCCGTCGAGTTTGCGTCGGGGTTTCACAATCCGGAAGTGCACCAGGCCGTCGCTGCCGTGGAAGAGACGCTGCCCGGTCGCATCGAAGTGACCGCCGGCACGATGGTCAGCCTCGGCCGGCGGCTGCCTGTCTCCCTCGACGCCAATCTCGGCCTGCCAACGCCGCAGCAGACCATCACCTACAATGTGTGCGACCAGACTCCGACGGGCCCTGTCAATGGCACGTGCGGCGCCCTCGGCCTGGGACCCATCAAGGCCGCGCAGATCACGGTTCCTTTCTATGCATCCTGGCCGTCGAGCGAAGCGACCTGCCCGTACTACCAGCCGTCAGGCACAACCGTTGATGGTTGGCTCTGCCCGGACTATCAACAGATCAACCAATTCACCAGCAAAGCCAATTCGACCTATGAGGCGGCGATATTGAGGGTCGTCCGTTATGGCCGACGGGGGCTGAGCGTGCGCGCTCACTATACCTACGCGCACGCCATGGACTGGAATCCCGACGAGAGCCCACTGGCCCCGGCCACCCTCAACCAGGAATCCAGCTTCAGCCAGGAGTACGGAACCAGCAACCTGGATATGCGCCACTCGGCATCGGCCATGGTAATTTATGAGACGCCGTGGAAACTGCACAGTTTGGCCGGAGCGCTGGCCAGCGGATGGATGTTGTCGGGCATAGGCCAGTTCCACAGCGGGTTGCCTTACACCATGCGCACTGCGGGCTCGTTGCCCGAGGAATTCACCAACAGCGGCGCACTCATCATGGGCCTGGGGCCGGGGATGAACGGGTCGGGCGGCGACAACCGGGTTGAGGGCGTGGGCAGCGACAACCAGATCTACAACATTGGCCGCAATACCTTCCGCTATCCCTCCACGTGGAAGGCCGACATGCGGCTGGGGAAGAGCTTCAACCTGGGAGCGATGCGGCAGTTGGAACTGCTGGTCGAGAGCTTCAACCTCTTCAACCACCAGAATGTGACGGAGCTTGAGACGACCGGCTATTCCATCGGGTCAGGCAGCCCGGGCACGCCGGGAACGCCGGGCGCGTTCCCGACGCTGAACTTCCTCACCGGGCTCAAAATCAACCCCATCACCGGCCTAAGCACCGCAGCCTTCGGCCAGCCTCTGAGCATCAATGGGACGAACTTCTACAGCGAACGGCAAGTGCAGGCGGGCTTGAGGATCAGGTTTTGAGATGCGCATACAATTAAGAAATCAAATGTAGCGATAGATAGATGCATGGAGGTTCAATGAGAACGACTCTTGTGCTTGACGACGATCTGGTACGGATTGCCCAGGAGTTCACGGGTGTCTCGGAAAAGACGGCTCTGGTTCGGGAGGCTCTTAAATCCCTGATCGAGCGGGAGAGCTCCCGCAGGCTGGCGGCGCTGGGCGGCACCATGCCGGAATTGGAAGACATTCCGCGCAGGCGGGTGAGCGAACAATGATTCTGGCTTGCGCGCAAGCGCTTGCCTGACCGATGCGCACCTGATTGCCTCCATCTTTCTCAATCCGTCCACGCTGTTGTGGACGAACGATCAGCGGCTGCGCGGCATCGCCGAAGCTTTCGGCCTTCACGCGAGTCTTCACTGACAGGCTTCACGGTGTTTACCGCAAGCCGCACAATGGCTCCGGGGCGACGGTCTTGCCGTCGAGGCGGAAGCAAGTGACCCCGTTGATGTCGGTGCGGATGGTGCGAATGTGCGCCGCCCGCAACTCTTTGAGCACTTAGGGGCGGGGATGGTCGTAGCTCTCCGTTGCAGATTCTTTGCCTCATCTTTGTCCGGTTTCGAACATGGATGTCCGATCATGAACTACAAAACAACTTCGAGGGGAGAATCGCGGGGCGTAATTGCCTTCAAAGTGAATAGCTTACTGTTTGAGCTGGTTTGGCCGGAAACTTGCTAGTTAAGCAAGAAACTGGTTTAGGACCGCGTCGTAGTGGCGCCTGGAGGCTTCCGTGGGAAATTTGTTGCAGGATCTTCGCTTTACGTTTCGCCAGCTCAGGAAAGCACCGAGCTTTACGGTGACCGCCGTTTTGACGTTGGCCCTTGGCGTCGGCGCCAACACGGCGATTTTCAGCCTGGTCAACTCACTGCTGCTCAAGCCGCTGCCGGTTGAAAATCCCCAACAGATCGCCACGCTCACCTACCGCCAGAACCATGGACCTTTGCAGCGCACTTTCAGCTCGCCTGAATTCAAGGCGATAAAGGCCGAGGGCCGAAACACCTTCAGCGAAATCTTTGCGGTCTCGGCAGGCCTGGATGGATTTGCCACCGAAGGTGGTCAGCCGGAACGAATCATCACGGCCTATGTCAGCGGCGATTTCTTCAATGCCCTTGGGGTTCAACCGGCGGCAGGACGGCTTTTCCTGCGGAGCGAAGGCGAGGTTCCGGGCCGCGACCCGGTTCTTGTGCTTAGCTACCACTTCTGGAAGAAACGATTCAACGGCGATCCAAACGTGGTTGGTCGGCAGGTCACGATTGACGGGCACCCAGTCTCAGTGATTGGCGTGGCGCCCAAGGGATTTTACGGCTTTCCCAATGCCGTCATAACGGCCACGGCATATTTGCCGATGTCGCAGCTGACTGCGGAGGGCACTCCCGCGGACGTGCTGAATAGCTGGCAGAATCGGAACCTGCTCGTCTTCGGACGGCTTCGCCCTGGAGTCAGCCTGAGGCAGGCCAGCGCCGAGCTGAATGTGGCTGCCCAGAACCTGATGCGCCAGAACCCGGATGTTGAAAAGCAGATCGGCTTTACAGCCTATTCCGAGAGGAGTCTTCGCATCGCCGGTGGTAATCCAAACGCAATGTACATTATCTCGGCGCTGTTTCTGGGCCTTGCCGGCATGGTGTTGTTGCTGGCCTGTGTGAATGTGGCGAATCTGGTGCTGGTACGCGCTACCGTGCGTGAGCGCGAAATGGCCATCCGCTCGGCACTGGGAGCCCAGCGTTCCCGCCTGTTCGGTCAGATGATCACGGAGAGTGTCACACTGGCGCTGATCGGCGGCGGTATGGGCGTGGTTTTGGGCATGTGGGCAAGCACAGCACTCAGTCATGTGGACCTACACTTCGATATTCCACTTTCGCTTTCGTTCCAATTCGATTGGCGTATTTTCTTCTACTCCTTTGCAATCGCCTTGCTGGCAGGGATTGTGGTCGGGATGGTGCCGGCCTTGCGGGTTGCAAAGGCCAACGTGAATAATTTTTTGCACGAGGGAAGCCGAGGCGTGACCGGGGGACGTCATTGGCTGCGGGATAGTCTGGTTGTCCTTCAAATAGCCGGTTCTTTGGTGCTGCTGGTTGTGGCCGGGCTTTTCGTGCGCAGTCTTACAGCACTTCAGACAACGGATTTCGGTTTCGAACCGGAGCATGTGCTCAATCTCTCCTTTGATACAAGCTTGATCGGGTTGAAGGATACGCAAGCGCGCGACCTGCGGACCAACATCGAGGCGCGCCTTCATCAACTTGCGGGGGTGGAAGCCGTGAGCCAGGCGGCCGAGGTTCCCATGGGTTATTTCAGCGGAAATACCGATACGCTCAACATCGATGGCGTCGCGGCTCCCGCGAATGCCTCTCCGTTGACCTCCGGCTACAATGTGGTTTCGCCCGAATATTTCAATGTCATGGGCATCGAACTTCTCCGCGGGCGAAGCTTTACCAACGGGGACGACGAGCGCGGCAGAGATGTGGCGGTGATCAGCGAAGGCATGGCCAGGAAGTATTGGCCCAATCAGGACCCCCTCGGCCGCACCTTTCGCATGGAAAGCGAGAAAGCTCGCAAGCTCGAAGTGGTGGGCGTCGCGCGCGACGTGGAGGCTTCGTCCAGGGGCGACGGCAAATCGCAGCCCTACTTTTACCTCCCGTACGCTCAGCACTTGAAGGGCAATAGCTTTATGACATTGCAGTTGAAGATGCAGGGGGATCCCCTTGCCGTGGCGGCAACCGTCGAAAAAGCGATCCACGAAATTGCTCCGCAGCTTCCGGTGTTTCAAGTGCAATCCATGCGCCAGGCGCTCTATTCGCCAAATGGACTTTTGCTTTTTCAGTTCGGGGCCGCGCTGGCGGCGATCATGGGCGGTCTTGGATTGACGCTGGCGGTGATTGGCCTTTATGGCGTGATCTCGTACGCGGTGAGCCAGCGGGTGCATGAGATCGGCTTGCGCATGGCGCTGGGGGCCACACGGGGCTCGGTGTTCGGCATGATCTACCGTCAATCCATGCGGATTGTCGCGATTGGCCTGGGAGTTGGCCTGGCTCTAGCACTGCTGGTTGCCCGAGCCGTCGGCAGCCTGATCCTGGTGAAAGCGTGGGACCCCACGACGTTCGCCGTTGTGCTCTCCGCCCTGGTGCTGGCCTCGCTCGCCTCGTGCTATTTGCCCGCCCGGCGCGCGATGGCGGTGGAACCGATGGTGGCACTGCGCCAGGACTGAGCGGAATCCGTCTCGCACAATGGTTCCGGCTCGACGGTCTTGCCATCGAGGCGGAAGCAGGTGATGCCGTTAAGGTCGGTGCGGAAGGTGCGGATTTTTGCGGCTTGCAATTCTTCGAGCACTTCCTGGCGGGGATGGCCGTAGCGGTTATGCAGGCCGCAGGAGATGACGGCCCACTGCGGCGCAACGCGGGCCAGAAACTCAGGCCGCGTGGAGGTGATGCTGCCGTGATGACCGACCTTAAGCAGCGTGCTCTGGAGCCCGCTCTCCGCCAGCATGGCATTCTCAATGGGCGCTTCGGCATCGCCTTCGAGCATCACGGAAGTCGCGCCGTAGGTCATGTGCATGACCAACGAATCGTTGTTGGTGGGCTCGGGGCCAGGCTGGTAGTCGCGGAAGGGCGCGAGCACGTTGATGTGCGTGTCTCCAAAAGAGAGCGCGTCGCCCGCGCGCAGCGAACGGACCCGGACGTGGAGATGAGCGGCCTCATCGAGCAGCGCGTTGTAGGCTCCGAAGCGGGGATTGTTGCCGACCCATAATTCATCGGGATGAAAGTTGCGCAGGACGGCGGGCAGGCCGCCCATGTGGTCGGAGTGGGCATGGGTAAGGGCCACCGCATCCAGATGGCGGATGCCGCGCGACCAGAGGGCCGCGGAGACCACCTCCTCGCCGATGTCGAAATCCTGCGGCGCCTGATGCGGGCCGCCGCCAAAACCGCCGCCATCGATGAGCAGAGTCTTGCCGTCCGGAGTCATGAGCAGAAGCGAGTCGCCTTGGCCGACGTCGATGGCTTCCATGAGCAATGCGTCGCGGGGGTGCTGAATGGGGCGCGACGCCATAGCTGCGAGGGCGGCGATGACGAGCGCAGCCCAGGCGGCGCGCGGCGGCCAGGCATGTGTGGACGATGGGCTCAGCGAAGCCAGCACGATGGCCGCAGCGAGCAAAGCGCAAAAGGCGGCCGTTTGCAGAAGCGGCGGCGCGGGAATGCGAACGTCTGCCAAGGCGAGCGAACCGAACAGGCGCACCAAAGCAGCGCCGAAGTGAAGCGGAAGAGCGACCAGCATGGCTGGAACTACTGCGTAGGCCGGACCAATGAAAGCAAACAGCAAAGTAATAAGCGCGGCCGGCATCAGCACCACAAGCAGCGGAAGGATGAACAGATTCACGGGCGGCGCGAAGAGGGTGATGCGATGGAAATAGACGGCCATGGGAAGCGCCATGGCCAGCTCCACGATGCATGAAACAACAATGAGTTCGGAGGCGCGAAGCAGAAAGCGTACCGTCCAGGGAAAGAAATGCCACGCGATGCGGCCGGCAAAGCGGCCATGCGCGACCGCCTGCAACGACGCCGCGAACATGCGCAGCACGACGCGGAATTGCGCCAGCTTCGGAGGCAGTGTGGCGTCGATCGCCACCAGGCGAAGGCCGCGCGCAGCCGTTACATAAGGGTGGATGCTGCCTTGAAGCAGCGGAGCGGCGATGCCGGCGATGGCGACCACGGCAAGCAGCGTCATTTGGAAGCTGGAGTCGAACAGGCTGCGCGGGCTCACGGCCAGCAGGCACAGGGCTGCGAAGCCAATGGTGTTCAGGGGGCTGCGCTCGCGAAAGAGCAGGCGGCCGAGCAGGTAGAGCGTGACCATCCAGAATGAGCGTTGCACCGGCGTGGCGAAGCCTGTGAAGAGCGCGTAGGCGAGGGAGGCAGCGATGGTGATGAAGGTTGCCGGAACGCGCGGGAGGCGCAAGCGGCGCGTGAGCCAGAAGATGAATCCGGCGATGATGGCCAGATGGAAGCCGGAGACGACCAGCATGTGAAAGGAGCCGGTGCGCTCAAATCCGACGCGCAGGGAATGGGTGAGGTAGGTGCGGTCGCCGGTGATCATCGCGGCCAGCATGATGGCGTCGTCCTGTGTGAGGCGCAAAGGTGCGGGCAGGCGGCGCATGGCAGTGGGCAGGTCCAATATGCGTGTGCTTGAGGCGTGTTGCCAGCCGCTGAGGCGGCAGGCGGGGAACAGGCCGGGCGATGAGCCAGTAGGGGCCGCGCCCTCGATCCGTTCAATGCGACCAATGGAGACCGTGGCCGTGGAGGTGATGTTCTGGTCGAGGAGATAATCCGAGCGGCTCCATGCGCCGGGGTCGTGATAAGTTTCTGGTGGCAGCAAGCGGACAACGGCTCGGACGCGCTGGCCGCAACCAAAAGGCTGCGGGCCGGATTGCGCGGATGCATTGGCAGACTGCAGGGGCCAGCGAACGGTGAGGCGAACGCCACCCGCGACCGGAGCCTGTGCATCGCTCGAGTCGGTGACGACTTCAAGACTGGAGACGCGCAGGTCGATGCGCTGCGAGGGGCGTTGCTCGGGTTGCTCTTCGGGCTCCACGCCCGGCTGGGCTGGATCGTTGTCGTTCAGGTTCTGTTCAATTTCGCCGCGAACCGGGCCGGCATCCACTATGGTTCCTTCCACCGTGCGCAGCAGGCCGTCCGAGAGCGCGGCGAGCTGGGGTGCGGGGACCGGGTGAGGCTCCATCCAGGCGCACCACGCGCCCAACAGGAGCCACAAAACCGCCAGCGGCAGCCAGGCGATGCGCTGAGCGCGAAAAGCTGCCGCGCCGCACAGCGCGGCTGACAGCACCAGCGCGACGAGCACCACGCTGGGCCGCAGCCAGAGCCAATAGGTGGCGATGATGCCGGCTGCGAAGAGCCATGCAGCGTGGAACAGAGGAACGGCGCTCAGGCCGGCGGATGCGGGCCCGTTGGAAATTTGTTCGAAGGTGGCCGGCTCGTGTTGCATCGCAACCAAAAAATTGAAGCACGCGAAATTTGAAACGATTCTATGGGGGTCAAGCCTATCAGGCGCGCCGCAGCTGGACCACCGTTTCAATATGGAAAGTCTGCGGAAAGAGGTCAGCGAGGGTGATGGACTCGATCGCATAGCCTGTAGCGAGCAGCGCGCGCAGGTCTCGCGCCAGCGTTGCCGGATCGCATGAAACATAGACCAGTGCCGGTGCGGCCACCTGCGCAAGCTGTGCTGTGGTTTCCGAGCCAAGGCCCGTGCGCGGCGGGTCGACGACGATCAAGTCGGGGCGAGCGAAATCGGAATGAGCCGGTCTGCTGCGACGAAGAAAGTCGAGGGTCTCGGCGCGGACGGCAGATGCGTCGGTGCCGCGGAGATTGTGTTCAAGCGCCCTGACGCCGGGCGGGGCGGATTCGACGGCAACCACGTGGGCGAAACTCGCTGCGAATTGGCGGGCGAAGAGGCCGACGCCGGCAAAGAGGTCCCATGCAAGTTGGCCTCCGTGGCCGGCGGTCACGCGCTTCACGAGGGCGTCGACGAGCCAGCGGTTGACCTGAAAAAATGCGCCCTGGTCCACGCGATAGTCGAAGCCGGCGGCGCGATAAGAAATGGAAGCGGCGCCCCAATGTTCGAGTGTGCGTGGCGGATGGCCGGGGCGTCCTCCCGCGGCAAGTTCCGCGCTTTGTAGAGCGGGGATGCGCTCGTGAAGCGTCTGCGCGAGGGTCGCGAGCCGAACTTGTGTGGGCTCGGTAGTGAAAAAAGTGGCGAGCACTGCGGACTCGGCAGGATCGCAGAAGAGAGACAGTTCAGTGGGACGAAGATTGGCCGGGAGCCGGAGAATGGTATCGGCTGCGGCCTGAGCGGCCGCGAGCAACAACGGCGCGGCGATCGGACATTCGCGAATGGGAATGACGGTGTTGGTGCGGCGGCCGTGGTAACCGGCGTTTCCTGCCGCATCGAAGGCGACGCGGATGCGATTGCGATAGTGCCATGGATTTGCGGCGAGGATCGCTATTTCTTCAGGAGGCTGGACGCCGCCGCGCTCCAGGGATTCGCGTAATATGGCTTGTTTGAAATTGAGTTGGGTTTCGTAGTTTGTGTGCTGATAGTGGCAACCGCCGCATGCGCCAAAATGCGGACAGGCAGCGGTGATGCGGTCGGTTGAAGCGACCACGATTTTATCGGGATCGGCCGTGTCATAGCCGCGCTTGTTCTGCTTGATGCGCACGTTTACTAGTTCGCCGGGCAGAGTGAGCGGCACAAACACGGCCTTGCCTTGCATGCGCGCTAGAAATGCTCCGCCATAGATCGGCTTGACGATCTCAACGAGCTGAGGCTCGGTGGTAGGGAGATTGCCGGGCGCGCCGTCTTTCTTGTGCCGGGGTTTTACGGATTGTTTGCCGGGCGGTTTCATTGCTGGCTCATGTAAAACAAGCTGAGGCGCGGAAGGCCGTAGTGAACCAGCAATTGCTTCTGTTCAAACTGCTGCTTAACCTGGCGAATCTGCGTGGCTCCCATGCGGCTGCGGTATGGGGCAAGCTCGCGGTCGGCGTGTTCCTTGAGGCGAACGAGGAGGTCTTCAGGAGCAGCGGCGTTGAGCGCGGCAAAGAGCTTTCCTTCGAGAACGGTGAGCGTGCGTTCGAGGGCCTCCAGGTCTTTTGCCGCGGCACTGTCCTCTGCCGCGGCGTTCGCATCTCCGCGCACAGCCGCGGCCAGCTCGCGCAGGCGCGATGCGGTTGAGGTGCAGGCCTCGGGGGCGACGGTGGCGGCGTCGAGCGCGGCTGCCGCAGCTTCGAGATGAACGGCGACGCGGTCGTGCTCGAAGCCTGACTCGCGACTTTCGGTGCGCGGGATGGCTGTGCCGGCGGCCGCTTCGCGCAGTTCTTCGGCTGCTTCCATCACCGCCTGCGCGCACCACGCGAGGCCGTTCACGCGGCGTCCGCCGCGGCGGACGGCCTTGTAGCGCGCTTCATGTTTATCAAAGGCCGCATCAATGCCGCGTAGCGCCGCTTCGAGCGGAATGCCGGCCTCGCGCCAGGTCTCAATCAGCGCCCAGTCCAGAGTGGAAAGCAACAGACCCGCTCCGCGCCGCTGCTGGAAGCGCTCTTCAATCTCGGTGAAATAGTTGAAGTAGTTGAGCACGGCGTCTCAGTGCGCGCGGCTGCGCGGGCGGGGCGTGCGATTGCGTTCGAAGAGAATGAGCAGGCCATCGAGCGTGAGCATGTCGTCGATTTCAGAGATGAAGCGCGAGTCCGCGGAGATTTGTCGCGCCAGGCCGCCGGTGGCAATCACGCGCGGCTGAGCAGCCAATTCGGCAATCATGCGTTCGAGAATGCCGTCAACCAGGCCGATGTAGCCGTAGTAGAGCCCGCTCTGCAGGTGCGTGACGGTGTTGGTGCCGATCACCTTTGCGGGGCGCTTGATGTCTACGCGGCCAAGGCGCGCGGCACGGGAAAAGAGGGCGTCGGCGCTGATGCCGAGGCCGGGAGCAATGGCGCCGCCGAGGTATTCGCCGCGCGCTGAAATCACATCGAAGGTGGTCGCGGTGCCAAAATCCACCACGATGCAGGGCCCCCCGTAACGCTCGAATGCGGCGATGGCGTTGACGAGGCGATCGGCGCCCAACTCAGCGGGATTGTCGACAAGGACAGGCATGCCTGTCTTGATGCCCGGCTCCACAAACAGCGGCTGAACATGGAAGTAGTCTTCGCACACCTGGCGCAACGTGGACTCGACTGGCGGCACGACTGAAGAGATGATGATGTGGTGCACCTGGGTGGGCGCCATCCCGTGCATCTCGAAAAGATTCACAAACAGCACGCCGTACTCATCCGAGGTCTGGTTATGGTGCGTGGTCACGCGCCAGTGGGCAGACAATTCGGGCTTTTCACCGTCAATGCGGTAAATGCCGAGCACCGTATTCGTGTTTCCCACATCGAGAGCGAGCAACATGATTCTTCAGCCCGTGCTTCTTATTTTGTTTCGGCATCGCGAATGCCGCCGGTCTGCACCGTCACTAATCCATCGGCTGTGCGCACCAGCAGAAACCCGTGTTTGTCCAATCCGGCCGTGACGCCGATGCAGGCTTGCGGGCCGCGCACTTCAACGCATCGTCCGCGCGCCCAGGTTGACGCCTGTTCCACGCGACGGGGGATCGCGGCGAGTGCAGCCGGATCGAGCAGCGCGAGCGTCTCACGCTCAAGCGATTTTAGCAGGGAGACGAGCAATGCCTGGCGGCTGACCCTGCCAGTAGTTTCAATGTCGAGCGAAGTGGCGGGCGTAGAAAATTCGGGGTCCCCAGCGGCAGGTCTTCGTCGCTGGGGTGGCAGAGAAGGATTGAAGCTGCGCTGATGCACGTTGATGCCGATGCCGGCCACGGCAAAGGCGGCGGTGCTTGCCTCGGTCTTTGCCTCCACAAGGATGCCGCCGGTCTTTCTGGCGCCAATGAGCAGATCGTTCGGCCAGCGCAGGTCAATGGCGAGTCCCGAGACGCTGCAGACGGCATCGGCGGCAGCGAGTCCCGCAGCGAGCGGCAACAGCGGCAAACGGTCAACGGTAATCTGCGCCCGCAACACGATGCTGACATAGAGTCCCTCGCCTGCAGGCGAGTGCCAGGCGTGGTCGCCGCGTCCGCGTCCGGCCCGCTGCTCATCGGCAAAGTAGACCGAGCCATGGGGCGCGCCGATGCGTGCGGCGGCCAATGCATCGGTGTTGGTGGAGTCGGTAACCGGAGAGAAATGGAGTTTGCCCGCAAAGATGGAGGAAGCGAGCGCGGTGTCCAGCGCCGCAAGATCGAACATCGGCTAGCGCGACTCCCTGGAAATGGCCATGGAAATGTCCGCGGCTTTGGCGGAGTGGGTGAGCGCGCCCACGCTGATGAAGTCGACGCCTGTTTCGGCATAGGCGCGGATATTTTCAAGCCGGATGCCGCCCGAGGCCTCGGTGGGAATCCAGAAATGTTCTTCCGCGCTTTTTTTCTGCGCCTCGATTGACTGCTTGATGCGCTCCACCGACCGTTTCACGGCTTCGGGGGTCATGTTGTCCAACAGGATGGCCTCGGCGCCGCATTCGAGGGCTTCTTCAAGCTCCTTGGGTGAGCGTACTTCCACCTGCACGCGCTGGCCTTTTCTGCGTTGCTCAAGCGCTTTTTTCAGCACCGCAGGCAGGCCGCCGCCCAGCGAGATGTGGTTGTTCTTGATGAGAATGCCGGAAGAGAGATCGAGGCGGTGATTGGTTCCTCCGCCGCACTGGACCGCGTATTTTTCAAGGGCGCGCAGGCCGGGGACGGTCTTGCGCGTGTCAAGCACGCGGGCGTGTGTGCCTTGAATCGCGTCGACGTATTGCCGCGTGAGCGTGGCAATGCCGCTGAGATGCTGCAGCAGGTTGAGAATGACGCGCTCACAGCTCAGCAGCGCGCGCGCATTGTGGCGGATGACGGCCAGCACCTGACCTCCGTGTATGCGCACGCCGTCGAAAATTTCAGGATGGCTCACGACTTGAAAGCGGGTCTGCGCCTGGGGGCGCGGATCGAGGCGGGCAAAAATTTCAAGCAGCCGCGGGATGGCGCCGAGGCCGGAGACCACCAGGTCCTCCTTTGCCAGGATGTGGGCGGTGGCGCGCAGGTCGGGGTCAATGGTGAGATTTGTGGTGGCGTCGCGGGCGGCCTGGTCTTCAATCAGGGCCTGCTCCAGCAATGCGTCGATGCGGGTGCTCTTCCAATCCATAGCGGCGTTTCCTGCAATTACACGGGGGCCAGCGCGTCGAGTTCGCCGCGCGCCTTTTCAAGCAGTCGACTCGTTTCGGCCTGCTGTTTTTTCAATCCCTCAACCACCTGCACCGGGGCGTTTTCCAGAAAGCCCGGGTTGTTCAACTGGCGGTCCGCCGCCGCAAGACCTTTCTCATACTGCGCCATGAGCTTTGTCAAGCGTGCACGTTCGGCGTGGACGTCGAGGGTGCGCTCGTAGATAACAGCTACGTCGAAGTCGGGCGTGGAGTGCTTGGGCAATCCGGGCGCGATCTGGTCGACGAAGCGGACCTCACTGACGCGGGCGAGACGTTCGACGATTGTGCGGTTAGCCGCGATCATCTGCTGGCTTGTGCCGTTGATCCGGAGCTCAATTGGCGTGTTGGCTTTTTCTTCGACGCCAATTTCCTTGCGGAGCGATCGGACCTCCACGATAACGCTTTGCAGTCGAAGCATTAAATGGGTGACATCAAGGAAATCCAGTGCGACCTGGTCAGCAAAATCCGTACCTGAATCCATTTTGTACCTTGCGTCGCCTTGGGGATATTGGCTTAGCGCGATGGATTTGGTGGGTGGGTTTCCGTTGTACAGGGCGTGCCAAACCTCTTCTGTGATGAAAGGCATGAGAGGCGAAAGCAGGCGGAGGGCTGCCTCAAAGACGCTGACCAGCGTTGTGAGCGCTGCGGCAGTCCCCGCTTTGTCAGCGGTTTCGGAGAAGTCGAGCCGCAGCTTGACCATCTCCAAATACCAGTCACAGAAGTTGCCCCAGAAGAACTTATAGATCGCACTGGCAGCATCATCGTACCGATAGTTCTCAAGGGACCGATTGACCTCAGTTGCGGCGGCGTGGAGTTCGGCGACAATCCAGCGGGCTTCGAGCGGTGAGTCTTCTGCGGCGGTTGGCATCTGGCCCAAGGCTGCCGGATCGACCGCGATGCCGATTTCGGCGGCGCGGTCTACGTTCTGAAAGAGGAAGCGCGCGGAGTTCCAGATTTTGTTGGCGAAGGCGCGATAGCCTTCGGTGCGGGCTACGTTGAACGCGATGTCGGTGCCCGGCGAGGCCATCGACGCCAGCGTGAAGCGGACGGCATCCGTCCCGTACTGCTTGACGATCTCGATGGGATCGATGACGTTGCCCTTCGTCTTGGACATCTTTTCACGATTGGCGTCGCGCACCAGGGCGTGGATATACACTTCGCGAAACGGTACCGAGTCCGCAAGAGAGCGTGAGCTCCCGTCGGGCAGGGTGACGTCCTGGGCGAACCAGATGCCGAGCATAATCATGCGGGCGACCCAGAAGAAGAGGATGTCGAAGCCGGTGACGAGAAGGCTGGTGGGGTAGAAGGCGTCGAAGTCCGCGCGATTTTCGGCGGTAATGTTCGGCCAGCCGAAGACGGAGACGGGCAACAGGCCGGAGGAGAACCAGGTGTCGAGGACGTCGGTTTCCTGCGTGATCTTCGCCGAGCCGCAATGGGCGCAGGCGGTGGGGTCCGGACTCATATTGGGCGCGGGCACGGTGATCTTGCCGCAGGGGTCGCAATGCCATGCGGGGATGCGATGGCCCCACCACAACTGGCGGCTGATGCACCAGTCGTAGATGTTTTCCATCCAGTTCAGATAGGTCTTCTTGTACATCTCCGGCGTGAATTGGATGTGACCGTCTTTGACAGCGGCAATGGCCTTGTCGGCGAGAGGCTGAATCTTGATAAACCATTGCGTCGACAGGCGCGGCTCGACGACGGTTTTGCAGCGGTCGCAGTGGCCGATGTTGTTGGTGTGGTCTTTCACGCCTGCCAGCAGGCCCTGCTCTTCGAGGTCGGCGACGATCCGCTTACGGGCGACGTAGCGGTCGAGCCCGGCGTACGCGCCGCCTTCGGCATAGATGTGGGCGGTATCGTCCATCACGTTGATCGATGGAAGATGATGCCGTTGGCCGAGAGCGAAGTCGTTGGCGTCGTGCGCGGGCGTCACCTTGACCGCGCCGGTGCCAAAGTCGCGGCTGACCCACTCGTCAAGAACGATGGGGATTTCGCGGCCCACTAACGGCAGCCGGAGTTTTTTGCCATGGAGATGCAGGTAGCGCTCGTCCTGGGGATGAATGGCTACGGCTACGTCGCCGAGCATGGTCTCCGGGCGCGTGGTCGCAACCGTGATGAACTCGCCCGAATCTCGTCCAAGATCATCAAGTACGGAGTACCGAATCTCCCACAGGTGGCCCTTCTGCTCCTCGTGGACCACTTCGAGGTCACTGATGGCTGTCTGGCAGCGGGGGCACCAGTTGACGATGTAGGCGCCGCGGTAGATGAGTCCTTGCTCGTGGAGGCGGACGAAAGCCTCGCGCACGGCAACGGAGAGATTCTCGTCCATGGTGAAGTATTCGCGCTGCCAATCGACCGACGCGCCGAGGCGTTTCATCTGCTCCAGAATGGCGCCGCCATAGTGGCGCTTCCACTCCCACACGCGCTCGGTGAAGGCCTCGCGGCCGAGCTGCTGGCGGGTTTTTCCCTCCTCGGCCAACTGGCGCTCGACCATCATCTGGGTGGCGATGCCGGCGTGGTCGGTGCCGGGTAGCCACAACGCGCGGCGGCCCTGCATCCGGCGCCAGCGGGTGAGGATGTCCATCTCCGTTTGGTTGAGCATGTGGCCCATGTGCAGACGGCCAGTGACATTGGGCGGCGGCAGCAGGATGGTAAAGGCCTCGCCGGGCGATGCGCCGGGTTCCGGCGTGGGCTGGGCAAAGAGGTTCTCGCGCACCCAGTATTCGGCCCAGTGATCTTCAAGGGGGGTGGGGTCGTAGGCTTTTGGCAGGTCGTGTGGCATGGGGTCGGTAGGCGAGCCCCAAACGGTCTGACCCTTGTTTATGAGGGGCTTCGAGCGAGGCGACCTCCCCTCACTTTAGCAGATGCGGGACTGGGGGATTCAGGGCGCGATCAAGCGCACACTGGGAAAATATGCGGCGTAGCGCCGGGTGTCCCTGGTCAGCAAAGGGCATCCGAGAACAGCGGCGTGCGCGCCGATGAAAAAGTCCGGCAGGACATTGCCCCTGGTTCCACCTTGACGGCGATAGAGTGCGTAGGCCTTCCCGGCCAGAAACGCAGCATTGCGCGGGATATCCTCAAAGGTCAGCTCCATGGTTGCTATTTTTTGATCGAGGAGGGCGGACGAAGAATAGGTAGAAGCAAGCTCCGCGTAGATGATGGCGTTGATTGCCAGCACATCCGTCATTGATAGGTTGCGCATCTGGCTGATCGACCAGCTCCACCAATGCGGATCGCGCTCAACTACATCGACCAGCACGTTGGTATCAACGAGTACCATCAGTCATCGCCGCGAAGCAGAGCCATCAATTCGTCGGTGCGCCACTTGATATCGGCACTGCCAAGGACTTCGTCGAAACGATCCGGATTTCGCGGCTCGACGGGACCGCACTTACGCAAAACTGGATCTCCGTCGCTATTGACCTCAAAGACCACTTTGCATCCCGGCTTGATGTTCATAGAGTCGCGAAGATGCTTAGGGATCGTGACTTGCCCCTTTCTCGTGACAGAGGTTGGCATGCTGACTCTCCTTCAGGTATTACTCCGTTTTCAATTGTAATACCAGGCATGGGAATCTGCGAAAGCGGCCCAAAGCGAAGGGCCGCCCGAGGGGCGACCCTTTTACGCAGGAAATCTCCTAAATCCAATGTCTAGAACGGATTCAGCTTGGACAGCCCCTTCTTCTTTTTCTTCTTGCTCGAAGACTCGTCCCCGAGATCGGCCTTGGGCTTTTTCTTTTTGGCGTCGGTAGCGGCCTGGGCCGGAGTCGAGCCGGGCTTAACCTCATTCACCTGGTCGGGGGCCTCGGCCGGCTTTTCTGCGGCAGGCAGAGCGGTGTCCACCGGGCCCACCGCCTTGACCACGGCATTCGGATCGGCAGCCGCAGCAGTGGAGGGCGCGCTGACAATTTCCGCGCCCACTGCGGTGCTCCCGCCCGGCGTTTGCAGCTGCAACGGCGCGGAGGAGGGCTGGTCGGTGCGCGGAGGCTCGTTAGTGCCGGTTGGGGTCGCCGCGCTCGTGGCCGCGGCCACCGGTTTGCCTGCGTTGACGGCCGTTGTAAAGATCGCGATGTTCTGTTTGGTGATGTCCGGCGCAAGGGTGCGCTTGGGATCGTCCAGGCTGGGGTCGCCAACGTGCACAGCTTCCACCACCGTGGGCCCGTGCTTGATCATGCCGAGCGTCTTATCGGTAAAGTGGATCGCCTGGCGGCTGCGCTCTTCGGCGTCGTTCTCGGCAACCGCCTCTGCGGTGGGTTCGGGCACCGGGCGGTTCATGGCGACCAGCCTGTCGCGGGCATCCTCCACGTGGGGCGCCATCGGGTAGCGTGTGATCACCTTGCCGTAGGCCGCGGCGGCACGATCCAGGTAGATGGACTGCATCCGCTCCCGCACCGCACCGGGAAGACTGGACGCACTCCTCACGGCGCGCGCTTCGCCGGCGTAAGCATCGCCAATGCCCAGCAGCGCCTGGTCGCTCTTGGAGTAGAGCGGGAAGGTGTCAACCACGGTCTGGAGCCGGGCGATGGAAGCGGCGAAATTTTCGCGGCTCAGATAGTAGAGGCCGATCTCGGTCTCCCGTTCCCCTAGCACTTCCTGCACGTCGCGCAGCTTCTGCTTGGCGCGCGGCACCAGTGTGGAGTCAGGGAACTGGTTGATCATATTCCGGTATTCCAGCTCGGCTTGCTGTGCGTTCAGGTGGTCGCGGTCGGGCTTCTCCATCTGCTGGTAGTAGATGTCCGCAACCTTCATTTGCGCTTCGGCGGCCTCAGGGGCATTGGGGAAGAAGGTGATGAAGTCCTTGTACTCAGCCTCGGCCTGCGTGTAGGCCGCCTCGCCGCCCTCTTTGAACCAACTGTCGCCCACGGCCAGCTTGGCGCGCATCCGATACTCCGACTCGGGATAGGTGTTGAGCATGGTCTGCAGGTCGAGGCGGGCTACGTCATAGCGGCCTTTCTTCAAGGCCACCATGGCCTTGTCAAAGAGTTCCTTGTCAGGCTGTTTGGAGTTCACGCCGGCCAGCGGGTTCGCGCCCAGGTCGTAGGCCTTCTTTTTCTTGTGCTTGGTGGCGCCCTGGGCCGAAACGCCGGCCAGCACCAAAACCGCCAGAGCCACCGCAGACATCTTCAACGACAACCGGTTCATATTTCCCCATTGTGGCGGCGCCCTCGCCGGGATGATCCGCCATTTACAAATATGCTTTGAATCTTACCTGTTCGCTCGGGTCATTCGCTTGCTTGCCTGCCGCTTATTGGACGACTGCTTCGTTGCCTGCGCTTTGCGGGCCGCGGCCAGCAGGGCTCGCGCGTCCCGTTCCGGCTGGCCGGCGCCGAAGACGGCATTTCCCGCCACCAACAGGTCCGCACCTGCTTGGACGACCTGGGCCACCGTGTCGTGAGCCACGCCGCCGTCCACTTCAATTCTAAATGCCAGCCCCATCTCCTGGCGCAACTCGGCCAGCCGCCGGATCTTTTCAAGCGAAAACGGGATGAATTCCTGCCCTCCGAAGCCCGGATTCACGCTCATGATCAGCACGTGGTGCACCATGGGCAAAATATCCACGATGAAATTGACGCGAGTGGCGGGATTGAGCACCACACCCGGCTTCATGCCGTGGTGGGCAATCAGCTCCAGCGTGCGATGCAGGTGCGGGCAGGCCTCGTAGTGAACGCTCACCCAGTTGGCCCCGGCCTCGGCAAAGTCGGCAATAAAATCGTTCGGGTTCTCAATCATCAGATGACAATCGAGCGGGAGACGCGTGACTTTGCGCAGGCTCTTCACCACCGGAGGACCCACGGTGATATTGGGCACAAAATGGCCGTCCATCACGTCGACGTGGATCACCGTGCCGCCGCCTCGTTCGGCTGCGGCAATCTGGTCGGCCAGGTGGGCAAAATCCGCCGACAGAATGGAAGGAACCAGTTCCACCATGGATTTTCCGGGGTATCTCCTTGCCCGGCCAGTGTATCAGCCGCGATGGTAGTGCAGCTTGCGTTATCAGGACCCGGCAACCGGAGATTTCAGGCGCAGCGCCGCCACGCGCCCCGCGCCGCGCAGGATGGCCTTGAGTGGCCAATGTCCTTCCGCGTCGGGAAAGAAGATTTCGCCGGTGCGGCGGGCCTCAGGGCGGTAGTACCAGCGCTTGAGCAGTGCGAGATGGCCTTGGCGCAATGTCGCCGAAGCGACGTCCGAGGCCTCTGCCGGCGCGGCCAGCGCCGCCTCCATGCGGGATTCGAGCACGCCGCGTTGAATCTTTGCCGGCGCCGCAGCTCCCACTTCAACCGCTGCTTCGGGCCTGGTCTCGTTCTCCGCCGTACGGTTCGGGCTGATCTCTGATCTCTGATCGCTGATCTCTGTATTCTCCGGGATTGGCTCGATGACGATGGGCTGGGCGAAGAGCGAACTGGACCCCGACTGCTCGTTCTGGATACGCATGCCGAGAGTGGAAAAGCCGGCTGGCCCGCGCAGCCGTCCGTGCTCAAACAGAAACACGGCCACTTCATCCGGATTGGCGGAGGGTTGCAGAATGACCGCGTGGAGCTTGCTCAACGGACGGACCAATTCAGAAGCCAAAGCGCGCACGGTTTCCGCGCGCTGGACATGGGCGTGGAGCGTGGCGGCGGACTCGAAATCGAGATTGGCGGAAGCCTGGTCGCGCTGGGTGCGGAGAACGACGAGGCGGCTGTCGCCGCGGGTGGCGAGGAAGCTTTGGACGGCATCGGATTCGGCGGCGTAGCGCTCATCGCTGCAACCCTGGTAGCAGGGAGCGAGGCACATTTTCATTTCGGAATAGACGCAGCCGGGATGGCTGGGGTTGGGATCGAGATCGTCGGTGCAGCGGCGAAGCAGGAACAGCTTGAGCGCCTCTTCAGCGTATCGTTCGGCGGCGGCTCGCGATGGAAATGGGCCGTAAGACCAATCGGCTTCGCGCTGGCTGGGGCGGTTGGTGACGGTGATGCGCGGATAGGGATTGCCGCCGAGGAAGCGGACGAATGCGGGCGCGCCGAGGTGCATGCGGTCTAAAGATTTGGGACCGTAGATCTTTTCCAGAAGCGAGAACTGCGTGAGCAGCGATTCGAATTCCGAGCCGGTGAGACGCCATTCGATGCGGCGGACGCGGCCGGCGAGCTGCAGGCGGCGCGGATGTTTGGGCGAAGGCTGCAGCAAACGTTCGAGGCGTCCGCGCAGGTTGGGCGTGCGGCCGACGTAGGGTTCGGCGTGCGCGTCTGCACCGTAGAGAGCGAAGACGGCCGAAGAATGTGGCAGTTGGGCTAGAGCGGCTTTGGCGTCGGCCGGGTCGAAGGGGACGGAATGAAGATCAATCGGCACGGTCAATCACTCTGTTCGAACCGTTCAATCCGCAACCGGGTATTCCAGGCACGGCTTTGAAACATGGACGACAGTGTCCTTTGAAGTGGAGTCCATCCATGATCTGTTGCTGTCGTGGGCGAACTCAACATCGATCTTAATGAGATCGCATTTCTTGTATAGGTATGTGGATTGTTCAAGGGCATGTAGTCCACCGTCGAGTACAAAATGTCGCTCCACATCGGCTCTCGTGCTCCCAGCCTTGATTTCCGCGACGGCCTTGAGAGCGCCAGCGATCGATTCAAAGGAATCGTGACAATCCTGGGCGCTTGTTCCCGCGGGGAAAGAGAATGAGGCAAAACATCCGGCGAGAAGAAGGGCTCCCGCGAGTCTGGACATCGATTACACCTCTCAAAACAGTTTGGAAGCTTCGTCACGCTCCCGCGATGGTCATGCCGTCCACCCTGAGGGTGGGCGAGGCCACCGAGCCGCGAAAGACCAGGTCGTTGCCGATGGCGGTCACGTTCATCAGCATGTGGGCCAGGTTGCCGGCGATGGTGACTTCTTCCACGGCGTGGGTGAGCTGGCCGTTCTCAATCCATTGGCCGGTTGCGCCGCGGGAGTAGTCGCCGGTGACCACGTTGACGCCGAAGCCCATGAGGCTGGTGACGTAGAGGCCGGCGGGGACCTCGGCGAGGATCTGATCTTGCGTCAGGTTTCCGGGCTGGAGAAAAAGGTTGCCGCAGCCGATGCCGGGCGTGCCCGCCAGGCCGCGCGACGCGTTGTGGGTGGATTTGAGGCCGAGCTTGCGCGCCGTGTAGGTGTTTAGCAGGTAGGTCTGGAGAACGCCGTTTTCGATGACGACCGTGCGCCGCGAGGGCAGGCCTTCGCCGTCAAAGGGAGAGCTGCCGAAGCCGCCCGCGCCGGTCGGGAGCAGCATGAAATTGTCGTCAACGATGGTCAGGCCTGGCGCTGCGATTTGCGTGCCGAGCTTGCCCGCCAGAAACGATGCGTGCCGCCAGATGGAGTCGCCCGATGCGGCCTCAAAGACGGAGCCGATCAGCGAGCGCGCTACTTCCGGAGCGAAGACAATGGGGACGCGTTGCGTGGGAACGCGGCGAGCGCCGAGGCGGCGAATGGTGCGGCGGGCGGCTTCCTGGCCAATCGATTCCGGAGACTCGAGGTCGGCCAAGCGGCGCGCGCCGCACCACCAGCCGTCGCGCTGCATCTGGCCGTTGGCGTCCATGGCCAGCGGGGCTGCGGAAACGCCGGCGTAGCTGGTGCGGTAGCCGCCCACAAAGCCGCGCGAGTTGGCCATCACCTTGCGTCCGGTGGCGGCGTCAAAGCTGCCGCCGTCGGAGTTGGTGATGCGCGGGTCCGCAGCCATGGCCGCGGCTTCAGCGCGGCGCGCCCACTCGATGCGTTCGGGCCCGGAGAGGGAGTAGACGTCGTCGTAGAACAGATGCAGGTCGCCGGGCAGCGCGCCAAACTCGGCCGTTTCCGGCAGCCCGGTGAAGGGGGCGTCCTCGGTGAACTTAGCCAGCGCCATGGCGCCCTCGACCAGTTGGCGAATGCCGTCCGGGGTCAGGTCGCTGGTGGAGGCTGAGGCCGACCGCGTGCCGACAAAAACCCGCAAGCCCAGGCCGCGCGAGCCGGACTCCTTGAGCGTCTCCACCTGTCCCATGCGCACGTTGACGCTGAACTCGTCGCCTTCGCGGACCACCGCCTCCGCGTCGCTGGCGCCCGCTTTCATGGCCATGGCCACCACGTCGGCGGTGAGGGATTCAAGGTCGAGCGTGGTCTGGTCGGCAGCGGTTGCGGCTTGGGGCATGGGTCAACAGTAGCAAAGCGGCGACACATTCGGCAGCGGCGATTCCCAATCGCACGACAATCGTGTACACTGTTCTCGTATGAAAAACATTACGCTCAGCGCCGATGACGATTTGATCGAGCGGGCGCGCTCCATTGCTCGTGGACAACGGAGGACTCTGAACGCGGCATTCCGCGAATGGCTGGCGCAATTTGCTGAAAGCGAGGGAGACGCTCAAGGATTCGATGCGTTGATGAAGCAGCTTCATCAGGTGAATGCGGGCGGCCGCTTCAGCCGGGACGAAATGAATGAACGATAGATTTTTTCTGGACACGAATATCTTCGTTTATTCGTTTGACCAAAGCGCAAAGGTGAAAGCCCGGAAAGCTGCGCAACTGATCCACCAGGCCCTGACAACCCGGAAGGGCATCATTAGCTACCAGGTTGTGCAGGAGTTCTACAACGTGGCTCTGAGACGGTTCTCCCGGCCGATGACGCGCGCGGACGCGGAGCAATACCTGGCCACCGTCTTCCGCCCCTTGCTGGCGGTGCACTCGTCGCCGGCGCTCTACGGTGAGGCTTTGCAACTTCAGGCGCAAGGCGGGCTCTCCTGGTATGACGCGTTGATCGTTTCCGCTGCCATTCAGGCAGGCTGCGATTTCCTTTTTACGGAAGATCTCCAGCACGGCCAGCGGTTCGGAAGTCTCCGGGTTGCGAATCCGTTCCTCTGATTTGAAATGGATCGCGTTTCTCGACTAACCCTGAGGTATCCCAGGTCCGGAAATCCGGACCTGGGGCACCCGGCTGCGTAGCCTTGCAATTTATATCCAATCAGATATAATGCAAACATGAAAGTGGTCCGCTTCCTCGGCGATTCTCGGAAAGTGCTGCGGGAGTTTCCAAAAGATGCTCGTCAGGAGGCAGGACACCAGTTGCTGCGGATACAAACGGGGCTGCCGGCTGAAGACTTCAAGCCAATGCGTCCAATTGGCGCAGGCGTGGAGGAAATCCGCATCTCGGAGGAGTCTGGCAAGTACCGGGTGGTGTATACGGCTCGGCTTGCTGAAGCTGTGTATGTGCTCCACGCCTTCCAAAAGAAGACCAGGGCCACTTCGCAGCGCGATATTGACATTGCACGTGAGCGGTTTCGGGAATTGATGCGAGGTCGATGATGAGCAAACTTGAGTATGAAGAATTCGAAAATGTTTGGGATGCACTCGCCGACACGCCGGAAGAGGCAGCGAACCTGACGCTACGTTCCGATCTCATGATCAAGATTGAGACAATCGTCAAGGAGAATGGGTGGACTCAAAAAGAAGCGGCGAAAAAGTGCGGAATCACGCAGCCGAGGATCAACGATTTGCTGCGGGGACGGATTGCCCGGTTTTCGATTGATGCGCTGGTGAACATTGCGGCGGCACTTGGGCGCAAGGTTAGGGTGAGTCTTGAGGATGCGGCGTGAGTGGGACGATTTGATCGCCTCAGCTTGCTTCTCGGCGTCCCTACGGGACGCCAAGGTCATTTTGGGCGGCTAACCCCGGGTTGCCCCTTCGCTGCGCTTCGGGTTCACCCGGGGCTACTTTCGTGTCGTCCCTACGGGACGCCTCGGGGACATCTGCGGTGCAGCGGGCTGGAATTCTGCGCCAAATGGGTTCGTGGATCCCAGGTCTGAAAATCCAGCCCTGGGGCGCCCGGCTCCCTCGTTCTAATTGATCGCGTGGCAGACGAAGCGATCATCTTTACGGGTGCAATTCCATTCAAATCTCTTCCCCGATAACTCGTCTTCCGGACGGATTCCTGGTCGGGATACCCTTCCCCAGAAAACTACGGAAAGGTTATGAGTGGAGATGTTGGTACTCGGAGAAGGTGTTCCCCCGTATGGCTGAACAGGATCGGGCGGGCAGTGAATCGCGCTTATCTCCTTGGGGCTTTTGTCGTTTCGCTTAGTCTGTATGCCTGAGCAAACTCGATTCTCCCCGTCGAACCAATCGCCTTGGATATAGACATCTACTGTGTGCCGGTGAGGGATCCAGCCTGCGCGATCAATTTCTCGCCGATTGATGAATAGTAGAAATGGAGACAGAATTATTGCGAAGAAGATGGCGGCCAAGGAATAGCCGATAAGCTTCGCCATTCCGTCTGACATCTCGCCTGGACGCTTCTGTGATGCGCTCATGACGGGCCAAGGGTACCACGCGAAAATTCGCGCGAGTCGAGAAAACGCTCGACGAGAGAAAGGCCGGGGGTTGTCCCGGCCCTTCCCTAAGATTCGGGTACGGATTCCCTTCTTCCGAAGGGGCGCATCCCTTAACGGCGGGCTTCGGTCCCTTCCCGATGTTGCAACAACGGGTTCCGGGGCCTTCACCGACGGCGACGACTGCCCAAGAGTTCAGATCCCTCTGAACGCCGAAACCGTGCACAGTCTCGGGAACCTGCTGAGCCCTTTACGTCGCCAAGGCCTCCCCTCGCGGGGTGGTCCTTCAGCAGGCTTCACCTTGAGCGCCAGGACCTATCAATAGGGCTTTCAAGCAGCACCTCCGACAGGTAGTTCCTGTTGATTTCAACCTAGCACCGGTGCAAAGCCGCGGCAAGCGGTATTTCGTTCCCGCTGCAATTATCTTCCTGTACCGCCGACGGTCATTTTGTCTAGTTTGATGGTGGGCATGCCTACGCCTACGGGGACGGACTGGCCGTCTTTGCCGCAGGTGCCGATGCCTTCGTCGAGCTTCAAATCGTGGCCGACCATGGAGACGTACTTCAGGGCTTCGGGACCGTTGCCGATGAGCGTGGCGTCGCGCACGGGTGCCGTGATTTTGCCGTCTTCGATGAGGTAGGCTTCCGATGCGGAGAAGACGAATTTGCCGTTGGTGATGTCCACCTGGCCGCCGCCGAAGTTGACGGCGTAGAGGCCGCGCTTGACGGAGCGGAGAATGTCGGCGGGGTCGTCGTCGCCTGCCAGCATGTAAGTGTTGGTCATGCGCGGCATGGGGATGGACTGGTAGCTTTCGCGGCGGCCGGAGCCGGTGTTGGCCGCGCCGGTGAGACGCGCGGAGAGCTTGTCGGTTAGATACCCTTTCAAGACCCCGCCCTCGATGAGGGTGGTCTCCTGCGTGGCGGAGCCTTCGTCGTCCACGTTGAGGGAGCCGCGGCGCCCAGCCATGGTCCCGTTGTCGACCACCGTGACCTTGGGGCTGGCGACGGATTGGCCAATGAGGCCGGCGAAGGCTGAAGTCTTCTTGCGATTGAAGTCGGCTTCGAGGCCGTGACCCACCGCCTCATGGAGCAAAATGCCGGGCCATCCGGGTCCGAGAACGACTTCCATCTCGCCGGCCGGGGCGGGCACGGCGCCCAGCTGCAGAATGGCTCCGCGCGCGGCTTCGCGGGCCAGGTTTTCAGGGCTCTTGGAATTGACAAACTGGTCGAGTCCGGCGCGGCCGCCGCAACCCGCCGACCCTTTCGTGGTGTTTGCATCTTCCTTGGCGATCACGAAGACGTTCAGGCGGCTGAGGGGCTGGGTGTCGCTGGCGAAGGCGCCGTCAGAGGCAGCGATCAGAATGCGGCGCAGCTCTTCAGAATAGCTGGAGCGCACCTGGACGATGCGGGGATCGTAGGCGCGAGCGGCGCGGTCGGCGCGGAGGATCAATTCGAGCCGTGCAGCCAGGTCGAGATCGAATCCGCCGAGGGGGACGGGATAGAGATCGGCGTTGGGCGCTTCGGTAAATCCCTGCACCGTTTGTTTGGCCGGCCCGGAGGCGATGAGCGCGGCGGTGCGCGCGGCGTGGAGCAGGCGGTCTGCGCTCAGATTGTCAGTGTACGCATAGCCGGTGCGCTCGCCGCTGAGCACGCGAATGCCGCAGCCGGCGCTGGTGCCCTGGCTGGCGGATTTGACGATCTGTTCGTCGACGCCGAGGGCGGTGGCCGTGACCGACTCGAAGTAAAGGTCGGCGTAGTCGCCGCCTGCCGCCAGGGCCTCGCCCAGGCAGCGCTCCAGCAGGCGCTCGGTGATGCCAAATTTCTCAAAAAAATAGCGTTTATGACCGGTGGCTGGGGAAGCGAGGGATTTGCTCATCGTGTGTTTAGTTTACGCCAATGCGAGTGGAGGTTGAGCGCCTCGGTTCAAAGCTATTTCCTAATTTGATACAAGTACTTTTGGGTACTGTCGCTTGTGCCGCTTTCGTGCTACATTCATGCCATGAAAAAGATTCTTTTGGCTGCCCTGTTTTTGATGGTGTTTGCCAGCCCGATGTTCGCTTCCGTGGCTCATCATCACCATCGCTCTCACCACCACCACCATAACCATCACGCCTAATAACCGGACCCAGACCCGTGGCAGTGTTACCGCCAGGGCCGGGGCAGGCTCTGCCTGCTTATCGATTGTGGGACGAACGACAGGTCCCAAGCAATCAAAAGTGGTATGGTCTGTTCCATGACAGATCTGGACGAACCCCGTTACCCGATTGGCCGCTTCCGGCCGCCGTCGAGCAGTCTGCCCGGCACCCGCTCCGCACACATTGAAACGCTGCGCCAGCTTCCGGCGCAGCTGCGCGCGGCGGTGAACGGCCTGAACGATCAGAAGCTCGACACCCCTTATCGGGAAGGCGGCTGGACGGTGCGCCAGGTGGTGCATCATGTGGCCGACAGCCACGCCAACTCCTACGTCCGTTTCAAACTGGCGCTCACCGAGGATTGGCCCACCATCAAGCCCTACGACGAGGCCGCCTGGGCCAATCTGGCGGATAGTAAACAGCCCATCGACGGATCGCTGCACCTGATCGAGGCGCTGCATGGTCGCTGGGTGGCGCTATTGGAGTCTCTCTCGGACGAGGATTTCGAGAAAGGCTACAACCATCCCGCGATGGGCCGGCAAACTCTGGCAACCGGGCTGGCGCTCTATGCCTGGCACTCGCGCCATCACACGGCGCACATCACCAGCCTGCGCGCGCGGCAGGACTGGTAAGGGCTCGTATGGCCGCCGCCGCGGACCCTGCCCAAACAGAACGGCTGGCTCACAGCATCGAAGAGTACCTGGCGGACCACCCGGCGGCTGCGCTGCTGGAGGATGGCCGTGTGCTGTTTGACATGCGCACGGCGCGGTATTCGGTGACCGAGTCGCATGGCCGCTGCCTGCTCCAGTTCTGGAGCGAGGAGCGCAACCTGATGCGCACCGTGGTGGAGGTACAGGAGCGCGCACAGTGCCTGCGCCTGACTACCCGCCGCATGGGCGCAGCCAAACCGCAGGCGCTGGAGCTGGTGCCCACCAGCGATCGCCGCACGCCCACGGCCCGCGACGCGGCGCGGAGGAGCTACCAGCGGCTGCTGGAGCGCGCGCTGATGCGGAGTTTTATCGGCTCCAAGGTGGATGGACTGCGTTCGGCGATGGACCTGGAGCACAGCTTTGGACCGGCCTATGTGCGCGGGCGGTTGCTGCGCGGTGCCGCGGCGGACGCGGTGATCGGCGTGGGCGAAGCGGAATCCGCAGCCACCGTGGACGGCATTCTGACGCTGGGCATTCTCTGGCTGGACCATTGCCGGGTCGCCGCGGCGACGGCCGGGCGCAGGCATTTTGGCGGCCTCAAGGTGGTTGTGCCGGCCGGGGCGTGGCGCACCACCGCCGAGCGGATCGCGTGGCTGAACCACGCCGCCGCCGATTTTCAGCTTTTTACCCTGGACGAACGAAGCGAAGAGCTCGCGCCGGTGGACTTTCGCGACACCGGCAATCTGGAGTCGCGGCTGGTGCATGCGTTTTCTGCGTCGGCGGCCATTGAACGCTGCCAGGCGGGTATTGCCCGGTTGCTGGAGCTGGTTCACGCACCGGCCCGGGAGCGCGTGGAGGTGCGGGCCGGCTCCGCGACCGAGGTGGGGCTGCTGCTGCATGGGCTCGAATTTGCGCGGGTGCGGCACGGGTTCGCCGCCAACTCGTTTGCTCAGCAGGACGAGATCACATTTGGCGCCGGCGCCAATGAAACGCCGTTGACCGCGGAAAACGAAAAGCTGTGCCGGGATCTGTTTGCAAGGTTGTTTTTGAGCCGTCACGCTGACGGTGCGCACACCGATCCGCTCTTCCGGCTGCAACCGGAGCGCTGGCTGGAATCGCGCCTGCGAGCCGGGATTGGGGAGTTGTTGCCGGGGCTGCGCGGCAATCTGCTGTATACGCAGGTACCGGCGCTCTCCGCTGGGGATCGGGGTTTGCTTGACCTGTTGACGCTGGACCGCAACGGGCGGCTGGCGGTGATTGAGCTCAAGGCCGACGAGGATCTGCACCTGCCCTTGCAGGCGCTTGACTATTGGATCCGTGTGCGTGCGCTCAACGACGACCGGCAGGCGGGCGCGGCCGGCGGCAGGCCCTTGTCGGCCTTCGAGCGGCAAGGGTACTTTGCGGGGGCTGAGGTTTCGCCGCGGACGCCGCGATTGCTGCTGGCGGCTCCGGCGCTGCGGATTCATCCGGCCAACGAGCCGGTGCTGCGTTATTTTTCGCCTCAGGTGGAGTGGGAACTGATTGCGGTGAGCGAGCACTGGCGGCGGGAGTTGAAAGTGGTCTTCAGGAAACGAAGCAGTGACCCAAAAAACTAAAGCTGCGGGCCGCTGTCGGGTGCCCCATCCTTGCGTCGGTCGCGTCGGCGATAGACGCAAGGGTGGGAAACCTCGCCCTGAACCAGCCACCATCGCCGCTGGCTTGCCGACTCGCCAACGCCGTTACTTCCCCGGCGTCACCACGATATTCCGGAACAAGACATGCCCCTTCTCGCTGCCCTGCAGATAGATCGGCCCCGGCAATCCCTCATGGCTGTCAAGCGCCCCGCCTGTGATTCCGGGTATCTCCTGGTTATCGATCACTGTCTTGCCGTTCTGGACCACGGTAACTCGCCGACCAATGTGAGTTATATCGAAAGTCTGCCAGACATCCGGACTGCGCGGCAGCTCCGGCGTCGGGGCCAGAAAACCATACACGCCGGCGGTATGATGGCTGGGCGGCTCGCCTTGCGATTCGGTCTCGATCTGCACTTCATAGCGCCCGCGCAGATACACGCCGCTGTTCGCATCCTTGCCGCAGTTGAAATCGATGTGCAGCTTGAAGTCCTGGAACTTGCGGTCGCTGATGATCTCAGGGCCGTTGCCGGGGCTGACCAGGTTTCCGTCCTTCACCGTCCAGTCCGGCGGCCCCGGTCGATCCATCTTCCAGCCGGTCAGATCCTTGCCATTGAATAACTGAATCGGCTTGCCCCAATTGGGTGCGCCTGCCTTGTCCAGAGCGGGAGCCCGCACACCGGTCCATGTCCAGGGAGTTCCATCCTGACCGGTGGTGGTTCCCGATAGCATCTTGCCGGTGAGCGTGCCTTCAAACACCATATCCTCCTTGCGGTCTTCTTCTTCCTTGGGGGAGACGAAGGATATGTGTGTTCCCTCGATTTCGATTTTAGGAAGCGGCCTCGCATTGCCCCAGCGGCTGACAAACTGCGCACTCAACTGGCCGTTCTGTTGCTGTATCTCGATCCACGAGGGATATTCCCGGTCGGGAGCTTTCAGGGTCAGATCCCACCGGCCAAGAAAGGGCTTCACGCTCGCCGCCCGCGCTGAGGGCGAGTCCTGCGCCGGCAAAGACGCCCACCCCGAACAAAATGCGATGGCGAGTGCCGCCGCGGATACGTTCTTCGCGATTTTCATTGCGACCGCTCCTTACGATAACGACTTGATGGTTTGCGAGCCCGCGTCCCAATACACCGGAGTCTTGCGGAAGTACGACTCATTGGCCAGGTGACATGCCAGCGCGGCGTTGTGGCCGAAGACCGCATCCTGCACCACCGGCTGCCGCGACCGCACCGCATCGAAGAACCTGGCCAGGTGCGGGCGCAGATCGTCGTAGTCGTTGCCGTTCCAGGTGATCGTCTCCGGCGCCGGCTCCTTGCCCGGAGGCGGATCGTGTTCCTCATGCCACTGCTTGACATAAGCCTCTCGCATCTTCGCCGGATAGGAGCCAGTATAGTAACTCGGCGATAAGTCGATGCCCGCCTGAGGAGCATAAGTAACCGAAAACTCGCGCAGCTCGATTGCGCCCTTCGAGCCCTGGAAGCGGGTAACTTCCACCGACTCGCAGCCAAGGGAAAGGCGCATGTAGACCGGAATGCCCATGTACTCGAATAGTACCGGGTGCACATCGGGCATGTTGCGCCCATCCTTGAAGCGGTAGATCCCGCCGAACGCAGATACGCGCGTTGGCGCTTCATTGATGCCCAGCGAGAACTGCATGCCGCTGATCAAATGCACCAGCAGGTCCCCGGCAACGCCGGTGCCATACTCCTTCCAGCAGCGCCAGCGCGCAAACGTATACGGGTCGAACGGCTTCTTCGGCGCCGTTCCCAGCCACGTATCCCAATCCAGATTTTCGGGCGAAAGATCCGGCGGCGGCGGATACTCCCATGCGCCGTTCGGGTCGTTTCGTCCATAGCTGGCCTCGATCAGGTTCAGATCGCCGATCGCGCCCTTTGCCAGCAGCTCCTTCGCCTTGGCGCACAGCACGGAACTGGTCCGTTGTGCGCCGATCTGCACAATGCGATCGGTCTTCTTATACGCGGCAACCATTTCCAACCCATCGGCCGGGTTATGCGACATCGGCTTTTCGCAGTAAACGTCTTTGCCCGCGGCCAGCGCATCGACAACCACCTGCTTGTGCCAGTGGTCGGGCACCGCGATCAGGATTGCGTCGATCTCCTTGTCGTCGAGCAGCTCCTTGTAGCGGCGCGTGGTTTTGATCGGCTTGCCGACGATCTCTTTGGCCAGCGTGTGCCGGCCATCGTAGAGGTCCGCTGCGGCCACGCACTCCACGCCGGGCAGCGCGACCGCGGTTGCCAGCACATTGCTGCCTTCCATGCCCACGCCGACGATGCCAAAGCGAATGCGGTCGCTGGCCGCGGCTAGCCTTCCCGAGTACGACGGCTCGGCCTCGAGCAAGATGGAGCCGGGAACCAGAGAAGCGCCGGCAGCGCCCGCGGTAGTTTGCAGAAAGGTGCGGCGTGAAAAGAGAGATCGGGTCATGCTTTTTATCCTTCCCTGCGCACCACCCTTCTAACGCCGCCCTGCGCGGCTGTCAAGGAGACAAATGGATAGGAGCGGCCCCGCTGCGGATGAACGCGAATCAAGATTGCCATGCGCCACTCTTTTCGGCCAGTTTGAGACTCGCGGAGTGAACCTTTGCTCAAAGAACGCATCTAACTGGCCAAGCGGTTCTTTGGCCGGCGAAATGCAAGGGCGGCCGGTTGATAGACGAGAACCGACTGGGAACGAGACTTCAACGCTCATTTTTGCTTTGACCCCGATCCATCCCCGGTAATCCGATTCTGCTTGCAGCCGATTGCGGCTCCGTTTGAAGCTACGTCAATTGTCATAGGAGAGGCTTAGTTCCCCCATGAGACACGCGCTCAGCAATCTAGCTCCCCTCGACTATCATGCTCGCGCAAAGGGTCCCTGGCACTCTCCGTTTGTACGCCGGCTTGCTACTGCATCCGCAGCCTTGTTATTCGGTTTGCCGATGTTTGTAACTGGCCAAGCGCCCGGAGTTACCGCGAAAGACGCCAAGGCCGTATCTCCAGACGTCATCGTCTTCGCCAACGGAGATCAGTTGACCGGCAAGTTCCTGCGTTCATCGGAGGGCAAAGCGGTCTTTCACAGCGACATTGCCGGGGATGTGACGGTGAGCTGGGACAAGGTGAAGGAGATTCGCTCCGAATCGAAATTTGTGGTGCTGCAAAAGGGATTTCAAATGAAGCGCAATGCCTTGCCCGCGCATTTGCCGGTGGGCAGCCTGACGGTGGAGAACAAAGAGATTCAGCTGACCGCGAGCGACGGCTTGCGCGCCCGGCCTATTCCGCTCAGCAGCGTGGATTACGTCATTGACCAGCCGACATTCGATCGGGCGCTCGGCCGTCAGGCCGGCTTCTTCTCCGATTGGACAGGCAATGTGACGGGCGGGGCCACCATCGTAAAGGCGACGCAAAACACTTTCACCTTCAACGGCAGCCTGGCGCTGGTACGCGTGGTGCCCCCGGTGCCCTGGCTCGATCCGCGCAATCGCACGGAAATGGGCTTTCAGGGCTCCTATGGAAAGATCACCGAGCCCGGCACGCCGAGCGTGAAGACCGCCATCTACCATGCGTATGCGGAGCGCGATGAATATTTTTCGCCGCGATTTTACGGGCTGGCCCAGGTGGCCTTCGACCATAACTTCTCGCAGAGCCTCAATCTGCAGCAGATCTATGGTGCCGGCATTGGCTGGACGATCATGAAGCAACCCAGGCAGACCTTCGACCTGAAGGGCACCATGCAATATGAGCGGCAGAGTTTCATCGATGCGCCGCCGGCCGCGGACGAGAACCTGATCGGTTCAACTTTTGCGTCCGACTATATGCGCAAGCTGCCCAAAGGCATAGTCTACGACCAGCAATTTGCCTACATCCCGGCATGGAACGACACGCATGCCTACTCCGCGGGCGAGACGGATTCGCTGATTTTGCCTGTCTACAAGCGGCTCAGCATGTCGCTTGGAACTGTGGACTCCTATCTGAACAACCCGCCGGCGTCGGTGCCGCCCATCAAGCGAAACTCATTTCAGTTTACCTTCGGGGCTGCCTATACTCTGCCCGCGCCGCACTAACACCTGCATCAGTAAAGTTATCGGCCGCGCTCAATGAACGTCAGCCATTGCGGCATTCAGTCCCTCAAAGATTGCGTCGAATTTGCCGCTCTCCGCGGCGAAGCGCAGGCGCTTCACGTTTTCAACGCAGATTTCCTGCGGCGTGGGTTGCATCTTCAGAATGCTCATCACCTCGGCAATGAATAGATCGAGCGGCATGGCGCGCGGGTCCGATGCGCCGCTCATCAGATCGGTGGCGACATAGGGAGGGACGAGCTCCACAACCTCAGTCGTGGTGTCTTTGAGCTGGTAGCGGAGCGAGAGCGTGTAAGAGTGAAGCGCGGCCTTGGTGGCGCAATAGGTAGGAGTGATGGCCAGGGGAAGAAACGCGAGGCCCGACGTGACGTTGATGATGGTGGAGCGAGGTTGCTTTCGCAAGTGGGGCAGCAGAGCCGCGGTCAGGCGGATGGGACCGAGCAGGTTAGTGGTCACGATGGCTTCGGCGTCGGCCAGGTCGGGCTGCTGCGTAAGCAGCTTTTCGGCCCTCATGATGCCGGCATTGTTGACCAGCACGTTCAGCGCGGGATAATCGGCGGCGATTCGCGCGGCAAAGGCGCGAATGGCGGCGGGGCTCTCGATGTCCAGCGTCAGCGACTTCATGCCGGGATTGGCGGCGGTGGTTTCGTCCAATGCCTTCTGCCGCCGTCCGGCAATCACTACCTGGTTGCCGAGATCGTGCAGGGCTTCCGCCAGGCCGCGGCCAATGCCGGAGCCGCCGCCAGTGATGAGGATGGTACTTCCCGCCAGATTCATGAGGCTACCTCTCCAACGGAAATGATAACGTGCGTGGTGAGAATCGCAGGCGCGCGCGCCTTGCGCTACCTGCCTTTCTCGACAACGCCTTCGGACGGGAGCGAAGCCTCCGGACGGCCGTGGGAAGGGAGTCGCATTTTTCCCAAATCGGAAAAGCAGCGAAATCAATTATGCGCTGCCAGTTACTTTCGTTTTCCCCTCGGTAATCCAACGGAATAGTTTGCAATTAAAGTTTTCGAAGAGAGGAAACCAACGTGGCCGTCCAAACACTGAATGCGTTGGAAGTCGATTTATCGCAGGCCGCCACGGTTGCAGAGGTTCACGGCCGCCACACATCGGCTCGTTCCGTATGCGAAGCGCCTTACGCCGAAGCAATGGACCAGCAGTACGACTCGCCTGAGGAAGGCATCCACTGCGCGCGCGGGATTCTCACGATCATCGGCCTTGAAGCTGCGGCGGCGCTCGGTTTCTACGGCCTCTGGCAGCTCTGGCACCTCGTTCGCTAGGAGCCGAAGGCCGCCCGCTTGCTCGTGCCTGAAGGGCGTGCGGTTGAAGGGGTTGTTGTAGGCTTCCTTCACGCCCACCCTTCGGTCGCCGCGGCGACCGCGAGAAGTCCGGCATCCTGCCGGGCAGCGCACCTTATTTCTTAGAGGGCGATGGTTTCTTGGAAAGATTCTTCGCGCCGTCCAGGTGCTTCTGCAGCGTGGGCAGCGTGGCGCTGGCGTACGCCTTCAAGTCGGTGTTTTGCGCGTTGGCTGCTTCTTTCGTGTAGACCCCTATAGCCCCCGTGTGGCCCGCAATCATCTCGTGAGCGTAGCGGGAGTCGAAGGCGGCGCCCTTCAGCTTTTCAAACGGCGCGATCATTTTGTTATGGGCGGCATCCAGTCCCGTGGGAACCGTTAAGCCGTCTTTCGCCGCCAATGCGCTCAGCTGTTGATAGTCCCCGGTGTGATCGGTGACCAGCATCTGTGCATAATCCTTGACCTCCTGACTCGCGGCCTGATCCGCGGCCATTTGGCCCAGATGGGCTTCCAGCATGTCGGTTTGCGCGGCCATGTCCACGAACTGCTGGTCGGTCATGGGCGCGCCTTTGGCGGCGTGTGCTTTCTGCGCGAGCGCGGGCAGGCAGCCGAGAGCCAGACAACAAACGATTGAAAGGATGCTTTTCATTTCAGTGTTCCCCCTGCATATAAGAGTTGCAAACGCGGAGGTTTGGGTTATCCGGGGGCTGCAAAATTGTGCTTTGCGGCGGGGTTTCATCATCGCTTGCTTGCAGGAGCACGATGGGGCGCGGTTGCAGGGGTTGGCGTAGGCAAATGTGGAATCCCAGGTCTCAGAATCGAGACCTGGGGCACCCGGCTCTAAGTGATTCAATGTGACCAGACAACCGCCCGCGCCACTCTTAGGATCGTGTTAGGGAAGAAGTGGGACAGTCGTTACAAGGGCGAGTCCGTTTCCTCTTGCGAGTGAGGTTACAACATGGAAACCGTATTGATCGTTCTATTGGTGCTTTTTCTGCTCGGTGGCGGGGGCTGGGGCTATTCGCGGTGGCGCCGCTGAGGCAAGATTCTGCGTGACTTCATCCATGCGACTCTCGGCTTTCCCGCGCCCGCGCAGAAGACCGGCATTCATGTGGAGACGCTGCATCCGATGTTCGGTCCCAAAGGCAATCCGACGGCGGCGAATCTGTTCAACATCATCGCTTGCTTGAAGGAGCATGAAGGGGTGCGGTTGCAGGTGGTGGCGTGAGCGCTTCCTTCACCCCCACCCTTCGCAAAGGCGCGAAGGATGGGCACCCGGCGGAAAACGCTATGGTCTTCGCCCTGAATTCGCTACACTGGAATTACTATGCGAGTTCTGGAGATGTGCGCGGGGGCAGGCGGGCAGGCGCTGGGCTTCGAGCAAGCCGGATTCGAACATTCTTGTCTGATCGAAATCGATGAGATGGCTTGCAAGACTCTTCGATTCAATCGCCCGCATTGGAATGTAATTCGGGGCGACCTGAACGAATTCGACGCAAGGCCCTATTCGAGCGTCGATGTTGTCGCGGGAGGACTTCCTTGTCCTCCATTCTCGAAGGCTGGCAAACAACTGGGTTCGGAGGATGAACGAAACTTGTTCCCTGCAGCCCTGCGGATTATCAATCAGATCCGCCCCCGCGCCGTTGTCATCGAGAACGTTCGCGGAATTCTTGACGCCATTTTCGACGACTACCGCAACGCATTCTCCAAGCAGATGAGCAAGCTCGGCTACTGGAGCGACTGGAAGCTCTTCAACTCTTCTGACTTTGGGGTGCCGCAACTTCGCCCACGTGTTCTATTTGTGGCGCTGCGCATGGGAACTGAGCAGAATTTTGCCTGGCCTGAGCCTACGAAAACCAAAGCACCGACTGTTGGAGAGTGCCTATTCGATCTCATGGCCTCAAACGGCTGGAAGGGTGCAAAGGCATGGAGGGCTGCTGCAAACGAGGTCGCTCCGACAATTGTTGGGGGAAGTAAGAAGCATGGCGGTCCCGACCTCGGTCCGACCCGCGCAAAGCGCGCTTGGGCAGCTTTGGGAGTGAATGGGCACCTGCTTGCTAAGGACGCCCCCGACGCTTCGTTTGTCGGTATGCCGCATTTGACTGTTCGCATGGTGGCACGGCTGCAGGGGTTCCCGGACGACTGGCAGTTCGTAGGCCCAAAAACGTCCGCATACAGGCAGGTTGGCAACGCGTTTCCGCCGCCCGCTGCCCGAGCGGTCGCGACGCAGGTTCGCAAATGCCTTGAGGCATATCCGTTGCTTAGAAAGATGGCTTGATGACTCGGTCTCGCGTTTTCTTTAAGGAAGCCCGCCGAAGCTACCATGCGGCGCTCTTGGAAAACGTCCTTCGGCGAAATGCTGAAGGCGTCCCTTCGAATGCGGACGGGAGCCAGAAATCAAGCGTTCGCTACGCGCAGGGAATACTTGAACGATTGGGTCCCGAGGTAACCGGGGCACGCCTTGCAGGGCAGATGTCCGGAAACGAATTCGAGGTGGTCACTTGCGCCTTCCTTGAGCAGACCTTCCGGAAGCTAAGCCATGTCCGCCCTGGCAAATGGGAAATTCATCGCGTATCGAGTCGTGGTGGGAGCCCGTTGGCCGAATTTGAGCAGTATTCGCATCTTTGGGCGCTTAAGCAAGCGGCATCGAAGAGCGTCGAGTTAGCTGCGGCACTTGGAAACGACTATACAATTACGCCCGATATAGTTATTGTTCGGCGCTTGGAACCGGATTCGGTGCTCAATTATTCCGAGGTACTTGTGGATCAGACGGTCCTGAAGCGTGCAAGTCTTCGAGCCTCAAATGGAGGCAAGCCGTTGTTGCATGCCAGCATTTCGTGCAAATGGACTTTGAGGAGCGACCGCGCCCAAAATGCACGATCTGAGGCGCTAAATCTGATTCGTAATCGCAAAGGCCGGCTTCCGCATATAGTCGTTGTGACAGGAGAGCCAAGCCCTAGCCGGCTCGCCTCTATCGCGATTGGCACCGGCGACATAGATTGTGTTTACCACTTTGCGCTTCCCGAACTTCTCGAAACGGTTTTCGAATGTGGCTCCGAGGAAGCGAAGGACCTTATGTCCACCATGACGGAGGGAAAGCGGCTGCGCGACATCTCCGATCTCCCGCTCGATCTAGCTGTCTGAAGGGTCTCCCGTGGCTGACAGGCTCTCCCCTGTACGGCGTTCCGAAAACATGCGGCGCATTCCCAGCAAGGGGACAAAGCCGGAGATGTACGTGCGCAGATTCGTTCACGGAAAGGGCTATCGCTACCGGCTGCATGTGCCATATCTTCCGGGAAAACCCGACTTGGTCTTTCCAAGGTTGCAAAAAGTAATCTTTGTTCACGGATGCTTTTGGCATCTGCACAAGGCATGCCGCGAGGGGCGCATTCCCGATTCCCGGCGCGATTACTGGGGGCCAAAACTGATGAGAAATGTCGAGAGGGACCGCGAACACATTGCCGCCCTGCGCAAGCTCGGGTGGAGTCCACTCGTTGTCTGGGAATGCGAAACCAAAGACCTTGAACGCATCGAAAAGAGATTGATTCAATTCCTCAACCGGTGAAACGATTGGCCCCTCCACACTCACTTCTTCAACGGCTTGCGGGCGAAGTAATAGAGCGCGAAGGCCAGCGCGGCGAAGGCTAGTACGCTGACATAGTTGTTATCCAAAAACGTATGCGGGAAGTTAAGAATGTCGCCTTTGTCGAAGGTGGATTCGTAACCTTTCAGCGCCACGCCGCACAGGCCGACAATGCCGCCGGCGGCAATCAGTCCGGATGCGAACAGGGAGCCGGGAGAGATTTCGCTGTCGGCGGATTCTACGTCGCCGCCGGCTTTTTTTAGGGCTGCATCGACAAGCCAGCGAACGACGCCGCCGACGAAGATAGGCAGCGTGGTGCCGATGGGCAGATAAGCGCCAACAGCGAAGGTGAGCGAGCGGATGCCGAGCAGTTCGACGGCGATGACCAGGAAGACGCCGAGCAGCACCAGTCCCCAGGGCAGCTTGCGGCTGAGAATGCCGTTGATCACGGTGGCCATGAGTTTGGCTTGCGGCGCCGGGGCGCTGGCGCTGCCGATTCCCTGAATCCAATGAACCTCGATGCGGCCGGTGGCCGGCGAGTAGAGATATTTTCCGTCCTGCAACTCTGAGGAGCCGATCGCGTTGAGCACGGTGTACTCAGACTGCGGATGGACGGTAGTGGTGTTGTCGGCTGCGGCGACGCGAATCTGCGCGGGAAGGCCATGAGCGCCGGATTGAATGGCGACGCCGGGATGCGATGCGTGGATGTCCCAGGGCTGCGAGGCGGCGTGGAACTCGGCCAGGCCGGTGTTCATCAAATTGAGAGTAAAGCCGATCACAACCGTAGAGACGACGACGCCGATCATGAGCGCGATCTGCTGCAGGCGCGGCGTGGCTCCGATGATGTAGCCGGTTTTGAGATCCTGCGACGTATCGCCCGCGTTGGACGCGGCGATGCAGACGACGCCGCCGATGGTGATGGCGAGTGCGCCGTAGGCCGGCAGTGTCCAGCCCATGACCAGAAAGACGGCGCAGGTGGCCATGAGCGTGGCGATGGTCATGCCGGAGACCGGGCTGGCCGAGGAACCGACCAGGCCCACGATGCGCGAACTGACGGTGACGAATAGAAATCCAAAGACCACCACCAGCAGCGATGCGGCCAGGTTTGCGGCCCAGCCCACGAATGCGCCGGGCACGGGCCGAAACTCAAGAAAGACGAACATGCAGGCAACAATGAGGAGCGAACCGATAAGCACGACGCCCATGGACAAGTCGTCTTCGGTGCGGATCGGTTTGGCCCGCGCGCCCTCTGCGCCCGGACGCATGGTCTTTAATCCGGACGTGAGCGCGCTGACAATGGTGGGCAGCGTCTTGAACAGTGTGATCAGCCCGGCCGCCGCCACCGCGCCCGCGCCCATGGGTTTGATGTAGGTGGCCCAAAGATCGCTGGGGCTCATCTGGGCAATGGGAACCTGGCCGGGGTAAACCGGTGCCCCAAGCTCTTTGCCAAAAAAATAAATCAGCGGCATGATCACCAGCCACGAAAGCACCCCTCCGGCGAAGATGACGCCCGCAACCTTGGGGCCAATGATGTAACCCACGCCCAGATATTCCGAGGTGGCGTCGGCGTTGATCGATGCGCCTTTGAGCACATGCTGGGGACCGAAGTCGGGCTGAAACTCCGGTGAGCCCGGCCAGGCCCTGAACAGGTTCCTGTTTTGGAAGAGCGTGTAAAGCCCGCCGAGGCCGAGGCCGAGGAAGACGCGGCTGGCCAGAGAGCCTCCGCGCTCGCCGGCAATCAGCACATCTGCGCAGGCTGTGCCCTCAGGGTAAGGCAAAGCGTCGTGTTCCTGGACGATGAGTTGGCGCCGCAGCGGAATCATGAACAGCACGCCCAGCCAGCCGCCGATGAGGGCGAGCATGAAGATGCGGGAATACTGAAGATCGAATCCCAGAAAGACCAGCGCGGGCAGCGTGAAGATGACGCCCGATGCAATGGATTGTCCGGCATTGCCGGTGGTCTGCACGATGTTGTTCTCAAGAATGGAAGAACGGCCAAAGGCGCGCAGAATGCTGATGGAGAGCACCGCGATGGGGATGGAGGCCGCCACCGTGAGGCCTGCGCGCAAGCCCACATACACCGTGACGGCGCCAAAAATGATGCCGAAAATGGAGCCCAGCAGAATGGCGCGGAAGGTGAACTCCGGGGGCCTGTCGTTGGGCGAGACAAAAGGCTGGAAGACGGACGGCTGCGAATCGGGCATCTCAAGTCTCCATGGGCACGCAAGCGATGTTGCTGAAATTTCCCTGAAGGGGGAGTGTACGGCATAACCCGCGATGCTGTGTACTTTTTCAATTCCGCGAAGCCGCGGCAAGGTTGGCGAAAGGGGCGCGATGCGCGTAGGGTAAGGGCGACACTGCATTCGGCGCCACTGGAGAATTGAACCGCAATGACCAACCCAACTCTCAACCCGGCTCCGGCAATGACCAACCCCGCCTTTGCTCCGACGCCCGTTCCACGCCTGCTTTCCATTGACGTGCTGCGCGGCATCACCATCGCGTTCATGATCATGGTCAACAACAACGGCGGCCCCGGCTCCTGGCATTTCATGAACCACGCCGTATGGAACGGCCTCACGCCGACCGACCTGGTGTTTCCCACGTTTGTGTTTGTGGTGGGCGCGTCGGTGGTCTTTGCCACGGATGCGCGCCTGGCTCGCGGCGCAACACGCGCGCAGTTGGCCTGGCACACGCTCCGGCGCGCGGTCATTCTCTTTGTGCTGGGGATTGTGGTCAACAGCTTCCCGTTTTTCGCGCTCGACCACATGCGTTTCTACGGAGTGCTGCAGCGCATCGCGGTCTGCTACCTAGTTGTCGGACTTTTTTATCTATGGGACAAGCGCGCGGGCACCAAGGCGGCCGCCGCCGCCGTGCTGCTGGTGGGCTACTGGGTGCTGCTGCGCTGGGTTCCGGTGCCGGGAGCGGGCATGCCGGGGCGCGATATTCTGTTCATGGATATGACCCGCAATATGGTGTCGTGGGTTGACCGCCTGCTGATGCCCCATCACCTTTACCTCTACGCCCCCGACCACAATGTGCGCGATCCCGAAGGTCTGCTGAGCGACATTCCCGCGGTGGCCACGGCGCTCATCGGCATGGTTGCTGGGCTGTGGCTGCGCGGCCCGAATTCGGCCGAGGCCAAAGCCCGGGGGCTGGCCGCGGCAACCGTAGCTTGCCTGGCCGCGGGCTATCTCTGGTCTCTCTGGTTTCCGCTCAACAAGAACATGTGGACCAGTTCGTATGTGCTGGTGGCGGCGGGGTGGTCGCTGGCCGTGCTCACCCTGGCTTATTGGGTGGTGGAGCTGCGCGGCTGGGGAAAGGGCCCAGGAAAGCGCTGGCTGTGGCCGTGGCTGGTCTTCGGGTCGAACGCCATTGTGGCTTACATGGTCAGCGAGCTATTGTCCAGCGGGCTTGACAGCATTCAGTTCGCCTCGCAGGGTCGCGAGACAAATGTAGTCGGCTACGTCTTCAACCACATCTTCGCGCACATCCCCAATCCGGGCTGGGCAGCGTTCGCGTATTCGGTTTCGTTCACCGCGGTTTGTTTTATCCCGGTGTGGATACTTTACCGGAAGAAGATTTTCGTTAAGGTGTAAGCCACATTATTCCGTGCGCAGGGCTCTCATGGGGTCGACGCTCGCGGCGCGGGCCGCGGGCACTGCACTTGCGGCCAACGCAACCAGAGCTACGGACGCGATGGCGAGCAAGTAGGTGACCGCGTCCAGCGGCTTGACGCCGAAGAGGGACGACGTGAGCGCTCGCCCGACGAGCATGGCCAGCGGAATCCCGATGACCAGACCTACCGTGGTGAGGAGCAGGCTGTCCTTGAGGATCATCCAGACGACCTGGCCACGCCGTGCGCCGACGGCCATGCGCACGCCGATCTCCGCTGTGCGCATGTTCACGCGGTACGAAAGCGTTCCATAGAGCCCCGTCGCCACCAGCACCACGGCGAGGAATCCGAAGAAGCCAGCGAGACGCGCAAACAGAATGTGCTGCGAGATGGTGGTATCGAACTGAGCGCGTTGGGTGATGGGCTGTATCAGCGGCAGGTTGGGATCCAACTGCTGCACGGCCTTGCGCGCGGCGGGGAGAATGGCAAGCGGATCGCCGTGCACGCGCATCTCGACGGTCATGGGGCCGGACATGGGAATCTGCGCGTATTCGTACCACGCCATGGGGATTGGCGCTTCGTCGATGCTGCGGTACTTGTGGTCCTTCACAACGCCGACGATGGTCATTGTGTACTGGCCATTGTCGGGCCCAATGGTGTGACCGAGTGGATTCATATTGGGCAGAAAGCGTTGCGCGAACTGCTCATTGATGATGCCTGCGTGAGGCGAAGAGGCGGTGTCGGAATCGGCAAAATCACGGCCCGCGAGCACGGGCACGCCCAGGGTGCTGAAGAATCCGGGTCCCGCCACATTGCTGCGGACGGTTCTGGAGCCGCCGTTGGCAACCTGCGGCAACCTGCCGTCGACCATCATGTCGCTGTTGTCGGACCACCCCGCTCCAAGGCGTTCCTCGCTGACGGTTACGGATTCAACGCCCGGCAGGACGCGGAGCTTGCCGATCAGGTTCTGGTAAAAGGCGCGGCCCTGCGGGATGGACGGAATGTCGGGTTTGACCCCGAAGACAACGAGGCCATCGACGTTCATTCCGAGCGGAGTGTTTTCGAGATTACGCAGCGTGCGCAGCAGCAGGCCGGCACCCACCAGCAGCACCACGCACATCGCCAACTGTAGAGTGACAATGATCCTGCCGGTGCTCGATTTTCCCGCATCGGTATTGGAGGTTGCCGCCGAAGTCTTGAGCGCCAAGGTGGCTCCGCCGGCGAGCGCCACGCGCATGGGCGCCAAGCCGAACAGCACTCCAGCCACCATCAGCACGCCCAGCGTGAACAGGAGCACCGTCCTGTCCGGCGCAAGGCTGGACTCGATTTGCGCCCATTGGCCGAGCATCCGCGTGGCCATCTCCGCAAAGCCCCAGGCCAGCGCTCCGCCCACCGAAACCAGGATGACACTCTCCGTCAGCAGTTGCCGCAGAAGTTCCCCACGGCCTGCGCCCAGCGCCTGCCGCACGCTGAACTCGCGCTGCCGCGCCGCATTGCGCGCCGTCAGCAACATCACTACATTGGCCAGCGCAATCAGCAGCACGAGGCCCACCATGGCCATCAGAATGCGCAGGGGGCTGCCATATTGCGTGTCGTATCCGGGGAAGCTTTTGGCATCAGCCAGGCTCAGAACCGGCGGCTTTTCGCCCGCCATGGGCATGCCGCCCGCGATGGCTAACGCAGCTGCCTGAAAGACGGGCTGCAACTGCGCGACCGCCTGCGCCCTGCCGACGCCGGGTGCAAGACGGCCAATCATGCGCAGGCACCACCATTTGGGGTCGGCGATGTAGGTCTTGCCATCCTCGAGAGGATTGCCCCACGCGTTCAGCTCGCGGCGGCTCTGCAGGGGAATCCAGAAATCGGTCGAGCCGCTTCCTTCCACGCCTTCAAAACCTTCCGCGGACACACCGACAATGGTCACGGGCACGCCATTGACAAAAAGCGTCTTACCCAAAACGTCCGGCGTACGCGCAAAACGCCGGGTCCAGTAGTTGTAACTGATCACGGCGATGGGTGCGTGGTCGGTCTCGTCCTGATCGCTGAAGCCGCGACCGAGTGGAAGATTCACACCGAGTCCGGAAAAGAAAGCGCCGCTGACCATGTCGCCTTCAGCTTCTTCGGGTTGTGCGCCATAGCGAACAGCAACCTTGCTTCCCGAGAGCGGCACAAAGGCCATCAAAGGCGAGAGCGCGCCGCCATGCTGCCGGAGCGCATCGTAGACGGCGTAGGAGAAGGTTTGATTGGAATCGATGGTGCCGGTGCCGGGCGGCGCGTTCGAGGTCCGCAAATAGACGAGGCGGTCTGGATCCGATACGGGCAGCGACTTGAGCAACACGGCGTTCATGACGCTGAATACGGCTGTGTTGGCGCCAATTCCGAGGGCCAGCGTGAGGATTGCGGTGGCGGCAAAACCGGGACTGTGCCGCAGCGATCGCAAGCCGAATCGCAGATTGCGAAGGAGTTTGTCGAGAGCCATCCATCGGCCTTTCAAGTAGAAGCGCTCCTGCGCCGCGCGGACATTGCCGAACTCGCTACGAGCCTTCCGGCGCGCTTCATCGTCGCTCAAGCCGTCGCTCTTGAGATCATCGGCTTCGAGTTCAAGATGCGCCTTGATTTCTTCGGCAAAATCTTCCGCACTGCGCTTCTGCTTGAACATTTCTATGCCTCCTCGCCCTGCATGCCTTGGCCGGCATTGAGAATCAAGCCCATGGCGCGCGTGAGTCGCTGCCACTCACCGGCTTTCTCCGCCAGTTGCGCGCGTCCGCTGGGCGTCAACGAATAAAAGCGCGCCTTGCGATTGTTCTCGCTCAGGCCCCATTTGGCGCGAATCCACTTTTTATCTTCCAGCCTTTGCAGGGCGATATAGAGCGAGCCGTGGTCGACAAGGAAGACGTCTTCGGACTGACGCTGAATCAATCGCGCCACACCTTGGCCATGTGACGGTCCCAGCACAAGGGTCTTCAGAATGAGCAGGTCGAGCGTGCCCTGCAACAAGGCAATGCGGTCGTCTTTATTCTCTTGGGTAGCCATTCGACCCAAGTATGGGCCACTTTGGGTCGAATGTCAACCCAAGTGGATTTTGCCGGTTAGACCGACCGAGCGGCGTCCGGCCTAGCTTTGACCGGCCGAAACAGCCACAGGTTCAGCAGCGTGAACAGCAACCCGCCCACAGTGAACTTCAGCCAGACGGGCGCGTGCGACGGAGAGAAGAACCCTTCCAGGCATCCGGCGATGATGAGCAGCGGAATGATTCCGGAGACCAGCCGCGTGGCCTCGATGCCGCCGCGCGCAACCGATTCCTTCCAGCGCAGCGCTCCGGGAAACAGCATGGCGTGGCCAAGACGAAACCCGGCGCCGCCGGCGATCAGAATCGAAGGCAGCTCAAGCGATCCGTGGGGCGCAACGAAGCTCCACAACAGCACCGACATGCCATATTGATGGCAGGCCGCGGCAATCACTCCCAGCATCATGCCGTTCACGAAGAGATAGAAAAACGTCCCCAGCCCAAAGACGATTCCGCCGGCGAACGTAACAAAACTCACGGAGAGATTGTTGGTCATGATGTGGCTGGTCATCTGAGGCGCAACGCTGACGATGGATTCGGTCCACATCTGGTGCCGCTCCATCGTGGCGATCATGGCGGGTCCGACGAAGTGGCGCATAAAGTCGGGCCGGGCGCTGGTGAGCGCGACGCCCAGCAGCCCCCAGGCCACGGAAACCAGAAACGAGGCCAGCACATAGCCAATCTGGCGCTGGAAGATGAGCGGATACTCATCGCGCAGGAAACGAAAGACGGTGAGCAAATTCGTTTTCCGGCCGGAATAGATGATATGGTGGGCGCGAGCCAGCAACTGATTGACATGCTCGGCATAGGTGCGGGCTGTCGAGTCTTGCCGCAGCACAGACAGGTCCGCGGCCACCTGGCGGTAGAGCAGGGCCATCTCCTGCAGTTCCGCGCGGGAAAGCTGGCCAAGGCCGCTCGAGTCAGACTGGGCCAGCAGCGACGACAGGCGGTCCCAGTGGGGCCGCCGTTTGAGAATCCATTGGTTGGAGAGGATTTGCGCCATGGACCAAAGTTCTGACCAGCTTAGCATCGACACGCCGGAGCTGGTGGCGATCGAGATGCCTCTGGCGGGCATCGGCAGCCGCTTTATCGCGCTGCTGATCGATTACCTGATCTGGAGCGCCGGGCTGGTCGTGCTTTTGTTGGTAGGCGTCGTTGTCCTGCCGGCAGTGCACGCTTTCTCGAAAATCTCGGAGCAGTGGGTCGTGGCCATCGTCATCTTCTCTGTCTTCCTGGTCCAATGGGGCTACTTCACGCTGTTTGAGGCTTTCTGGAACGGGCGAACTCCCGGCAAGCGAGTGGCCAGGATTCGCGTTATTCAGCGTTCAGGCCGGGCCATCGGCCTGTTCGAATCGATGGCCCGCAACCTGGTCCGTTATGTGGATCAGATTCCCTTTTTTTATGCCGTTGGAGTGGTCACCATGTTCGCCACCAGGCAGCACCAAAGGCTGGGCGACCTGGCCGCCGGAACCTTGGTGGTCAGGGATCGCGAGATCGAGACCCCGCTTTGGGGCGAGTCGGGCAATCGCACCATTACCGCGCAAATCTTTGCCGCCAGCGCGCCTATCCCCGAGCCTCATACCGCCATCACGCTGCCCGCCAACGGCATCGTCAAACTTTCGGCGACCGACCTGGAAGTGCTGGAAGGGTTTTTTTCGCGGCGCCTGGATATGAGCCTGGCCACCCGGCAGGCATTGGCGCAGCGGATTGCCTCCGCCATCCAGGCAAAGTCCGGCCTCGAACCGCCCCACGGAGCCAGCGTGGAGACGTTTCTTGAGGCTGCGGCGCGGCAGTTGAGGGATTTGGTTCGCTTGCAATAGGCAACTTTATGCAATAAGGCATTATTCGCGGCCTCCGCTGACTGCACTTCTTTGGCAGTTAGCCCGAAAAGCGCAATTCGTGGAATCTCCCGCCACCCGGCCGGAATCCGCTTCTGAGACCCAAAAACCCAGGTTTACCCCCAAACGGGGTTCCACGTCGAGCACTAGAGCGTAAATGCCGCACTTACAACTGTTTTCACGATGAAGCGCGGCCCGCTCATGGATCAGGAGGCCGGTTGTCGAAATTCTGAGGAACTTGGCGCTTGACAAGAGGACCTTGATGGGAATTAAATGTCTCCCGGCTCCGTGATAGGGTACTTGCGCTTAACCAACTTAAACGTTTGAGCGCGTGTATCCCAAAAAATGGAGAAGTCAGATTTTCTTCTTCCATTGCACGGAGAAAATGGGTCGCTTCGATGTCTGGGAGTAGTTCGCAGCCTGGGCAAACGAGTCGGCAAATGAATTTCCGGGATACTGAGAAGCATCCCGGCACGGACCAGAACAAGCAGGAACCCGCATTTCGGCACTTTAGATGCCGGCGGCCAACTCCAAGGAAGCATTTGGAGGGGACCAAAAGACGGGCCAGGCGGATCGAAGAATTGTGAAGTAAAGGGATTTTCTTCTTGACAATTCTCAATTCGTTCGCGTCAAATTGCGGTCGCAACCCCGGGAACTCAGGCAAATCGGTGTATTCGAGCGAATTTGTTCCAGATCGTCGGCAGCCCTCGCAGTTCTCCGTAACAACGGAGCGCTCTCCGAGGGTTTTTCGCAGTTTGGGATCGGACGGGCAGGCCGAGGCGCCAGAAGATATGCGGCCCGGATCCAGACTGACAGCCGTCGCATCGGGAATCGGCTCACCGGCTACATGCCTGACTGAACGGGAAGCGATCGAAAGACGAAACGCACTCAGAAACAACTTGAAAAGGAAGGTCACATGAGACAAGCGAGATACAGATTTATCGTCGTGCTGGTTCTCTTATTGTTCGCTGGCGTGGCATTAAAGGCGCAGCAGAACTCTCAGATTGCCGGCACAATTACTGACCAGACCGGGGCAGCGGTGCCGGGCGCAAATCTGACGCTGACGCAAAAGGAAACCGGTTTTGTCTACAACACCACAAGCAATGGCACAGGTGGATACGTATTTGCCGGCTTGAACGTCGGCACCTACAACCTGAAAGCCATGGCGAAGGGGTTTGAGACCTACTCGACAAACGGCCTGGTTCTGAACGTATCGGAGAACCTCGCATCCGACATTAAGCTGACAGTCGGAGCCGAGTCAGTGGAAGTTTCCGTCACTGCAGATGCGCTGCAGGTACAGACAGAATCCAACGAAGTCAGTACGCTGATCAGCGGCGAGGAAGTAACCTCGATTGCGACCGAGAACCGTAACTTTACCGCACTGGCGGCTCTCGGCCTTGGCGTCAGCTCCAACCTGCCGGCGAATAACCCTCCAACCGCTTCGGCTTCGAGCGCAAGTATCAGCGTGAACGGCCTTCGCCAGAGCCATAACATTTGGCTGCTGGATGGTGCAGAGGCCGACGATCGTGGCGGCGCCGGCGGTATGAGCGTCATGCCGTCGATGGACGCGATCGCGCAGTTTCAGGTACTGGCCAGCAACTATCCTCCGGATTACGGTATTGCTTCCGGAGCCACATTCAGCCTTGCCCTGAAGAGCGGTACGCAGAAATTCCATGGCGAGGGTTGGGAGTTCTTCCGCAACGACGATCTGGATGCGAACGATTACTTCAACAAGTACCAGAAGGCAAGTCCTGCCAATTACGGCCCGGTTCCGAAGTTGAGACAGAACATTTTTGGAGCTAACCTCGGCGGACCAGTGTTTCCTATGTCCTCGCACAAGAAAACCTTCTTCTTCTATAACCAGGAGTGGCGGAAGATCATTCAAGCGAGCTCTCCGAACACCAACCCGACGATTCCAGATGCAGACCGTCCCACAGCGGGCACAGATTTGCACTACGTGGCTCCTGCCTATGCATCGAACCAGGTCCTTTATGTTCCAACGGCAGCTCAGGTGCCTGATCCTGCTTTTGCCGCCAAACTTGCGGCTGCGGGCCTCTCGGGATACCGGGGGCAGCCGTTCCCGGGCCAGATCATTCCACATTCGCTTTTCGATCCGGATGCGGTGTTGTATCTGAGTCAGCCTGCCGGGAAATCCCTCCTTCCGTATTCGAATACTTTGGGAGATAAGGCAACCACCTCTGAAGCCACTCCAACGACGGCGACCGAAGAGATTGTTCGTATCGACCATGCAATCAATGACAAGTGGCAGCTCCTCGGCCACTTCCTGCATGACGCGCAGGCGACAGGTACAGCAGCCCCCGATCTGGGCTGGAACTGGTATACGTACAACACCATCACCAGCGTGGAAAGCAACCCAGCGAACAGTGCCGCGATCAAGCTGAGCGGTGAGATTGCTCCGAACCTCCTGGTCGAAGCGTCGATGAACTACGACGGCAACATCATCAACATCACCAACTCGCCCAATACTCTAACGCCGAGCGGTTGGGGTTCGGATACCTTCTTCGCGAACTCGGGTTCGAACCAATTCCCCGGCGCAAATTGGGGCGGCAACGGCATTGGCGCCTCCATGGCGACTGGCTATGGACCGTGGCACAACGCCGCTGAAGACTATGAGCCCAGGGTGGATATTTCCTACACCATGGGCAAGCATGCCATGAAGTATGGCTTCAGCTACAACCGCTACACCAAGAACCAGCAATTGCAGGCCGATGCCGCGGGTGACTACGGTTTCGGGGCTGGCCTGACCGGCGCCGGATTAGGCGGAAATGCCGGCGATCCATTCATGAGTATGCTCATTGGCCTGGCGGGCAGTTATTCTCAGCCGCAGTCCATGGCCATCCGGCACTATGTCAACATTACGACGTCGGGGTATATCAACGACGACTGGAAGGTGAGCTCCCGGCTGAGCCTGCAAATCGGCTTGCGTTACGATGCACTGCCGCACGCGTGGGAACGCAACAATGCTCTCGAGAACTTTGAACCGTCGCAATACATCGTCGACCCCAATTCATTGACGGATCTCTGGTCTACGACAGTGGCGGGCGCTATCAACCCGGGCGCCCCCGGAGTTCAGACGCCATGCCCAACCCTCGCCGGTTGCCCATTTGGGCTCACGGGAGCTGTTGGAACATCCTATTACCTCAACGGCATGGTTACCCCAGGGACCAACGGTGTGCCTCACGGGGCGGTAACAAACGACTACAACACGTGGCAGCCTCGCGTCGGGTTCGCAGAGGATCTCTTCGGCAACGGCAGGACCGTTCTCCGCGGCGGCTTCGGAACTTTCTACGAGCGCCTGCAGGGCAACGACATCTATGGCCTTTCGAATAGCAACCTGCCCTATGAATACACGCCGAATGCGAGCAGCATTTACTACAGCACTCCAACCTGCTCGTGGGAATCGACGGCATCCACGGCCAATCCCGCGAACTGCGGCAGTCCCTCAGCTCTTCCGATCTTTCCGGCCGGCCTGACCACGTTGGCGTCAACCTACAAGGCTCCCGCCACCGCCATGTACAGTCTCGGCGTGCAACATGAATTGAAGCCGTCCGTGATTATGGTTGTTCAGTACGTGGGCAATCTTGGGTGGCATCAGAACGTCGACGTCCCGATCAACAATTTCCCGCTAACAACGCCGGACAACCTCCGACTCCTGACGGTTTCCACCGGGTTGCCGGGCGCGACTTATCCGGCCGGATCGAATGAGCTGCGCACCTACCCGGGATATGCCGGGATTACCCAGGAAGAAAACACGACGAACAATTCCTACAACGGTCTGCAAGGCAGCGTGCGTCTCCAGAACAAGCACGGTCTAAGCGGTGAGCTGGACTACACGTACTCGCATACCATCGACCTGACCGATGGGGATTTGGCGACTGTCGACAACCCGTTTTACCTGAAGTACATGAAGGGGAACGGTAGTTACGATCGCCGTCAGATGCTCGGGGGGAACTACATCTACAGTCTGCCCATCTTCAACAAGACCGGCGGGCTGGCTCACTCCATTCTGGGCGGCTGGCAGATTGCGGGCACCTTTATAAAGGAGACGGGCGAGCCTAATGCGGCCAGTTTTGGCGGCGTAAACGATCCTGTCGGGTTGGGCGGGGGCTACACCAACTTCGCCAATGTCATTAACAAAATCACCTACCATCACAAGGTCAATGACTGGTTTGATACCTACGCCAACGGCGGAGTCGGATCACTTGCGGCAGATCCGCTGGCGCCACCGGTCGCCGGCTATGCTGGTGGTCAGAACCTCGGTTTCGGCAACGGAAGAAAAGACACCTTCGTCGGCCCGGGAACTACCGATTTCACAACCTCTCTTTACAAGAGCTTCGCGATGACCGAACGGGCTCACTTCGAGTTCCGCGCGGAATCGTACAACACCTTCAACCACACGGAGTTCACCTCAATCAATTCATCATGGTCTAACTCGCTGGGCGGGCAATATGGAACGGCGACCGCCGATCGGGGACCGCGCGTATTGCAGCTTGGCGCTAAGATCGTGTTCTAACCCAATCCTCAACCGGGGCGCGGCGGGCAACCCCCTGCCGCGCCCCTTTTCTTTTGTTCCGATGAATTGCCCGCGAGTGCGGTAAGGCGAGAGAATCGAGAAGAGCCGCGAGTGCTTTGCCTTTCTCGATTTGGAAATGCGTAGGCAGCGTGGCTCACAAAGGGCTCGACCATGTCGGAGACGTCAAAAGGGATGCACATGAGGCGGATGGCACTTTTGGGAACGGTTGTCGCGCTGGCAGCGGCGGCCGCGGGTGCGGGCGGTCAAGCGGTGACGGCTTCTAACCCGCAGCGGCAGGCCGCGCTGGCCCTGGAGCAACAGGGAAAAAATGCAGAAGCGGAAGAGGCATGGCGCGCCTTTCTCGCGGCACATCCTTCGAACCCTGAGCCATACGCCCACCTGGGACTTCTGGAGGCCCGCCAGGAACACTACAAGAAAGCAGTGCCCCTCTACCGCAAGGCGCTGGCGATGAATCCGGCAGTTCCCGGCCTGCGCCTGAACCTCGGCCTGGCACTTTTCAAGGGCGGCGATTTGAAGGAGGCTATCCACGAATTCAGTGTGTTGCTCGCGAGTGAGCCTGCTTCCTCGCCGGAGATCCAGCGCCTCAATATGCTGATCGGGATGGCCCATTATGGCCTGGCCGAATATGCCGAGGCGGTGCCTTATCTGAAGCAGGCAGCCGCGCAGAATACGCAGAGCCTGCCTCTGCTGCTGGCTTTGGCGCATAGCTGCCTGTGGTCCAAGCAGACGCAATGCGTCATGGATGCCTATCACCAGATCCTTGCGCTCAACTCGGAATCGGCGGAGGCCGACATGCTGGCCGGGGAGGCGCTGGATGAGATGAAGGATAATGCCGGCGCCGTTCAGCAGTTCCGCGCCGCGGTGAAGGCCAACCCCAAGGAGCCAAACGCTCACTTTGGGCTTGGCTACCTATTGTGGGCCCAGAAGAAATACTCCGAAGCCGCCCGGGAGTTCCAGGCCGAACTGGCCAACGACCCCAAGCATATTCAGTCCATGCTCTACCTGGCGGATACGGATATACAGATGAACCAGATGGATGACGCCAAGCCTTTGCTGGAACGTGTGGAGAAAATGAACCCAGGGATTCCGCTGGTCCACCTGGACCTGGGCATCGTTTATACCGAGGCCAATCGCAAGGAGGATGCGCTGCGCGAGCTGTCTGTGGCGGCACATTACGAGCCGGACGACGTGAATGTGCATTGGCGGCTGGCGCGGCTCTACCGTGCGATGGGCAGGCCTGAGATGGCCAAGGCGGAGTTTGACAAAGCCGGCGCCCTGAACCAGAAAGCGGACGACGACCTCTACAAGAAAATCGCCAACGCCAATGCCCCGCGCGGACAATCCCCCGCGGCGCCAGTCACGCCGGCGCAGCAGTGATCCAGGGCCGGGAATTCAGATGTTCTCGCGGGGGCCGTTGGGATAGGATTGCGTTCAAGGCTCGAGGGGGAATGAATTGCCCGCTGCACGTATTTGCCCGATCGTTTTTTTTGCATTAATACTGTTCGTTTTCGGGCCTCCGTGCGGGCAGTCGCACGCGCAGTCGAGCATGTCCAACGGCGGCGTGCATGAGGCGGAGTATGACGCCGAGGGAAGGCCGATCACAGCCGGAGGGTTTGTCGATTCCGGGCCGGTTGTCTTTCAGGATGTGACAAAATCCGCCGGCCTGGACAAGTGGCGCCACGTGATGGGCGGACCGGAAAAGACTTTCATCCTTGAGTCGAATGGCTCCGGCGTAGGCCTGATCGATTACGACAACGACGGCTGGCTCGACATCTACATGGTGAACGGGTCCACGTTCAACGCGTTGGACGGCAAGGAAACACCGCCGCACGCCGCGCTCTTCCACAATAATCACGACGGCACATTTACTGACGTGGCTGCCAAAGCAGGCGTGACCAACGATCGCTGGGGATTTGGCGTGGCCATTGGCGACTTCGACAACGACGGCTGGCCGGATATTTTTGTCGCCAACTACGGCAAGAACCGGCTTTATCACAATAACCACGACGGAACATTCACCGATGTTGCCGAAAAGGCCGGAGTTACGCTGGGGAACTGGTCGTCGGGAGCCGCATGGGGAGACTACGACGGGGATGGGCGGCTGGACCTGTTCGTCTCTGGCTATGTGCATTTCGATCGCGACAACCTTCCGTATCCGCGCAGCAAAGCTGTGGGCTACGCCGACTGCGGCTTCAGGGGGATGAGCGACTTAACTTGCGGCCCGCGCGGCTTGGTGGGCGAACCCGACCATTTGTTTCATAACAATGGCGACGGCACCTTTACCGACGTGAGCGCGAAGGCGGGCGTGGCCGACGCGAACAAGTACTACGGCATGACCGCCATGTTCGTCGACATCGACGGTCACGGTAGACCCGACCTGCTGGTTGCCAACGATTCCACGCCAAACTATTTCTACCGGAACAAGGGCGACGGGACGTTTGAAGACCAGAGCTATGTTTCAGGGTTTGCGCTGAACAAGGATGGGCGAGAGGTAGCCGGAATGGGCCTGGCCGCCGGAGATTATCTGAACAATGGCCGAGTCGACCTGCTGGTGTCGGATTTCGCGGACGACGCCAAGGTGCTCTATCGCAACGATGGCCACGACAGTTTTACCGAGGTAAGCGACCGCGCGGGCATCGGCAAGATGACGATCCCATTCCTAAGTTGGGGCGATGCGTTCATCGATTACGACAACGACGGTTGGAAAGACATCTTCATCGTCAACGGACACGTATTCCCGCAGGCAGACAAATCCGATTGGGGTTCCACCTATGCGCAAAGGCCCCTCCTGTTCCGCAACACGAAGGACGGAAAATTCGAGTATGTGCCGGCGGTGAAGGGAACCGGGCTGGCGGTGTTGACCTCTGCCCGGGGAACTGCTTTCGGAGACCTGTTCAACGACGGCAAGATCGACGTGGTGATCAGCCCCATCGACGGACCGCCTGTCTTGCTGCGCAATGTTAACCCGGACCATCATCACTGGGTGGAATTGAAGTTGACGGGGGGGCGCAAAAGCCCGCGGGATGCAGTCGGCGCCACGGTGTTCCTGAGGGCCAATGGCATTCGCCAGCGCGAGGACGTGTTGAGTTCTGGGAGTTACATTTCCTCGAATGACCAGCGGCCACATTTCGGGCTGGGGGACGCGGCCGATGCAGGAACGGCCGAGATTCATTGGCCTTCCGGGGCCAAAGAGATAGTGCGCCTTCCAGCCGTGGACAAGATATATTCGATCACCGAAGGGAAGGGCGTTACTGGGGCGCTCTGCCTGGTGAAGCCTTGTGCGGCGAAGTCAAAACCGGCGGCAACGCGACACTGAACCGGGAGACCGAGCCGAGCTCGACAAGGCCAGCAGCTTTAACGAGGCGGCCGACTACAACCCATTGCAAGAAAATCGCCGACGGTCAAGCCCGGCCACCGGCACCGGCGCAGGAGCCGGCGACAGCGCCAGCGGACAAGTAATCGATGCCGAGCGAACCAGAAATTTCTGGTTCCCCGCCTTGGGCCTAGAGAGCGCGCTCAGGGCGGGGTGCCCGGGCGCATCCTGTCTTGCGTAAGAAAAGCGGCATCGATGGCGAATTATCTTGTAAATCATGAATGTGCAAGCGTATAAACTCAATACTTTCCCGTCCCTTGATTCACTTACTTGCGTTGTTCCTGATTCCCATTCTTTGATTATGGCTTTAGAAGCCGACCGACACTCACCCAGGCGGAATCGCCGCATCGATCGACGGAGCGCAGCCTTGTAAAACGAGCACGCGCCTAACCATTGCTAAAGGGCAACAAAGCACCTGAATTGACATGAGGTTTGTTATGAAAGCAGGACGAAACGAGATCCTTGCCACGGTAATTGTTTGCGCCTTGGCACTGACCGCAACCGCGCCGGCAAATGCCCAGATAGGTGGTGTCACCAGTGGCGACGCTATCGGAATCGGCATTGCCGTAGGCGCCATAGGTGTGGGAATCGGCATCGGCGTCTATTACGCCTTTCACCATGGCCACAGCCTGACGGGCTGCGCGGTTTCAGGGACGAACGGCCTGGAGCTCCAGAACAAGGGCGACCAGCAAACCTATGCCCTTGTGGGAGAAGTAGCTGCCATCAAGCCGGGAGATCGCGTTCGCGTCTCCGGAAAGAAGAAAAAGAAACCTGCCGGCTCGACCCCACATTTTCTGGTGGAGCGGCTGTCAAAGGATTTCGGTCCCTGCCCGGGAAAACCCGCGACGCCTTAGGTGAGATGTTTCTTTAGAAAATTGAGCGAACGTTCGCGCGCCTGCGCTGCCGCGGCCGGGTTGTAACTGGCTCGCGCGTCACAGTTGAAGCCGTGGCCGGCATCGTACCAGAAGATTTCCACTTCGGGGTGCGCGGCGTGGACCTTTTCGACTTCGTCGGCGGGGATATGTTGATCCTGCTTGCCGAAATGAAGCATGACCGGGGCCGCGGGCGTTTCCCCGGCATAGTTGCCGATGCGGCCGCCGTAATAGCCGACCGCGGCTGCGGGATGGAGTCGGGTTGCGGCCAGCCAGGCGAGGGTTCCGCCGAAACAATAGCCGATGACGCCGACTTTCTTGCCCGTCGCGCTGCCGGCAAACTCGACCGCGGCCTCAACATCGGCCAGCGACTTTTCCATATCGAGCAAGGGAACGAACCTAAGTGCTGCTTGCAGGTCGGCACCTTCGTACCCGAGTTCGATAGCTGGTTGAATGCGATCAAAGAGCGCCGGAGCGACCGCAAGGAATCCGTCTTTCGCGTAGCCATCCGCCACGGAGCGGATGTGGGCGTTGACCCCGAAGATCTCCTGAACAACCACCAGTCCCGCGATTGGTTTGCCTTCAGGCCGCGCCACGTACGCAGTGAGCTTGTGGCCGTCAACCGCATTCAAAGTTACATAATCGCCCATCGCAACTCCTTGCTGCTTAGACTATCCGCGCAGCAGGGAAGTTGCACAGCGCAGCCGGCAACGCAGTTTCTAGTTGACAGCTGGCGGCAGCAACAAGGGCTTGCGCTGACCTAGTTCGTCGCGCACCAGGGTCAGGCCGAGAATGCAGCGCTCGAAGCCATCGGAGAGGCGGCCGAAGAGCGCCGCTTCCTGCTCGTACTCGAAAAGGTTGAACTGGCTGACGATGAAGTAACTCTGCTTGCCTGCCTGAATGAGCTCGCCAAGGCTCGGGCGGTGACGGCGATGCCGGTGTTTCGAGTCGGTGGCGTCTGGATACATGCCGGCTACGAAGAGGGCATAGTCCCCGATGTGCTTGCGGACGGCGCGTTCGGCATCGAAAGAGGGCGCGGTGCCGTGGACCGGGTCCGCGGCGAGCATCATTTCCGTCAGCTCTTCAATGGGGCGGCCAGCCTCATCGCGCACTTTGTAGAGCTTGTCGGCCTCAGTGAACTCGCAGAGCAGACGGGCGACATAGCCGGTCACGTCCGGATCGTGCAGTCCGAGCTTGCCCTCGTAACTGTTGCGGACGGCCTGCTGGAAGAATGGTTCGAGTGGATGAGACGGAGTTGGATGAAACGGGGCCTGCATACACGCCTCCCATTGCCGCTTGAACAGCCGTTCGCTCCTGAAGCGGTGGCTGATTGCAACCTGCGCGGAGCCGGGGGTGCCAGCCACTGCCTATTCATCTTGCTGTAACACTGAGCTTATCGGATAAGTAGCGTTTGCCAAGAGGGGGGAGCCAACTTAGTTAGCAGAGTGGCAGGTCGATTGCAAACCATCCGGCGACCGAAAAAACAAGTGGGCAGCCTATGACGGCTGCCCACGGAGTTCTTCCCAGCGGAGATCACACCGCGGCCGCGGCGCGAGACTCCAACTCGGCAAGGCGCTTGGCGAGCAGGGTCTCCAGCTTGACGAGCGCGTCGGAGAAGCCTTCAATGCCTTCCTTCAGTTTGTCGGTGGCCATGCGGTCTTCCGCGTGCATCGCATCAAACGTGGCCTTGTCCATCTTGATCTGCATGATGATTAGCGTCTTGGCGGCTTCGGGGTCGAGCTTGCGCGGCAGATCGCCCTGAGTTGATTCGAGCTCAGCCAAAAGCTGTGGCGAGATGGTAAGCAGATCGCAGCCGGCCAATTGCTCGATCTCACCGATGTTACGGAAGCTTGCGCCCATGACCAAAGTCTTGTAGCCGAATTTCTTGTAATAGTTATAGACCTTGGTCACCGATTGCACGCCGGGATCTTCAGCGCCCTGGTAATCCTTGCCGGTGTCTTTCTTGTACCAGTCGAGGATGCGGCCGACGAAGGGCGAAACGAGAGTCACGCCGGCCTCCGCGGCCGCGACGGCTTGATGCAATCCGAAGAGCAGCGTCAGGTTGCAGTGGATGCCTTCTTTCTCCAGGATTTCAGCGGCGCGAATCCCTTCCCAGGTGGAAGCGATCTTGATCAGCACTCGGTCGCGGCCAATCTTTGCCTGGTCGTATTGTGCAATGATACTGCGGGCCTGCGCGAGGGTGGCGTCGGTGTCATAGGAGAGGCGCGCGTCCACTTCAGTAGAGACGCGGCCGGGTACGATGGCCAGAATCTTTTTGCCAAAAGCCACGGCCAGGCGCTGAAAGGCCAGGTTGGCCACGGACGCATCGGTTGCGCCGTCGCCCAGTTCTTTCCGTGCCTCCTGCAGTACGCCGTCCACGATGGGCTGGTAGTGGGGCATCTGGGCCGCGGCGGCAATCAGCGACGGGTTGGTGGTGGAGTCCTGCGGGTGAAATTTCTCAATCGACTCAATATCGCCGGTGTCGGCGACGATCTTGGTGTAGTTGCGCAATTGTTCGAGCAGATTCTGCGGCATGATTCCTCCTTGGGGAAGGGCGCTTTAGTTTTCAAGCGCATTCGGCAATAGTGTACCGCTGTTTAGATTCGGCTGCCCGGTCAAGGTTGCACAGGGAGCGGGATCGGCTCATCCTGCGTCCGTTTGCACCGGGTTGGCCAGCACGCCCAATCCGTCAATGGATACCTCGACGCGGTCGCCGGCAACCAGCGGCCCTACCCCTGCCGGGGTCCCGGTGAGGATCAGATCGCCGGCTTCAAGAGTAATGGCGGCCGAGATATAGACAAGCAGCTCCGGAATCCTAAAGATGAAATCGAGGGTTGAGCCGTGCTGGCGGAGCTCGCCGTTGACGCGGGTTTCGATGGTAAGGCCGGCTTGGGGGTCCGGTTCGTCGCTGACCAGGGGGCCGACAGGGCAAAAGGTATCGAACCCCTTGGCGCGGGTCCACTGGCCGTCCGTCTTCTGCAGATCGCGGGCGGTTACATCGTTGGCAACGGTATAACCGCGAACCACTGCGCGCCAGTCGGCATCGGGTTGCAGCTTGGTGGTGCGCCGGCCGATGACCAGGGCCAGTTCGCCCTCGAAATCCACGCGGGCTGAAGCGACAGGCAGCCGGACGATGCCGCCGGGCTTGAGCAGAGACGAGGGCGGCTTGAAGAAGAGCAGAGGCTCGGTGGGGATGTCGTTGCCCAACTCCCTGGCGTGGTCACGATAGTTGCGGCCCACGCAGACGATCTTGCTGGGCGTGACGGGGGGAAGCAGGTCGGCGGCGGAAAGCGGCGTGGGCTCGAAATCGAAACTCCATGAAGTGGCACGACCGTGCTCCAGGCGGAAGGCAAGATCCTCTTCCGGCGCGCGGGTGAGGTCGACGATCCATGGCTCGCCGTTGCGATCTTCAACGGCGCCATAGTGGACCTGGTCATTGAGCAGGAAGCGGCAGTATTTCACGGGAAAATCTCTCCTCACTGGGTGCGGCTAAGGGTTGGGCACGGTTTCCTCGGCTTCGGCGGAACGGGCGCTCTCATGGCCGCTCTGATCGATGGCGCTCACGGCGTAGCGGTACATGTGGCCGGGTTGAACTTGGTTGTCGTGGAAGGCTGGGCCGGGCAGCGGTTGCGCGGGCGAGATGCGCTGCCAGGCGTCCGCGGCCTCGCGGCGATAGACCTGATAGCCGGCCAAATCGGCGTCGGTTCCGGGCTGCCAGCTCAAATCGATTGCAGTTTCGGTCCCGCTTTCCCCCGTGGTGGCTACAGCAGCCAGGCCGGTGGGCACGGCGGGCGGGAAAACGTCCAGAGCCTCGACGCGGACGGGGGAAGAGAGCTCGCCGGCCAGCTCCAGCGTCTGGCCGGAGGCGGAGGCGGAGACGCGAACGACTCGCTGGGCGCGATACTCATAGGTTTGGCCGAAGCGGATACCCTTGTCCAGAGCCTGGTCAGGCGCGCGGCCGGGGGTTGCACCGGGCTCTACCAGAAGGCTTTGCTCTGTTGGTTCCGGCTCAGGGGCAAAAATGGCCTGCTGGGGGCGCGGCTTGGCGCCGGAAGCGGCTTCGGGCTGGGGCGTCAGCAGCTTGCGCCGCAAGCGGACCGCCGCGTCTTCGCCGTCCGTCGTCCAGCGCAGAACGACGCCCGTCTTGATCACTGTTGCGACCAGGCCGGTGACTTGAGCGGGAGCTTCGCCGGCCAGAACTACGGCGGCATTCGACAGGCCGGCAGAGCGGCCGCTGCGATTCTTGAGTTCAACAAAGTAAGTGAGCGGGCGGGGCGCGCCGGCAGCCAGCGTGGGCGGCAGCGCGTCTGTGCATGCGCCATCAGCGCCAGGAGCCAGCAGCAGGCTAATGGGGAGATCCACGCAGGCTCCTGCGTTTTCCTGGCGGCATACGCGCACAGTCCGGTCGCCTTTCAGCAGCAACTTGTCCGTGGTCCGTTTGGGCATTTTCCAGGTGAGCAAAACCTGGTTGCCGCTGCGGACCGCGGCCAGGTCCGTCACGGTGTCAGGCAGATTGAGTGAGGGCGGCAGAGGCGCTCCGGGGGTTCCGCATCCGGTCAAGGCCAGCAGCCCGGCCAGCGCGACCGGCACCGCGATCCATCGCCATCTGTGCATCGCTTTCATTTCCATCCCAGTTTAAAGGAGCGTGGCGGTGAAGGTTCCGCCCGACCGCCGAATCGACAAGGAGCACTTGCATTTGGAGGCGGTGTGAGGCGGTCAGCCCTGATGCTGGGCTTTGAATCGCCGGGCTTTCATGCGGTTGCCGCAAATCCGCATGTCGCACCAGCGGCGGGTGTGGTTCTTGCTGGTGTCCAGAAAAAGCCATCGGCACTCGGGGTTATTGCACGCCCGCACTCTTCGCGCGTCGCCAGAGAGCATCAGCCCTGCGGCGCCTGAAGATAAAAGCCAAAGCGGAGTGTCCGGATCGGAGTCCATCTCAGGCCATTTCCACGCCAGGCCCAACTTCTTCCAGCGAAGTTTCTGGTGGCTCCGCGCCGCCTTAAAGAAACGCTCCAGCACCTTTACCGGTCCTGGATCGGGAACACTTCCATCCAGCCCGGCATAGAAGACTTCAGCCAGTGCCTCGCGGAGTTCTTTTGATTCCGTCAGCACCCGCTTTGCTTCGCTGCCGCTGGTTGCGCGCAGCAAGCGGCGCGCCTGCTTGGCCGTAATCAGCTCGGACTTGGCAGCGAAGCGAAGAAGCGCTTCGTAGCTGGTCAGCAGTTCTTCGGGATCGCCGGGACGGAATCGCCAGTCGAGGGTGTTGACGAAATCGAGGGCAGGATGGCCGGCGACCAATTGAAAGACGGGACTATTTGAACACTTGCTCATTGACTGCTATCCCTTCAAAAAAGTTTGACAGGTTTTCCGTGTCATGTAAAGATGATAACTGTCTATGGCTACTTTAACAGTTACCAATCCGCAACCGGAAACTTCGCCGTCGAAGTTCGATTTCCGCATGCTGATGGCTTTTTTTGCCATCTACGTGCTATGGGGAACGACATTCCTGGCCATCCGGATCGCGGTAGCGGAGCTGCCGCCGTTGTTTGCCGCAGGGATCCGGTTCTTTACGGCAGGCGTCCTGCTGTATGGCTTCATGCGCTTCAAAGGCGAGGCGCGGCCGACCGGGGCGCAGTGGCGCAATCTGGCGATCATGGGCCTGCTGATGTTCGTCGCTGAGTATGGGCCGTTGTTCTGGGCGGAAAAATATGTGCCGTCGGGGATTGCGTCGGTTTTGGAAGCGACGATTCCTCTGATCACGATGGTCCTCGAGATGCTCATCCTTCGACAGCAGCGCCTTCGCAGGGCGGTTGTGGTTTCAACGATGCTTGGCTTTGTCGGAGTGGGCGTATTGTTGTGGCCGCATGGCGAGCATCGTTTTGGCATTTTGCCGTGCGCCGCAATTCTTGCCGGGGCGGTTACCTGGTCGCTGGGATCGGTGCTCAATCGCTCCATGGATTTGCCGAAATCGAGGCCGCTGACGGCCGGCGCAGCCATGATGCTGGGCGGTGGCACGCTGCTGGCGCTCTCGGCGACGTTCGGCGAGATGCATCAGATGCCCCACGTTTCGATGCGGGCCGGGCTGGCCCTGCTTTATCTCGTCGTTTGCGGATCGCTGCTGGGTTTCACGGCTTTCATCTGGCTGCTGGCGCGCATGCCGGCTACACGCGTGGCGAGTCATGCCTATGTGAACCCGATTGTGGCGGTGGCGCTGGGTTATTTTGTGGCGGGAGAGGTGATCACGCTGCGCACGCTCCTCGGAACCGTGCTGGTGATTACGAGTGTTTTTCTTATCCTGCGTTCGGGCAAGAATGCCGGATAAGATCGGCGCGGAGCCTTACTCCACGCGCAAAGCCTGCATGGGGTCGAGTTTGGAAGCGCGGGTTGCGGGCAGCCATACGGCGACCAGAGCGACGGCGGTCAAGATCACGGGCACACTGACAAAGACGAGCGGGTCCCACGACTCGACGCCGAAAAGGAAGCTCGCGATGAGGCGCGTGAGACCGAAGGCCGCGGCGATTCCGAGAACGACGCCCACGATGGCCAGCCTCATGCCTTGCCAGACGACGAGTTTTCGGATGGTGGTGCGGTCCGCGCCGAGAGCCATGCGGATACCGATCTCCTGGGTGCGCTGTTGCACGGAATACGCCATCAACCCGTAAATGCCGATGGCCGCCAGCACCAGCGCCACGCCGCCGAAGATGGTCAGCAGCAGCATGTTGAAGTTTTCACGGGCGGTGGAGCGGACGACGACTTCATCCATGGAACGGACATGAGTCACCGGGAATCCGCCGCTGGCCAGGCGCAGTTGTTCGGCGATGGCAGCAACGGCCTGATGCGGGTCGCCGTGCGTGCGCACGGCCCACCTGAATGGCACAATGCGCGCGTTGAGCGCGGACATGCCGTCAGTGACCTGCGCCTCCGGAACAATCATGATCGATCCCGGGTCGTGATTGAGGCCGCCGTCGTGCGTGTCGCCCACCACGCCGACGATCTGTCGCGCCGGCTCTTCGAACTCCGGCCCCACATCCTTGCCGATGACGATTTGCTGGCCGACTGGATTCTCTTTGGGCCAGAACTGTTTGGCCATAGCCTGGGTGATGAGCACCACGCCGGGTGCGGCGGCCGTATCGCTGTCGGTGAAGTCGCGGCCGCGCAATATGGGAATCTTGAAGACCCTGAAGTAGCCAGGCGAAACGCTCATCCATCCGGCGCCGGGAGTGTCCTTTCCCTTCTCGACCGGCCGGCCGACGATGTTGAAGGGCAGGCCAAACTCGCCTTGAATGGGCAGACAGCATGTCGAAGCCGATATTTCGACGCCGCGAATGGCGTCGAGGCGATCGCGGCCATCGCGCGAGAGCTGCGCGACGCCGGCCGTCTTCTGGAAGCGATCGCCGGTGAGCGACATCTCCAATGTGAGCACGTTGTGCGAATCGAAACCGGGATTGACGCCGCGCAGAGCGATAAAGGTGCGGATGAGCAGCGCGGAGCCGATCAGCAGCACCAGCGCCAGCGAAACCTCGCTCACCACCAGCACAGATCGAGCTTTTCCCTGACGAAATCCGGTGCCGGAGCGGTTGCTGCTCTCCTTTAAGGATGAGTTGAGGTCGGAGCGCGAAGCGCTGATGGCGGGAAAGAGTCCGAAAAGAATGCCGGTGAGCAGCGAGACGCCGAGGGTGAAGCCGAGTACGCGCCAATCGATGCCGACGGAGGCGCCGTCCTCGCCGATGCGTGGCAGGCCGGCGGGACTGATGGCGAGCAGCGAACGCACGCCGGCAAAACCGAGGATGAGACCAAGAATGCCGCCGGTGACGGAAAGCAACACGCTTTCAGTGAGCAATTGGCGGATGATGCGCGCGCGACCCGCGCCGAGAGCGGATCGGATGGCGAACTCGCGTTTGCGGCCCGTGGCGCGGACGAGAAGAAGGTTGGCGACATTGGCGCAGGCAATCAGCAGGACCATGGCAACGGCGCCCAGCAGAATGAGCAGGGACTTACGGGCATCGCCGATGATGGTGTCGCGCAGAGGTTCAACGGCGAAGCCCTGCTTAGGGTTTGCCAGCGGAAATTTGCGAAGATACTGCTGCGTGGCGAGCTTCATCTGCGCGTTGGCCTGGGCCAGCGAAATGCCGGGCTTGAGCATTCCCGCGGCCAGGAAGAAGTGGCCCTGGTTGGTGCTGTTGGGTTCGAACTGGAAGGGCAGCCAGATGTCGGCTTCGGGGTCGGAGAGAAACTGGTTTCCAAGCACGCCGATGATGGTGTAAGGCTCGTTGCCCATGGAGAGCGCTTTGCCGACGATATTCGGATCGCCGCCAAATTTGCGCTGCCACAGGCCGTAACTCAGCACCACCACCTTGCCGCCATCGGGCGCGTCTTCCTGCGGTGTGAAGGTGCGGCCGAGCATGACCGGCGCGCCGAAGAGGCGGAAATAGCCCTCAGTAACGTGCAAGCCGTGGACTTGCTCAGGGCGGTCGCCGGTAAGGTTGAATCCAGGACCGGCGAAGTCGTACGCGGCAACCTCTTTGAAGGCGTCGGTCTGCTGCTGCCAGATTTGAAATTTGGGAATCGACGCGCCGGGGCCGCGTCCGCCGGGCGAGGTAAGGAGAAACTGCACAATGCGATCGGCATCGGGGTACGAGAGCGGCTTGAGCAGCACTGCGTTGACCACGGTAAAGATGGCGGTGTTGGCGCCGATGCCGAGCGCCAGGGCGGCGACCGCGGCGATGGTGAAGCCGGGGTTCTTGATGAACATGTGCAGCGAATGCTTGATGTCATTCCAGAGATTTCCCATTGGTGTCCTCGGCTCCGAAATTCATGCACAGGAATTACGCACGGTATTGTCTAAACGTTCCCGTTTGTTCTCGCGGCAGTGCGGGGCAGTACAATTCTGACGAATCCTGATTGAAAGAGTCACCCCCGCTGGATTGAGGTTGCGTACGCTGAACTCCGCCCTTGAAAGGAAGCCTGCCGCGTGTTGATTTTTGCTGCCATCCTCGCGATTTTTGTTTATGGAATGATTGCCGCCATGCTGGGCACCATTCTGCCCGATCTTTCCGATCGATTCCGCCTGACCCCCACTCAGAATGGCACAATTGCATTCTCCCAGGCGCTGGGACTGATCATTGCCTCGGTCGGCGTGGGCCCCCTGCTTGACACTCAGGGCGACAAGGTTGGCCTTCTTCTGGGCCTGGTGTTCATCGCCATTGTACTTTTCTCCCTGCCGCGAGCATCGGGGTTCCGCAGCATTGTGTTCCTTCTGTTCCTGCTCGGTGTGGGCGGCGGCATTGTGGTCACCGGCGCCAATGCCCTGGTGAGCGGCGTCAGCGAGGCGCATCGCGCCACAGCGCTCAACCTCGTCAATTTGTTCTTTGGCCTGGGCGGATTGACCACGCCCTTCATTTCCGCGAATCTCTTCAAGAGGAATTGGGTTCGCCTCTGCTATACCGTCGCGTCCCTCACCGTGGTTGCGCTGATCGTCCAGGCCATGACAAAAATGCCTGCCCAATCCGGCGCCGTGGGGTTTGTGCTGGCGGATGCGGGCCCAGTGCTTGGCCGGCCGCTGCTGTTTTTGCTGGGCTTCTTTCTGTTTCTCTACATTGCCTGCGAAGTGGGCGTGTGGAACTGGCTCCCGCGCCACTTGATTGCCCAGGGCATTCCGGAGTCCCGCGCACTCAACATTCTTTCGCTTGGATTCGCTCTCGGTCTGCTGATCGGCCGCGTCGGAGTCTCTCCCATTCTCATCCACGGGCCGCCTGTCGAGGTCACACTGGCAGCATCTCTTGCCATGGCCGTAACCACATTCCTCATGCTCCGCACGCGCAACGCGACAGCCGCATTTGTGCTGGTCTTCATCGCCGGCCTATCGATGGCTCCGGTATTCCCCACCACGCTGGCCATGGTCGGCAATGCGTTTCCGCGCATGAGCGGCACGGCCATCGGGTTTGTGATCACGTGTGGATGGGCGGGCCTGGCGGTGAGTTCGCGGCTCATCGGCGCCATCGCGGGCGACGATCCCGTGCGGCTTAAGAGAGCGCTGCTGCTGATCCCCGCAGCGGCGGTGCTCATGGTGGTGGTGAACCTTGCCATCTGGTCGGCGGTCCGGTAGGCCGCGTTCGGACCCCGCGCTTCAGCGGCGAGGGGCCGCTTCATTCCTCGCGATGTTTGGCACTAATGCCGTGCTCAACGCCGCGCTCCTGGCCGCGCTCCAGGAACGCCAAACTCGAAACGGCTTCGTGCATGTCGTCTTCGGTGTCTGTCGTTTGCGGTCGTGCAGCGCTTTCGCGCGGGGCTGATTGTACATGCTCCGCGGCGACGGCCATTGGGCCGGACGCCGGACCGGACATGTACTGCTGGTCTCGCTTGAATTGCTTGCTGAGCGCGAGGCCCTGTTGCTGGTAGGACGATCCAATGGGGCCGCCGTAAATTTTGTCGGGAGTGGCCGACATGTTGTAGTAATTCAGCCTGCCCACGAATTGGTCATCCTCCAGGAGAATCGGCATTTGACTGGCCCTGACTTCGAGCACGGCCCGGGTTCCGGGGATTTCGCCCTGCATTCCGTAGCCGAAGCCGGGGTCGAAAAAGCCGGCATAATGGACGCGAAACTCCTGCGTGGCCAGGTCGTAGGGCAGCATTTCGGCGGCGTGGTCAGGCGGAACGCGGACCCGCTGCCTGGAGGCCAGAATATAGAACTCTCCGGGTTGCAGAATGCATTGCAGGTTGTCGTTGCGGCGGATGGGCTCCCAAAACTCGGCGGTGTCATAGTGGTTGATCTTGCTGAGGTCAATCGACGCAGATGACTTGATGGCCCGATAGGCGACGATCCCGTTACCGTTTCCCTGCAGGTCAACGGTGATGCGCAAGCCCCGATCGATGCTGGCCGGGCCGCTTTCATCGCCGGCATCCACAAGGAAGTCGCGCCGATCCAGTTGCTTCAGCCGGTCGTCGCCGGCGAAAACACTTCTTCCCCGCCCAAACCGCAGTTGATTGAGCTTCATGCCCGCCTGCACCACAATCGGAAATGTTTGCGAGACCACCTCGATATACAGCCTGCCGCTGTAGCCGCGCGGCACACGCTCAAATTCATCTCCGTATTCCGTAATCAGGCGGGTAAAAATGTCCAGTCTGCCGGTCGTGCTCTTAGGATTGGCGATTCCATAAACGTTCGAGGGCAGAGCGAGGCATTCTATTAAAGGGATAATGTAGACCAGCCCCGGTTCTAACAGGGTGGGGCCGGAAATGTCGATTTCCTGATCGAGCATTCCGTTGCTTGCCGCTCTGGTCAGCAGCGTGGTGGATTTTCCGGGCAAAAAGCTGGCACGAACCCGGTACGCCTCGCGCGAGAGGCGCAGGTCGATGCTGGACGGCTGAATTTGGTCTTCCGTGATGTTGGATCCGGAGACGATGCCGGTATGGACGAAATCGCGGATTTCCTGGGACGGCAGGATGCCATCGCCGGTGGGCTGCCTGTCGGGAAATAAGAGCTTCGGTGTCAAATCGTCCTCCGGCTTGGTTGATGGCTCATTGCGGGGCGGGTCTTTTTCGCGCGCAGGGGAGACTCCGAAGGATAGCAGGTGGCCCGAGCCGCGCACTCTCTGCGAATTGTGGGGCCGATTGTGGATTTTCAGTACCAGCGACGCTGGGCGAACAGGGTCAACAGGTTAGCGCCAGGCGATGTGCGTGGGTCGGGCGTCTGCTGTGCAAAAGTGGCACTCATTCGTATCACGGCAACTTCCCGTGTTCGCAGCACTCGTCAGTGGCTCCAAGGCATGCGCATTTAAAAATCGCTAGAGCTTTCGGAGGCGGGCGCAGGCTTCGTCGAGGTCGTCATCCTTCTTGGCGAAGCAGAAGCGGAGGAGACTTTCCCCGCGGCCGGGGCGGAAGAAGGCGGAGCCGGCTACGGAGGCTACGCCGGTGACCGCGAGCAAGTGGCGCGCCTTTTCGGCAGAGGTTTTGCCGGGGAGCCGGGTGGCGTCGGCCAGCACGTAATAGGCGCCGGCGGGGACGGTGGGTTCGAGGCCGGCGGCGTGCAAGGCGCTGAGCATGCGGGCGCGCTTGGATTCGTGGTCCGCGGCTAACTGGGTGTAGAAGCTGGGTGGAAGCTGCTCCAGGCCGGCGGCGGCGGCGTGCTGGAAAGCGGACGGAGCGCAGACATAAGTCAGGTCGTGGAAATAGGCCATGGCGGGGAGCCATTTGGCATCGGCGGTGACGTAGCCGAGCCGCCAGCCGGTGACGGAAAACGTTTTGGAGAAGCCGGAGAGGATGATGGTGCGCTCGCGCATCCCGGGAAGGGTGGCGGGCGAAATGTGGCGGGCGCCGTCATAGACGAAGTACTCGTAGATTTCGTCGGTGAAGACAAAGAGGTCGTGCTGAATGGCGAGCTCAGAGATGGATTGAAGTTCGCGAAAGGTGAAGACTTTGCCGCTGGGGTTGGCGGGGGTGTTGATGACGATGGCGCGGGTGCGGGGAGTGATGGCGGCGCGGAGGGCGTCCAGATCGAGAACGAAATCGGGTTCGGCGAGCGGCACGATCACGGGATTGACGCGCATCGATTTGAGCGTCGAGGTGTGGTAGCCGTAGAAGGGCTCGAAGAGGAGGACCTCATCGCCGGGGTTGAGCAGGGCCATGCAGGCCGCGTGAAATCCACCGGTGGCTCCGGAGGCGACCAGGACTTCAGATTCGGGGTCGTAGGCGAGGGCGTAGTCTCTCTTCTGCTTGGCGGCTATGGCGTTGCGGAGGCGGGCGATGCCGTCGAGGCGGGTATAGATGTTGTGGCCGTCGTTGATGGCCTGGATGGCGGCGGCCTGGACGACGGGCGGGACGGGGGTGTCGCAAACGCCCTGCGCGAGGTTGATGCCGCCGATCTGGTCGCAGGCGGTGGTCATGGCGCGGATCTCCGACTGGAAGACGCCGGGGGCCAGGTGGCTGAGGGTGAGACCCTTCGATAAGCTCAGGGCAGGCTTTGATGAGGTTGGGGCGGTGGGCGGCATGGGGAAGTCCTTGTTCTGTCCTTCAATCATCTTACATATTTGGCTGGTCAGACGGGCGTCGCGGGCGGCGGCGTAGAATCTTGGTCCTATGCATGAACTGTCGATCGTTTCGAGCGTAGTGGATTCGGTGATGGAGACGCTTGAGTCTTATCCGGGTGCGCGCGTAATGGAGGTGCGGCTCCGGGTAGGTGTGCTTGCGGCGGTGGTCGAGGATAGCCTGCAGTTCTGCTATGGCATGGCGACGGATGAGACGCCGCTGGAGGGGTCGCGGCTGGTGGTGAAGCTGGTGCCGGTAGTGATCCACTGCGCGCGCTGCGAGGCAGACGTGGAATTGCAGGGGGTGCAGAGCTTTCGCTGTCCCCGCTGCGATGAGCCTTGCGGAGATCTGTGCCAGGGGCGCGAATTGGAGATTGAGGCCATTGAGATTGAGGAAGCGGAAGGACAAGAGAAGGCCGGAAATCATGAGACTGGCAATGAAAAGGCTGGGGTGACGGCATGACGACCCGGATTGTGGAGCTGCGGCGAGGGATTTTGAAGAAGAACGATGAGCTGGCCGCGGGGCTGCGGGGGCGCTACGCCGACGGCGGCGTGCTGGTGCTCAATCTGGTGTCGAGTCCAGGCACTGGGAAGACGGCGTTTTTGGAGTGGACGCTGCGCGAGTTGAAGGCACGGGGGAGCCGCGTGGCCGCGCTGGTGGGCGATCTGGAGACGGATAACGATGCGCGGCGGCTGGCGGCGAGCGGCGCGCCGGTAAGGCAGATCAATACGCACGGCATTTGTCATCTGGACGCGGAGATGGTGGGGAAACATCTGGACGGCTGGGAGGGCGTGGAATTGGGCGGGCTCGATTATCTGTTTATTGAGAATGTGGGGAACCTGGTTTGCCCGTCGAGTTACGACCTGGGCGAAGGAATACGGGTGGCGTTGCTGTCAGTGACCGAAGGCGAGGATAAGCCTCTGAAATATCCCACCCTGTTCAATTCGGCGGATGCGGCGGTGATTACAAAGATGGACTTGGCGACGCCGTGCGGATTTGACCGGGAACTGGCATTGCGCAATATCAACGAGATTCGGCCGGGCATACGGATATTTGAGACTTCAGTAAAAGCCGGGGTGGGGATGGAGGAGTGGCTCGCTTATTTGGAGGAGGCGCGCAAGGCGCGGGCACAAGGACGCGCCTTTTTTTGAGAGATTGAAATGAGTTTCGGGACATCAAATCCCGCTGTACGCCCATCTAAAAGCGGTGTAAGGTGGTTGCCATGTGTTTAGCGATTCCTGGAAGAGTGGAAGCGATTACCACCGACGGACTGCTCCGGGTGGGTAGAGTGAACTTTGGCGGGGTGGTCAAGAGTGTTTGTCTTGATTACGTGCCGGAGGTCGTGGTGGGCGACTATACGATCGTCCACGTGGGCTTTGCGCTGTCGAAAATCGACGAAAAGACGGCGCAGGATACGCTCAAAACGTTCCGCGAGTTGGGTGCGCTGGACGAGGAGCTCGAGGGCGAGGAAGAAGCGTTTGCGCGAGCGGCGGGAAAAAAGACGGACAGTTGAAGATTGTGGTTCTTAGGTCTCAAAGGCGAGACCTGGGGCACCCATCTTTTGTGGCCCCATGGTTTTGAGCAGGAGAGATGGAGAGATTCGGATGAAGTACTTAACTGAGTTTCGCAATGGAGAGATTGCGCAGCGGATCGCGCGGGAGATTCACGCGATTACGACGCGGCCGTGGAAGATCATGGAGGTTTGCGGGGGACAGACGCACTCCATTATCCGCAACGGGATTGACCAGATGCTGCCGGCGGGGATCGAGATGATTCACGGGCCGGGTTGCCCGGTGTGCGTGACGCCGCTGGAGCTGATCGACAAGGCGCTGGCGATCGCCGCGCAGCCGGGGGTGATTTTCTGCTCGTTTGGAGACATGCTGCGGGTTCCGGGAACGGACGCCGATCTTTTTCAGATCAAGGGGCGCGGCGGAGATGTGCGCGTGGTGTATTCGCCGCTGGACGCGGTGGAGCTTGCGGTGAAGAATCCGGACAAGCAGGTGGTGTTTTTTGGAGTGGGATTTGAGACCACGGCGCCGGCCAATGCGATGAGCGTGCACCTGGCCAAGCGGCGGGGATTGAAGAATTTTTCAGTGCTGGTTTCGCACGTGCTGGTGCCGCCGGCGATTGCCGCCATCATGGCATCGCCGGGCAATAAGGTTCAGGCGTTTCTGCTGGCCGGGCATGTGTGCAGCGTGATGGGTTACTGGGAGTATCCGCCTGTGGCGGAGAAGTATGGAATTCCGCTGATCGTGACCGGGTTCGAACCTCTGGACCTGCTGGACGGGATTCGCCGTGCGGTGATGCAATTAGAGGCCGGGACGCACGAGGTGGAGAACGCATACGAGCGGATTGTGACCTATGACGGAAACCAGGCGGCGCAAAAAGTGCTGGCCGAGGTGTTTGAGGTGACAGACCGAGCCTGGCGCGGGATTGGCGTGATTCCGAAGAGCGGCTGGCGGCTTGCGCCCGCTTATCAGGACTTTGACGCCGAAGCCCGGTTCCACATCACCGGCATTCATACCGTGGAGTCGACGCTGTGCCGTGCGGGCGACGTGCTGCGCGGGGCCATCAAGCCGGCCGAGTGCGCGGCGTTTGGCAAGGAGTGCACGCCGCGGCATCCGCTGGGAGCGACGATGGTTTCAAGCGAGGGCGCGTGCGCGGCCTATTACAACTATGGGCGGTTTTTGTCGGCGGAGGCTCTGGCAAGCGCGGGAAGCGGGCTGACCGAAACGGTTGGTGCGGGGGCGGGACGTGGATGAGACCACGAAGGCCGGCCTGATGGATTCACCGAAGGCTGAGCCGGATTCTGCTCCGAGCGGCGCGAATGATTCCGTTCCGGATTTTTCTGCATGGAGTTGCCCGCTGCCTCTGGTTGGCTATCCCACCATCGTGATGGGTCACGGTGGCGGCGGCAAGCTGGGAAATGAGCTGGTGGAGTATCTGTTCCTGCCCGCGTTCCGCAATGAAGCGCTCGAAAATCTTGGCGATGCGGCGGTGCTGGAGCTGGCTCAAGGACGCCTGGCGATGAGCACCGATTCGTTTGTGGTGCAGCCGCTGTTTTTCCCCGGCGGCTCGATCGGCGAGCTGGCAGTGAACGGGACGGTGAACGACCTGGCCGTCTCCGGCGCGGAGCCGAAGTTTCTGAGCGCGAGTTTCATCCTGGAAGAGGGATTTCCGCTGGCGCAACTGGCGGCGATTGTGGAGGCGATGGGGAAGGCCGCTGCCGCGGCGGGCGTGCAAATTGTGACTGGCGACACAAAAGTTGTGGAGCGGGGACACGGGGACGGCTGCTACATCAATACGGCCGGGGTTGGCGTGTTGCGGGCGAGAATCCATGTGGGTCCGCGGCGTGCGGGGGCGGGGGACGCGATCCTGGTGTCGGGGACCATCGGCGACCACGGGATGGCGATCATGAGCGTGCGCGAGGGGTTGGAATTCGAAAGCCAGATACGAAGCGATTGCGCGGCGCTGAATGGGCTGATTGCGGAAGTGCTCGACGCAGCCGGCGCCGATGTGCATGCAATGCGCGATCCGACGCGCGGGGGCCTCGCTTCCACGCTGAATGAGATTGCGCAGGCTTCAGGCGTGGGGATGGCGATCGACGAGGCGCGGCTGCCGGTGCGGACGGAAGTGCAGTCTGCATGCGAACTGCTCGGCCTCGATCCGGTCTACGTTGCCAATGAGGGCAAGGTGGTGTTTTTTGTGGCGGCGGAGGCGGCGGATCGAGTACTCGCGGTGCTTAGAGAGCACCCGCTTGGGCGCGACGCGGCAAAAATCGGGCAAGTGACGGCGGAGCACAAGGGAATGCTGGTGGCGCGGACGGCCATGGGCGCGAACCGCGTGATTCCGACGCAGATTGGGGAGCAGTTGCCGAGGATTTGCTGAGGCCAGCGCCCTGCGCGGAATTAACTTAAAAACACTATGGCAATCTGGATATTGTGCGTGTTATGCTTTCTCCCATCCTGATTTTTGTTCGGAACTACCGGATACGCCCGAACGTTGCGGCTCAGTCGGGATTTGTGTCTAACTTCAAAGGCGAGGAAGATACCCATGAAAGCTGAAGTTGCGGCGCCCATTCGAGGTTCCGCCGCTCCGGCGCCGCTTCGGCGTCCGTCGTGGCTGCGGCCAAAGTACCTTCTTTTTGCGTTCATCGGTTTCATGTACGCCTATGTTCTCTGGCATAACGAAAGCTTTCTCCTCAATCGCGCAGACCCGGAATGGCCGCACATCGAGTCCTTCAAGTGGATTCTGCTGCCCCATGGGCTGGCCGCCGCGTGCGCGCTGTTCCTGGGGCCATTTCAGTTTTCTGAGCGGCTAAGGCGGCGTTTCACCAAAGCTCATCGCGTGATGGGCCGGTTTTATGTGGCCGGGGTTCTGGCCGGCGCTCCCATCGGCATCTACATCCAGCACTTCGAGGAGGTGCATCTTTCCCCCGGCGACCCCGTCCTTCACTCCCTCACCATCGCCACCGTCTTTGACGCGGGAGTCTGGATATTCTGCACCCTCATGGCCATGATCTTCATTCTGCAGAGAAAGGTGCAACTGCACCGGCAATGGATGACGCGCAGCTTTGCCTGCGCAATCATCTTTCTTGAGGTGCGCCTGATCCAGGGTGTTTTCAACATTGACGAACGGTTCACGGAGATCATTGTTTGGGGATGCGTGGTCGCGGCCGTTCCGCTGGCTGACCTGGTCCTGCAATTACAGGAGCTTTATCGCTCCAAAGCAGCTCCCGCCACGGTGGGCCGAGCCGTTACCTTGGCCGGTTGATCGATGGGAAACCGGTCTCCGGCAGCAGGTGCGCTGATTCATTAGAACGGTCGTGCCGTGCGCCATGCTCCCCGCGCAAGGGAAAGCGTTCCATGGTTATTTGGGGGTTTCCTGTCCTGCTTCTACTTTTTTAGATTTTTAACTAGATGCGTCGATCTGATTCAAGAAACGATCAATTTTAACCAGCCTTCCGTAGGGCCAGAGCTTGATACTGGCCACTCACCGGGGTTTGCCGGTAACGAGAGTCTCGCGGACAAAATCTCGCGAACAAAGAGGAGAACATCATGAAACCCAGCACGGAAGATCGCACCGAGGGCACGCTCCACGAAGTGAAGGGAGCCATCAAGGAGTCGGTTGGAAATGCGACTGGCGACCCGGATTTGGAAGACTCAGGGAACGCAGAAAAGACCGGCGGTACGGCTCAAAAATGGATCGGGCGTGCTGAGAAGGTCGTCGGCGCATAGAGAACGTATCGACAAACGCATCAACAGCAGCGACCCGCAAAGGGCGCCGGAGGCAGCATGTCGCAGACTTTAGTGGAAAGAACGGCTGAACACATCGCCGATTCGGCACATCAGGCATCTCGCGCAACCAGCGCCATTGCCGAGGCGATCGAGGGCGGTGTGGGCGTGATGAGGCGCGCCGCGAAACATGGCGGCGATGCGGCTGAAGAATTCCTGGATGACACAACCGGGCGCCTGCAGCGGCACCTGGTTCTAACGGTAGCCACCACATTTGCGTTGGGCGTCACTTCGGGAGCCCTGATTGGCTGGATGCTGAAACGCAGGTAGTTCGGCGCTGAAATCAAAGGTAGATCAGGGAGCGTTTCCGCCTGGAATGGACATTGCAATACGGACTAGCGTTGCAACCTGGAATGAAGGAGATCTGAAGTGACGATCGTACTGATTATTATTCTGATCCTGGTTTTCGGCGGCGGAGGAGGATACTACGGCCACCGGCAGTGGGGCGCCGGCGGAGGCATTGGCATCGGGCTGGGCACCATTCTGGTGATCGTGCTCATTTGTTATTTGTTGGGAGTTCTCTGATCCAGCGGGGTGCGACTTGACCGGCTTGTTGTGAAAACGCTTCTCGATAGAGAAAATTCCGGCGTGTGGACTCGGACTGGGCCACATGCCAAAAACGCTATATGACTGTCGATTAAGACCGTAAACAAGTAAATCTATCTCCCCCATCTGCCGCGCTCAAAACCGCCTCACCCTAAGAAATGCGCGGTGAGCGTCGCGCCGTGCAATATCATCGGAGGGCACTGGTTCCGTTGGGTTGATTGGGCCAGTTCTGGACAGTTGCATGGCGAAGCGGATGGTTTTTGCGCTGATGATTCTAAGCGCGATAGGTGCGGCAAACGGGGAGACAGCGCGGGATGGAAGGCAGGCCTGCGCGGAGATCAAAAAGCTGAGTTTTGACTCCGCCAAGATCGTGGAGAGCACACCGGTTGAAGCGGGCGCACTGGTTTTGGAGCACAGTGATGGTGACTCCGTTTTCAAGAAGCTGCCTGCGTTCTGCCGCGTGGTCGCGATCTCAAAGCCGTCTGCCGATTCAAACATACGGATTGAGGTGTGGCTGCCGCTGAAGAACTGGAACGGCAAATTCAATGGCCAGGGCAACGGCGGATTTGCCGGATCGATCAGCTACCACGGTCTTGCGGTCGCGGTGCGGAGCGGGTTTGCGAGCGGCGGGACGGACGCGGGCCACACGGGCGGAGCGACCGACTCGGCGTGGGCGCTCGGGCATCCGGAGAAGGTGATCGACTTCGGCTATCGCGGCGTTCATCTGATGACGGAGTTCAGCAAGAAAGTCGTCGAGGCATTTTATTCAACCGCCGCGAAGCACAGTTACTTCACAAGCTGCTCGGACGGCGGTCGCGAGGCGCTGATGGAAGCGCAGCGGTTTCCGGCGGATTACGACGGAATATTGGCGGGCGCGCCGGCATACAACTGGACGAGCCTGTTGAGTCGCGCTACGGAAATGACGAAAATGCTGCTGTCGAGTCCGGAAAGTTATCTTCCAGCGAGCAAGATTCCGGCGCTGAGCAAAGCGGTGTTGGCGGCATGCCGCAAGGATGAGCCGGGGCCGTTTCTTGCCGATCCGCGGAGCTGTCATTTTTCGCCCGACGCGCTGGTGTGCAAGGGCGCCGAGACGGACCAGTGTCTGACGCAGGCGCAGGCCAACAGCGTGAAGGCGCTTTATGCGAACTCGTACACCAGCGACGGAAAGCTTGTGTATCACGGACTCTTGCCTGGAGCTGAAGAGGGCAACAACGGCTGGCAGGGATGGATTACGGGCAAGTCGCGCAATTCGAGCGAAGGCGCTGCTTACGGAGAAGGGTACTTTCGCAACCTGGTGTATTCGAATCCGAGGTGGGAGCTGAAGAGCTTTGAGCTGGATCGCGATCTGAAGGCCGCGGAGGAGACGACGGGAAAGGCGCTCAATGCGGTGAACCCGGATTTGCAAGCGTTTGGCGCGCGCGGGGGGAAGCTGATTTTGTATCACGGGTGGGATGATCCGGCGATTTCCGCGTTGGGAACGATCGACTACTACAACGATGTGGTGAAAACCTTGGGGCAGAACGAGACGTCGTCGTTCGTGCGGCTGTTCATGGCTCCCGGGATGCAGCACTGCGAAGGCGGACCGGGGTTGACGGAGTTCGGCCAGTGGGAACCGGCGCTCGATCCGGCGCTGAACGATGCGGCGCACAACATAACCACTGCGCTGCAGGTCTGGGTGGAGACGGGGAAGGCTCCGGAGCAGGTGATTGCGCGAGGTGGGTCGGGCGGAGTGGCAAAGGAGAAGGCTTCCGCGTTTGCGGAGCCGCTCTGCGCCTACCCCAGGGCGGCGCAGTACAAGGGAAGTGGGGACCAGAGCGACGCGGCCAACTACACTTGCGGGTCGGAGTAGGCGCACGAGAAAAATCATCCGGCCAAGAAAAGACAGGTTTCAGGCCTCCCGGGCACATGCCCTGGGAGGCAAGACTTTTTCAGGCGAAGAGAGCGAAGGATTTTTCGATGCGGGCGGGGATCTGGGCTGGATCGTGGCCAAGGTTGGATTGAATTTCGAGGACTACGGCGGGAGGATCTGCCAGGGCTTTGAGGGCTTGAGCCGTGGCCATCCAGTCGATGGTGCCGTCGCCAGGCCACAGGTGCTCGTCCTTCTGCGCGTGGTTGTCATGGACGTGGACGGAGGCGATGCGAGTGTCGAGGGTGGAGATCGCGCTGGGGACGCCGACGGTGATGTGCGCGTGGCCCAGGTCCAGGCAAACGCCGACGTTATCCAAATGCCCAATGCGCAGAATTTCGACCAGGCGCACGGGGGTGGTGGGCTCGCCGGTGAGGTTTTCGACCATCAGGCGGACGCCGAGCGGACGGGCAAAGGCGCCGAGGTGTTCGAGCGCGGTGAGGGCGTATTCGAGGGTGCGCGCGGACCAGCCGTCGTTGCGCTCGCCGAGGTGCAGGATCAGGTTGCGAAAGGGTATCTGCTCGGCGGCTTCGAGCGAGCGCTTGATTTCGTCCATTGAATCGATACGGCGTGATTTTTCAGGGTGAAGCACATCGACGGCGGGAGCGCCGGCGCGGCCCATTTCGCGGTCAGGGTAAAGCGGGGCGTGCAGCGACCAGGGCAGCAGCGAGTTGGAGCGAAACCAGTCGGCCATTTCGGCGACGTGGTCGCGGCTGGTGTAGTCGAAGTGCTGGCGGGCGGCAAAGAGCTCGACGGCCTGGGCTCCAGAGCGGGCCGCCAGCTCCAACTGCGTGGAGTGCAGGCGCTGGTTCAGGAACAAGTGCGTGGACAGGACTCGCAACATGGTCAGGGGCCCCCGCGCCGGTTGGGCCTGAAAAGGCGGACCGGGACGTTACTCCAATTATCTCATTTTTACAACGATTTACGGCTCGCCAAGTGTTGCGGGAGATGGTGCCGGAAGCAGGAAGAGATTGTCGATTCTTTGCGTGTGCTGCCGCGGCGGTGAGGCAAGGAATGCAAGTCTGCGAGACGGAGGGCTCGCAGACTTGCATTCCGGTCCGGCGGCTGCTTGGGAGGGATAGGTCGTTGAACCGACCGCCGGTTCATCTCATACACGACTGTCAGACTGAGCATAGGATGCATCCGGCATGACGAAGGATGTCTGATCAATTCTGCTTAGTGGCGGAAATTTAGTGAATCCCCGCGAAGCCAGGCCGTCGAGCATCCGAATATTAGCTCAATAGCCCGCGGCCTTGCCGTAAGCGCTGCGGTGGTCCTGGCCGCCGAGCATGTCGCCGGTTTTGGGGTCGATGGCAATGCACTCGCCGTTGGACCAGTGTCCATCGCGGACATTTACGGTGTAACCCTGGGCGCGCAGGGCGGCGATGGTTTCAGCGGAGAAGCCGGGTTCGAGGTCGAGCTTGTCGGGCTGGTACTGGTGGTGGAAGCGCGGAGCGTCAACGGCCTGCTGGATGTTGAGACCGTATTCGGCCGCGGAGAGGAAGATGTTGGCCACGGTGGTGATGATGCGAGCGCCGCCGGGAGAGCCGAGGACGAAGCGAAGCTTGCCGTCTTCAAGCACGATGGTGGGAGTCATCGAGCTGAGCGGTCGCTTGCCGGGAGCGATGGCGTTAGCCGGCCCCTGAATGAGGCCGAACATGTTAGGGACGCCCATTTTGGAGGCGAAATCGTCCATTTCGTCGTTGAGCAGAAAGCCCAGCGAGCCGGCGGTCACGTGGGAGCCGAACGTGTCGTTGAGAGTGGTGGTGACGGAGACGGCGTCGCCTTCGCTATCGACGACCGAGTAGTGGGTGGTGTCGTTGGACTCAGGGCGCCGGCGGCCGGCGGTTTTGGGAGCGGGTGGCAGGAATCCGGCGGGACGGATCAGCGAGGCCGAGGGCGTGGCGGCGTCCGGCAGAATGGAGGCGCGCCAAGCTGCCGCGTATTTCTTTGACGTGAGTTCGGCGGCGGGGATGGTGTTGTAGTCGGGATCGCCGAGGTAGTCGGAGCGGTCCATGTAAGCGCGGCGGTAGGCTTCGACGATCAAGTGCATCGAAGCGGGCGTGCGATCGCCCAGCTTGGCCAGGTCGTAGCCTCCCAGGATATTGAGCGCGCTTAGCAGCACGATGCCGCCGGATGAAGGCGGCGGGGCGCTGAGGACGGTGTAGTTGTGGAAGCTGCCGGTGATGGGGGTGCGCTCGACGACGGTGTATTGGGCAAGATCGTCGAGGGTGAGGAGTGCGCCGCCTTTGCTGAGCTCGTCGATCAGCTCATGAGCCATTTTGCCGCGGTAGAAGGTGTCGGGATCGGCGGCAATGCGCTCGAGGGTGCGGGCCAGGGCTGGCTGCGCAAACGTCTCGCCTGCCTTATAGAGCTGGCCGTCGCGCTGAAAGATCCGTTTGGAGTCGGGAAACTTGGCCAGGTCGGGATCGCTGAGTTCTTTCGCTTCTTCCGCGGTGAGGACGAAGCCGCCGGCGGCGAGCTTGATGGCTGGGGCCATGACGCGCCCCAGGCCGAGCTTGCCGTATTTGCGCTCGGCGTAAGCCAGGCCGGCGACCGAGCCGGGCGTGGCGATGGAACGGTAGCCGATGACGCTCGATTGCAGGCTGTCGCCGGGAAGGACGTTTCCCTGCGCGTCCTGATACATGGTTTCGGTGGCGGCAAGCGGAGCTTTCTCACGGTAGTCGATAAAGGTGGCGTGACCGTCGTGGGTGCGGAGGAGCAGAAAGCCGCCGCCGCCCAGGTTGCCGGCGCCGGGATGCACAACCGCAAGCGCAAAGCCGGTGGCCACGGCAGCGTCCACCGCGTTGCCGCCGGCGCGCAGGGTCTCAAGGCCGGCGTCGGAGGCCAGATGGTGAACGCTCACCACCATGCCGTGCTGCGCGCGGACTGGCTGCTCGTCGAGATAGGGGATCACGTTCTTTGCGGCCTCCGGGGCGGGGTTCTGGGCGGCGGCGGTGGAAATGGCGGGGATGGAGAGCGCGGCGCCCGTGAGGGCGGCCAGGACGGGGAGGATGGCCGGTCGATTCATGTGTGGAAACAGGATAACCCGGAAAGGGTGCGGGGGTGCGGTCAGTCAAATGCGCGGCGGCTGTCCAGACTCCTGCCTACCTTCTGTGGTCACCTGCTGGGCCGCTTCCTGAGTGATTCGGCGATTTGGCGTCAATCTAGAAGCATTCCCGGCGACATCGGCGTTTTTCAGGACCGATCCGCTTGAGTGCCACGGCCCCGGAAAATCCCCTTGCCTTTTGCACAGAGACCCGCATAACCTCTTCGCAGATTCGCAACGAGCGAGGACCAAAATGCATATCACCAAGGTGGTCATAGACCAGTTCTGCTCAGTCGAGCATGCGATGGTTTTCCCATCGATGTTCAACGTTTTGGTCGGGCAAAATAATCACGGCAAGACCAACGTATTCGAGGCGCTGAATTGGTTCTATACGAACAATGGGGATCCTAACCAGCTTCGCTTCGGTCGTAAGGGCAATGCCGAGGTGTCGGTTGAGGTGGAGTTCGCCGGCGTGCAGGCAGCACTGGCATCAATGAAGAACGAAAAGAACCGAGTCTCAATCGAGAAAGTGATTGGCACCGAAGATTGGATACGATCAAGGCGCTCAAGCACCGATCCAAAGATTAGGAAGATTTACGACCCGAAGAACAACACCTGGCTTGACAAGAATCCTACCGGCTTCGATTCGGCATTTAACGACCTGTTGCCCATGCTTGAGTACGTCGACACAAGTACGCACCTGAACGACGTTGCAAAGTACAGCAAGACCTCGCCGATTGGGACGATGCTTGCAGGAGTATTGATGGCGCTCCTTGAAACCAGCCAGCCATATAAAGACTTCCGGCAGAAGTTTGACGAACTTTTCACTGCCCCTGATTCTGACGTTCGAATTGAATTGGACAAGATTGGAAGCCAGGTCACCATCTATATTGCAAAGCAGTTCCCGGACTGTGCCATGGTGTCCTTCCGAATCACGGAGCCAGCATTTGAGGAACTGCTGAAGGGATGCACAACCGAGATCGACGATGGAATCGTGACAGATGCTGCCGAGAAAGGCGACGGAATGCAGCGAGCCCTTATGCTCGCCATCCTCCAGACCTATGCAGACTTTCGCCGCAAGGGCGAAGCGAGCGGGAAATGTTTCCTCTTTCTAATCGACGAGGCTGAGCTTCACCTACACCCGACGGCTCAACGCCACCTGAAGAACGCACTGAAGGACATCGCGGAAGGGGGAGATCAGGTATTCATAAATACCCATTCGTCGGTGCTCGTTGCGGACGATTTTCCTGGGCAGACAATATTCTGCGTAGAGAAAACGAATATGAGTTCTTCGGTAAGCCCTGTTGGTGCCGTGGACAAACCTGGGATCATTTACGAGCTGCTGGGAGGCAGTCCCTCTGACCTTCTGCTTCCCAAGAACTTCTTGATCGTTGAGGGCAGGAGCGACCAGACCTTTATCAAGACCGTGATCGATCGCTTTTACCCTGACAGGCCGCCGGTACAGATTGTCTTCTCTGAGGGGGATTTTGAGAAACAACGGGAATCGATGAACGCCATCAACAGGGTGTTCACACCGCTTGCGCAGAACTCTATCTATCGAGATCGTCTGGTCATCGTTTGTGATCATCCGCATCCCACCAAGCAGAAGGATTTTGAGGAATTCACGGACTCATACAAGGCGCTGGTCAGCAACAATCAACTTCATGTCCTGCCTGCTCAGAGCCTGGAGGAGTACTACCCTGGTCAGTACAGAAAGACCAGCGATCAGGTTGAGGCGTTAGGAAGGCAGCTGGGCTTGAAGCGCGAATTAGCTCGGCACGTCGGTAAGAACCTCACTCAGGCCGAATTTGAGCAGGGGATGCCAGCCTTGATGGAGGCATTGGCCCGCTGCTGGTCGAATGCATACCCCTAGGATTGATTCACACCTGCAACCCAGCTTGTGATTTGACGGCTCCGATTTGCCTCTGCGATCGCCCCATCGGTCCCGATATGTCGGCCAGTGTCTGCCGAACCGCCTCCGCATGCTTCGGTTGACTCCTGACCGATGCGCTCATCGAGTTCACGGGGCGGCATCTTCCCGGTTTCGGGCGAGTAGCCGCCAATTCGGAAACTGACTCGCTTCCGTTGCTTCCATAGGCGGTTGAGCCACCAATGACTCTTGTTTTGCGTCCAAAACCTATAGCAGGCAATAGAGGCTACGGTTTTTCTCACCCAACTCAAGGCAACTGAATTCAAGACTGGAGACCATCATGGGGAGCAGACGGACACCTACGGCTTTTTTGTTGATGGGAATGGCAGCGCTGGGATGCGCGGCGGCGGGTGCGCAGACCGATGTGGCGGGAAGCCTGTATGGAGCGTTCAGCGGGATCACCAATGGCAATGGCACGGTGCAGAGTCCATCCAACGCCGCGGGCGGGCTGCTGGAAGTGCGGCACATCTCCAACCCGATTATGGGGTATGAAGGGACCTATTCGTTCAATCACGCAAAGCAGACTTATTCCGCTGCGGTGAATTGCGGCGCTTCCTGCGGCCTACCGGCAGCGGTTTCAGCCAACGCGCATGAATTGACCGCGGATTGGATCGCCTCATTGAAGATCGTGAACGTGCGGCCGTTTGCGCTCGCGGGCGTGGGGCTTCTGTTCGACATGCCAGGCAGTGGGCAGGCCGATACAACCTCCGCGACCAAACCAGTGTTTGTTTACGGCGCGGGACTGGACTGGGGACTGGTCCCGCACATCGGGCTGCGGTTCCAGTATCGCGGGAACCTGTACAAAGCGCCTAACCTGACCAGGTTGTTTACATCGACTGGGGCGTTCACCCAAACGTCGGAGCCGATGATCGGCGCGTACATCCGGTTCTGATGGGGCTGGCTCAGCGCCCGCTGATGAGCATGAATCCATCAATGGGCGTGCGGCAGACTTTCCCTGCGGCAAGTTTCCATGCGGCGCCATCGGCGTAGGCGATGGAGTCAAGGTCAATCGAGTAGACCGCCGACAGGCCGGGCACCACAAGGTCTGAGGAAACATTCTTGCCGGGTCCAGCGGGGAAGGTGATGCTCAGCGTCTTTGCAGCATCGGATGAGTCATCCGTGGACAAGAGCGTCTGCGTAACGCGGTTCTTGGGGGTGAGGCCGCGCACCGTGACCGTGGCGCTCGTGATGCGGTTGGAATCCGGGCTAACCAGGGTCAGATGAAGCCGCTGCGCGGGTCCTTCAGGTGGTTTGTTATCCACCTCTCGTCGGCTCCAGTTAGCGGCTTGTTGCGCGCGCACCGAAACGGGGCAGGCGCCGTTAGGCTGCTGTGGACTGATCACAATAGTCTGCGTCTGGTGTTGGTCGTTCGATAGGCCCTCCATCCCTGCGACACCGAATCCCTTACTCGGTTGGCGGCCAGCGGTTTGGGCAGCGAGGGCGGCGGAGGTCAACAGGACAGCCATCGAGAATAAGGTGGGGCGGTTCATTCCAGAAGTCTCCTTGAGTAGGGATCTCGGGAGATTGCCTGGCTCTTGGACGCTGAGGCAAGCGCACGGTAACAGGGTATGTCCGTTTGTTTTCAAGGTCAAGGCCGGGTTCGAACGGTTGGCGGTTGCGGATCGTCATGGCTTCGGGCTCGGTCGACGGACGCCGCTGTGTGGCTCGGTGGTTCGGTGCTGAGCAATAACGAACGGTGGGCGGGAGCGACCTGCGATAATATGCCTCATGCTCTTCCAACCTGGCAAAGGCGTTTTTTTGGGCATCGTATTGGTTCTTGCGGCCGGAGGGTTGTGGCCGGAAGAGGCGAATACGGGCCCATTTGCGGCGCTTAATTCTGCACAGATTGTGGAGCAGATGCAACTCCATAACCTGGCGCGGACGGAAGGCCTGAAGCAGTACAAAGCGCTACGGCATTACAGCGTGGTGTACAAGGGCTATTCGGCCACCATCGCGGCCAGGATGGATGTGGAAGTCAACTTCGACGCTTCATCGGGAAAGAGCTTTCAGATCGTTTCCCAGAGCGGATCGAAGTTTCTTATGGACAACGTGCTGAAGCGGGCAGTGGATAGCGAAGAAGAAGCCTCGCGAGACCAGGGTGCTACGGCGCTGACGGAAGCAAATTACAAGTTTCAGCTGCTGGGGAGCGAAAGCGTGGTGGGCCGGCCGGCTTACATTCTGGACGTGGACCCGCTTACGCCGAGCAAGTTTCTGTATCGCGGAAAGATCTGGGTGGATGCGGCGGACTTCGCCTTGGTGAAGATTGAGGCGCAGCCGGCCAAGAATCCCTCGTTCTGGATTGGGCGGACGCTGATCCGGCAAAGCTTTGCCAAGACGGACAGCTTCTGGTTGCCGGAGCAGAACCAGAGTGAGACGAGCGTCCGAATTGGCGGCACGGCGTTGCTGACCATCGACTATGGGCGCTATCAGGTTGTGCCGGATGCGGCGATCCAGGATGCCGGGGCGCCAGCGGCTACGGCAGCAACTGCCGAATGACGAAGAGAGTGGCCTTTGCTGCGAGCTTCTTGGTACGGAAACGAATGCCGGGATGGGCCGGTACCGGCGCCGGGGTGGTCGAACGGGGCTGTTGCTCGCACGCGGTCCGATAGTGCTCGATGAGCTGGCTGGTCGCGGCCTTCCAACTGTGCTCTGCGGCCTGGGTTCTGGCCATTTGTCCCGCGGACGCCCGTTTTTCTGCGGACAGCAGCAGTTCCTTCACTGCGGCGACAGCTTGGCTTTCGTCGTCGAAAAGATAGCCGCTGACCCCGTCCTCGATCAGTTCAGGAATGCCCCCGGCGCGGGCGGCAACGACGGGCAGACCCGACGACATGGCTTCAAGAACGACCAGTCCCAGGGTCTCCGTGCGAGAAGGCATGACGAAGATGTCGCTTGATGCGAAGGCCTGGGCGAGTTCTTCTCCGTGCAGGAAGCCGGCGAAGAAGACCGGCAGCCCGGCGAAGTGTTGCTGCAGGGCTTTGTGGTGCGGCCCGTCGCCAACCAGGGCCAGGCGTAGATGGGGCAAGGCTTGCAGGATGGGCTTGATTCTTTCGATGTCCTTTTCGGCGGAGAGTCGGCCTACATACAGCAGCAGGGGACTCTCGGGGTGGCCCTCGGTGAGGCGCTCGCGCATGGCAGCGGAGCGGCTCGCGGGCTGGAAGCGATCGGCGTCGACGCCGCCCGGCCAGAGGGCCAGACGGGCAATTCCATGCTGTTGCAATTGCGCGACCATGGCCACTGAGGTGCAGAGGTTGAGGGTGGCGCGTTTGTGGCGAAGCCGCAGCAGCGGCCAGATCCACGGCTCCATAAAACCCAACTTATAGTAATGCAGGTATTGGGGAAGGTCGGTGTGGTAGGAGATTACAAGCGGCAGATGCAGGGCTCCGCCGTTCGGACCTCCACCGTAATAGAGCGCAGCAATCCCCAGCAGGGCAGGGTCGGCCACATGGATGAGGTCGGGTTGGAATTCGGCCATGGCGCTGCGCATGGAGGCGCGCGGCAGGGACAGACGGAGTTCCGGGTAGAGGGCGAAAGATCGGCCCTTGACGCCCACAATTCGGGATTGCTGGAAATGGTCGAAGCCCCCATCCGGGGCAAAGATGAGCACCTGGTGACCCATGCGTTCCAGTTGAATGACGGTCTGCGCAAGCGTCGTGACGATGCCGTCCACTTTAGGGATGAAGGTTTCAGTAAAAAGGGCAATTCGCATGGATCGCTGGGGGCTTCTTCTAACCGGAATGCAACCGAGAGTATCACGGCTGGACCATGCGAGAGGCGAAACCGCGGATCGGAGGCATTCCGGCACGTCAACCAGCGGCTGGTGGCGGGGGCGGTCTGGCGGCTGCTGTGATACCGTTTTAGTATGGCGTCGCTGAGGCAGGCCGGGGTCTTTGGGCCTGTTGTGAACGCCCGCGATGCAGCGGGAATGGGGGGCGGTGCGCGTAACCAAACAATGTCACAGCAGCCGGAGTTGACGTCGCCGTCGTTTGCCGCGAACCCGGCTCCTGTGCCTGGTCGCTCTGTCGGCGTTGTTTCTGAATCCGAGGCTCAACTGGCTGCCGCGACCGCTGCCAAGGTCGTCGATAGTCCCCCAGCCGGGAGGCCTGCCCCGCAGCGGATTCCACGTTGGCTGGAGCGCGCCGAGTTGTTCTTGCGGGTGCTGCTGCGGATGTATATCGGGTTGGCGGTTTGTTTTGCGCCGTGGTCCCGGATTTTCTGGGACCAGAACCCGCTTTTTCAGCATTTCCCCGCGCTTTCAATGGTTGCCACAAGCGGAGCGGTACGGGGCATGATTTCAGGATTAGGGCTTTTGAATCTGTGGATTGCGTTTCGCGATGCGTTTCGCCACAGGGACGGGTGAGGGATGGGCAACGAGAGACGAAGGACGAACGACCACGAACCGGATCGGCCTCCGTTGGTTCAATCAGTTCCGGCGGCTCTTGAGCCGGCTCCGCTGGCGTATGAGAATCCTGGCTTCCTTAACAGCCCGGATGGGCGCCTGATCCGGGTAATGGCGGAGTACCTGGAGCCGCTGGCGCGCTTCCGGCGAGAGCACATTCAGGATACGGTGGTGTTTTTTGGCTCGGCGCGGTTTCGCGGCCGGGCAGAGGCCGATCATGAGTTGGAGTTGCTGGACAACACCGGTTCCAGCCAACCGGCTCCCAGCCACGAGCAGCCGGCCAGTGTTCCCCAGATTGTGGAAGGCACGGCGACGGACTTGCAGCGCAAGCGCGCGGTGGCGGCGGTGGAGATGGCTCGCTACTACGAGGACGCGCGGCGGCTGGCAGGGTTGCTCACCGACTGGGCCAAAAAGATCCCGTCAAGACGGCATCGCTTTGTGGTCACCTCCGGGGGTGGGCCGGGAATCATGGAAGCGGCCAATCGCGGTGCTTATGAGGCGGGAGGAAAGACCATCGGACTCAATATTCGTCTACCCTTCGAGCAGGCGCCTAACCCTTTCATTACCCCGTCGCTGAACTTCGAATTCCACTATTTTTTCATGCGCAAGCTGTGGTTTGCTTATCTGTCGAAAGCGCTGGTCGTGTTTCCGGGGGGCTTCGGTACGCTGGATGAGATGTTCGAAATACTTACGCTGGCCCAGACCCAAAAGCTTTCGAAGAAGATTACCGTGGTGGTTTACGGCTCGGAGTATTGGAAGAAGGTCTTCAACCTGGACGTACTGGTCGATAAGGGGACCATCTCGCCCAAGGACATTGAACTGTTCCAGTTTGCGGACACTCCGGAGCAGGCTTTCGAGATGCTCAGGCAGGGGCTCACAGAGAACCACCTGCTGGCCGAGGCAGCGGCGAGAAAGCCGGCCGAGGATGCGGAAACGCCGCATGGCGAGGAACCGATGGCGGGCTGGACGATTGAGGATTTTCTCGGGCCGGAGATGGCCAGGACCAGCAAATAAAGATATTGATGGCTAAGTAACGCTTGTTAGCCGCTGTTTGCTCAGGTAAGCTTAGTAAATTTTCGGGAATGGTCCGGGGATTGCCGGTAACTTGATTGATTCCCTCCGTCAATTGAAGAGGGATTCGCCTCCCCTTAACTCCCTATTTATGATGGGGAATAGAGAATGGAGCTGGGAAATTGGGGAACGATTTCGGAAAAGGAGCAGACATGGCCAGTTCGACCATCTCGTATTTGTGGCGCGACCAGGGCGCGGCAAAGGGCTACCGATCGGGAGTTTCCTTACACGGTCACACCAACCAATCCCAGGAGACGCTGGACTTTCTAGCCAACTTTGGCAATCAGTTTCCGGTCATGCGTCCGCTGCTCTCGCGGATGGAGCACCGGTCAGAGAACAACCACGGGATGCGGGTCAACTATTCGGCTGCTTACTGGACGCCGCCGATGACCCCCAAGCTGGCCTTCGACCTGGAGAGCGGGCAGATTGAGAAGCTGGATCTGGCGCCGATGGTATCCCTCTCCGACCACGACAACATCAAGGCGCCCATGCTGCTGCGCACGGTGCCCAGCGCCCGTCAGATTCCTGTTTCGGTGGAGTGGAGCGCGCCCTACGGGGTGCAATCTTTCCACCTGGGCGTGCATAACCTACCCAGCGCCCGGGCGACGGAGTGGATGGAGACGCTGAAGGATTTCACGGCCCAACCGAGCGATGCGCGCCTGACCGAGATTCTGATAGCCCTCAACGACGAACCCAACGTGCTGGTGGTCTTTAACCATCCGATGTGGGATCTCTACCTGGTGGGACGCGAGAAACACGAGTTCCTGGTGAACGAGTTTCTGCAGAAGAACGGGAACTATCTGCACGCAATGGAGCTGAACGGGCTGCGCCACTGGGATGAGAACCGCGCCGCGCGGCGGCTGGCCGAGAAGTGGAACATGGTGCTGATCTCAGGCGGAGACCGGCACGGCGTGGAACCGAACGCCAACATCAACCTGACCAATGCCACCAGTTTTACCGAGTTTGTGCATCAGATCCGCCGCGAGAAGAAGACCAACATCCTCTTTCTGCCGCAGTATGCCGAGCCGTGGAAGCATCGGATTCTGCAGTCGGCGATCGACGCAGTGCGGGATTACCCGGAGTTTCCACAGGGTTCGCGGACCTGGGACGAGCGCGTTTATCATCCCGACATCAACGGGGTGGCGCGTCCGCTGAGTGAGCTTTGGCCGGACGGCACCGCGCCGTGGGTGATGCGCTGGGGCGTGGCCCTGGTGCAACTGATGGGCAAGGGCCTGGTTTCAGACAGTCTGCGGATGGCGTGGAGCGAGACCCACCAATTGCGGCTTGCGCTGGGTGAGAACGAGCGCTGAAAGGGCCTTGGGTCTGGCTGCGGAATCCAGGTGAGTTGTGACGGACCGCATGCCTCGCGTTGCCTACTTTCCCGACTCGTTTCATGAAGTGAATGGGGTTGCCCACACCAGCCGGCATTTTGAGGCGTTTGCCCGGCGGCGGAATTTGCCCTTTCTGTGTGTGCGCGCCGGCGATCGCATCCAGGCCATTTTGGAAGAGGGCAACGTTTGGACGCTTGAGCTTCCACGCGGCTTTCTGTCATTTGCCTTGGAAAAGGACCTGCGCTTCGATCCGGCGTTTCTGCGGCATATTCCGCTGATCGGCGAGGTTCTGGAACGGTTCAAGCCCGATTTAATTCACATCACAGGCCCGAGCGAGGTAGGCATGCTGGGCGCGGGGCTGGCGAACCTTTTGGAGCTGCCGTTGGCTGCAAGCTGGCATACGAACGTGCATGAATACGCTGCGCGGCGCTCGGACTGGTTTCTGCGGCTGCTGCCGAAACCTCAATCCGACGCCACGGGGCACACCATAGAGGACCTGGCAATGGCGGCGGCGGCCGGATTCTACTCGGTGGCGCAGGTGCTGTTTGCGCCCAATCCTGAACTCTGCGCGTTGCTTGAACGAACCACAGGACGGACGTGCCACCTGATGCCACGGGGCGTGGACGCGGATCTTTTTCACCCGTCGAAGCGCAGGCGCGATCCGAACGACCGCGATCATGTGCTGGGGTTTGTGGGAAGGCTGTCTGTGGAGAAAAATGTGGCGCTGCTGGCGACGGTGCAGGAAGACCTGGAAGCGATGGGCTGGGCCCCCGGCGACAGGTCTTCGTCGCCGGGGTGTGTGCGCCACAAGAGTTTCAGATTCCTGATTGTGGGGCAGGGCGGCGAGGAGGGTTGGCTGCGCGAGCGGCTGCCGCGAGTGGAGTTTGCGGGAGTGCTGCGCGGCGAGGCGCTCTCCGAGGCCTACGCGAACATGGATCTGTTTGTGTTTCCTTCCCATACGGACACGTTTGGGAACGTGGTGCTGGAGGCGTTGGCCAGCGGCGTGCCGGCGATCGTGACCCCGGACGGCGGCCCGAGAACGATTGTGCGCGATGGAGAAATGGGACGAATCGTGAGGGACGAGGAGTTTGCGGCCGCGGTGGTTGGAGTTTTGGGCAACGCGGCGCGACACGCGGAGATGCGCGCGGCCGCGAGGGCTTTCGCGCTGACGATGAGCTGGGACTCGGTGTTTGAAGGGGTTTATTCGGCCTATGAAACCATACTGGCCGAACAGCACGTAGAGGCTGCGGCCGGATGATGCGACCTTATGCTTTGGCGGCGATATCTCCGATGGCGCTGACTAACTTATCGAGATCGGGGAGGGTGGTGTAAACGTGGGGAGTTACACGGACGCAACTTATATTCTCCCAGACGATGCCGACGGTATGGATCTTATATTGGTCGAAAAGGGCGGCAGATAACTGGGCCGGCGTCATGCCCTCGACGCTCACGCCGCAGATAGCGCAGGAATAGTTGAGATTCAACGACGTGTGCAGCTTTACTTTGGGGATGAACTGGACACGGGTCGCCCAATAATTCTTCAGGTAGCCGATGCGCTGCTCTTTGCGCTTGCTTCCGATTCCCTCGTGAAAATTGATCGCTTCTCCAATGCCCTGCTCGAGGGGGAAGCTGCGCGTGCCCAGGTCTTCGAACTTGCGGATGTCCGCGGAGTGGGGTTGGGAGGCGCACGTCAATGGCCAGAGTTTCTCGATCTTGTCGGCCTTGACCCACATCATGCCGGTTCCTATTGGAGCGGACAGGAATTTGTGCAGGCTCGTTCCAAAGTAATCGCAACGCAGATCGGGGATTTTGAAGTCCAGAAGACCAAAGGAGTGAGCGCCGTCGGCGATCACTTCGATGTTATGAGCGTGCGCCATGTCGGCGATTTTGGCCACGGGCATCGTCTGGCCGACCCAGTTGATCATGTGAGTCACATGGATGAGCCGGGTGCGGGGAGTTATCGCCTGCTCGTAAGCTTTCACGATCACTTCGTCGTCTTCGATTGGAAAATCGAAGCTTATCTGTTTGTAGACGATGCCGTCGCGCTCGGCACGCTGCCGATAGGCTTCGATCATGTGGGGGTAATCCTGCTTGGTCCCGATCACCTCGTCGCCGGCTTTCAAGGGAAGGCCGAAGATGATGGTGTTCAATGCTTCCGTAGAGTTGCGATCAATGGCAATTTCGCCTGTCTGCGCGCCCGCGAGATGCGCGAGTTTCTCGCGCAGGGGCTCGCGCCCCTGGTCGAGGATGCCCCACATGTAATACGACGGGCCCTCATTGGAGAGCTGGTTATAGCGCTCGACGGCCTGCTGCACGACGATGGGCGATGGAGAGACGCCGCCGTTGTTGAGGTTGATGATGTCGGGGTTCACGGAATAGGAGCGCTGGATCAGGCTCCAGAAGTCTTCATTCTGGGCAACCTCCGCGGGGCCGAGACCGGCTACGGCGCGGGATGCAGCTTGCCAGTCGGCGGCGTGGGCCTGGTGGAAGAGGCTGTTCGCGGAAAACGCGCCGGCGAGGGTGGCGGCCTGGCGTAGGAAGGTGCGGCGGTCGCTTGGATTCATAGAGAACAAATGTAGGCGCAAAGAGCGAGGGATTCAACGGGGAATATTGAGGATGCGCAAACCGCTTCGAAGGTCGAGGGCAAAGGGCGTTTCCTTGTCGGTCATCAGGTCCCAGCCGAGGCCGTGCAGGATGGGGCCGTCCACGTCCTCAAGAGTGATCCCTTCTGAGGACAATTTTTCCGATTGCCAGGCCTGCCCGTTGGCGCCCCAGGCGAGGATGGAGTGGTGGCCGATGAACAGGAGCAGGCCCTGCGCGGTCAGCGGCAATACCTCCATCACAGGCCGGTAAGCAATCATGGTGAAGCGCTCCGGGGCGGTGGTGTCGATCATGTAGGCATAGCCGCCGGAGAGGGCGCAGATTTCTTCCGGATTGGGAGTGGACCACAGGCCGGTGGGAACGGTTGGATCGCGGAAGCCGAGGGCGCAGGTGGCGAGGAACTCCTGCGCGGAAGGCGGACGTTTGGGAATGATTTCCTCGCTCGGCTCTGCAATCGGGCGGATGAGCACTTCAAGCGCGCCGCGTTCCACTTCTTCCGCTTCTCGCGGATAAACGAAGTGGCGGGTGGGCAGGATGAGAGGGCGCGCGGGAAGAATCTCGGCCTGCCAGTGGTGGAGAAAGCTGCCGTTGAAGATTGGGGCGGCCTGATGCCCGGTCATGGCCTGGCCTGGTAGTGGAGAATCCATTGCTCTTGTTCCTGAGTGTCGGGTACGGGGCAGCCGCGTGCGAGCTGAACGGCGGAAAGGGCTGACCGGGGCGACCAGCCCAGATGGATCAGCGCGCAGGCCGCGGTCAGGGAGGCGCGGCCGATGCTTCCGCGGCAATGGACGCCGATGTGCTCCCCGGCGCGGAGGCGGCTGGCCAGATACTGCGCGAAGTTCTGGAAGGCGGTAGGGTCCGAGGGAATTTGGGTATCGGGAATGGGGAACGAGAGAAATTGCAAGCCCACTTGTTTGGCCACCCGGCCTTCGTCGGAAAGATCGAGGAAAGCAGCCTCGCGTTTTTCGAGAAGCGACACCAGGGTTTGGATGCCGCCGTACTTCATGCGCAGCAGCTCCTCTTCAAGCCAGTCTCCGCCGCGGGGTCGAAGCACAATGGCCAAAGACGCGGGCGGATCGCCTTGGATCCAGAAGATATCGTTCACGGCGATCAGACTCCTACAAATTGTTCAATGCGTTCGCGGACGCCGGTGATTCCAAGGGCCAGGGCGGTCCCTTCTTCAATGAGCGGGATGATCTTGTCGAAGTCGGGGCCGGAGTGGGTACCGGTGAGAGCGATGCGGACCGGGTGGTAGAGATCTTTGCCCTTGATGCCGGTGGCCGCCTGGATCTCGCGCATCCACTCTTTGAAGTCTTCGGGGGTCACGAAGCCGGAGTGAGTGCGGACGCGCCCGGCCAGCTCGCCGAGCACGGAGCGCGCGGAATCGGCGGACAGGATGGCGGCATTTTCCTGGTTGCGGCGGGCGGATTCGGGATTGAAACCGAGCACCGGAGCGGCTTTGGCAGGGAGTTGGTCGAGGTGGTCGACGGCGGGAACAAAGAGCGCCAGAAGACGGGCAAACCACTCCTTCCTCAGGCCGATCAAGGCATTGGACGGACGGTTCAACTGAATGGGCGGATCTTGACTGGCCAGAAATGCCAGCGTTTCGGCGGTGTAAAGCTCAGAGGATGACCAGAGCGGAAAGATGTCTGGCCGGTGCTGGCAAAACTGGCGTTCGGCTAGCTTCGCAATGCGTTCAGGATCGGCTTGCTTCAGGTAATAACGGTTCAGCCAGTTGAGCTTGTCGAAATCAAAAACGGCCGGGGACGGGGTGACGCGCTCCAGAGAAAAGATAGGGACCAGCTCGGCGAGAGTGAAGGTCTCAGTCTTGCCATCCTCGGCTCCCCACCCGAGCAGCGCCAGGTAGTTGGCGACGGCCTCGGGCAGATAACCCATATGGCGGAAGGTGGAGATGGAAGTAGCGCCATGTCGCTTGGACAGGCGCTCACGGTCGGGCCCCAGGATGGTGGAGAGGTGGGCGAATTCAGGCACCGGCCAGCCGAACGCCTGGTAGATGGCCACCTGCTTGGGGGTGTTTGAGATGTGGTCGTCGCCGCGGATCACATGGGTGATGGCCATGAGGGCGTCGTCGATGGTGACCACATAGTTATAAACGGGAACACCGCCCGCTTCGTTTTTTGACAGTCCAGCCGCGCCGCCTGTCGCGCTGCGGACCAGGATCGGATCTCCAACCGTTTCGGCGGCGAACTCAACCGAGCCGCGCACCATGTCATGAAAGCGGAGAGGATGGTCTTCGATCTTCAGGCGGACGGCGTAGGGCATCCCGGCAGCCAGGTTTTGCTCGATGGCATGTTTGCTGAGGCTGCGGCATCGGCCGGAGTAGACGTGGGGGCCGTGATGCTGGGTCGCATGAGCGCGCTCGGCCTCCAGTTCTTCCGCCGTGCAGAAGCAGCGGTAGGCTTTCCCCTCGGCCAGCAGGCGCTCGGTGTGCTCGGCATAGATCGCAAGTCGCTCCGATTGGCGATACGGACCGTGGTCGCCTTCGCCGGGCAAGCCATCCCAGCTTGGACCCTCATCCCAATTGATGCCGAGCCAGTGCAGATCTTCCATCAGCTGGGTTTCGTAGCTGGCCTCGGAGCGTTCCAGGTCGGTGTCCTCAATGCGCAGGATGAACTGGCCGCCGGTGTGGCGGGCGAAGAGCCAGTTGTAAAGGGCGGTGCGCGCGTTGCCCACGTGGAGCAGGCCGGTGGGGGAAGGGGCAAACCGGACGCGGGGTTTGGGTGTTGATGTCATGGCAGCACTGATGATAGACGTTTAAAGCTGAGGTTGTAGAGCGATTTAGCTGTGCGCGCCCGGTAATTGCCGATCGGGCACTCGCTGGGGCTCTTCCTGTATATAGCAGGAGTGAGGCTTGCTGCGCATATTGGCTGCCGATTTTTTCACGAGGTCTTTTGCTATGCACCAAATGGTTCGCTTGTTTTCCGTGATTGTTGCGGCAGCGCTGTTGCCGGTTGCGGAGTTGGCCGCGCCGCCCGGACAGCCGATCGGGAGCGACGAGGCGGACGAAAGCTGGTAGGAGTTCGCGCTGCGTGATTGTTCCTTCCAAAGCCCCATCAGGAGAAATGCTGCCAACCCTTGGAATTGAGCCGCTCGCGGCCCTGCGCGGTAATGAGCGTAACAGCCGGCCGGCCGCTTCGTCGCGGCAAGATGCGGCCAATCCGGGTGATCCGGACCCCGCCGATGCTGCGTGGAACGCGAGCGGAAGTGGGTGCGGTGAAAAGCAACTCGTAGTCTTCACCTCCGTTGAGCGCCTGGGCGAGGGTTGCGGCCGGGTGGATCGGGAGTAGAGCAGCTTCAATTTCGGCGGCTACGGCGGATTCCTGGCAGAGGTGGGCCAGATCGGAGGAGAGGCCGTCGCTGAGGTCGATGGCGGCAGAGGCGACCGCGTGGCGTTGGAGCCAGAGGCCCTGGGCGATGCGTGGCTGGGGATAGAGATGCGGGGCCAGGAGCGCGTCAAGCTTTCTGGGAATTTGGGGTGGCCCGGAACCCGGGTCGGCTGCCGCCAATTCGGCCAGACGCGCGAGGGCGGCGGCGGCGCCGCCCAGGGTTCCGGTTACATAAATCAGGTGGCCAGGGCGTCCACCGGAGCGCAGTAAGGCTTTGCCTCGGGGAACTCGTCCAACCAGGACGATGTCGGCCAGGGCGAGCGGGGACTCTGCGAGGTCGCCGCCGGCTAGCGGGGTTTTGTGGGCTGCCGCAAGAGCAAGCAACCCGTCCAGAAAGCGTTGGACCCACGGCGGCCGGCCACCAGAGGGCGTGGTCAGTTCGCGCGGCAGACCGAGCGAAAGGAAGGCGGATACGGGGCGGGCGCCCATGGCGGCCAGGTCGCTGAGTCCTCGTGCCACAGCGCGATGGCCTATCGATTCAGGCGGGTGCCAGTCGAGGCGGAAGTGACGGCCTGCAATGGAGAGGTCGGTGGTGACTGCGAATTCTTCGCCGGGGAGGGATCGAAGCAAGGCGCAGTCGTCGCCGACGCCGAGGCTCAGGGCGTTGGAGGGAGCGCCTGCGGCTTTCTCCCGGATGCGGCGGATGATTTCCAATTCGCCAACGGCGCTACCAGACGGGAAGCGGGTCAGCTGGGATCGGATTGCCGCACGAAATGGCATTGCTTGAGGATAGGACAAATCGCCTGGGTGCGCAGAGGCGGGCTCCCCTCGGAAGGCGGCAAGCAGCTCAGCGCCGTCAAGTTTTCAAGAAACTAAGCGCGCGGGATTACTTTCGACACGCATTGATTTTATTGTATTTACGGTCGGAATAGCTTCCTGGGGCCTATGCGAAGAGCAGAATTGTTTCCCGATAGCGGCCAAAGAGCGAAACTCTGATCGAGGGGAGGCTAAAATGAATGGAGAAGCGGAATTCGTTGACTCGGCTTGGATGGGTTTGTTAGCCTCTTCATCCGATACAACTCCGCGCCGGAAACAAGCATTGATTTCTAGGTGGGCTGAGAGCCCAATATGTCTCGCGTTGATGGGGACGAGTCGAAACGCCTCTCGCAGCATTAAGAGATGAAAGGCAAGGATGCTGGGCAAGCGCTACTACATTGTTTTCGTGGCACGCGACGATGACGGGCGAATCCGCAAGATTCCGCTGCCGCTCCGCTATGCCTATGGGTTTGTTGCCGCGGCGCTGGTGGGCGCGTTCACGATTGTCGGGCTGGCGGGCTCGTACACCCGCATGCTACTGAAAACAGAGAGTTTTAATCAAGTGAGGCAAGAGCGGGAAACGCTGCGCAAGGGCTACAAGCAAATGGCCCAGATTGCGCATGACCGCGACGTGCAGGTGGCTTCGCTGGGGGCTCTGGCGAGCGAAGTGACCGGGCTCTACGGGCTCCGCGAGAACAACAAGCTGGCGCTGGCCAGGCCCAAGGCCGCGGCAAGCGCCGCAGCCGCGCCCACGCCCGCCAGCCTGGCGCTCACCGACGACCCCAATCAGCAGCAGGTCAAGCTTTCCATCGACCAGTTTTATGCGCTACGGACGCAGGCGCTTTCTGGCCAGGTTGCGCGCGCGTTAGAGGGCGGCTTGTCGCCTGACTTTGGCGGCGACTGGACCTCGTTGGCGGATGCGCCCTCGATCTGGCCGATCGAGGGGATCGTGACCTCCAGCTTCGGCGAACGGTTAGATCCGTTCAACGGGGAGGGCGCGTTCCACTCAGGCATCGATATTTCCGCGCCGTATGGCACGCCGGTGCGGGCCACGGCGGATGGAGAAGTGAGCTCAGCCGCCATGGGCTCCGGATACGGCCGTGAGGTGGTGCTGGATCATGGGCACGACCTGAGAACGGTCTACGGGCATCTTTCGGCGATTGCGGTATTGCCGGGTCAGCATGTGATTCTTGGCCAGGTGGTTGGCTACGTGGGGCAGTCGGGGCGCTCGACCGGGCCGCACCTGCACTATGAAGTGCGCGTCCACAACGTTCCGGTTAACCCGCATAAGTATCTGCGCAGGACCTACGAGCAGGTGGCCGCGATCGATCGCAACTCGATGGCCGCGGGGGGGAAATAAAACAGATTATTTTGTGAGGCAGAGGCGGCTCCCGACAAGACGGGAGCCGTTTTTATTGAGCCGCGGGTTGTGTTCGTTTTGGGCGCGTGGGCTGGCGGTAGTATCGTGGAGCCGTCGCAAATTCTGCATTGGAGTCCTCGCCATGCGCGTTCTTTTCCGTTGTCTCGTTCTTCTCCTGGTCGCGGTCGCGGCTCTTCCCGCTCTGGCTCAGGACCGTGCGGCCGAATTGCGCACCGCGTTTGCCCGCGCGCAGCATTTGAAACGGGGCATCAACGTTTCGCACTGGTTTTCGCAGTCGGCCAACGATTATTCCACGCATCATACTGACACCTACACGGACGCTGGCGACATTGCGCTGATGGCGCGGCTGGGTTTCGATAATGTGCGGCTCAGCATCGATGCGACGCCGCTGGAGCAGAATCCGCGCGGCAGCGACGGGCTCAACGCGGACTTTGTGGCACGCCTCGACCGCGCGGTGGATACGATGCTGGCCGACGGCCTGGCGGTCACAATCGACCTGCATCCGGAGGAGAGTTACAAGGTGCCGCTGCGCACCAGCAACGAGGCCGTCGACCGGCTGACCATGCTGTGGCGTCGGCTGGCGGCGCACTTTGCCCCGCGCGATCCGGAGCGCGTGTTTTTCGAGATCATGAACGAGCCGGAGGTGAACGACCCTTACCGTTGGGCGGGAATTGAAGCGCGCGTGGCGGCGTCCATTCGCGAGGCTGCGCCGAAGAATACGATTATCGCCACCGGGCCCAACTACTCCGATATTGTTGACCTGCTGACCCAGCATCCGCTGAGCGACGGCAACGTGATTTATAACTTCCACTTCTACGATCCGCATGAGTTCACTCACCAGGGCGCGGGATGGGGCGCAACCTGGTGGAGTTATACGCATAACATTCCGTATCCCGCCACCGAGAGCTCGATGGCCGAGTTAGTCAAGGAGGTTCCGGACGCGGCCAACCGCTATGCGCTGGACCAGTATTGGCTGGACCACTGGGACGCGCATCGGATCCGTTTGCTGATCGATGAGGCGGTGGCGTGGGGCAAGGCGAATGATGTGCCGCTGCTCTGCAATGAGTTTGGAGCCTTCAGGGAGCACACTGACCCGGCTTCGCGGAATGCGTGGATTCACGATGTGCGGACCGCGCTCGAGGCGGATGGAATCGGCTGGGCGATGTGGGACTATCAGGGCGGCTTCGGCGTGGTGACCAAGCAAGATGGGCAGGCGGCCAAGCCCGATCCGGCTACGGTTGAGGCGCTGGGGCTGGGGAAGTAAATTTTTCTGCGGAGTTGACGCTGTTCCTTTGCCAGGTCTCAGAGACGAGACCTGGCAAAGTACGAACCTGAGTTACCCGCGACTTACTTGCCCGCATAACTCACATGCCAGATCGATCGCGATCCGTCATCGGAAACGAACAGCGAGCCGTCGCTGCCTTGCGCGACGCCGACCGGACGGCCCCAGACCTGGCCGTCGGGGGTCACGAATCCTGTTAAGAAGTCTTCATATTCGCCGGTTGCGTGGCCGTCGTGCATCGGCAGGCGAATCACTTCGTAGCCGGCTCGCTGTGCGCGGTTCCAGGAGCCGTGCTCAGCGGCGAATCCGTCGCCCTTGAACTCAGCCGGGAACTCGGACCCCTCGTAGAACAGCATTTCAAGCGAGGCGAAGTGCGGGTTCAAGATAATGTCTGGCGTGATGACCCTGGATTGCAGCTCGGGATGCTTGCCGGGGTGGCGCGGGTCCTGCAGGCCGCCGGAGGAGCCGTGAAAGTAAAACCACGGCCAGCCGTAGAAACCGCCTTCCTGCACGTGGGTCACGTAGTCGGGCACCAGGTTGTTGCCCAGGCCGTCGCGCTCGTTGGTCGAGCACCAAAGCTCGCCGGTGATGGGGTTGATGGCTTCTCCAACACAGTTGCGGATGCCGAATGCGTATACCTTGACGAACTTGCCGGTGAGCAGGAACTCAAGCACGTCGGAGCGATGGAACTCAAGGGGATGGGTGTCGATGTCATCGACGTTCGAGAGCGAACCGACTGAGGCAAAAAGCTTGGTGCCGTCGTTTGAGAAGACGAGGTCGCGGGTCCAGTGGCCGCCGCCGCGCAGATGGCCGCCGCCGGGCAGTTCGGCCAGATGCTCTTCCGGAGCAGTAGCTTTGAGATCGCCATTCTTGTAGGGGAAGCGGACGATGCCGTCTGTGTTTCCGACGTAGATCCACGTGGGGTCAGGCCCGCTGGGATAAAACGCGATGCCGAAGGGCAGCTTGAGGCCGGTGGCGAAGACCGATACTTGCTGGGCCTTTCCGTCAGGGCGCACGCCACGGAAGACTTTGATCTTGCCGGTCTGGCTCTCGGCCAGGAAGAGATCGCCGTTGGGAGCGACGCGCAGCAGGCGGGGGTTGTCGAGTCCGTCGGCGTAAAGCGTGACCTTAAAACCTTTGGGGGCGATGGGCCAGGCGTTGGTCGGACGGGGAACGACGGTGGGGCCGTTATCGACGGACTGCTCGGGTGCCGGGGTGGGCAGATCGGCGGCGGTGAGATGGCGGCGGATGCCGGGGGCCTCATGCAGCGCGTCGGTAAAAGCGGCCTGGCCGGTAAGCACCGGATGTTGGGCCGTGGCCTGGGTGTCCTGGGCGCGCGCGGTGAGGCAGGGGAGCAGGGCAAGCGCGCAGCCGAGCGAGAACACACTCAAAGAACGGCCGACCAGGGAACGGCGCGTGAAGGAAAAGGAGCGGGGGGTCAGAGAAGAGCTCATTCGGGGGACCTCACACAGGGTTGGGTTGGAGTGAAAAATATCCAAGTCCGAACAAGAAGGCTTTTACTCAGCGAGCAGGAATTGCGCACTCCCTGCTTTGCATTATTTGGATGCGCCAGGCTCAGGGGCGGGTGCGGAATCCGGTACGGCATCCTCGTCCTGGACCAGGTTTGCGAGCGAAGACGGCGCCAGTGTGGCCGTGACCACCACGCGGTTATGGCGCTGGGTGACGGCGGCGGTTCTGAGCAGTTGCTTGAGGCCGTTGTTGGCGGAGTTGCGAGAGAGCGGGCCGGCGAGGACGCGAGCCAGAGTGACCAGGGTGCCAATGGAGGCAGCCTGCTGCGCGGCAATCTGGTCGGTGGGTGCGATCTCCTCCACTTTGAGATTCAGTGTGCCGGCCAGGGAGAGGGCAGGGGTTGCGCTGGCCACGATGGTGGAGTCGGGCTCCAGCGGCAACGAAAGACCGAAGACCTTGATGGCGCCGCTTTCACTCAAGGGCAGGCCGATTTCGCCGATTCCCCAGGCAAGCGAGAGCAGCGGCACGTCATGGTAATGCTCGGCCAGCAGCGTGGAGCCGGCGAAGGGCAGCGCTGCGGTGCGATGGCGGTCGAGCATGGAGTGAATCTGCTCCGGGGTGGGGGTGTTGGAGATGGCCAGCATGTCATAGCCGATTTGTGCAACGCGGACGGTGCGGCCTTCCGAGGGAACGCTGTAAATGGTTTTGCCGTCGTAGGCTTCGCGCGAGGCTGCGTGAGCGTCAAGCCACGTATTGAGGCGCTTGCCGGTGAGCTTGCCCACCAGCACCATGGAGTAGGCGACCGGGCCGTTGGGGCCGTTGGGGTCGGGCATGCGGTGCAGGGCGATGGCCACCTGGTCGAGGTCGCGTTCCCAGTCGATGCCCGTGGCGTCAACAAATTGTTGGTAGTCGGGGGCGCGGCTGGGCGGCTTCAGGTCTTTGCGCAGGAAGACGCGGATGGGCTTGAGGTTGACGAATAGAATGCCGTCGGACTCAGGGAGCAGGCGCGCGGCCTCCGGCGGAGCCTTGGAGCGGAGAAAAATGGCCAGGGCCAGCGGCAGCAAGACCGCGGCGAATATCCAGAGCGTTCTGCGGGTGCGTCGGTGCATGAGGAGCCGTCAGGATTACCGTATCACCGCGCGAAGCACCCGTTCGCAAAACCTGGCGGGGGAAATTGTCTCAGAAAGGAAAATGGCGGCGGCCGTGGGTTGGGTTTCGGGCCGGCCTGCGGGAGAATTGAGCAGCGAGCGTTGGAGCGTGGTGCGCAGAGTGCTGATTTTCCGTTGCCGTTTGCTCCCCCGGCAGCGGTGTGCTAACCTTGATTTCTGTGCGGTTGTACGTGCGTAGCAGGAGTGCGTCCGTACGCGGTGTCGGGACGGTTTTTTCAGGCATTCGGGCCGGTTTCCGGGTGGAAAAAGGCTGGCGTAGCTCAGCTGGTAGAGCATCTGATTTGTAATCAGAGGGTCGGGGGTTCAAATCCCTTCGCCAGCTCCACATATACGGAACCGGAAAACGTGGCCTGGGACGGTTTGCAATTGGCCGGCGAGCAGGGTTTTTCGCGCTGGGCCTGTCCTCCGCGGTGATCCCACTGAGGTGCACATGCTCCAAGTTGCCGGAGATTCTCCGGGCGGGGCCATATGCGCCGAAAGCGTCGTTTTGAGCGGGATGCGCTGGAAGTGGTTTCAGCCGAAGGGTGCAGGAAGAGTTGAGCACAGGTGGCCGAGCGGTTAATGGCAGCAGACTGTAAATCTGCCGCTCTTTGGAGCTACGGAGGTTCGAATCCTCCCCTGTGCACCATGAATTGAGGTTGGCATGCGGGCAGAGTCGCAGCCGGGCGAGCGCAAGGAATCGATGGGGGCGCCTGCGGATCTGGAGCGGCGTTATCCTTGGGCGTTGGGGTTGTATGCGCTTCTCGCCGTGCTGGTGTGGTTCACGATGGGCGAGGGTACGATCCTGGTTCATGGCAAGCCGGTGGCGTTGCGATTGATTCCGCTGCTCGTGATCGGCGGATTTGCTTTGCGTACGGTAGTGGCGCTGCAGGCGGATAGGATTCGCCGCAGCGAGCAAGAAGGCGGAAAGGCCGAGGATGGAAATTCCAGGCCCGAAAGCTTGCAAGGGGAATTTCGTAAGCAGGGCTGATGTAGCTCAGTTGGTAGAGCACTCCCTTGGTAAGGGAGAGGTCACCGGTTCAAGCCCGGTCATCAGCTCCAGAAAATCAGCTACTAGCTTCTAGCCTTTAGCTTGTGCATTGGCACATTGAGCAGGGGTGGCAAGCGCGGGCAGTACGGAGCTACGAGCTAGAGGCTAAAAGCTAGCAGCTGTTTTGCGGGAGTAACTCAGTGGTAGAGTCACAGCCTTCCAAGCTGTTGGTCGCGGGTTCGATCCCCGTCTCCCGCTCCAGAGTGTTTAAGAACCGGGCAGGACGAACGCGAGCAGGACGGATCAGGAAAAGCTGAAAAGGCCCGAGGTCAGGAAACGGATGTTTGAGCAGGCGGGAATTGCGGTAACCGATGAGCGGGGATATGCGCAGCTTCATGCGCTGATCGACGCGGCCTTCGATGTGCGGGATGTGGAAGTTTTTCTGGACCGTGTGAAGAGGTCGAAGCTGCGGATTCGCGACTACGAGGGGGTTCTCAAGCGCGGATTGCTGGGCAAGCAGGCGGTCGCGCTGTATGAGTCGCTTCCTGTCTCCGATCAAGGCCTGACGCGGGAGCGCTATCTGCGGCTGGTGGAAGCGGTATCGCCGGAGTTGCGGCAGAGGTATTTGAAGGTGTACGCGTATTACTGAGCGCGGAAAAAGTATTGGGGCTGGCGTCCGCCGCGGCGGACGCCCTGCAGTGTAAACGGGCAGTACTAGCTTTGAAAGGGAATTGGGACTTTTATGGCGAAGGAAAAATTTGATCGTTCAAAGCCTCACGTGAACGTGGGGACGATTG